>ENA-UPSA01000262-UPSA01000262.1-bioreactor-metagenome-genome-assembly--contig:-NODE-262-length-83702-cov-13.121917_pt1 | contig 83702 bp, 72 predicted proteins | sample MGYA00238183_ERZ773288 | MGnify/ENA primary metagenome ERZ773288 (study PRJEB29028, sample SAMN07631243) | bioreactor metagenome | isolation source: Switchgrass digestor | place: USA: Dartmouth... | reverse complement strand
ATTAAAAAAAGTTGGAGCAGTTTTTAACCACCCCAACATTTATTATAGAACCTTTTTTTATGCCAAATTTTATTTAAGTCTAAACCACGTCAGATATACTGCAAATCAGCCATTTTCCGTCAGTTTCCTTTAGCACAGCCATAAATTTTGCCCTGTAAATGTTTCCTTCCTGTTCCACCTTCTGATAATAGGTTATTGTACATATGCCTTCACTGCGTACCTCATTTTCAATACTCTCAATTTTTGCTGTCATCAGCAAGTCGGCGTACACCGACAACTGACTGCCGCTTATGTCCTTTTTTGTCAGTTCGCTGATACCAAACTGCTCCAATACTGAAAGTTTAAACGTAAAGTCGTCGGCCAGCAAAGTTAAGGCTTCGTTATACTTATCCGGGCTGTCGGAATATGAATAAAACTTTGTAAGTATATCAACAGGTCCAAGATTATAATTGTCATTTTTTTCTTCCCCGCTCTCACCAGTATCCGGACTGGTGAAGTTTTCATCAACCCCGCTTCCGTTTTCCGGCGCCTCTGTGCCTGCTTCCGTTTTACCTGTGTCTCCATCCGTACCTTCCTCAGTACCGGATGTGACAGATACTTCATCATTTTCTGAAACTTTATCAGTTGCAGGTGTTTCAGAAAGGTCGAAGGTTTTATCCTTATTGCCGTCCGGGCCAGCCACTATGTTTTTTGTATCATTGCCGGTATTATCAATACCGCTCAAATCACCACCGGATTTGACACCGCCGTTTTCCGCCGATGAATTGTCTTTTTCCTCATCAACTACTTTCTCACTGTCAGAAAACTCAGCGCCACTGTTTTCATTCAAGTCCACATTTGCGCTGCGGTTTTTTATCAAAGTCATGTAAATACCGGTGCATGCTAAAGCAATTATTATTAAAAAAATTATAATCTTTTTCGGCATATATTACCTCCAACAGCCAACTTCAGGAGCGCAACACTAGCGCTTCTCCCTACAATCCCTGCACAGGCCGTAAAACTTAACCCTGTGGTCCGTAACCAAAAAACCGTTTTTCTCCAAAATCTGCTCTTCCAGCGTTTCCAGGAGATCCTCCTCCACCTCAATAACACGGCCGCAGTTATTACAGATCAAATGATGGTGGCGGTGGTCATGCAAATTTTTATTAAGTTCATATCTGTTATATCCGTCATCCAAATTCAGCTTATGAATAAGATCCATCTCAGACAGCAGTGCAAGAGTCCTGTAAACGGTTGCAAGACCAATGTCAGGACAGGTTTCCTTTACAAATTCGTATATTTCTTCCGGTGTAAGATGTTCACCTTCATGCTGAGATATACAGTCCAGCACAGCTTGTCTTTGTGAAGTAAGTTTATATCCTCTTTCCTTTAGCTGGCGATGGAAAAATTCACTGCTGTTATCCATACATATTCATCCTCTCATAAAACAAGACTACATCCATGCAAAGCAGCAATGTAATACGAATGCAATTTATACAGTGTAGACGAAAAATATCTACGATAATAATTATATGTAATTCTCTTCTCATTTGCAATTTCTGCTATTCCACTTTACATGTCAATGAAAGGGTTCTCTTGACATACTTATATGAAAATTCTGCTATTCAACTTTGCATACAATAAGTTAATCTGCTATAATGAAAAAATGTATTGACATAAAATATGCTAAGCAAGGTGACCTGAATGAAATATATTGTTGTACTGGGGGATGGGATGGCTGACTACCCTGTGGAAGAACTGGGTGGGCGTACACCCCTTCAGGCCGCCCATAAGCCCTGGATGGATTTTCTTGCCCAAAAAGGCGAAACCGGTATGGTTAAAACCATTCCGGACAATATGCCTCCCGGCAGTGATGTAGCCAACCTTTCCGTACTGGGTTACGACCCATTGAAATATTACACCGGACGCTCGCCCCTGGAAGCAGTAAGTATGGGCATTGACCTTGGACAAAATGACACGGCTTTCCGGTGTAATCTTGTAACTTTGTCCGATGATGACAATTATGAAGAAAAAACAATGGTTGATTACAGTTCCGATGAGATTTCCACAGAAGAAGCGAGGTACCTTATCGAAGTTGTAAACAATACACTGGGACAACAAGACATCAGGTTTTATCCGGGTTTAAGTTACCGCCACTGCATGGTTTGGAAAAATGCACCCGACAGCTTCGAACCCTCCCCTCTCACTCCGCCTCACGATATCCTTGAAAAGAGAATAAGGCAATATTTGCCCCGGGGTAATAATGGAAGCATATTACTGGCCTTAATGAAAAAAAGCTGGGACATATTAAGTACCGAACCACTAAACCTGGAAAGGCTTAAAAAAGGACTTAATCCCGCAAATTCCATATGGCTCTGGGGTGAAGGAAAAAAGCCGTCGTTGCCCCTTTTTAAGGATTTATACGGCTGTGACGGCGCAGTTATCACTGCTGTTGACCTGATAAAAGGCATAGGCATATGCGCAGGTTTAAAATGTGTCCATGTGGACGGAGCCACCGGCAACATCAACACAAATTATACGGGCAAGTGCGAAGCGGCCATAAATGAGCTTAAAAACGGTAAGGATTTTGTATATATTCATTTGGAAGCACCTGACGAGTGCGGGCACAGGCATGAAATATACAATAAAGTAAAGTCCATAGAGTATATTGATAAGCTGGTCCTGGGACCGCTGGTGGAAAGAATGCCGGAAATAGGCGATTTTTCCATCATGGTCCTCCCTGACCATCCTACTCCCCTCTCATTAAGGACTCATACGGCTGAACCTGTTCCGTATGTAATTTACCGGAGCACAGAGAAAAAAGACGGTGTTGCCAGGTATGACGAGCAAACCTGCAGACAAACAGGTAATTTTATAGAAAACGGCCAGCTTCTGATGAACCGTTTTTTAAAGAGGCAGTGAATGACAGAGAGCATAAAATTATATAAAAAACAATGAAACTATATAAAATAGATTCAGTGTAAAGCACAAGATTAAGGATTAGGAAAGGACTTTCTGAGATATGAAACTGGGAATAGTAGGTCTGCCTAATGTAGGCAAAAGCACTTTATTCAACGCAATTACGAAAGCAGGCGCTGAGAGCGCAAATTATCCATTTTGCACCATTGAGCCAAATGTCGGGGTGGTTCCTGTTCCTGATGAGAGACTGGATAAACTGGCCCTGATGTTTAATCCAAAAAGGGTGGTTCCCGCCACTATAGAGTTTGTTGACATAGCAGGATTGGTGAAGGGCGCCAGCCAGGGAGAAGGCCTCGGGAACAAATTCCTTTCACACATAAGGGAAGTGGACGCCATTGTACATGTGGTCAGATGCTTTGAAGACGAAAACATTGTACATGTTGATAATACAGTAGATCCTATTAGGGACATAGAAACAATAAACCTTGAACTTATTTTTGCGGACCTTGAGACTCTTGAGCGAAGGATTGACCGTGTCCGTAAGATGGTAAAAACCGGGGAAAAAATTTACAAGGAACAGCTGGAACTTTTGGAATACATTAAAGAAAACCTGGAACGCAATATTCCTGTAAGGTTGATGAGTTTTACAGACGACCAGAAGCCATTCCTGAAGGAATTGTTCCTGTTGACATCAAAGCCTGTAATTTATGCAGCCAATGTTTCTGAAAACGATCTGCCTGACGGAAAAAACAATGAACATGTAGCCAGGCTGAAGAAGTTTGCCCGGGAAGAAAACTCCGAAGTGGTAGTAATAGCCGCAAAAATCGAGGAGGAGATAGCCCAGCTTCCGGATGATGAAAAGGCAGAATTCCTTAATGAGTTAGGCATAGAACATTCAGGCCTGGACAAACTTGTTACTTCCAGTTACCGCCTTTTAGGCCTTATAAGCTTCCTGACAGCAGGTCCTGAAGAAGTGAGAGCCTGGACCATCAAAAACGGCACACGGGCTCCCCAGGCTGCCGGTAAGATTCACAGTGATTTTGAACGGGGATTTATACGGGCTGAAGTCATACCCTTTGACGAGCTGATGAAATGCGGTTCTTATGCAGCAGCAAGGGAAAAGGGACTGATACGTTCAGAAGGCAAGGAATATGTAATGCAGGACGGCGATGTAACGGTATTCCGTTTCAATGTGTAGATTTCGCATAAAGATTTTTTATAATAATCAAGCCGGTATTTATGACAAAATACCGGCTTGATTTTTCCGCCCACAGTAGCAATATTGATATATCAATTTTGTTTGCTGTTGTTTTTTACTTAATTCTGCCTGTTGGTCAAATAAGCATTTCCCGTTCTTTTTCGGTCAAGATACGGTTAATGTCTATAACCAGTACCAATTCACCGTTATCCCTTACTATGCTGCTGTAAAAGTTCAGTCCTTCATTGAACAGTGTTTGCGGTACATCCCGGATATCACTGCCTTCCTGGATCGTCACAATACGGTTGATATCATTTACAATAAGCCCCAGAAGACCTAAATCGGTTTGGGTCACAATTATTTTCGTATCCTTTGTTATTTCGGTGCTTACACCACTTAATCTTTTATTCAGGTCCACCACAACCACAAACTGGTTCTGCCAGTTAATGGTACCCTCTGTGAAATCAGGTTTTTCAGCAAGTATCTCCGGTTCTGTGTATTTCAGTACTGTTTTTACCTGCCTGGTATCGATGCCGCACAAATAATCGTTATTAAGCCCCAAAACAGCCATTTGCATTGCCATATATCAACACCCCGTGGATAAGCTCTTTTTTTAATGTTAACATATTCTTATACAATTTGGCAAGTTTGAGGCAACCTGGGAAAGAATACCTCTAATTACTGGTAAAGAACCAATTCCATTTCGGATTTCTTGTCACGCGTCATTAACTCAACAACAGCTTCCTTAGGATCCTTTCCTTCAAATAATACTTTATATGCTTCCGTTGTTATGGGCATGCTGACATTTTTTCTTTTTGCCAGTTCATACGCAGCTTTTGCAGTATAAACTCCTTCCACAACCATTTTTACTTCTGCAAGGGCTTCATCAAGGCTTTTTCCCTGGCCTATCAGTATGCCGGCCCTTCTGTTCCTGCTATGCATGCTGGTACATGTGACAATCACATCGCCCACGCCTGTAAGACCTGCAAATGTCTCAGGTTTTGCTCCTACTTTTGAGCCCAGCCTTGTGATTTCAGCAATGCCTCTTGTCATCAGGGCAGCCCTGGTATTGTCTCCGAATCCCAGCCCGTCGGAAATCCCTGCGCACAATGCTATGACATTTTTCAAAGCACCGCCCATTTCTACACCGGTAACATCAGTAGCCGTATACACCCTGAATACCGGCGCCATAAAAGCATCCTGAACAAAACGGGCAAGTTTCAGATCATCGGAAGCTGCCACATAAGCAGTGGGTATCCCTTTTGCCAGTTCCTCAGCATGACATGGGCCGGACAATATTACAGGCCTTGTCTTCTCAATCTCCTGGCTCAGAACTTCAGACATTCTGAGACATGTAGACATTTCCAGTCCTTTTGTAACAGTGGCAATGACTGGCCTGCCTGTAAGAAACCTGACAGCTTTGGCTGCAGTCTCCCTCAATGCCTGGGAAGGTACCGCAAATACCGCCAAATCCGCGTTATGAAGCACTCTTTCCATGTCATCGCTGCAAACCACATTTGCGGGCAATTTTGCCCCAGGCAGCTTATCCGTGTTTTCTCTGTAAAAGTTAAGTTTTTCGGCATCGTCCCGATACCTGGTCCACATATCTACATGGTGGCCATTGTTCGCCAGAAGTATGGAAACCGCCGTTCCCATACTTCCGGCGCCTATAACAGCTGCTTTCAGTCTCATCAGTACATCTCCTGTTTCATTCATGCAAAAAGTTTTCCGTCAGGCGGTTTTACTGTCAAAAGGCGTTTTCTGGCCTAGCTTCGATTCGTTTCCTTTTATAAGCCTGCCAATATTTGACCGGTGCCGGAGTATTACCAGCATGGCAAGCAGGCAGGAGAAAATTGTAAATACGTAACCCTTGTTCAGTATAAAAGACAGAATGGGCAGTGCCACAGCTCCTGTAAGAGAACCCAGAGACACATATCTGGAGACAGCAACAACCGCCAGGAATAATCCTAAGAGAATCAGTCCGATTCTATAGTCCATGTAAAAAATCACGGTAATTGACGTAAGAACACCTTTTCCTCCCCTGAAACCAAAGAAAACGGGCCAGTTATGCCCTACAACCGCTGCAAATCCTCCGACAAAGGGGCCATATTCGCTCTCAAGAAAACTTCCTGCCATACAGGCTGCCACGCCTTTTAGTATATCACCGAGAAAGACCAGTATTGCCGCCGTCTTACCCATGATTCGCAGAGTATTGGTCAACCCCGCATTGCCGCTGCCATGTTTTCGGATATCAATACCGTATAGCTTTCCTACCAGTATGGAACAGTTTATACTTCCTGCAAGATAACCTAGACAAGCAGCAAGAATCAAATAAATAACTTTCATATTTTTATCCCCCTGGAAAACTGGTTTTAAATAAATCCCTTGTCTTTCTTATCCCGTTCCCTTGTGATCAGCCTGAGGGGCGTGCCCTCAAAGCCGAAACTGCTGCGCAGGCTGTTTTCAATATATCTCAGGTACGAAAAATGCATCAGTTCAGCATCATTTACGAATATAAGGAAAGTAGGCGGCTTAACAGAGACCTGGGTTGTATAATATATCCTAAGCTGTTTGCCTTTGTCAGAGGGCGGCTGGACCATGGCCACAGCATCATTTATAACATCATTGAGCATACCTGTCGGAACACGTTTGGATGCTTGTCTGTAAACCTCCTGTATCATGGGGAAGAGTTTATTTACCCTCTGCCCTGTTTTTGCAGAAATAAACTCGATGGGCGCATAGTCCATAAAGGAAAACCTTTCTTTTATGCTTTCCCTGAAGCTTTCATAAGTGCCGGTCTCTTTTTCTATAAGGTCCCACTTATTTACAACTATAATTGACGCCTTGCCTGCCTCATGGGCATAGCCTGCAATCTTCGTATCCTGTTCCGTGTCTCCCTGGGTTGAATCAATCATGATAAGGCATACATCCGCTCTGTCAATGGCTGACCAGGCCCTGATGTTGCTGTACCGTTCAATATTTTCGCTGACACGGCTTTTTCTTCTTATCCCGGCCGTATCAATAAATATATACTTTTGCCCGTCAATCTCCGTAAAAGTATCTATAGCGTCACGGGTAGTACCTGGTATATCGCTTACGATAACTCTTTCCTCATTCAGGATTCTGTTAACCAGAGAAGACTTGCCGGTATTGGGCTTCCCCACCACCGCCACTTTTATTACTTCCTCATCTTCGTCTTCGTCAGTTTCTTCAGGAAAATACTTGTAAACTTCATCAAGCAATTCTCCTATACCGAGGCCGTGGGATGATGATATGGGGAAAACTTCACCCAACCCCAGGTTGTAAAATTCATATATTTCAGCCGGCGGTTCACCGATATTATCCACCTTGTTCACTGCAATAATAACAGGTTTACTGGTCTTTCTCAGCATGTTGGCCACTTCACTGTCAGAAGCTGTAAGACCGTCTTTGGCATCTACCATCAGCAGAATGACATCAGCCATATCAATTGCCAGTTCAGCCTGCATTCTCATTTGCTTTAGAATACTGTCACTGGCATAGGGTTCAATGCCTCCTGTGTCAATCAAGGTAAATTTCCTGCTTCTCCATTCTGCTTCCCCATAGATCCTGTCACGGGTAATACCGGGGGTATCATCCACAATCGAAATTCTTTTACCTATCACATAGTTAAAAAAGGTGGATTTGCCCACATTCGGTCTTCCCACTATTGCTACCACCGGTTTTGCCATAATCCTCACCCCTTTATTATTGCTCTTGCCAAATCTCTCCCGTTATTGTTTACCACTTTAACCTCTACACCAAGGCTTTGTTGCAATTTTTCGACGGTATAGTCGTCAAGGAGGACAGGACTGTCCGCCTTGAACATATTTGAAGGAAGCAGAAGCTTATCTCCCAGCCTTTTGCCGGAAAGCTGCCTCACAATGTCTTTCCCTGTCAGCAGTCCCGCTACCGTTACTTTATGCCCGAAAAAGTCGTTTTTCACATCATAAACGAAAATGTCGGAACCAGGCAGTAACTCTTTTATGCTTTTAACCAAATCAAAAAGTATGGGATAAAAGGATACCCCAGTGGCCATGCTGAGGTCCACTGTTTTTTTTATATCCTTTCTCTCCTTTATGGCGGCAAGTTCGTCCGTAAACTCCTTTACAAACATGGATACCATCCCCACGCCATTTTCAATCTGGGGAAAATCCTCGTATTCTTCATATGCCGGGAAGGGCCTTCCGGCAAGGAGATAAAATTCATCAGCGGCAAACACAACGGCAGAACCGTATTTTTCCCTGCAATGTTTTTGGTATCCTTCCACCTGTTCAAGGACTTCTTCCGCAGCAGCCTGGGTATAAGGCTCCAGGGGGAACAAACCTTCCCTGTATTTCGTAAGGCCTACCGGCACTACGGATATGCTTTTTATGCCGGGATACAGTGAAGTAAGGTCTGACAGGGTCCTGTCCAGTTCCCGGCCGTCATTTATCCCCCTGCACAGTACTATCTGGCAGTTTATGTCCAGTCCAGCATTACACAAATATTTAAGGTTTTCCATTATATCGCCGGCAAACCTGTTTTTCAGCATAAATTTTCTAAGTTCGGGATTGGTGGTATGCACTGACACATTGATCGGAGACATCCTGTACTTTATTATCCTGTCCAGATCCTTTTTCTTCATGTTGGTCATAGTGATATAATTGCCGGTCAGGAAAGAAAGCCTGGAATCATCATCCTTGAAATAGAGAGAGTCACGCATACCTTTGGGCAACTGGTCAATAAAGCAGAAAATACACTTGTTGCTGCACCTTTTCGCTTCATCCATCAGCGGAAGATCAAAATTCAGGCCCAGATCCTCGTACTCGTCCTTTTCTATATCTATTTCCCAAACCTCTCCGTTGGTTTTTTGCACCTTAACCGTTAAATTTTCCCTGGCAGTCTGGAATCCGTAATCAAATATATCAATTATTTCTTTCCCATTAACCGAAACCAGTATGTCTCCGCTCTGAATACCGGCTTCATAGGCAATGCTGCCTTCATCCACACTGCTTATGACAATGTTATGAGCCTTCAAAGTTACCTCCTGTTTATACCGGTTACATCTAGTATTGCCCAAAAACGTTCATTAGTCAACAAAAGACAAGTTTGGCATTGTAACCGGTTTTTATGTAGAAAAAAACAGCGTCCCCCTTGAAGCGCTGTTTTTTTACCTGTTATAGTTTTCAAAAATGCTAGTTGGATTCAACCTTTATGATTTCCTTACCGTCATAATATCCACATTCTTTGCAAACCCTGTGAGGCAATTTCAGAGAATGGCACTGAGGACAGCTTACCAGATTCGGCAATGCCAGCTTCCAGCTTGATCTCCTTTTCCCGGTTCTCGCCTTTGACCATTTGCGCTTAGGTACTCCCATGCATTACACCTCCCATATTAAGCAACTGCTACTGTTTTTTATTCTCGTCATTTTTCAATAAATCCTTTAAAACTGAGAATACAGGATTAATTTCATCCTGTCTGCAACTACAAGGACCTTCATTCAGATCTTTGCCACAAACCGGGCAAAGTCCCTTGCAATCTTCACTGCATATTTCTTTCATAGGCAGAGTTAATATTATATTATCAATAAAAATCCTGTCAAGTACCAAAATGTCATCTTCATAAGTATAATGCTGTTCTTCGTCATTGCCTGCAATATTACCTGCTTTGAATATACTTTCCGTTACCGGCACGGTCAATTGACGTGAAACCAGGCGGGTACACCTGTAACACCGGACTTTATATGAGTAGCTCAGTTCTCCGTCAAGCACAAGAACATCCCCCGCCTTTGACAGGGTCCCCCTGAAGTGTACAGGGCTGTCAAATTCATAGTCACCGGCAGCTTCACCGATGCCCGGCAAATATTCTCTTAAATTCAGTTCCAGTGGCGAACCATCGTTTTTAATAAGATTCGCAATATTAACAATCATTTCATTCACCGTATATATTTTAGCCTTTCTCAACACAAGGCAAACCTTTGAAATCAACAAATCGTATTATACTAACTAATACCATCATTGTCAAGCATGAATCCCGTGTCCTAGCTTATCTGCCGAAGGGCTTTCAGGACTGCCGTTTTGAGGGCTTCTGCCGCCTTCTGCCTGAAACTGCTGTCCGCAATTCGCCCGGCTTCCTTGTTATTCGTAAGATAACCAATTTCCGCAATTACAGCGGGCATCTTTGTCTTTCTGAGCACCACCAGGTTTGGCCTTGCCACTACCCCCAGGCTTTTCGTCCCCAATTGCCGGACAAGTTCCTTTTCCACAAGGACGGCAAAATCCTTGCCTGTAAAGCCGCTTTTCCTGGTGGGATAGTACAGGGCCATGGTTCCATTATATTTTGAATGGCCTGCATTGTGATGTATGCTGATGAACAGGTCTGCACCCTTTTGATTGGCCAGGGCAGCACGGCTGTATAGATCAGGATACCAGTCAGAATTTCTTGTCATATATGTGGTTATTCCTTCTTCTTTCAGTAGCTTTTCAAGCCTTAATGCAATATCAAGGTTCAGGTCTTTTTCAACAAGGCCGTTGGCTTTTGCCCCAGGGTCTTTTCCTCCGTGTCCGGCGTCTATTACGACGATATGTCTGCTGTTTCCTCCCCTTGCAGTACTTGTTGCAGTACTAGTGCCATGGTTTGAAGTTATGTTTCCCAGATTAACCGTTCTGCTTTTTTCATCCCAGTTTACCGGAACATTAAGGTGTTTTGCCACAAAATTTACCGGTACCATAACGGTCCCCTGGATAAGTAAAGGCGGTATGTCTGTTGGCGTATATTTTGCATTGACATATGCGGTATTGGAATTAATCTCCATTGATACTATAACGCCGTTCTTGATAATCTGAACTGTGTTGATGTCTTCATACCAGATAACTTTCGCCCCTGCTTTTTCAAAGGCAGTCCGGACAGGCGCCATAAGCCTTCCTTCCGTGACCAGCAAATCCCTTTCCGGCTTTATTACTTTACCGTCCACAGCCAGTTTAATATCTGTTTTCAGTAAAGTCCCCGAAGCCATAGCAGGCTTTGATAAAAATAAAAGAAAAAATAAGGCAGTAAAAAGGAACAAGATGAACGTTGCCTTTTTCAAGTTGATCCCCCTTTTAAGTAAATCTCTTTTTAAGTTAACATAATATATTATGACTGTAAAGGCAGAAGGGAAATTTCCAAATGTTTCAAGGATTATTTATGTTGTTTCGTAAATTATTTATGTTTACTAATTGAAAAGTATGCTTCAGCTTGCATAATAATGGGTCATATATCTAAATACTCCATATAAAGACCCAAATACTCAATAAAGAATGCCTGATGATAATGCTTTATAAGGAACCCAGGAAATACTATATGGACCTGAACCGTGAGGTGTAGTACCAGATAAACCTGGAAAATACATAATCATATATGAAAAACACAACCTGAAGTCCGGGAATAAGTATCCATAAAGACATACTTACAACAGGGGTAAACTCAAAGAGCAAACGAAGCAATAATAACGCAGCAGCAATGCTGGCGTTGAAATATACAAACTTAATAATATATTCGATAATTATATTGCGCACTTTCTCAATGTACAGCTTGACTAGCGGATAAATACCAAAAAAGAAAATATAGGGTATTATACCAATTTTATCAGGAATTATAATTAGCGAAAGGACGGAAGCTGCAGCATAGAACAACCAGCCTGCCTTAATCCCGGATTCCACGACCACCACGGAGGCAATAAAGGAGCTTACTGCATATAATGCCAGCCTGCCTGTGGGAAGCAGGGATTCCGCGTATAATATAATAACTGTCAATGCAATGAACAAACCGCTTAGAGCCGTTCTTCCGGCTGTGTTTTTTCTTACCATTCCATACATCTCCAGCATTGGAAACTTAAAAGGACGTTTCAGGGTTTAATGTCCCAATCAGCAGCAGGATATGAAATCTCCCCCCAGACATTCGCAAAAACAGTCAGTACACCAGAGAAAAGTACAGATATCGCACAAATCCGAGTTATGGGTACGGGTCCTGTAGGGGTTATACCTGTAATGGACATTGGTCATGTTCAGTTTTTGCAGTGTACTCCTGTATTCCGGGTTGCCCGGATCCATGTTGACAGCAGTCTGGATATGTGAAAATGCTTCGTCATACCAACCTTTTCTTAAGAATACAATGCCCTTCAGATAATACCATTCGGCATTTCGCACGTTATGCCTGTTCAAAATGTCCTCTGCTTCCTTAATATTGCCAATGTTTATATTTCTTTTTACTTCATTGAAAATGTTGTTACTGTTTGCCGTGTTATCCCATTGGCTGCCGGAATATGACCTGTAGCCGTTTCCTGAGGATGAACGGTTTTTCATGAGGTAATCATATGCTTCATTAATTTCGGCGAGTTTTTCTTCTGCCAGTTTTGCCAAGGGATTATCCCTGTACTGGTCCGGATGGTATTTCTTGACCAATTCCCTGTATGCCCTTTTAATCTCTTCCTCGCTGGCACCTTCCTTGATGCCCAGAACTTCATAAGGATTCCTCAATTTTACTACAACTCCCTATTTCCAGTATTTGCTCCGTTTTTCTCAGCATTCCAAGATAAATTATGTTTTCAATTATCGGTTTATTCTTTTTTATATCCAAAAGTTCAAAGGCTTTTGCTATCTCGCTTAACGTGTATGTCAGATTAAAAGCCACCCGTTCCCTGAAATAATCCTTATATTCCGCCACACTGCCTTTATTGTTGCCGTTGTAGCTGCAAATTAAAGGATTATAGCTGTTTTTCCTGAAATCCTTCTCCAGGTCATCATAGGCATCAATTATGTAAATCCATTTCCCCAGATTATAACCTATCCACCTGAGTATTTCTGCATTTTTACCATTTTCAGACCCGGGGAACAGCAACACTTCCTCCATCAGCCTGGCAAAAGGTTCAGCAGCTTCATCCATTGAAGGACATCCTGCCATTTCTATTTTTAGCAAGTCATTAAGATTCTTTTCAATTATACCACACTTTTCAGGATACTCCATCCTGATTTTTTCAGCCGCTTTCCTGAACAAGAGAGCAGCGCCCTTTGGCAACACGGATTTCTCGTCATTGGCCTTGTCAAGAAGATTATAATACGTAAGAATGACATTCATGTCCGAAGCATAATCAATAGCCATGGTGTCAGCTATAAATACATTTCTTTTTCTAAACGGATGAATGATGCACCTTTCCCTTTTTACTTTTCCGGGCTCACCTGAAAGGGAAGAAATCAAAAGGGCCAGAAAGGTAGCGTCATATGAAAGAGACATTCTTTGAAAGATTCCATGTCTTTTGCCAATGGATTTACACACGGCACAATAATATGACCTGAAGATTTCATATTCTCTTATCCGCAATTCCTGTTTTTCAGGTATGATATATCCAAACATCTGCAAACTCCCAAATCAGGCTATATCAAGTAAAAACTTGAATCTTTCGAGATCTGTACCATAAGCCCGCTCTCCTGAAATGTAAAAGTCTATGTTGCCTGAACCGGAACCGCTTCTTAACCCTCTTTGCATCATCACATTGTTCAGGTGGGCTACTGTTCCCCTATTTCCGTCTATTATGGATATATGGCCGGGCAAGGCTTCTTCAAAAAAATGCCTGTAAAACAGGAAATGGGTACATCCCAGTACCAACGTACCATACAAGGACAAATCAAAAACCGATAATTTTTCTTTCAGGAAAGGCACTACTATGTCCCTGTCAAATACGAGCCTCTCCGTCATTTCAACCAATTCAGGCACGGGTAGGTAGTCAACGATACCGTGCTCATCCACACGGGCCACCAGGTCCCTGAATTTCGTTTCCTTAAGGGTCAGCGGGGTGGCAAGCACCAAAACACGCCTTCCGTTGCCGTTCATCTGAACGGCAGGCTTTACTGCAGGTTCCATACCAATAATGGGAAACGAATATTTCTTTCTCAAATCGTTCACTGCAATGCTGGTTGCCGTGTTGCAGGCTATAACCAGAGTATTGATGCCCTTCCTGGCCAGAAACTCCACAGCGTCAAAAATAAAACCTCTGACCTCTTCTTTTGATTTTATTCCATAGGGAACATGTTTTGCATCCGCGTAATATATATAATCTTCATCGGGTATAACCTCAAGGGCCTCTTTCAGCACCGTTATACCACCGATCCCGGAATCAAACACTCCAATGGCCATGCTAGTTACTCCTTAAAAGCACATTATTACAAACATCCACAGGCGCAAGACCTTCGCAGAAGGATGCAGGCTGGCGGTTTCTCCTGCAGTACTTCTCCTGGTTAATATTATAACAGCTTATGAACATTAATAAAATATGTTATTAGCCTCTTATTGATACAGCCCTTTTTGATTGATATAATAACTTCAATCATCAAATTTAAGTCAACGGGTGATCGGGAATATGAATAAAATCAGAAAAGCACATATATACACGAAAATGCTGTCAATATACAGGCCTGTACTGAATGACAGTGTTATGCAGCGGTTAACGGCGCTCCTGGATTACATATGTTCTGAAAACTATGATTTGCTGAAAGGACTGGATCTTTATAACGCATTCTTTTACGAACTGGTGTCAAGACAGCCTTTAAGAACCCTTCACGAATATATGGCAGATTTGGTCCTTTACACCGATACGCCGTTTTCTTCATACATGGAAATGTCAGGAAAAATGAACCAGGAAGATAAGATTGTATGGGCAGCAGGCTTTGAACTGGGTTATCTGCAGGAAATAGCCGTTTTAACCGGTCAGGATTTTAAGACACATTTTAACCAGCACTATGATGCGGAAGAATTCAGAATTCTCATAAAAAACCTTCCTGTATGGGACTTTAGCACAAAGAACAGTTCAGAAAATATATTAATGAAAAGCCCTGACTGGAGCAGTTGCATCCAGAAATTAATAGGTTTCTATAATACCAACGGTTCAGGCATATTTGCCAGGCACAAAGCATTTATCTGGGAAGTTGACGGCGGCAAAGGCTATGCCAAACCTGTCTTGTTCCCGGATACGGTAAGGCTTTCCGACCTTATCGGATACGAAAGGGAACGGAGTATAATAATTGAGAATACCAGGTACCTGCTTAACGGAAACAAGGCAAATAACATCCTCCTCTATGGTGACAGGGGCACAGGGAAGTCTTCCACCGTTAAGGCAATTCTGAATGAATACGCAGGGGACGGTTTAAGGCTTATTGAAGTTAAAAAGGACCGTATAAGTTTCATACCTGATATAATTCAGCTAATCCGAAACAGCAGGCTCAAGTTCATATTATTTGTGGATGACCTGTCCTTTGAGGACAGCGGAAACGACTATACCAGTCTTAAAGCGGCCCTTGAGGGCGGCATTGAAAACATTCCGGATAATATGGTCATTTATGCCACTTCCAACAGAAGGCATCTTGTCAGGGAATCCTTCAGCGACCGTGGGGGCCCCGGGACACCGGATGGCAGCGATGAAGTGCGTATACAGGACACCATGCAGGAAAAGTTGTCCCTGTCGGACCGTTTTGGCATAACCGTTGTATTTTCCTCTCCAGATAAAAAATCTTATCTGGATATAGTGAAAGGCCTTGCTGAAAGGTATAATATAGAAATGCCTGAGGATATACTTTTCGGTGAAGCAATGAAATGGGAGCTTTGGTATAACAGCCGCTCTCCGAGAACCGCCCACCAGTTTATAAACTACCTGAGGGCAAAAAAACAGGCTTAGCCTGCGCTGCCTGTTTTTTCTACCTTGTTTTTCCTATAATAGTCGATGATATACCTGGCGAGGGCAAACAATGCAGACACAACGGCAAGCGCCATAAATGCGCCGCTTGCAGTGGAATTGAAAATAGTCAGCACTATAGCCACATAAAACACAAACGTGGAAAGTTTCCCATACCAGTTGGCACTCACAACGAATTTCTTGTTACGGTAAATCAGGTAACTGCCCAGACCCATAAGAATTTCTTTCAGTACCATGATTATAATTACGGCAATGGGAATTTTCTCCTGTACAGTCAATATGAAAAGGGCTGTTATAACCATCAGTTTATCTGCCAGCGGGTCAGCAATCTTTCCCCATGAAGTCACCATATTATATTTCCTTGCAATAAACCCGTCGGCTATATCAGTAAGGCCGGCTGAAATAAAGACCACTGCGGCCAGTATATAAAGATCCTTGGCAAGTAACCCCGCAAATACAGGAACCATAGCTAATCTTATAACTGTCAATATATTGGCAATATTCACCTGCTCACCACCACAGCAATATATTATGCAATATAATATCATGAAATGTTTATTTACTCAAACTTTCCTTGAAGTTGGACTCAAACAGGTTATAAAGTTCCGGATCGTACTTTTTTAAATTTATGGGTTTAAGAATTTTATTTGTCCAAACATGCATGGTTTCTCCGGTAGTAATGGCATTTGAAAGGTCATCATTTCTGTAGACCCTGTAACCAAAAGTCATACGTACAGGTGTCATATCCTTAAGGTATGTCTCAACCGTGATTCTGTCATCATACTTGGCAAAACCTTTATATTCACATTTCAATGATATAAGGGGCAGAAGCAGCCCTTTTGCTTCCACTTCCGAATAGGAAATTCCTGCCTTTTTTATAAATTCCGTCCTTCCTGCCTCAAACCACACTGGATAAACAGAATGATGCACAATTCCCATCTGGTCTGTTTCTGCATATCTTACCGTAAACTCTGTCGTCGCTGAATTCAAAAGATCCCCTCCGTTTACAGTGAAAGAATCCTGCTTATATCAATCAACTTTTCATCCATGTTTTTTTTCATTTCAAGAGCTTCTTCTATATCTATATCGACAACTTTGCCGTTCTGTACACACATAATCCTGTTAACTATGCCTTTGCTCAGGAGCTCAACAGCCTTAACGCCCATTGTACTTGCCAGTACCCTGTCCTGCACCGTGGGACTTCCTCCCCTTTGCAGGTGTCCCAGGATGGTTGCCCTTGTGCCGATTCCGGTCCTGGCTTCTATTTCCCTGGCCACCTCAATTGAATCAGCGGCGCCTTCCGCAACAACGACGATATAATGCTTTTTACCCCTGTTTCTGCCTTCAATAATCGGTTTTATGACATCTTTCTCCATGTCGTATTTTTTCTCCGGCATCAGCACCACTTCAGCGCCTCCTGAAATACCGACGTACAGGGCTATATAACCTGCATCCCTTCCCATAACTTCCACAACGCTGCATCTTTCATGGGAATAGGCAGTATCACGGATCTTGTCAATGGCATCCTGTACCGTGTTGAGGCACGTGTCAAAACCTATTGTAACTTCAGTACAGCCGATGTCATTGTCAATGGTTCCGGGAAGTCCCATTACATATACTCCGTGCCTGCTTAAATCCCGCGCCCCTCTGAATGAGCCGTCTCCGCCTATCACCACGATGGCGTCGATATTGAATACCCTGGCCATGGATTTGGCTTTAAGCAAACCTTCCTCTGTTTCAAACTCAGGACATCTTATGGTCTGAAGGATGGTGCCTCCTCTGTTGATAATGTCTGAAACGGACCTTAGGGTCATCTCCTCCATCTCGCCCTTTATCAGGCCACCAAATCCTTTTCGTATTCCGAATACTTTCATGCCGTAGCTTATAGCCGTTCTTACAACGGCCCTGATGGCCGGATTCATTCCCGGCGCGTCGCCGCCGCTTGTCAGAACTCCTATAGTCTTGATTTCCACCATATTATGGCTACCCCCTGTCGAGAATGTTTACTGTGGGTAGAATACTACATTATACTGTTCCAACAATAATCCCGTGATATCACCACGGGATTATTTTAAAGCGCTATAAAATATGATTAAAAGCCTTTTTCAATAATTACGGTGTGCGCTTCTTCCACTTCAGATTCGGGAACCAGGATTTCATAATAATCATCAGTCTTGTCATTATTCCTGTTAACCGGTCTTTGTTTTACCAGGATGCCTTCACTTGTGAGCAGTTCTTCAACTTTTTCAGCAATCTCCTTACTTTGAGCCATATAAACAACAGTCCACATAAAAACACGCCCCTTTTACGTTACTCAACAGAAAAATCCTTCTACGGCTGAAGCGAGAAACTGGTGCTTCTCTTTTTCTGAACCAGCAGACATATTCCGGTAACCAAGCGGGCTAATAACACTTCCTTTTTAATTAATAATTACCTTGTCAAGGCATATTATCTATCTGCAAACATAGTAATTCCACGACATAACTATATATTATTTTATGTTAAAAATCAACAAAAATCTGCAGTTCAGCCGTCTTACACCAGTTTTACATTGTCGCTTCCGAGGCGTTCCCGTAACTCCTCCAGCAAAACCTCCGACCTTTCGTCTATCCAGTTTTCCTTTGAAACCATGCTGTACTGGCCGGTGCTGTTGTTGAAAATGCAGACAGGTGTGCTTCCGTGAAAGAATTTCAGCGTCGCCAACAGGGAATCCATCCAGTCTTCATCTTCAAAACCGCTCAGACGCAAAAACAGCTTCTTCCCGATTTCTTTCTTCATTGTCCGCGCCTCATTGAGAATAATTTTGGGTGATTCGTCTTCCTTAACGCTTACCCTTCCCTTTACCAGAACTATGTTTTCTTCGGTCAAAATATCGGAATACTTTTTCAGGACCGCCGGAAATACAATTACTTCTATGGTTCCGTACATGTCTTCAATATCAAGGAAAGCCATCAGGTTATCGTTTTTTGTAGTTTTTACCTTTCTGGACGCAATAATACCCCCTATTACAACCTCCATTCCATCCCTGACATTATCATCCATATGATGTATTTCCATATCTCCCATATCACCTTCAAACCCGCTGTTTTGAAGGGATGAGCTGAAAAGGGTTACATATTTTCTGATTTCATCTTCAAATTCACTCAACGGATGGCCTGAAATATACAGTCCCAGGGTCTCCTTTTCCATGGCAAGAAGCCTTTTTTTCGGGAATTCCTTTATATCAGGGTAAATGTCATCCTCCTGGTTATTTTTATAGCCAGTATCCCCCATTATGTCAAATAAACTCTGCTGCCCCTCCATGTTACGCCGCAAATCTTCATGGACACCGTTTAGAATTTTCTCATATGCAGCCATCAGTTTGGAGCGGTAGATCCCGAACACATCAAAGGCGCCGCACTTAATGAGGCTCTCTATGCATCTTTTATTGACTTCATTTTGGCCGCAGCGCTGGCAAAAGTCCCTGAAATCCTTGAATTTTCCATTGGTTTCCCTTTCCTTAATTATTGCCCTCACAGCGCTTATTCCCACGTTTTTCACTGCTGCAAGGCCGAAACGGATTTTACCGCCACTTACGGAAAAGCCGGGATAACTTTCATTTATATCCGGAGGGAGGACTGCTATGCCCATACTTTCACATTCGTGTACATAATATGATATCTTTTCATTATTGCCCAGGAAGCTATTCATTAGTGATGCCATGAATTCAACGGGATAATACCTTTTAAGCCAGGCCGTCTGATATGCCACAACGGCATATGCCGCTGCATGGGATTTGTTGAAGGCGTAGCTGGCAAAGGCCACCATTTCGTCGAAAATTTCATTGGCTATTTTTTTATCCACTCCCCTTCTAACTGCTCCCTCAACTTCCACATTCCCCTTTTCGTCAAGAATTCCGTAAATGAAGTTATGCCTTTCCTTCTGCATAACATCCATTTTTTTCTTGGCCATGGCCCTGCGGACCAAATCCGCCCTTCCCATGGAATAACCGGCCAGTTCCCTTACAACCTGCATAACCTGTTCCTGGTAAATCATACAGCCATATGTAACATTCAGTATTTTTTCAAGCATAGGATGTTTATACGTGATTTTTTCAGGATTTCTTTTATTTTCAAGGTAACGGGGAATCTGATCCATAGGCCCGGGCCTGTAAAGGGATATTCCCGCAATGATGTCTTCAAAGGTACCCGGTTGCAAATCCTTCATAAACTGGGTCATTCCGGCGCTTTCCAACTGGAACACTCCTGCAGTGTTGCCGCTTCCGATGAGCCTGAAAACCTCAGGATCATCCATGGCCATATTGTCAAAATCCACTATCCTTCCGTGGTTTTTTTTGACAAGGTCTATGGTATCCCGGATAACCGTCAGGGTCCTCAAACCCAGGAAGTCCATCTTCAGAAGTCCCAGTTCTTCAAGGATATTCATGGTAAACTGGGTTGTGATATTGCCCTCGTTTTTCTGCAAAGGCACGTATTCCGTTATGGGTTCCCTGGATATAACAACGCCTGCAGCGTGGGTGGACGCATGCCTGGGCATACCTTCCACGGCTTTGGCCGTATCAATAAGTTCCCTTATCCTGTCATCAGAATTGTAAAGATCGCTTAATTCAGGGTTCATATCCAGGGCCCGTTCTATAGTCATGCCCAGTTGGAACGGTATCATCTTGGCTACCCTGTCAACTTCGCCATACGGTATATCCAAAGCCCGGCCCACATCCCTTATGGCAGCTCTTGCGGCCATTGTTCCAAAGGTGATAATCTGAGCCACCCTGTCTTCACCGTACTTTTCTATGACATACTCAATTACTTCCTGCCTTCTTTCATAGCAAAAATCTATATCTATATCGGGCATGCTTATTCTTTCAGGATTCAGGAACCTTTCAAAAATGAGGTTATACCTAATAGGGTCAATATTGGTAATACCAAGACAATATGCCACAAGGCTGCCTGCGGCAGATCCCCTTCCGGGGCCCACCATAATGCCCTTTTCCCTGGCAAACCTGATAAAGTCCCAGACAATGAGAAAATAATCCACGTAACCCATATTCCGGATGGTTTCAAGTTCCTGTACCAGCCTTTTGTATTCAGGGCTTTCATAATCCGTCCTTTTAATGCCCTTTATTCTTTCAAGCCCATCAAAACATAGCCGGCACAGGTATTCATATGGGTCCTCGCCATTGGGCACGTCGAATTTTGGCAGGTGCAGGTTGTTGAAATCTATGGTTACATTGCACCTCTGCGCAATTTTTACGGTATTTTCCAGAGCTTCGGGAATAAACCCGAATGCCTGTTCCATCTCCTCAGGACTTTTTACATACATTTCGCTGCCGGGAAACTTCATCCTGTCCTCGTCATTTACCGTCTTTCCAGTTTGAATGCAGAGAAGGATATCATGAATCCTTGCATCTTCTCTTTTCAGGTAATGAGCGTCATTGGTGGCCACCAGCGGAATGCCTGTTTCCCTGGCAAGCCTGATTAACTGCTGGTTCACAAGGTTTTGGTCTTCTACTCCGGTATGTTGCAGTTCAAGATAGAAATTACCTTTCCCGAATATTTCTTCATATTCCAATGCAAACCTTTTTGCCTGTTCATAATTGCCCTGCCGCAACGCATCCGGAACTTTTCCTGACAGGCAGGCACTTAAGGCAATAATTCCCTTACTGTATTCCATTAAAACTTCCGTGTCGACACGGGGTTTATAGTAAAAACCTTCAGTAAAACCTATGGATACAATTTTCATGAGATTCCTGTAACCGGTATTATCCTCGGCAAGGAGCACAAGATGCGCATTTTCATCATCAATACCGGTTTCCCTGTTTTTCCTGCTGCCAGGGGCAATATATACCTCGCATCCTATTATGGGCTTTATACCGTTGGCCATGGCTTCCTTATAAAAATCTATGACACCGTACATGACACCGTGGTCAGTAATGGCGACGCTATTCATCCCTAAGGATTTTACCCGGCTTATAAGGTCCTTTATCCTGTTGGCCCCGTCAAGCAGGCTGTATTCGGTATGAACATGAAGATGTACAAATTCCATAAATAACACTTCCCTGAAGGTTAATGAAAAAAAGAAAATACATTCCTGCAATTTTTTTAAACATTCGACAATAAAATAAAAAAATCCTTCTTACCTGGTTTTTCATATCCACTATTATTGTAACACAAGGGAAACCCAATAAACTTTTCTTCAGGCAATATTCACAGGAAATAACATTTTATGGAGTTTTGATGCTACAATAAAGCTGCGTAAAATTAACCCGGGAGTTATTTGGGATGGAACAGGTTATACCGGATTTCAGCATTTCATGCCGTAACGATACACTATATAAGATTTTGATAGAGCTTATACTAAAGCCTGAACTTTACAGGATACATGTGGAAACGAACTATGTCTCCTGCCTGTTCTGTAACTTGTTAAGGCCGGAAGGATGCCACATCAATTGCCTGAGTTGTAGTAAAGGAGTTTACAGCGGCTGCAGCGTACCGCTTCCGGGTATCGACAATTACACGGGCAGCAACAGGTACCTGGTTCCATCGGAGAAACTGCCCTGGGTATTTCGAACCCCTTGTGAACATTTTCAACGGCTTAGCTGGGGTAAATATTTCAGGAATATAAGCGCAGGCAAAGAAAAACTGTTTAAAAAAGTAGCCGCCTATGAAACTGTTGAAGCATTATATTTCGGAACGTGTAACGGCGGTGTGCCGTGTCACCTTTGTGCCATTGCCGATTTGGATATATACCATGATTGCCTTAAGAAAAACATTCAAAAACCCTGTTCAGCTATTTTGGCAAAGCTTACAGACCACTACAGCAGACTCAATGCAGATTGACCCTTGGCGGTTGCCGGTGCAACCCCCAATTCTTACCGGCAACCGCATTTTTTTTATTTTTCCAGGAAAGAATTGATATATCCCATTACGGATTCTTTTAGTCCGTCCAGTCTTTCCTTTGCCTTTTCGCGGCTTTCCGCCTTTACCCCGAAATAAAACTTGATTTTGGGTTCTGTCCCGGAAGGCCTTATACAAAACCATCCGCCGTCGGCCATTTCAAAATATAATACATCTGAAGCCGGCAGATTCAAAGTTTCCTCCTTACCACCCCTTAACAAAACTCTGGTGCCTTCGAGGTAATCCCTTACGGCAAGCACTTCATAAGGTCCAAACCCGGCAGGTTTGTTCTTCCGCAGGAATCCCATGATGCTTTGAATAATATTACTCCCTGACGCCCCTGCAAGGGTCATTGAATCCACATCTTCCAGGTAATACCCGTATTTTTTGTAAAGGTCAACCATGGCATCATACAGGGTTTTACCCATGGAATGGAAATACGCGGCCATTTCAGCCACCAGCATAGCCGTTACCACCGCATCTTTGTCCCTTGCAAAAGTGCCGGCCAGATAGCCGTAACTTTCCTCAAACCCGAAAATAAACTTCATGCTGCCGTTATCATCAAGCTCTTTAATCTTCTCGCCTATAAATTTAAACCCCGTCAGTACTTCAACCATTTCAACCCCATAATTCTCCGCTATGGTGTTTGCCATGGACGTGGTGACAATGGTCTTAACGGCAAAAGCGTTGGAAGGAAGCATGGATTTTTCCTTAAGTTGTGAAAGGATGTATTCAAGCAGCAGGCACCCTGTCTGGTTGCCGGTTAAAACCAAAAATTTACCTTCAGGGTTCTTTACAGCCACTCCGATCCTGTCGCAGTCGGGATCTGTTGCAATAATGAGGTTGGCAGCCTCTTTTTCCGCCTGTTTTATTGCTAGGGCATATACAGCCGGGTCCTCGGGATTCGGATATTTAACCGTTGGAAAAGCAGGATCAGCTGAAGCCTGTTCCTTTACCACAGAAACATTATCAAAACCAGTTTCCCTTAGTATTCTCGGCACGAGGATAGCCCCGGTTCCGTGAAGGGGCGTGTATACCAGCTTTAAACTTCTGCCTGTCTTTTTTGATAAATCTTGATTCAATGCCAGGGTTTTCAGCCTGTCAATGTAGATATTGTCAATTTCTTCGCCGATATAAACCATCAGGCCTTTTTCCTGTAAATAATTTTCATCCGGCACTTCTATTCCAGTGATATCATCAATACAATTAACACACTCCATAACCATGAAGCTTTCTGCAGGAGGCAGCTGGCACCCGTCTTCGCCATACACCTTGTATCCGTTATACTCACAGGAATTATGGCTTGCGGTAATTACAATACCAGCGGCAGCCTTAAGGTGCCTTACTGCAAATGACAGTTCAGGAGTTGGTCTTAAGGATTCAAAAACAAAAGCTTTTATGCCTCTTCCTCCAAAAACCTTTGCCGCCTCCAGGGCAAAATGCCGGGAATTATACCTTGAATCATAGGCAATAACAATACCCCTCTCAATGCCGTTTTCCACATTGCGTGCAACATATTCGGCCACTCCTGCCGAGGCTTTTCTTATTGTATATATGTTCATCCGGTTTGTCCCGGCGCCCATGATGCCTCTTAAGCCGGCAGTACCAAATTCCAGGTCCTTATAAAACCGTTCCTCTATTTCATCAGGGTTATCCTTGATTTTCTCCAGTTCCTTTTTTGTTTCATGGTCAAAATAACTGCTGTGTAACCAAAACTCGAACTTTTCCTTTGCGTTCATACAGAACCTCCGGTTTACCAGTTACTTAAATAATCATACAATATTATGGAATCTAATACAATTTATTTTTCCCAATAAGCTTCTTTATAACAGGGATAAAAAGCCATAAAAAAAGACTGCCTGTACATAAGCAGCCTCATGTCATTTTAGTATTGTCTTTTTATCTTCTATGTATCAACTTTTCAAATATTTACATGACAATGCATATACCTTAAAGGATTATGCATATAAGCCCGCCGCTGCCCTCATTTATAATTCTCTGGAGCGTCTCCTGAAGCTTCATCCTTGCGTCTTCAGGCATTCTGTTCAGCTTGTTGTACAGCCCTTCGCTCACCAGTTCATGAAGGGATTTTCCAAACATATTGGACTGCCATAGCCTTCCAGGATCCCCTTCGAACTCTTTCAGCAGGTAATTTACCAGTTCCTCCGATTCCCTTTCTGTTCCCACCAGGGGGGCAATTTCCGTTTCTATGTCTGCCCGTATCATATGGATGGAAGGCGCGCTGGCCCTAAGCCTTACCCCGAACCTGTTTCCGTGCTTGATAATTTCAGGTTCCTCCAGGGTCATTTCCGCGGCGTCAGGCGTTACTATACCATAGCCTTTCATTTTGACCTCATGAAGGGCATATTCAACCTTGCTGTACTCCCTTTTAACTTCAGCCAGTTCCTTCATAAGCCCGATGAGTTCATGCTCGCCGGCAATGCTGAGCCCGGTTATTTCACTTAAGATGCTGTAGAACAGGCTGTCCTGTGTATCTATGTCAACCGTTATACTGCCGGTACCCAGGTCGATACGTTCTATGCCGGATTTCTTTATGAACTCATAATTTAAGAATTTCGGAATACAATCCTTTACTTCCCTTATGTTTTTTACATCCTTAAAAATTTCCTTTATTGCGTTAATAAGGTCCACCTTAAGCCAGTTGTCCGCATCGAGGGAATCCACCCAGCGGGGGAAGTTTATGGCTATTTCATTTACAGGGAATTCCAGCAATATCTTTTCCATTATATTATTGATGTCTTCAATTGTCATGCGCGCACAGTCCTGGATTATTACCGGTACATCATATTTCTCCCGGAGTTCTTCCCTAAGCCTTATTGTCTCTTCGGCTGACGGCCTGGTGGTATTCAGCAGTACAACAAAGGGTTTGTTCATTTTCTTAAGTTCGTTTACTACCCTTTCCTCGGCGTCAACATATTCATCCCTGGCAAATTCTGTTATACTGCCGTCCGTCGTAACCAGTATGCCTATGGTGGAGTGTTCTTTTATCACTTTCCTGGTACCAATTTCCGCGGCTTCTTCAAAAGGAACCTGGTAATCAAACCAAGGAGTGGACACCATGCGAGGTACGTCGTTCTCAAAGTATCCAAGGGCACCCCTGACCAGGTAACCGACACAGTCTACCATCCTCACTTTCATCTCAATGTTGTCATCAAGTACTATTTTCACGGCTTCATTTGGTATAAATTTCGGTTCCGTGGTCATTATGGAACGGCCTGTGGCGCTCTGAGGGAGTTCATCCTTGGCTCTTTCCCTGTTGTACTCATTTTCTATATTGGGTATTACCAGAAGATCCATAAACCTTTTTATAAATGTCGACTTCCCCGTCCTTACAGGACCTACAACCCCTATATATATTTCGCCCTGCGTCCTCTCGGCTATTTGTTGATAAATATTGTTTTTATCCACCCTCAAACCCCCTTACAAAATTTTGCGGTAAACTTGCAGCAACCAGACGACATGTGTGTCCTGTCAATGCCGGTTGGCTGTTTGGAATCAAGAACGGTAAGTTGTACTGGTTATTCTATATAAATATATGTCGATAATCTTTTAATATTACTAATAAAAAGAAAAAACCCCGTTATAAAACGGGGTTTTTGATTATGTCTTTTCAGCTGAAATTCTGTGGAACAAAGACATTCAGCTTGTTTCTGACAAACTCCACCGTTATGGGTAATCCTTCATATTTCTCGCCGTCCACGCTTAGATAAATACGGCTGTCACTTACCATGGAACAGCGTCTGCAGGTAAAATGCACCACGTTTTTATCCTTGGGCAAATCACCGTTGAGCACCTTGAAGAACAAGGCAGCAAGTTCAATGTAAGGGCAGTTCTTTATGAGAATGACATCCATTAACCCGTCCGACATGTCAGCATATCCGGAAACATTTCTGAAGCCTCCTGCATGTTTTCCGTTGAGGATCAGGAACAGGATTATCTCTTCGTCAAATACCTCGCCGTCAGCATCAATTTTTATGTTAAATGACTTTATGGCCGTGACCTCGCTGAAGGCCTTCATGTAATAAGCCAGGGGACCTATATTTCTCTTGAGTTCGTCACTGGTGCTGTATGAAACTTCCGCAAATGTTCCCCCGGCGCAGGTATTAAGAAAATACCTTTTGTTATTTATCAATCCCGTATCAATACCGATAATCTTGCCATTAATTATGACATCAAGGGATTGTTCAAGGCTTTCCTTTATGGAAAGGCTTCTGGCCAGATCATTGCAGGTTCCTGAAGGTACTATGCCAATGGGAATGTCTATCCCGTTGTTAAGCATCAGATCCGCAACGGAACTTATAGTGCCGTCTCCGCCGGAAAGTACGGCAAAATCATAATTTTCGTTTTTGAAAACCTCCTGGAGCATCCCATAAGACTTCGTATCCAGCCTGTAGGGATGAACAAGTATGTCATGCTGCATAAACCTCTGTACTATATAATCAAGCCTGTCTGCAACAACCCTGTGCCCGGACAACGGGTTATAGATAAATATAGACTTCTTCATGTTATCCTCCTGTATTTTTAAGCATGGTCGCAAGTATTTCAGAAAGAAAATTCCAAAAGGACCGCTCCCTTTTTCCTGCAATTCTCAAAACCCGGATACTTCAGCGGGATTAATGCATCCATGCTGTCATCATGGTTATAGACGGTTATCCGGTTTACTAGCAAACAGATAATATCATTGGTTAAGCGGCCGCAAAGGATATCATCCTTTATGGCACACAGCAGAGATTTGACATCAGGTATTTCCCTTTCTCTCTGCAATGCAGCTATTCTTTCTTTTATCACATCAATTTCATTCTTTATTCTATTTTGCATCTGCAGAAAAAATTCAACGGAAATCCTGTCCTCAAGCCTGTCCAGGTATATTGTTTCCAGTTGCCGCAATTTGTCGCCCAGTTCCTTTTCAAGTTTCTTAAGTCTCCCTTTGCTCCCCTGTTCATTGAAATACTCCTGTCTCAGTACCATCTCCACATCCTCAATTATACTACCCTGGCTGAATATATCAAGTAACTCCCTTCCTATGATCTCCATAAGCTGCCTTTCGCTTATATGGTGACTTGAACAGGCTGACAACCCGTTTTTCATATAGTTGCTGCAGATATAAGCCATGGGCCTGTCTTTCCGCTTCCTGGCAACAAGAAAGCTTCCACACCTTCCGCAAAACAATATATGTCTGAAGGGATGTATATTGCCTTTGTGTCCGCCGGTCCTGCTGCGGTGTTTCCTTATTTCCTGGACTTTGCAGAATATTTCTTCAGATATTATGGGTTCATGGGTACTTCTTGTAATTACCCATTCATCTTCCGGCAGCCTTCTGGTCTTCTTGCTCTTAAAACTAATTTTTTCACTTATCCCCTGGACAGTGTCCCCGATGTAAACCCTGCTGGTCAGTATCCTTCTGACAGCAATGGCACTCCATCCTGACGAAAGGTTTCCTGAAGGGGGAGGATACTTCATACTGTTAAGCCACTTTGCAATCTGGGCATAGCCTTCCCCCTGCAGGTATTTATTGTATATTTCCTTTACAATATGGGCTTTTGTTTCGTCAATTACCAGTGCGTTTTTTTTCACCGTTGATTTTTTGTATCCATATGGTGCACTGCCTATATACTCTCCCTTTTCAATTTTATGTCTCAGGTTCATACGTATTTTTTTTGACAAATCCCTCAGATAACGTTCATTGAACCAGGTTTCAATACCCACTGTGTCATTGTCTCTTGTGCTGTCATACTTGCCGTCAAGGGTTAACACCCTGATCCCGTGTTCCTCCAGGAAATCCAGAAACAAAAGGGTTCTGGCATTGTTGCGGCCCAGCCTTGACAAATCCTTCAAAATCAGCATGTCAATTCTGCCGTCAGCCACATCCTGTTTCAAAAGGTCAATACCAGGCCTGTCAAAGCCTGAACCGGAAACATTGTCATCCATATATATATTTACAATCCTGCCGAGACTGTTCCTTTCCACGTAGCTTTCTATCAGTTCTTTCTGGGTTTCGATGGTTTCATAATTTTCTCCGTAATCGTCCCGGCTTTCCCTTACATAAATACCAATTCTGTAACCGGCCTTTCCTCCCATGGTATGCCTTGTCAACCTTTAGGTCTCCTTTTCAAAAGATAAGCCAGTATAATCTGATATATAATATCCTTACGGGACCGTTTCCCGGTATACACTTTAATAATTTCCCTTTTTTCAGCCATATGAACACCTCCGTTCAGGACCATTGTATCCGAATGTGACTAATATCCCGCCGTTTTGGCATAGCGGTCCACATTGCTGAAAAAGCATCTCAGTTCAAAATGGCCCCAGGCACATTGCAGATATTTGCCATTGAGGAGTTTGAGGAACAGGAATTCATTCAAGTTAACCCTTTTCATGGTTTCACCGGGATCAAGCAACTTAAGGTGAGACTTTCCGCAACTGAAGAAACCGGCCTGTTCCCTGGCAATATATGATGCCAGTTTGTTCAGCGCATTCTTCCTCAGTTGCAGGCATTTTATAATCCAATGGGCATTGCTCATTTTGTTGAGCAGAAATTTCCTTACGTCTGTATCCACTTTTTCACTCAGCAGATTTTTGTAAAACCTGTTTATGCATAACTGAGGAATGGAGTCTTTGTTAACCGTGATATTGTAACTTCCGTTATCATAATTTACTATGAGATCCGGGACAATAAAACCTGTATTTTCAGAATTGAAGAATTCCCTTCCGGGTTTTGGCTCCAGTTGCTTAATGACATCAAAAAATTCCCGTATTTTCTCCACGGTAAGACCCGTTGCCCTGGCCACATAATCAAATCTTTTGTTTGCCATATCGTCAAGATGATGGTTAATTATATAAAGCATATCACGGTTTAAGTATCCTGAGTTTCTCAGTTGTATTTTAAGGCACTCCTGCAAATTCCTTGCGCATACCCCCGGCGGATCAAAACTTTGCAGGCGTCTTAAGACAGCCTTTACTTCCCTTACCGGAATATTAAAATATTCCGCCACATCAGCCGTATCAACATTCAGGTAACCGTTATCATCAACATTGTCAATCAGGTGTTCTGCGATGGCAAAACGGCTGGACTTAGGCTCTGCGCCCATTTCCGATACGCGCAGTTGAAACAGCAGGTGCTCTTTTAAAGATGTTCTCGAAGAGTAAAAGCCGCTGTGGTCCGAAACCCGGTCCATTTCAAAAATACAGCCGTTTTCACAAGGATTTCTTTCATGTCTTTTGAATTCAAGGACCGGATTTTCTTCCGACTGCCTCTCGGCAAACTCAAAAAGTTCCTGGGATGACATTTCAATAATATTTATTGCCTGCCTGAGGCGAGGTGTAAATAAGAGTTTGGGAGAATAAACGAGACTGTTGAGGTCCAAGGTTTCCACCCCGAAATTTTGACTCGTTTTATTATATGCGCAGGGCAACTTGTCATATTATTAATAAGAGATTCCACCAATGTATATGGAAAGAAGGGTAAAAACTGTCATCAGCAAATAAATGCCAAGGACAATTATGATAGGCCAGTGGGATATTACAGATACAATATCCCTGCCAACGCTGGATATGGGGCTGAAAATCACCGCCTTGTTGTCCGTGACGGATTTGAACAGGGTTAGCATTCCTGCCAGGATTATAAAACCAGTAATGCCAATCAGTATAACCGCAAAAAGATCTTTCATGCTTATGGCAACAGTCTGCTGTTCAGGTAAATAAAGGTTCTTTGTAAAATATTGAATGGTAAGGGCAATGGAATTGTTGAGAAAATGTGCCAAAATCCCGGCAAAAATGGAATTGGTCCTGACAACATAAAAACCTATCAGGACGCCGAGGAATAACGGGCCGATAAAGTTGGTTATATCAAAGTGGAAAATGGCAAACAAGAATGCAGTTATAGCAACTGCCCTGTAAGATCCGCGCCTTTCATAGGCATCCAGGAAAAGCCCCCTGTGCATCATTTCCTCGCATATGGCAGGAGTAACTGCAATTACAAATATTCCAAGCAAGTACTCCGGGAAACTTTGGGGGACCGGTATTACATTCTGCGGCAGGCTGCCAAAAAACTGAAGCATGTAAAGAACTATGCTGTTCAGCATCAGGGCCACCGCATATGCCGGTAGTGCGGAAACGATAATCAGTACAGCCGGTATGAACCCCAGACCTTTGATTTTGAAAACCTCTCTGAAGGGCAGTTTTTTGACATATACAAATACCAAAGCCGGCAGCAGGATTATGCCGTATTCACTGATTAATGTAATCATGTAAAAATTACGTTTATAGAAATTGCTTACATAGTGTTGCCCATACAGTGACAACAAATTAACAGCAAGGGCGAGAATTATCTGAAAAAACAGATAAAGTATAACAAAAATAAAAAAAAACTTGTTAACATCCGTAATTTTAGGTTTCTTACTCATACTTTATCCTTTCCCGACATAATGCCGTTTTATAATTTTCAAACAATATTTCTCAGTTCTGTAAATATCATGTCCAAAGGCACATCATGGCTTTCAACAGGCAGTTCCTCCACCACCTGGAAATCATATGCCACCCCTATTCTGGCGCATTTGTGCCTCAACCCTGATGCCAGGAAATGGTCATAATAGCCTTTTCCATAACCAAGCCTGTATTTTTTCACATCAAAGGCCAACCCGGGTACAATAATAAGGTCAATATTGTCAACCGGCACAGGCTTCGTTTTTTCCGGGATTGGTTCCAAAATACCGAATACACCGGGGACCAAATCCGTTTCCAGGGAAGATATGATTCTTGCTGAAATATGGCTCCTGTCCGGTGAAATTAAAGGGAGCGCCACTTTCTTTCCCTCTTTTATGGCATTTTGTATAAACTCCCTGGTGCTCACCTCATTGTTAAAATCAACATAAGCCATTACTGTATCCGCATTAATGTATATGCTGTCAGTCATTATCTTATTAAATATAATTCCGCTTTTTTCCTCAACCTGCTGCCTCGTCAGGTTACAGCGCATTAACTTCATCATTTTTCTTATTTCGTTTTTATCCTTAATTTCAGAGCCCTCCATCTTTTCTGTAATTCAATGATGCACTGTTAATTTACTGTGGCACTGACGAAAAAAATACCAGGAGCACAAAAATCAAAATGGACCATAAAATAAACATAATAATGGAATCCACTATTAAAGCGGTCCCGAAAGATCTTCTGTCCTTTTCATCGGAATTGGTGAATGTAATGCCCGTGATGAGGCCTATAACCTGCCCCAGCCCTGGCAAAACGGAAGATATGCTTGTTATAAAAACCTTAAGGCCGTTGGCAAGGGCCGTTTCCGGTTCCTCCCAGTCAAATTCAGCATCTTCGTCAGAATTGGCAAGGGGTTCAGAATCTTCTCCCCTTGTTTCCATGGAAGTCATTATAAAGTTGTCTCCGAACACCACAGAAGGTCCCATGCTTTGGCTGTCAGGTTCTTCAGCCATTGTTCTTCTTGCTTTTACGGGGAGCAGTGTGCAACAGTACGGACATCTGTTCAAATCTGAATCTATCATTTCTCCGCAAAAAGCACATTTTTTCCTGATAACAGTCTTATATAGCAATATAAAGCCTCCCAACAAAAACAAGGACTCTTTTATATATTACACAATTAACAACACTTTATCAATACTTGGTTTCAACGTCAAAAAACATGCTGTCAACATAATAATCGCTGAACCCGGGGTCTGCTGAAAGTTCAATATATTGTATTTTTGTTTTCACCCGTTCCGCATGTTCCAGTATTTCTGAACATGTCAATCCTTCTATGACACCCTGGCCTGCCGCATTTCCAATGGATTCCGTCCTGTCTCTCAGTTCAAAGGGAATAAGCCCTATATTAACGGCACTGTCCACGTCAATATGGGAACCAAAACCTCCAGCCAGATATACCTTCTTTATATCACCAAAACCAATTCCGGCCTTTTGTGCAAGGACTTTGATGCCTGCCGCTATTGCAGCCTTGGCATTCTGCACTTCCCTAATGTCTTTCTGGGTTATTGCAATTACACCGCCGGAAGCACTGCTTTCATGTTCAATGACAAATGCTCTCATGCCGTCTATATTTATAATCCTTTCCCTCAAATGGTCAGGCATGTTTTCCATTTCATCCGGACCGGCAATACGTCCGGTTTCATCAATGGCCTTATGTTCTAGCATAACCGCAATTGAGTCCACAATCCCGGAACCGCATATTCCTATGGGATTTGCCTTTCCAATGGTTGTGTACTTAAGACCATTGTCATAATATACCTTGTCAATAGCGCCTGAAATCCCGCCTGTTCCGTTTCTTATGTTAGCACCCTCAAAAGCCGGGCCGGCGGCAGTAGAACAGGCATACAGCCATTCCCTTCCACCCAGTACGATTTCGCCGTTTGTGCCGATATCAATAAGCAGGAAACAGCCATCATCCATATACATATTACTGGACAATACCGCAGCGACGGTATCTGCCCCTATATAAGCCGAAACACACGGTAAAACCACAACATAAGCCCCATCATTAACTTTTATTCCCAGATGGCCGGCCTTTACTTTAAAGAGCGCTGTTGAAGCCGGAATAAACGGTGCCACAGCAATATTGAAAGTGGGAAGATTCAGCAGAAAATGAATCATGGTGGTATTGCCGGCAAAGGCCAGTTCATATATGTTCACCGGGTCAATACCGTTTCTTTTGGTAAAAACCCTTACAATATCATTGATTTGAGAAATAATGGTTTTATGCATCTCATCCCGGGTTTCCCGTGACTTTGAGCAGTAGTCTATACGGGACAGCACATCTGCGCCGTATTTTCTCTGGGCATTGAGGACTGAATACACGTCCATCTGGTTACCGGTGGTAAGGTCATAGAGATATGCGGCGATGGTGGTGGTGCCGATATCAACCGCAATGCCATAACTCTTGCCGCTGGTATCGCCTTTTTCTACAGAGATTATCTCTTCACCGAAGGTTGCCACGGTAATATCGAAATCCGCTTCCCTTAAAATATGCGGTAATTTTTTTAAAAGTTCCAGGTCTTTTACTTTACCAAGGCCGGTATTTTCAAGGCGGGTTAAGTCGTCTTCCTGACGGCTCAAGTCAGGCTTGTCCAATACAACATGTTTCTTGGATATACTGGGGGCAAAATTTATTTGCCTGCCTTTACCCTTTGTTACTATCCTTGCGTCATGGTTAATATTGTCCGGATAAATCCGCATATCATTTTTCACAGTTGTTCGGCAAGCCAACCTGTATCCCCTGTCAACATCCTTCTTACCCAAAATCCTTATTTCATCAATCGCAGCGGCTTCAGGCGCCTCAATCCTTACCCTGCATTTTCCACACTTGCCGTTTCCTCCACAGGGTGAATCCACCTCTATATTGCCTGCCAGCAAAACTTCCAGCAGATTACTGCCATGTTCAGCCTCCAGGGTTATGGTCCTGCCTTCATGGATTATGTCAATGGTATGTTTCATTCCGGAACCTCCTGAATTTTCCATAAACAAAAATATGCATCTGTACCTAAATGTAATTATATATCACTATGTACAAGAAATATATGAAAATGTTAAAGCTCATCCAAGAAAAAGTGGATCAAAAGAGCGGTTTCTTGACTAAACCTGGCAATAATAATATAATCAGAATAATCCAAAGATGTTGTAAAGGAGTCTTTAACATGAGAGTAAGAACCAGGTTTGCTCCCAGTCCGACAGGTTATATGCATATTGGGAACTTACGCTCGGCTTTATATGAATACCTTATAGCAAAAAGGTACAATGGCGACTTTATATTGCGAATTGAAGATACGGACCAGAACAGGTACGTTGAAGGTGCCCTGGACGTTATTTACAAGACATTGAAAATCGCAGGCATCAGGCATGACGAAGGGCCTGATGTAGGCGGTGACTATGGTCCGTACGTACAAAGTGAAAGAAAACATATATATTTGCCCTACGCCAGGCAATTGGTTGAACAGGGCGACGCATATTATTGTTTCTGCACAAAGGAACGCCTGGAAAACCTGAAAAAGGAGTGCGAGGCGCAAGGTAAAACCTTCAGGTATGACAGGCACTGCAGAAACCTGCCTCCCGATGAGGTCAAAAAAAGGCTGGATGCCGGCGAAAGCTATGTTATCCGCCAGAAGATGCCAGAAACCGGTTCCACTTCGTTCGAGGATGTGGTATATGGCAGCATAACCATCGACAACAGTGAGCTGGAAGACCAGATACTGATAAAATCTGATGGCCTGCCCACATACAATTTTGCCAACGTAATTGATGACCACCTTATGGGAATCACCCATGTGGCAAGAGGCTGCGAATACCTGACTTCCACTCCAAAATATAATCTGCTTTACAAAGCTTTCGGCTGGGACATACCCACCTATGTACACCTGCCCCTTATAAATACTCCAGAAGGCAGAAAACTCAGCAAACGGGCTGGTGATCCGTCATTTGAGGATTTACTGGAAATGGGCTACCTTCCTGAAGCAATAATTAACTATGTAGCCCTTCTGGGATGGAGCCCGAAGGACAACAGGGAGTTCTTTACGCTGAAGGAACTGGAGGAAGTCTTTGACATTACAGGCATCAGCAAATCTCCGGCTGTATTCGACATAAAAAAGCTTACCTGGATGAATGGCGAATACATCAGGAAGATGTCCCTGGAAGATTTCCATAATCTTGCCATGCCATATTACAAACGCGTAATAACAAGAGATGATTTAAACTTCAGGAAGCTCAGTGAGGTGCTCCAGAAGAGAACAGAGGTGCTTAATACTATACCTGAAACCGTGACTTTCCTGGAACAGCTTCCTGAGTATGATATTTCACTTTACATCCATAAAAAGATGAAAACCGATTATGATATTTCCCTGAAGTCACTGGAGGCTGTATACAACAGGCTATCAAAGCTGGAAGACTGGAGTGAGGATACTCTGCACAATGTGCTCGTATCCCTGGCTGAAGAAATGGGTTATAAAAACGGCCAGGTAATGTGGCCCGTACGAACAGCTCTATCAGGATTAGCCGTAAGTCCAGGCGGAGCAGTCGAACTGGCTAACATCCTTGGCAAAGCTGAGTCGTTAAAACGCATGGAGACAGGAATTGAAAAGCTTAAGTCTGCGTAAGGGGCACCAGAGACGGTGAAGAATACTAAAAATAATAAACCGGGATTTATCCCGGTTTTATTATTTTATCCGGCCAAAAGCCTATCATTTTTCGGTCTTGTTATTTTATCATCTCCTTGAACTGTTCTTCATCAATTATTGTAATACCCAGTTCTTTTGCCTTGTCCAGCTTGCTCCCTGCTTCCTCTCCTGCCAGGACAAAATCCGTTTTTCTTGAAACACTTCCGGCGACCTTGCCGCCGAATTTTTCGATTATTTCCGCGGCTTCTTTTCTTGTATACGAAGGGAGGGTACCGGTCAAAACGAAGGTTTTGCCCTGGAACCTGAGATCAGAAGACCCGTTTTCGCCGCGCCGGCTCACGGTATTAACCCCTGCATTCTTAAGCTTTTCAATGGTTTCCAGGTTGTGAGGTTGGCTGAAGAACAATACCAGGCTTTTTGCCATTTTTTCTCCGAATTCCTCAATTTCACGGATTTCCTCCTCCGTTGCCCTGGCAATGTCATCTATTGAAGCAAAGTGTTCTTCCAGCTGCTGGGCTGCCCTGAGACCTATATGTCTGATACCGAGGCCAAAAATGAGCCTGGACAGGTCATTGTTCTTTGAGGCTTCTATGGACAAAAGCAGGTTATTCACAGATTTTTCTCCAAGGCGCTCCATTTCCACGAGTTTTTCCTTATGCCTGTAAAGGTAGTATATGTCAGCTATGCCGGTAATAAATCCGTTCTTAAGGAGCATGTCTATCAAAGCAGGCCCCAGACCTTCAATATTCATGGCATCCCTGGAGGCAAAGTGGACAATACTCCTGAAAAGCTGTGCCGGGCAGTCTATCCCGGTACACCTGTGGGCAGACTCTCCTTCTTCCCTGACTACCTTGCTTCCGCAGTCAGGACATACATCAGGCATCTCGAAGATTTTCTCATTTCCCGTCCGCTTTTCCTTATCGACTTCCACCACTTCAGGTATAATATCGCCAGCTTTCTGAATCCACACAGTATCGCCAATCCTTATATCCTTCATCCTGATATAATCCAGGTTGTGAAGGGTCGCCCTGCTTACGGTGGAACCTGCCAGCCTTACCGGTTCAAGAACTGCGTTGGGCGTTAGCACGCCTGTCCTTCCTACATTAACCACTATATCTACCAGTTTTGTCTGTTTTCGTTCGGCAGGGTATTTATATGCTACCGCCCATCTGGGGGCCTTTGCCGTGGAGCCGAGGATTTCCCTCTGGACCATGGAATTAACCTTTACGACGGCGCCGTCTATCTCATAATGGTAATTCGACCTGTGCTTCCTTATTTCCTCTATTTCATCCCATACCTCATCTATAGTTGTGCAGACCTTGTAACCGGGTATCACCTTAAAACCCAGTTTTTTCAGCAATTCCAGGGACTCTGAATGGGTTTCGAAGGTACTTCCCTCAATTCTTTGTATATTAAATACAAATATGTCCAGTTTTCTGCCTGCTGTAATTTTAGGATCCAATTGCCTTAAGGAGCCAGCTGCGGCATTACGGGGATTGGCAAAGACAGGCTCGCCTTTTTCCTCCTGTTCTTCATTCAACCGGGCAAAATCTTTCTTTGACATAAACACTTCTCCCCTGACTTCAAGAAGGGGTAAGCTGCTGTTAATCGCCAAAGGTACTGATTTTATAGTTTTTAAGTTTTGTGTGATGTTCTCGCCTGTGATACCGTCCCCCCGTGTTGATCCCAGGACGAAAACCCCGTCCCGGTATTCCAGTGAAACGGATAGGCCGTCAATCTTTTTCTCCACTACATACTCCACATCACCAACCGCTGCCCTTACTCTCCTGTCAAAAGCAATCAGTTCTTCCTTACTGAAAACATCCATCAGGCTTTCCATTTTAACAATATGGACAACCTTTTCGAAAGCCTCCAGGGGAGCGCCGCCAATCCTTTGGGTGGGAGAATCGGGGGTAACCAGGTCGGGTCTTTGCTGCTCAAGCTCCACCAGTTCCCTGTATAACCGGTCATATTCGTCATCGCTTATTTCAGGATTATCTTCAATATAATACTTATGGTTATGATACGTGATAAGCTCCCGCAGTTCCCTTATTCTTTGCTCAATGTCCATAAAACCCTCACCGTATCCTTTGCATAGTTTTCATGGCAAAAGTATACTATTTTATAACTGCCATATCAAGAAGCGATGACCTTATGCTGTATTTATTCCATGGCTGTCATTGCAGGAAACGGTCCACATCCTTAAGTCCTATATTTTCATGCAATGAGATGTTGAGTCCATTGGCAATTGTCTTGGACACCCTTTCTATTACTTCGTCGATTTCCTTTGGTGTTACCACAAGAGTTCCCACATACGGTTCAAGAACCTGCCTTATGAGTTGATACTTTTCATCCCTGTCAATGCTTTTTAGCATATTGTAAAATTCCGTACCCTGCCCCGCTTCATTTATCATGCTGTCAATGACCAAATCTATGGTGTCGTTGGCCATTGTGGCAGCATCCACCACAGTGGGAACACCTATGGCAATAACAGGTACTCCAAGGGTATCTCTGCTCAGTTCCATTCTCTTGTTGCCAACCCCTGAACCGGGTGCTATCCCTGTATCAGCGATTTGAATAGTTGTGTTCACTCTGTCCATTTTCCTTGAGGCCAGGGAATCTATAGCAATGACAATTTGCGGGTGTATCCTGTCAACAATACCTTTAATTATTTCAGTTGTTTCAATGCCTGTTATTCCAAGGACTCCGGGAGCTATGGCACAGACAGGCCTTGCTCCTTCCTGTACCTGGTCCGGTATATATTGAAAGATATGCCTTGTAACCATAAGTTTTGAAACCACTTTAGGTCCAAGGGCGTCCGGGGTCACATTCCAGTTTCCCAGGCCTACTACCAGAACGGTAGAGTCCTTGTTCAGCTTAATCAGGCTCATTAACTCCCTGGCTAAAGCCCTGCATGCATCCTCATACAAGTCAATGTCATTTTCCTTAAGTCCCGGTATTTCGAGAGTAAGATAGTTGCCCATGGGCTTTCCTATGGACTGGGCCCCTTTCGGAGAAGTCACCCTTACTCTCGTGATTCTTATGTCGTCGTTTCCCGCGTTCTCTACAACAATCCCTTCATCCTCTTCTTCTTCCATAAACCCGCTTTTTAAGCGCTGCTCCTGGAGAAGCTCATGGGCTTCCATAGCAAGATCAGTTACAATGGTTCTTTGTCCTGACATATCATTCCTCCTAGTAATTTATAATGTTTTTCTATTTTCTTATTGTCCCTTAATTTCTATAATAAATACGGAACAGTCAACGTATTCATTCACTACGGAAATCTTTGCTTAAGTCGTCTTAATCCTTGCATTTTAAAAATGTTTATGGTAAAATTCAGAATGTTGACTAAACCACCGGAGGTGAAACAGTTTGCCAAACATTAAATCAGCATTTAAAAGGGTAAAGAAAGCAAAAAAGGAGACTCTTATTAACGCATCAATAAAATCAAGACTTAGAACTGAAATCAGGAAGGCTAAAGAAGCTATTGTCGCAAATCGTGAAGATGCAGGTGAATGCGTGAAGAGAGCTATTAAATTGATTGATAAAGCTGCAGCAAAAAGAGTTATTCATAAAAATACCGCTGCGAGAAAGAAATCACAACTTGCGCTGGCTTTAAATAAAAATTCTAACTAGAATAAACATTTACCAAAAAACGTACACATAGTACGTTTTTTTAGTTTTTGGACAATGTATTATTCTTTTTCAGGACCCTAAGTTCAGTAGGCACATTTGACTTTTCAGCCTGGGCTAATATAATAAGCAGCCTTTATATTTTCATCGTAACTATTCTTGAAGAAATAACAGGCAAATTCATCACAATCCCAATAATTGCCGCCAGAGACCAAGGCTCCCGCACGGCAGCCTCCTTCACAGTAAAGCTTATACTTACAGGCATTACACTTTTCGTATGGATGTTACCTTTATGGAAACAAGTTTCTACAGATACTTCAAAATTTCTTGAGCGCAGGAAAAAGGGTTTGGTTGCGGTATACCGCTACCAAACCCTTTGAATCTTTTACGGGAGAACCATCCCCTGTCTTAAATTAAGACAGGAAAACCATTCCCATGTCTTATGCTTTTCCTTTGTTTCTGATGGCTGCCTGGGCTGCAGCAAGCCTTGCGATAGGCACTCTGAACGGTGAGCAGGATACATAATCCAGTCCCACTTTATGGCAGAATTCTATGGAAGAAGGATCTCCGCCATGTTCGCCGCAGACTCCCAGTTTAATATCCGGGCGGGTCTTTTTGCCTAACTCAACGGCCATTTCTACCAGTTTGCCCACGCCTGTGGTATCCAGTCTTGCAAAGGGATCAAAGTCGTATATCTTCTTATTGTAATATTCTTCAAGGAATTTTCCGGCATCATCGCGGCTGAAACCAAATGTCATCTGGGTCAGGTCATTGGTACCAAATGAGAAGAATTCAGCTTCTTTCGCGATTTCGTCAGCAGTAAGGGCCGCACGCGGAATCTCAATCATGGTTCCAACCTTGTATTCCATCTTTATGCCGGCCTTTTCAATCAATTCATTAGCAGTCCTGACAACAACGTCTTTGACGTACTTAAGCTCTTTTACCTCTCCTACCAGCGGTATCATTATCTCAGGCACCACATTAATGCCTTTCTTGTTTACATTAATGGCAGCCTCAATAACCGCCCTTGTCTGCATCTCGGCGATTTCAGGATAAGTTACTGACAGCCTGCATCCCCTGTGGCCCATCATTGGGTTAAATTCATGGAGGTCACTAATGGTATTTTCCAGTTCCTTAACCGGTACACCCATTTCCTCAGCCAGTTCAGCAATGGCTTCAGGATCCTGGGGCAGGAATTCATGGAGCGGCGGATCCAGGAACCTTATGGTTACAGGTCTTCCTTCCACGGCAATATATATTTCTTCAAAGTCCTGCCTCTGGTACGGCAACAGCTTCTCTAACGCCTTCTTCCTTTGCTCAGGAGTCCTGGAAAGGATCATTTCCCTCATGGCACGAATCCTGTTGCCCTCAAAGAACATATGCTCAGTTCTGCAAAGGCCTATGCCTTCGGCTCCAAATTTAACTGCCTGTGCAGCATCCTTCGGGGTATCTGCATTGGTGCGGACCTTAAGCTTCCTGAATTCGTCAGCCCATTCCATAATTGTCGCAAAGTCACCTGACAATTCAGGCTCTTTTGTCTTTATCCTTGTCCCGTATACATTACCAGTGGAACCGTCAAGGGAAATCCAGTCTCCCTCAACATATTTCTTGTCGTTTTTATCTATAAAGTATTTTTCCTCTTCAAAAATTCTTATTTCACCGCATCCTGATACGCAGCAGGTACCCATGCCTCTTGCCACAACAGCAGCATGTGAGGTCATACCGCCACGGCCGGTAAGTATACCTTGGGCTGCATTCATACCTTCAATGTCTTCCGGAGATGTTTCAAGTCTTACCAGGATAACGGGCTCGCCCTTTGAAGCAGCTTCAACAGCATCTTCAGCACTGAAATAGATCTTGCCCGTTGCAGCTCCCGGAGAAGCAGGCAAACCTTTTGCAATGGGTTGAACCTTCTTCAACTCGTCCTGGTCAAAATCAGGATGCAACAGTTTGTCCAGTTGTTTCGGATCAATTTTCATCAAAGCTTCCTCACGGGTTAACATGCCTTCCTTGACCAGGTCAACAGCGATCTTAACTGCAGCGGCAGCAGTTCTTTTTCCGCTTCTTGTCTGCAGCATGAACAGTTTGCCGCGTTCAATGGTAAACTCCATATCCTGCATGTCTTTATAGTGCTTTTCCAATATTTCCGCAATTTGAACAAATTGCTGGTATACTTCAGGGTTGATTTCCTTCAGGCGGTCAATGGGTTCCGGCGTCCTTATACCGGCAACTACGTCCTCGCCCTGGGCGTTAATCAGGAACTCACCATAGAGCTTCTTCTCGCCTGTAGCCGGGTTCCTTGTAAATGCTACACCGGTACCGGAATCGTTTCCCATGTTGCCGTATACCATTTCCTGAACGTTGACGGCTGTACCCCAGTCGGAAGGAATATCATTTAAGCGTCTGTAAACGATAGCCCTGGGGTTATCCCATGACCTGAAAACAGCTTTTACAGCTTCCATAAGCTGTTTTTTCGGATCCTGCGGGAATTCTTCTCCCATTTCAGCCTTGTACAGTTTCTTGTACTCGCTGACAACTTCCTTGAGATGTTCTGCATTCAGCTCAGTGTCATATGTAGCGTTATATTTTTCTTTTATGGAATCAAATATTTTATCAAATTTTGATTTGGATATGCCCATGACAACATCGCTGAACATCTGAATAAACCTTCTGTAGCTGTCAAAAGCAAATCTTTCGTTGTTGGTAAGCTTTGCCAGGCCTACAACAACCTCATCATTGAGTCCTAAGTTGAGAATTGTATCCATCATACCAGGCATGGATACTCTTGCGCCTGAACGGACGGATACCAGGAACGGATTTTCCGGATCTCCGAACTTCTTTCCGACTATCTCTTCGGTTTCCTTAAGAACTTTATAAATTTCCTCTTCGATTTCCGGGGCAATGGTCTGTCCGTCCTGATAATAGCGGGTACACGCTTCAGTGGTTATGGTAAAACCTCTGGGTACAGGCAATCCCAAACCGGTCATTTCTGCCAGGTTTGCGCCTTTACCACCCAATAAATCACGCATATTGGCATTGCCTTCAAAAAACTTGTAAACGTATTTGCCCATTAATAAACCTCCTGTACTTCTGGTATTTATTTTAAACCTACTTTGTTAAATAGCAGGAAAAATACTGCAAAAAACCGAAAAATATTATAACATAATGTTTTTTGGCTGCATAGAGAAAAAATACAAGAAATTTAATCTCAATCCCTTACATTTTTTCTCGTAAGTCTACAATATAAATTCTCCAGATTTGGCTGACTTATTCAGCAATTAGCCTTCCGGCCGGGCTAAAATTGAAACTTGTCGCTGAAATAATTCAGCAAATCATCTATGTCAACACGGTCCTGCTGCATTGAATCCCTGTGCCTTACAGTTACTTTCCTGTCTTCAAGGGAATCGAAGTCAAAAGTTATGCAATAAGGTGTGCCGATCTCGTCCTGCCTTCTGTATCTCTTTCCGATGCTTCCGGTCTCGTCATATTCACAATTGTACACTGTACACAATTTTTCATAGATTTTAAAAGCTTCCTCGCCAAGTTTCTTGGACAATGGCAAAACAGCAATCTTGACAGGAGCAAGTACCGGATGAAGACGCAGGACCACTCTCATTTCTTCACCTTCCAGTTCCTCCTCATCATACGCTTCACAAAGGAAAGCAAGGGTCACCCTGTCCGCACCCACAGAAGGCTCAATGCAGTACGGTATATATTTTTCATTTGTCATGGGATCAAAGTAGAACAGATCTTCCTTGGAATGTTCCATATGCTGTTTTAAGTCGTAATCTGTTCTGTCGGCTATGCCCCACAGTTCGCCCCAACCAAAGGGGAATTTGTATTCAATATCGGTGGTGGCGTTGCTGTAGTGAGACAATTCTTCCTTACTGTGGTCCCTGAGCTTAAGGTTTTCTTCCTTTAACCCCAAGGACAGAAGCCATTTATAACAGAAATCTTTCCAGTATTCAAACCATTCCAAATCCTTCCCTGGTTCACAGAAGAATTCAAGTTCCATCTGTTCAAATTCTCTTGTCCTGAAAATGAAATTGCCGGGAGTTATCTCATTTCTGAAGGATTTCCCTATCTGGCCTATACCGAAAGGAATTTTCTTCCTGGTGGTTCTCTGGACATTTTTAAAGTTGACGAAAATACCCTGGGCAGTTTCAGGCCTCAGATAAATTTCCGATGAGGAATCTTCCGTAACGCCCTGGTAAGTTTTAAACATGAGGTTAAATTTTCTGATTTCAGTAAAGTCATGGGCGCCGCAATTGGGACATGGGATGTTTTTCTCCTTTATGTATTCCATAAGCTGTTGATTATCCAGGATTTCCACATTCATTGAAATACCATTTTCCTTGTTCCATTCTTCCACAAGATGGTCCGCCCTGTGTCTTGTTTTACATTTTCTGCAGTCAGTCAGCGGGTCATTGAAGGACCCTACGTGTCCTGACGCCACCCAAACATTGGGGTTCATAAGTATGGCACTGTCCAAACCTACGTTATAGTGGTTTTCCTGTATAAATTTTTTCCACCAGGCCTTTTTTACATTGTTTTTAAGTTCTATACCCAAAGGGCCGTAGTCCCAGGAATTGGCCAGTCCGCCGTAAATTTCTGAACCCGGGAAAATAAATCCTCTTTTCTTGCATAGAGATACAATTTTTTCCATGGTCTTTTCAAACTGCATTACACAAAATGCCTCCTTACTCGTATGTGTAAACTTGGATTTCCTATTTGTAACTGTCCTTGGTGCGTTTGAATATAACTTTACCTTCATTAATTTCATGAATCGCTACGGTCACAGGTTTATCAGAATCTACTTCGGTAAGCTTATCATCACCGCCAGCCAGTTTCCTGGCCCTCTTAGCCGTCAGGATAACCAAAGTATATTTGCTGTCAACCCTTTTCATTAGAGAATTAATGGAAGGATCAATCATCACATATACCTCCAATCTCTTGCAGTATGTTCTTCTTCCTTGAAAGCCGCAGTTTTTCCGCTCTGATTATTGCTGAAATGTCATCAGCCGCTTCTCTTAAATCCTCATTTATAACCACATAATCGTAATGTTTTATGTACTTGACTTCTTCCCTTGCCCTTGCCATTCTTCCGGCAATAACATTTTCATCTTCAGTTCCTCTTCCCCTGATTCTTCTTTCCAGTTCTTCGAATGAGGGCGGGAGAATAAAGATGGAAATGCTATCAGGCAATTTCTCCTTTATTTTCATCGCTCCTTCAACTTCAATTTCAAAAAGTACGTCATAACCTTCATTTATAGATTCTTCAATAAACTTTTTCGGGGTACCGTAGTAATTGTTGCAATACTCCACCCATTCCAGCAAATCATCATTTTTTATCATGTCCAGGAATTCATCGACAGTCTTGAAATAATAATCTCTGCCGTCTACCTCACCCTGGCGCGGTTTTCGCGTCGTGGCCGATACTGACAGCCTTATATTGGGATTGTCATCTTTCAATAAATGCAAAAGCGTCCCCTTACCCGTTCCCGACGGGCCTGAGAGGACTATCAGCAAACCTGCCTCTTTCACTCTTGTAACCTCCAATAATGGGACCTATTCCTCTTCTTCTTCCAGATCATCCGTGTCATCAACAAGTGTTTCCTTGAGATTCAGCCTGTGTGCCACCGTCTCAGGCTGAACAGCCGAGAGGATAATGTGATCGCTGTCGGTAATAATCACAGCTCTTGTGCGCCTGCCGTAAGTAGCGTCTATCAGCATCCCCCTGTCCCTGGCCTCCTGTATGATCCTCTTTATCGGTGCAGATTCCGGGCTTACAATTGCTATTAGTCTGTTAGCCGCTACGATATTACCAAACCCTATGTTGATTAATTTCACCACGTTCTTCCTCCTTTATTCTATGTTTTGTATCTGTTCTCTGATATTATCTACGATAGTCTTCATTTCTACTACGCTTTTTGTTATCTCAAGGTCATTGGCCTTTGACCCTATTGTGTTTATTTCTCTGTGCATTTCCTGTACCAGAAAATCCAGTTTTTTGCCAACAGGCACGCTTTGGTTTAGTGTATCTTCCATTTGATTCAGGTGGCTCTTTAGCCGGATTATCTCTTCATCAATACTGCACCGGTCAGCATACAGGGCAACTTCTGTCTCCAGCCGGCTTTCATCAATGGTTTGCAGGTTTACCAATTCCTTTATCCTGTTTTCCAGCTTTTCCTTGTATTCCTTCACCACATGGGGCGCACGCTGTTCCACCTTTTCCACATATTCCGTTAGGGTGCTAAGCTTTTCCAGGATGTTCTCCCTTAACCTGGCACCTTCATTTTCCCTCATGGCCACAAGGGAATTCATGGCCTGCCGTAAAGTTTCCTCCAGTTCCCGCCAGGTTTCCTCCTCATCTTCTTCAGGCTTCTCAATCCGTAAAACATCCGGAAACCGGGCTATCAGTGAAACGGAAATGTCATCCTGCAAATCAAACTGATCCCTTAAGTTGCGGCAGGATTTTATGTACATGTCCGCCAGTGCCTCATCCAGCAAAACACTACGTGTTTTGTCTCCAAGGTCCTCGAATGTAATGTATACATCCACTTTCCCTCTTGAAATGTATTCCTTCACCAGTTCCCTGGCGTTTTCTTCAAGATATGATATCTGCCTCGGAATCTTGATATATATATCACTATATTTGTGGTTAACCGATTTAATTTCAACCAGGTATTTTCTGCCTTCTTTATTGAATTCTCCCCGGCCGTAGCCGGTCATACTTCTTATCATATAACCATTCCCTTGTCAGCGATAAAAACTTCCTATGGTATTATAACATATATTTCTGCATTTAAAAGCATTTTCCTTCTTAATCCATTCCGCCTGTTTCATAGGCCAGGATGGACAAGACGGCTATCCCTGCAGTCTCAGTGCGCAGGATTCTCGGTCCCAATGTAACAGGCACTACTCCCTTTTCTTTTGCCAGGGCAACTTCATTTTCCGTGAATCCGCCTTCCGGCCCTATCATTACTGCAATACTATCATATTTTTTACCCGATATGTACTGCTTAAGGCCATTTGCTTTTTCATTCTCATATGGTATAACAGCAAGTTGGAATCCTGCCATTTCATCAAGGGCATGTTTAATAAGTGCCGGAGGATACACCCTTGGTACAATGCCGCGGTTGCATTGCTTAGCGGCTTCCTCTGCTATTTTTTGCCACCGGTTTGCTTTTTTCCCTGCATCCTGGTGGTTTTCCACACGCACTACCGTTCTTTCGGTAATGACAGGCACAATAGCGTACACCCCAAGTTCTACGCTCTTTTGGATGATCATTCCCATCTTGTCGCCTTTTGCAAGCCCCTGGTACAGAACAATACGGGTACTCATTTCATTCCGGTTTTCCCAACTGTCCTCAATAAGGCAATGCACACCTGTTTTATCAATATGCTCAATCCTGACAAGATAATCATTACAGTTGCCGTCACATACAGTAATATTATCTCCCGGTGAAAGCCTTAAAACGTTTTTTATGTGGTTTAAGTCTTCGCCGGCAATGGTTACCCGGCCATTTTTTAATGATTCAGGACTTACAAAGAACCTGGACATCTGAACAGCATCGCCACCCATTCACCTTTACTGTGTATCTCATGGCACTCCAGGCCGGCTCTTTTATATGCGTTTATAACTTCATCCTGCCTCTGGCGTATTATGCCGGAAGCAACAAACATACCGTTCTTTTTAAGGTATCCAGGAACCTGGCCTGCAAAACCTATAATAACATCCGCTATTATATTGGCGGCAATCAGATCATATTTCCTCTCCGGCAGATCGTCCATAGTGCCGTGTATGATGTTTATAACGCTGTCGCATCCGTTGAGTTTAACATTATCTTCCGCGACTTTAACCGCAACAATGTCATTATCTACAGCGTCCACAAGTCCGGCGCCGCATTTTGCCGCAATAATGGACAGTATACCCGTTCCGCATCCTATGTCTGCTACTGAAAAGCCTTCTTTAATGTGTTTTGCCAATATTTCAGCACACATGGCGGTTGTTTCATGGGTACCTGTGCCAAAAGCCATACCCGGGTCTATCTCTATTATTTTCTCATTACCCTGGGCATCATAATCTTCCCAGGTTGGCTTTATGATAATATCCTCTGCTATTTTGAACGGCTTGTAGTACTTCTTCCAGTTGTTTGCCCAATCCTCATCACAAATGAGGGCTGTCTCAATGGTCCCTTTCCCTGTATTTATAAATTTCCCTATCCTGTCAATCTCCGATTCTATTACCTGTACCAGTTCTGCTTCATCCCTGCTGTCAGGAAAATAGGCTTTTACCATTACGTCTTCCCCAAAAGACTTCATCAGCCCGCTGTCTATATAATCAGGCGAGTCAAGCTGCTCTATGCTTTTCCTGAATTCATCGGGGTCAATTATGGAAACACCACTGGCTCCCATTCCCGTAAGCATATCAGCAATTGCGTCATATGCTTCACCAGTGGTGTATACGGTTACTTCTATCCAGTTCATCAGGTCCTCCGTTAAAATTCCCTCTATTTTTATCCAGAAATTGATTTATCCGGCTACATACCGAAGGCTTCCTTCATTTTGTCTATGAATCCCTTTCTCTGTTCATGCTGCTCATCCTTGCTTGCTTCGGCAAATTGCCTTAAAATCTCCTTCTGTTTTTCAGTTAAGTTTGTGGGTACTTCAATATGCACCTTTATATATTGGTCGCCCCTGCCATTGCCTCTCAGATAGGGTATGCCTTTCCCCTTTATCCTGAAAACAGTGCCTGTCTGGGTACCTTCGGGTATAGTATATTTAATGCTTCCGTCAAGGGTCGGCACATCCACCTCGCTTCCCAAAGCACATTGAACAAAAGTGAGGGGCAGTTCACATATCACGTCATTGCCCTGTCTGACAAAAATAGGATGTTCCCTGACCCTTACATTTATATGAAGGTCTCCTGCCGGACCACCTTTGCTGCCCGCATTGCCTTCCCCTCTTAAGGAGATTGTCTGCCCGTCATCTATGCCGGCGGGTATCTTTGCTATTAGTTTAACTTTCTTCTGTACCTTGCCTGTCCCCCTGCATTCACTGCATGGGTCGGATATAACCGTACCTTCGCCGCCACAGGCATCACAGGTTCTTACATTGATAAATTGTCCCAGGATAGTTCTCTGGTTAAAGCGGATTTCTCCAGTACCATTGCATTTTTTGCAAACAGTCTCCCCTTTCCCGGGCTTGGAGCCTGTCCCCTTACATGTAGGACAGTCTTCCAGGCGTTCAAACCTGATTTCCTTTTCCACTCCAAATGCTGCCTCTTCAAACTCTATTTCAACATATTGGTCTATGTCCGTACCCCGCCTGGGGCCGCTTCTTCTCCTTGTGGTCCGCTCTCCAAAGGCGCTCCCGAAGAATGATTCAAATATATCACTGAAACCCCCGAAGCCAAAATCAGAGAAACCGCTGAAACCGTCGAATCCGCCATTGCCATCCAGGCCGGCATGGCCGAACTGGTCATATTTGGCCCGGGTCTCAGGGTTTATAAGCACACTGTATGCTTCGTTTATTTCCTTAAACCTGGCTTCAGCTTCCTTATCACCAGGATTGACGTCGGGGTGGTACTTTTTTGCCAGTTTTCTGTATGCCTTCTTTATTTCAATATCGGATGCTCCTTTATCTATACCGAGGATTTCATAATAATCCCTCTTAGCAGACATCCAATCATCTCCATTCTCTCATTACACCTTTGGTTATTATAGCATATAAAAATAAAACTTAATAGTATAGTCACTTTATTAGTGTATGCGGGAAAGGCTGTTTCTGTCAACTTGAAAATAAGCCATGACCGCTTTTGCAAAGCGGTCCACGGCTTATTTCCAAATAAAGGTCAGGTTTATAAACCCTGTTATTTATTGTCATCATCAACTATCTTGTAATCCGCATCATAAACATCGTCCTGTCCCTGGGTATATCCGGCACCGGTGTCCTGCTGGCCGTACTGGTACTGGCCTCCTCCCTGGGCACCGGGGTTCTGGTATATTTTCTGTGATACGCTGTAGAAGGCCTGGGACAGTTCTTCTGTAGCTCTCTTTATTGCATTTATATCGGTTCCCTTAAGGGTGTCCTTAAGCTCCTGTATTTTTCTTTCAATATTGGCCTTGTCCTCGCTGCTTAACTTGTCACCGAGGTCCTTGAGGGTCTTTTCAGACTGGTATATCATGGAATCGGCATTATTGCGGGTCTCTGCCTCTTCCTTTCTCCTTCTGTCTTCCTCGGCATATTTTTCGGCTTCCTTGACAGCCTTCTCAATTTCTTCTTCAGTAAGGTTAGTGCTTGCTGTTATCTGGATCTTCTGTTCCTTTCCTGTTCCAAGATCCTTGGCTGATACATTGACAATACCATTGGCGTCAATATCAAAGGTTACCTCAATTTGAGGCACTCCTCTCGGCGCCGGCGGAATGCCTGTCAGATGGAATCTGCCGAGGGTCTTGTTATAGGCAGCCATTTCACGTTCACCCTGCAGAACGTGAATCTCGACGCTGGTCTGACCGTCTGCAGCCGTTGAGAATATCTGGCTCTTTCTTGTAGGGATCGTGGTATTTCTTTCAATAAGCTTGGTAAATACGCCTCCCAAAGTCTCAATACCAAGAGACAAGGGCGTTACGTCCAGTAGGAGCAGGTCCTTTACCTCACCGGCCAATACTCCTGCCTGGATGGCCGCACCTATGGCAACACATTCATCCGGATTTATGCCTTTGAAGGGTTCCTTGCCCATAAAATTCCTAACAGCCTGCTGTACTGCCGGAATCCGGGTAGAACCTCCCACAAGCAGCACCTTGTCAACATCGCTGGGGCTTAGCCCTGCGTCTTCCAGGGCTCTTCTTACAGGTCCCATGGTACTTTCCACCAAATCGGCAGTCATCTCTTCAAATTTCGCCCTGGTAAGCGTCGTTTCCAGGTGCTTGGGACCGTTTGCGTCGGCAGTTATGAAAGGAAGGTTAATGGTGGCCGTTGCTGTGGATGAAAGTTCAATCTTGGCTTTCTCTGCCGCCTCTTTGAGCCTCTGGTAAGCCTGTCTGTCATTTCTTAAATCCATGCCGTGCTCTTTCCTGAATTCGTCAGCAAGCCAGTCGATAATTCTCTGGTCGAAATCGTCACCGCCAAGCCTGTTGTTACCGCTTGTAGCAAGAACCTCAAATACACCGTCTCCTATCTCCAGGATGGAAACGTCAAATGTTCCTCCTCCCAGGTCATATACCATTATCTTCTGGTCGCTTTCCTTGTCCAGTCCATATGCCAGGGCGGCAGCTGTCGGCTCATTTATTATTCTTAAAACCTCAAGACCAGCAATTCTCCCGGCGTCCTTTGTAGCCTGTCTCTGAGAGTCACTGAAATACGCCGGAACAGTAATTACTGCCTGGGTTACTTTTTCACCCAAATATGCTTCAGCGTCCGCCTTTACTTTCTGAAGTATCATGGCGGATATTTCCTGGGGAGTGTATTCTTTATCATCAATTCTGATCCTTCTGTTGGTACCCATGTCTCTCTTTATGGAGATTATGGTTCTGTCAGGATTAATGACCGCTTGCCTCTTCGCAACCTGTCCAACCAACCTTTCACCTGACTTGGAAAAAGCCACAACAGACGGTGTTGTTCGGCTTCCTTCAGAGTTGGGTATTACAACAGGTTCTCCACCTTCCATTACTGCAACGCATGAATTTGTGGTTCCTAAATCTATGCCTATTACTTTTCCCATATATCCTACCTCCTGTTTTCTAGACTCATGTATAGATTAAGACAAGTCCTATCAATTGGCGACTTTGACAGTACTGTGTCTTAGCACCTTGTCACCGCAAATGTAACCTTTCTGATATTCCTCAACTATTTCATTCTCGCCAAATGAATCGTCTTCAATATGCATAATGGCATTGTGGTACCTGGGGTCAAATACCTCTCCCACTGCTTTAATCTCCTCAACATTGAGCTTTTCCAGGACCTCTTTTATCTGCCTGTAAACCATTTCGATTCCTTCTTTTATAGGACTGTTCTCTTCCTTTTCAATGAGAGCCAAGGCTCTCTCGAAATTGTCTATAACAGGCAAAAAAGCAGCGATTACATCCCTTGCCGCGTCATCATAAATATTCTGTCTTTCCCTTGCAGTCCGCTTTTTATAATTATCAAATTCTGCTGCCAGTCTTTGGAGCATTTCAAGATATTCACTACACTGCTTTTCTTTCTCATCAAGCTTCTTTTCCAGGTCAGCCACAATTTTTTCATAATCCGGAATGGTTTCTTCCATGGTTTCCTTTTCTTCCGAACCTGCTTCCATTTCCGAACCTTTCTCCGGGCTTACGTTTTCTACCGGTTCATCCGCAACTTGTGTATCTTCCTGATTATCCATGTTTTCTTCCAGATTTGTCCTTTCGATGTTATCCAATTAATACCCTCCCTTGGTGTTCAATTATTCCCTAGTCATTGTTCAGGTCACTTACAAAATTTCTCAGGTCATTGTTTATCTTTTTCCTGATGTAATTAACAGAGGAAATAACCTTGGAATACGCCATTCTGGTGGGACCGATAATCCCGATGGAGCCTATCAGCACATCATCCAGGCTGTAAGTTGCAGTTACCAGGCTGTAATCCTTTATTTCCTCAATTTCATTCTCAGTGCCTATACGGATCTCTACGCCCGACTTCTCACCGGTTTTATTTTGTATAAGGATTTTTCTCAGTATATCCTTGGCATCCAGGATGTTGAAAAACTCGCGGGCTTTGATTATATCCCTGAATTCCGGGAAATTGAATATATTTGACGTACCATCCAGGTATATTTCCACGTTGTCCATGTCTTTCAGCGTTTCCTCAACCCCGGCCAGTAGGGCACCGACAATATCCCTGTCCTGCCACATCTCCAGTTCAATGGACTGGAACTTGGATTCGTCCACCTTGTCAATGGTAGTGCCGCTTAATTTGTCATTTATAAGGTTGGACACCCTGTTTATGAAATCTAAATCCACAGGTCTGGGAAGCTGCACAATGGTGTTTTTTACCATGCCTGCACTGGTTACGATGATGGCAAGAGCTTTCTTGGAATCAATGGGAATGACCTGCACAGCCTTTATTTTTATCTCGCGCATGTAAGGTGTAACAGCCACAGACGTATACTTCGTAACTTTTGACATAATTACTGAAGCCTGTTTCAGGAGTTGTCTAATCTCGCTGATATTGGATTCCAGGCTTTCATGGATATATTCTATTTCTTCCCGTGAAAGTTCCTCGACATTCATGAGTTCATCTACATATAACCTGTATCCTTTGACCGAAGGAATTCTTCCGGCAGACGTATGAGGCTGCAGCAGGTAGCCCATATCTTCAAGGTCTGCCATTTCATTCCTTATGGTGGCAGAACTTAAGCCCAGTTCATGTCTCCTGGCAACGGTTCGTGAACCTATGGGTTCGGCAGTATTAATGTAGTCGTCAATAATTGCTTTTAAAATCGCTTTCTTCCTTTCATCAAGGAACACCATTTTCACCCCTTTATTAGCACTCTCTCGTGTCGAGTGCTAACATGCATTTTAAAAATATCACTCAATATATATTTTGTCAAGTACTTTACTGATATTATTTGACAAGCATATTCTAATCTATTACAGTTTATACTTACAAGCGGGGTTATATGAATTCAATAAAAGCCTGGTTAGCCAAATCCAGGCCTTTTTCAGTCAGACGTATAAAATTTCCTTTTTTCTCGATGAGATTTCTGCCGGTTAGTCTTTCAATAGCATCTCCAAAAACGTCATAAAGGTCTGTGCCGAATCTTTCACGGAAACTTTCTTCACTTACTCCTTCAATAAGTCTCAGACCCATAATCATGAACTCTGACATGGCTTCCTGCCTGTCTATGTCATGCCGCTCCGTCACATGATCCTTTTCTGATTTCAGGAGATTTATATACCGTTTTGGATCTCTTTCGTTGGCATACCTGCAGTTTTTATAATATGAATGGGCGCCGGCGCCGAGACCGATATATTCATTGCATTTCCAGTAAACCAGGTTGTGCCTGCAGCGGTATCCCGGCATGGCAAAATTCGATATCTCATAGTGTTCAAAGCCCCGGCCGGAAAGAAACTTCAAAGCATCGTGGTACATTTTTCTGTCCAGCTCATCTTCCACAGGCACAAGTTTCTTTTCATTTACCATTTCCCAAAAGGGTGTTCCTTCTTCTATGGTAAGGCTATAGCATGATATATGCTTTACTCCCGTGTCCACCACCTGCCTGAGGGATTCCAGCCAGTGGGATCTGTTTTGCCCGGGGATACCAAATATCAAATCAGCGTTTATATTTGTAAATCCTGCCCGAAATGCAAGGCCTATATTTTCCTTAAACTCCTCGATGGTATGAATTCTGCCAAGGGTTTTGAGCAATTCGTTCTGGCAGGCTTGCACTCCTATGCTCAGGCGGTTGATGCCGCAGTCCACATACTTCTTCAGGTTTTCAAAGGTAAGGGTGCCGGGGTTTGCTTCCAGGCTGATTTCTGCATCAGGTCCAATGGAAAATGCTTCCCTGAGGAAGCTGAGAAAACCAGAAATATACCTGTGATTTACATAACTTGGAGTACCACCCCCGAAAAAAATGGTACCAATGTGATAGTCCCGAAGCTCGTCAACATATTTGCCGGCCTCAAGTTTAAGTGCTTTAAAATAATCGTCCGCCAGGTAATCAATGCCTGAAAAGGAGTTAAAGTCGCAGTAATTGCACTTTGATTTGCAAAACGGTATATGGATATATATGCTTATTTCCCTGCTCATGATTAATTTCCCAAAATCAGCAATGGCCTGTACAGGCCACGTGATATTTCACTGTTGCTTAATCCAGTTTCAGGACACTCATAAACGCTTCCTGGGGCACTTCCACGCTGCCCACCTGTCTCATGCGTTTTTTCCCTTCCTTTTGCTTTTCCAGCAGTTTCTTCTTTCTGGTTATGTCTCCGCCATAGCATTTTGCCAATACATCTTTACGGTATGCCTTTACCGTTTCCCTGGCAATTATCTTTGAGCCAATACAAGCCTGAATCGGTATTTCAAACTGCTGCCTGGGTATAGTTTCTTTCAGTTTTTCCGCCATTCGCCTTGCCTTTGCATATGCCTTTTCCTTGTGAATGATGAAAGACAGGGCATCTACGACTTCACCGTTTATAAGAATGTCCAGTTTCACCAGATCTGCCTTCCGGTAACCAATGAGTTCATAGTCAAAAGACGCATAACCCTTGGAACGTGATTTCAGCGCGTCAAAGAAATCATAAATTATTTCATTCAGGGGCAACTCGTAATTTATGTTAACCCTTTCGGTTTCAATATATGTCATATCCTTGAAAATGCCTCTTCTCTCCTGTGCCAGTTCCATGATGTTCCCTACGAACTCAGGCGGCGTGATGATAGAAGCCTTTACTATGGGCTCTTCCATATAATCTATCTCTGAAGGATCAGGCATATTGGTGGGATTGTCAATATTCAGGACCTCACCGTTGGTCTTATATACCTTGTAAATAACACTTGGCGCTGTGGTTACAATATCAAGGTCATATTCCCTTTCCAGCCTTTCCTGGATTATCTCCATATGGAGAAGCCCAAGAAAGCCGCATCTGAATCCAAATCCCAATGCAGCGGAAGTCTCGGGTTCAAAGGAAAGGGAGGCGTCATTAAGCTGCAGCTTCTCCAGTGCATCCCTGAGAAGGCCGTATTTTGCCCCATCAGCAGGATAAATACCGCAAAAGACCATGGGGTTGGCTTTCTTGTAGCCGGGCAGGGGTTCTGCCGCTGGTTTTTCCACCAATGTTATGGTGTCACCTACCCTTGAATCTTTTACATTTTTTATGCTGGCTGCCAGATATCCCACTTCGCCGGCCGTAAGTTCCTTTGAAGGCAGTAGCCCAGTAGGTTTCAAGTAACCAAGTTCAGTCACCAGGAATGTCTTACCGCTGTTCATCATCTTAATGGTGTCGCCCACCCTTACGGTGCCTTCCACTACCCTTATGAATACGATTACACCGCGGTAACTGTCATAATATGAATCAAATATCAGAGCCCTCAAGGGGGCATTTTCATCGCCGGATGGTGCAGGAATCTTATCCACGACCTGGTCCAGCACCTCATTTATGTTTATCCCCAGCTTGGCAGATATCATCGGGGCATCGCCGGCATCAATTCCGATTATATCCTCAATCTGTTTCTTTACGTAATCTGCCCTTGCTCCCGGCAAATCGATCTTGTTTATAACCGGGACTATCTCCAGGTCATGTTCCACAGCAAGATAAACATTCGCCAGGGTCTGGGCTTCAATCCCCTGTACCGCATCCACCACAAGAATTGCTCCTTCGCATGCGGCAAGGCTCCTGGATACTTCATAGTTAAAATCCACATGTCCCGGAGTATCTATGAGGTTTAAAATATATTCTTTCCCGTCTTTTTTATAAGTCATCCTGACTGCGCGGGCCTTTATGGTAATGCCTCTTTCTCTTTCGATATCCATATTGTCCAGAATCTGCTCGGTCTTTTCCCTCTCCGTAATTTCGCCGGTGTTCTCCAGCAGCCTGTCAGCCAGGGTCGATTTCCCGTGGTCAATATGGGCAATTATACAAAAATTCCTGATTCTGGATTGCCTTTCTTTTGCCATAAAACCCTCCAATTCACTGGTTGTCCAGAACAAGTACCATAAATAATACAAAGATTATTATAACATACAGGAGCCCATGTGCAACATTACATAAATTTATGATACGGATAAGCAGACAATTAACCGCTCTCCAACTTTTTTAAATTAATTCGAAATGACCTGCTGAATATGCTTATAGATAGCTCCCCGTTTTCTACCTTTACACTGGCGATACGGACGGAATAGTCGTTATGGATAAGGCCGTTTATGGCATAGTCAGCAACGGCAAGACCCACGGCCAGAAGTATGATGAACAGTATAAAAGCCGCTATGACCTTTCTTCTGTGTTTTCTCAAAGACCTGTAATATTCCAGCCTGCCCATAAAATTCCTCATTAATATAAAAATAGTTAAGAGGTATTTCCTTGCCTGTATAGGTTTACGGAGGTTAACATTGGAAGTGAGTCTTAGAAAATGTTAATGGGCAGGTTCTTGAAAAAAGCGTAATTCGCGGCAAGGAGGCCGCGAGCAGGCATCCGAGCCACGGATGGTGAGTGATGCCTGGTAGCTTTTTTCAAGGTTCTGTTCATTTACATTTTCTTGGCGAACGGACAGTTAACCGAAACATACCTATACAGTCAAGGAAATACCCTTCTTGTGTGTCAAAGGAACCGTCCCAGTGACATATTATTGACGGGTTAACTATGGATTAATCACATCGCTGATGGCACGGGAAAGGTATTTTACACTTACCAGACATTCCTCCAGTAAATTGCCGTCCCCGCCAATTTCCACCAGCAGGGAACGCTCGGTCATGTATTGGTTATACTTATTCTTACTTATATAAATATGTTTCGCCAGGCCGGGGGCGATCTGGTTCAGCCTGTTTTGAATCTTTACGGCAAGCTCCAGGTTTTTTTCCCAGTTTTCCGACCCGGCGCCCACCACAAACATTATCCTTGCAGCATTCTGCCCGTTAATTTCTGTTACCACTCTCAGCCTGTTTTCCAAATCAACGGCGTCCCTGTGCACATCAATGGCAAGCTTAATGGAAGGATAACTCTTCAGGTATTGGGCCAGGGTTTTATTGGCATTTACATAAGACATATCATATTCCGGGTAGTCATGAACAGTGCCATTATGAACTACCTTAAATCCATAGGATTCAAGCTGCCTGGTAAGTTCGTTTCCCACACGCACCACATTATACCTCGAGTCCATGCTCCTGGTAGGCACATTTTTGTCATACAGCCGGTCAATGCTGCTGATAAAGGATTCTGTAGTGTGGGTATGATAAACCAGAATCTGGGGTCCCATACGGTCAAAGTTAATTTTCAGGTCTCCCGCCAGATATTTGTCTATATCAATTTTGTAACCGGTTTCATTATATACTGTGATTTTTCCATTCGTATCAGCTTCTGTTATTTCCTGATCCTTCCTCTTGTCGTCCTGATAAGATATACTGCTGGCATCTTTCTGAAGGGCATAGTTATCCTGAAAATCAGGTTCTTCATGAGTGTCAGTTACTTTTCCGGTATCTGCCATATCCCTGTTTTCCAGCTTGGTACGGCCTTTTTCCTGCCGTGCAAGCATGGGCATGTAATATCCTGTGTAATAAGCATTCATTACAGGCAACTGGGCATTCATAACGGTAAGGGGTGAAGAAAATTCGAAATTGAACAGGAATTTTGCAATCCTGTTTATTTCGTTTGAAAAGGTACTTATCTTGCCACTGTTATACATTACGTCAATTATGGGAAGGGAATAGTTCATGACATTTCTGAAATGCTGGGTATCAATATTTTCAATAAAGGATGTATTTATATTTGATGTAATTATATATATCAAAACAATTATCAGAACTATAATCAAAATCAAGCCAGGTAAATTGTGGAAGTTTGCTTTTTTACCCCTGTTTCTGCCGTAGCTTAAATATCTCATATGTTTTCCCCGGAATAATTATTGTTTAATCAATAATTATTCCGGGGCTTAACATGTTATGACAATTAATCTTTATACAGGCCCGCCGAAAACTATTTTCCTTTCCGGTACAAATATATTTCCCTTCTGGATTTGTTTATTCATCTTATAGAAGTTGTCAAATGCCGTGGCAAGCATCAATTTAATCCTGTTAATCTGATTAACCTCGCTTGCCCCAGGATCATAATCCACCGCCACGATATTTGCGTTTGGAAACGCTTTGCGCAATGGTTTGATCATGCCTTTGCCGGTTACATGGTTGGGAAGGCAGGCAAAGGGCTGCATACAGATTATATTCTGCACACCCATTTCTATCAGCTCAATCATTTCCGCGGTCAGGAACCATCCCTCCCCTGTCTGGTTTCCCAGGGAGAGAATCTTCGAAGCTTTTTTTGCAAGTTCCTTTATACTGGCAGGAGGGGTAAACCTTTTGCTGGCCGCCAATGCCGACTTCATTTCCTTCCTGTAGAATTCCAGGGCTGAAATGGCCATTCTGGACAAAGTACTGCCTGCCAGTGAACCTGAAAGGTATCTATGGTTGTAAATAGGATTGTAGGCACAATAAAAGATGAAATCCGCCAGATCAGGCACAACCGCCTCAACTCCCTCCTGCTCAAGCAGCTCAACAACATTGTTGTTGGCCAGAGGATGATATTTGACCAGTATTTCGCCCACTACACCAACCCTTGGTTTCTTAATGTCCGTTATTTCTATGTCGTCAAAATCTTTGACAATTTCCCGCACATTTTTTCGGAATAGTTTAAAGCTGCCCTCTCTTATGGATTTTACACATTTTTCAACCCAGTAATTGTACAATAAATTCGCCGATTCCTTTATCTTCTCATACGGCCTAACGCGGTACAGGACCTTCATAAGGACGTCACCGTAAATCAAGGCCATGGCCAGTTTATGGAGAATACCAGCCGTTAGTTTAAACCCGGGGTTCTTTTCAAGGCCCAGGGCATTCAGGGAAATAACGGGCACTTTTTCGAAACCTGCCTCCCTGAGGGCTTTGCGTATAAAGCCTATATAGTTTGTAGCCCTGCAACCTCCTCCTGTTTGGGTAATAATGACGGATGTGTTGTTTAAATCATATTTCCCTGACTTAAGCGCCTCGATAAGCTGTCCCGTCACAATTATTGAAGGATAACAGGCGTCATTGTTTACATACTGCAACCCCACATTTACACAATTTTTGCTGGCGGCATCCAGTACCTCGAGATTATAGCCTGAAACATTGAAGGCTTCCTTAAGCAAGTTGAAATGTATAGGCGACATTTGCGGTGCCAGTATGGTGTGTCTTGATTTCATTTGTCTGGTAAAAGGTATTTTCCTGAAGGCATATGAATCCTTTTGCGCCTTGAAGGCATTCCGCTGCCTTTCCTCAATAGCTGCCAACAGTGAGCGGATTCTTATCCTGGCGGCTCCCAGGTTATTGGTCTCATCTATTTTCAGTACAGTATAAATTTTTCCGCTGCTTTCCAGGATTTCTTCCACCTGGTCACAGGTCACTGCATCAAGGCCGCAGCCAAATGAGTTCAGTTGTATCAGGTCAAGATCCGCCCTTTCTCTTACAAAGGCAGCCGCAGCGTATAACCTCGAATGGTACATCCACTGGTCCACAACCCGGAGAGGTCTTTCCATTCTGGCAAGGTGAGCCACGGAATCCTCAGTCAGCACAGCTATGTTAAAGCCTGTGATAATATTTGGTATGCCATGGTTTATTTCCGGGTCAATGTGGTAGGGTCTGCCAGCTAGTATTATGCCCCTGGTGCCGGTCTTTTCAAGGTATTCAAGCACCTCTTCGCCTTTTCTCTGTATATCTTCCCTTACTTTTTGCTCTTCGTTCCACGCCATGTCCACAGCCCGTCTTATTTCGTCAAAAGGCATGCCAAAATCCGCCAACTCTTCGTAAAGTCTTTTGGTCAACTTGTTTTTATCGTTATAGGGAAGGAACGGGTTAATGTATTTAATACCTTTCTCTTTTATTACTTCCATGTTGTGCTTTATGACTTCCGAATAAGATGTCACAATGGGGCAGTTATAGCAGTTGTCAGCTTCCTCCTGCTCCTTTTTCTCATAAGGCAGGCATGGATAAAAAATAGTTTTTATACCACGGTTGATTAAGTCCATGATATGGCCATGTACAAGTTTGGCAGGATAGCACACTGATTCGGATGGTATTGTCTCAATGCCCAGCTTGTATATTTCATGGTTTGAAGGTGATGAAAGCTCCACCCTGAACCCCAATTCCGTGAAAAACGTAAACCAGAAAGGATAATTTTCATAAATATTCAATACCCGTGGAATGCCTACAGTACCCCTGTTAGCCTTGTCCGGATCAAGGGGCTTGTAATCAAATATCCTCTGGTACTTGTAGTCAAAAAGGTTGGGTACGTTCAGTTTCTTTTCCGGACCACCTGTGCCTTTTTCACATTTATTGCCGGATATGAACCTACCGCCGTCATGGAAGGTATTTATGGTCAAAAGGCAGTTGTTGGTACATCCGCCACACCTTCTCGATGCTGTTTTATAGCTGAAGTTTTCGATTTCTTCCTTTTTTATAAGGGTGCTCTCATAACCTTCCTCATACCTCTCCACGGCAATGAGGGCAGCGCCATAAGCGCCCATCAGCCCGGCAATATCCGGCCTTACTACCTGTCTTCCCAATATCTTCTCAAAGCTTCTCAAAACAGCATCATTTAAGAAAGTGCCACCTTGTACGATAATTTTTTCTCCCATCTCTTCAGGATTCCTGAGCCTGATTACTTTGTACAGTGCATTTTTTATGACAGAATATGAAAGGCCTGCGGAAATATCACCAACTGTCGCCCCTTCTTTCTGGGCCTGCTTAATTCTGGAATTCATAAAGACGGTGCACCTGGTGCCAAGGTCTACCGGATGCCCGGCCAGCAGGCCCTTGCCTGAAAACTCTTCGACATCCATTCCCAAAGATTTTGCAAAAGTTTCGATAAATGAACCGCATCCGGACGAACACGCTTCATTGAGTATGATCCTGTCTATAGCGCCATTTTTTACCTTAAGGCATTTCATGTCCTGTCCGCCTATATCCAGTATAAATTCAACACCGGGAAGGAATTTTTCCGCAGCCTTGTAATGGGCTATGGTTTCCACTTCGCCGATATCAATCCTGAGAGCCTTTTTTATAAGGCCCTCACCATAGCCGGTGACCGCAGAATTCACTATATACGCAGATTCAGGAAGTTTGCTGTATATATCAGAAAGGATTGCTGCCGCTGATTTCAACGGATTTCCGTTATTATTGCCGTAATATGAATACAAAATGGTGCCACATTTATCAATTATTACAGCCTTTGTGGTGGTCGAACCTGCATCAATGCCAAGAAAGCATGGTCCTGAGAAATCCTCCAGCTTTGCTTTTTTCACACTGTTTTTATTGTGCCTGTTCCTGAATTCATTTAACTGTTCAATATTCTCAAACAGAGGCTCCATGCGTTCCACTTCAAATTCTGTAGTGTCAAGGACGTTAAGAGCTTTCTCCTTTAGCTCGGCAAAGGATGTTATAGCAGAATTACCGGGAGCAATTGCAGCACCCACAGCCACAAACAGGTGTGAATCCTTCGGGAATATTACCTGGTGAGGCTCCAAGCCAAGTGTTTCGATGAATCTTTTCTTAAGTTCCGGCAAATAGTACAAAGGGCCTCCCAGAAATGCTACGTTTCCTTTTATTGTTTTGCCACAGGCAAGTCCACTTATGGTCTGGTTTACCACAGCCTGAAAAATTGATGCAGCTATGTCCTTTGGGTCCGCACCCTCATTAAGAAGGGGCTGAATGTCTGTCTTGGCAAATACACCACACCTAGCCGCAATGGGATATATTACCTTATATTCCCTGGCCAGTTCATTGAGGCCCTGGGCATCAGTTTTAAGAAGAGAGGCCATTTGATCGATAAAGGCTCCGGTTCCTCCCGCACATATGCCATTCATCCTCTGCTCTGTATTCTGCTTAAAAAATGTTATCTTGGCATCTTCGCCACCCAGTTCAATGGCCACGTCAGTTTCAGGTATCAGAGTCCGGACTGCATGGGTTCCTGCCACAACTTCCTGGATAAACGGTACATTAAGCCATTTTGATACGGAAATCCCGCCTGAACCGGTTATTTTGACAGAAATGTGAGAAGTGTCTAGCTCCTGGCATGCTTCTTCCAGTACTTGAATAATAGTCTGCTTTATATCTGACAGGTGCCTGCGGTACACACTGTACAGAATTTTGCCTTCATTGTTCACCACAACAAGCTTTACGGTCGTGGAACCAACGTCCAGCCCGCAATGGAGTATTTCCCTCACTGCAGATAATTTCATTATAAATGAATATAACCTGTGTCCAGGTTATATTCTACCCCCTTTGTCTTTTGAAGAATCAAATGAAAGGAAAACTTTACAAAGGTCCTATCCTGCTAAACGGGTATATTCTGAAGACAGCCCGGGATGTAATCTTGTCCATGCTAATAGGTCCTAACACCCTGCTGTCAATAATGTTTTCTTTCCGGTTATCACCCAGCACATAGACATGCCCTTCCGGTACTATCATGTGCGAATACCGCTCGTCCATGGGCATGGTATAATCGCCGTTTATATAATCTTCCTCAAGTTCCGTACCGTTTACGAAAACTTTACCGTCTTTTATCTCAATCTTGTCATTTTCAAGGCCTATAACGCGCTTTATTATGACCTTGCCTTCCTGCATCAGGGTAAAGGAAGCATTTTCAATGGTAACGATGTCGCCGCGCTTTATTTTACCAATTCGGGGACTTATCTTCTCCACAAGGAGGTTGTCCCCTTCGTACAAAGTAGGCTCCATGGAATAGTTAATCACCACAGTCCTTTGCGCTACAAAAGTGACTATCAGGAAACCCGCAAGGATTGCGATACCAATATGCAGCGCCCAGTCGGCTATCTCTCTCAAGTTACTGTTTTTAATTCTTATCACCTCAAGAGGATTATTCTTTCTCCACCGTTTTTATGGAAAGTTCCTCCAATTGTTTGCTGTCAACCACATCAGGTGCATTTGTCATAAGGTCTGACGCATTCTGAACCTTGGGGAAAGCAATGACATCCCTTATGCTTTCAGCACCGGCAAGAATCATCACAAGCCTGTCAAATCCATATGCAAGGCCTCCATGGGGTGGAGTGCCGTATTTGAAGGCATCCAGGAGAAATCCGAACCTTGCCCACGCTTGTTCTTTTGAAAAGCCAAGCACCTTAAACATCCTGGACTGAAGGTCCTGGCTGTGTATCCTGATACTACCTCCCCCGACCTCATTACCGTTAATTATCATATCATAAGCCTTTGCCCTGACCCTGCCCGGATCTGTCTCAAGAAACTCAATATCCTCATCCATGGGGCTGGTAAAAGGATGATGTTTTGCAACCCACCTTTTTTCCTCTTCGTCATATTCCAGAAGGGGAAACTCGGTAATCCACAATAATTTATAGTCGTCTTTACTGGTAAGTTCCAATTTTCTTGCTAACTCAAGCCTTAAATGTCCCAGGGCATCAAATACGATTTCATTTTTACTGTCGGCCACGAAGAAAATGAGGTCGCCGGGTTCAGCCTGTACTCTGGCCAATATGGCGTCCAGTTCTTCCTGTTTGAAGAATTTAGTTATAGATGAACGTAAACCATTTTCTTCGACAGCAATCCACGCAAGGCCTTTGGCCCTGTAAGTCTTGACATGCTCATTCAATGCGTCAATTTCCTTACGGCTGAACTTGCTGCATCCTTTCCCATTGATTGCACGCACGCTGCCGCCTTCCTCAACAGCCTGGGAGAAGACTTTAAACCCGCAACCGGCTATCAAATCCGATACATCAACAAGCTCCAGTCCGAAGCGTATGTCAGGCTTATCAGAACCATACCTTTCCATGGCTTCCTTATAGGTAAGCCTGGGCAGAGGTGTTTCTATGTCAATGCCTTTCAGCTCTTTAAACACCTTTTTGATAAAGCCCTCATTAACTTCCATTACATCCTCCGCATTTACGAAGGACATTTCAAGGTCTATCTGCGTAAACTCAGGCTGCCTGTCAGCACGTAAATCTTCATCCCTGAAGCACCTTACTATCTGAAAATACCTGTCAAACCCTGCAACCATAAGCAGTTGCTTAAATAACTGGGGTGATTGGGGAAGGGCATAGAATTTACCAGGATGTACCCTGCTGGGAACAAGATAATCCCTTGCACCCTCCGGCGTGCTCCTGGTAAGCATGGGTGTCTCAATTTCCAGAAAACCCTTTTCGGAAAAATAGTCTCTGGCTATTTTTGCCAGCCTGTGTCTTAAAATCAGGTTTCTCTGCATATCCGGCCTTCGTAAATCCAAATACCTGTATTTTAAACGGATAGATTCATTTGCATCGAGGTTTTCTTCAATATAAATGGGCGGCGTTTCCGCTTCGCTTAATATCCTAACATCTTCGGCAATAACTTCGATGGTACCAGTCTTCATTTTCGGATTGATAGCCTCGGGAGAGCGCATGGCAACGGTACCTGTGACCGCGATTACATATTCGCTTTTCAGTTGGCCCGCTTTCAGGAATAAAGCCGGGTCTGTCTCATTATTGAAAACTATCTGCAATATACCGCTTATATCCCGCAGGGTTACAAACAGCAATCCACCGAGGTCCCTTCTCCTGTTTACCCATCCCATTACCGTTACTTTTTCGCCAATATTCTTTTCGCTTAACTCTGTACATTTATGGGTTCTTTTTAAACCGGCAAATGATTCTTCCATAAGAGTCCTCCTGCTTTTAGTATTTATATTCGAATCAGTCATTCGACTTTTTTCCTTTGAATCTTTCCGGAATGGAATCAAGGCTTACATCCTTTTCTTCCCCACTTATCATATTTCTCAGCACAGCCTTGTTGGTTTCAATTTCCTGTTCACCGATTACAACAGTGTACTTGGCACCCAGCTTGTCAGCATATTTCATCTGGGCACGCACACTTCGCGACATGTGATCCTTTTCAGCATTTACGCCGTTTCTCCGAAGCTGCAGGACCAGGCTCTGGGCATACAGGTCTGCCTTTTCACCTACCGACGCAATAAAAACTTCCGTTCCTTCAGGCTCGGGAATGGCAACACCCTGGCTTTCAATTTCCATCAGCAGGCGTTCAAGGCCCAGGCCAAAACCAATGCCCGGCGCCGGCCTGCCACCGCAGGATTCAATAAGGCCGTCATACCTGCCGCCGCCACAAATGGTTCCCTGTGTTCCCACATTATCAGAAACAAACTCAAAGACCGTTCTTGTATAATAATCCAGGCCCCTCACAATCCTTTTGTCAATTTTGTAGGCTATGCCTAAAGCGTCCAGACCTTGCCTTAAGCCCTTAAAATGCTCTTCGCATTTACTGCACAGGTGGTCCAGCAAAGCAGGCGCATCGGCTGTCAGTTCCTGGCACGCCTTTTCCTTACAGTCCAGTATTCTTAAGGGATTGCGTTCATACCTGTCTCTGCAGGTAGGACACAGGCTGCCCAATATAGGTTCCAGGTAAGCCTTCAGCTTTTTATTATATTCGCTCCTGCATTCAGGGCAACCTATGCTGTTTATGAATAAACCTATATTCTTAAGGGAAAGCCTTTCGAAAAGGGTGTTTACCAGACTGATAATTTCAATGTCAATGGATGGGCCGGGAGAACCAAAGGCCTCTACACCAAACTGGTTAAACTCCCTGTACCGGCCTTTTTGAACATTTTCATACCGGTAAGCCGTAATTTTATAATACAGTTTTACAGGCTGCGGTAATGAAGCCATGCCGTTCTGGATATAACTTCTGACTACTCCTGCCGTTCCCTCGGGCCTTAAGGTTATACTTCTGCCTCCCTTATCCTTGAAAGTATACATTTCCTTTTGAACAATATCAGTAGTATCGCCGACACCACGTTCAAACAATTCAGTATGTTCAAAGACAGGGATCCTGATCTCTTTATAACCGAAATTCATGCAAACCTGGTCAATTATATTCTCAACATAACGCCATTTATATATTTCAGAGGGAAGTATATCCCTGGTTCCCTTGGGCGCCTGTATCAGCATTCCTCTAACCTCCGCATCGCATAATAATAATTAAAACTCTCGTCTTCTATTTTTATAAGGACGAGAGGACTTCATGCTTTAAATCAATATATTTTAAAATATAACTATATTTTAATAACGGCACCTCCGGTTGTCAATAGCAGCGGATTTTACGCGCTTCTGGGCTGTCGGGCCTGAGTTCATACCATGAACGGGTTTTCGTCCCTTTCCAGGCCAATGGTGGTATAAGATCCATGCCCGGGATATACGGTCACATCACCGTCCAGTTCCATGAGCTTATCCAGCGATTTTGCAAGTTCCAGGGGATCCCCGTTCCCCAGGTCTGTCCTTCCTACTGACATACTGAAAAGGGTATCTCCTGAAAAAAGGCTGCTTCCAACCTTTATACATATACTTCCGGGAGTATGGCCGGGGGTGTGAATAATCTCAATCTTCATGTCATTTACACTAAGTATGTCCCCGTCTTTCAGAAATATATCCGCTTCATTGAATGCCTTGTCCCGCCCGAACAATATGGAACCGTTAAAAAACGGGTTTCCCAGGTAGCCTTTTTCCGCTTCATGAACGGCTACCTTCCCGCCTGTTAACTTACGCACTTCATCTACATACAATACATGGTCATAATGTACATGGGTCAATATTATATAATCTATTTGCAATTCCAGTTTTTCTATAACCTGTCCGATTTCATCTGCAGGCGCTCCCGGATCAATAATAATACCGTTTTTGCCGGAAAATACGATAAAACAGTTCGATTCCACCAATCCTGTAAGGCGTTTTATCTGCATCATGTACCGCTTCCTTTCAAAACTCACGGTTACTGTCCAGAAGAAGTGTAACAGGTCCGTCATTATTGATTTCCACGTTCATCATTGCCGAAATTCCCCGGTTTCAACTCTCAGGCCGGTTTCTCTGCATTTTTGCACAAAGTTTTCATACAGAATTTTCGCTTCCTGGGGTTTTTGTGCCTTGTCAAAACTTGGCCTGTTGCCTTTTCTGCAATCCCCGTACAGTGTAAACTGGGAAACTATAAGAAGGCTTCCCCCAACATCAGCCAAAGATAAGTTCATTTTCTCATTGCTGTCTTCAAACACCCTTAAGTTTACTATCTTTTTAGCCAGGTAATCTGCATCTTTTTCAGTATCTTCCCTGCTTATCCCCAAAAAAACCACAAAACCTTTACCGATCTCTCCGACGATATTATCACCCACCGTAACCCTTGCCCTGGAAACACGCTGTACAACCGCTCTCACCTGTAATTTACACTCCTTCTCTACTTTTTGTTTCTTGTAGTTTCAAATACGCCGGGGACCTTCTTTATTCTCTTTATTATATTATCCAGTTGTTCAATATCAGTAATCTCAATCGTTAAATTCATAATGGCGATATTATCGCGGTTTGTCCTGGCGTTGATTGCAGTAAGAGGTACCTTGAACTCGCTGATGGAGTTGGTAATGTCCATGAGGAGCTGTGTCCTGTCATTGGCCAAAACGGTAATATCCGCCGAGTATGCCACATTGCTTGCGGTATGCCATTTTACCTCAATAAACCTGTCATCTTCTTTCTCTAAGTTTCTTATATTCGGACAATCACTCCTGTGCACCGATACGCCTCTGCCGCGGGTGACATAACCTACAATGCTGTCCCCCGGTACCGGATTGCAGCACCTGGAAAGCCTTACAAGGCAATTGTCAATACCTTTTACAATGATGCCCGTTTCGGGCTTGGAAGGTTTTTTGCTGGATTTTAGGCGCAGGTTCTCATAATCGGCCTGCTGCTGTACCGCCTCAATTGTACCTGTAGCCTTTCTGTATTCTTCCTTAAGGCGGGAAATTATCTTGCTTGCCGACATTGAGCCAAAACCTATGGCGGCAAACAAATCATCCAGGGTAAGAAAATTATACCTCTTTAAAACAATATCTATCCATTCGTCCCGGAAAAGGTCCTTATATTCAAAGCCCTGCTTCTTCAGTTCTTTCTCGACTATTTCCTTTCCCCTGATGATATTCTGCTCTTTGCCTTCTTTTTTAAACCATTGATTTATCTTATTCCTTGCCTGGGAACTCTTGACAATATTAAGCCAGTCGCGGCTAGGTCCTCTGGATGAGGAAGAAGTCAATATCTCCACTATATCCCCGTTTTTTAGTTCATAGCCCAGGGGTTCAATTTTGCCATTTACTTTTGCGCCTATCATTTTATTTCCTATGGCGCTATGGATGGCATAGGCGAAGTCAATAGGGGTAGAACCTACAGGAAGGTTTATTACATCACCTTTTGGGGTAAATACGAACACTTCGTCGGTAAAAAGGTCAATCTTCAGTGTCTCCATGAACTCATCGGCGTCACGCATTTCCTTCTGCCATTCAAGAAGCTGCCTTAACCATGACAGCTTACTGTCGAGATCCTTTGAAGGAACTCCTCCTTCCTTGTAACGCCAATGGGCGGCAATACCCACTTCAGCCACCCGGTGCATTTCCCAGGTGCGTATCTGGACTTCAAAAGGCATACCGGACGGGCTCATCAATGTAGTGTGAAGAGACTGGTACATGTTTGGTTTGGGCATTGCAATATAGTCTTTGAACCTTCCCGGAATGGGTTTGTAAAGCTCGTGAACAAGGCCGAGTACAGTATAGCAATCCTTCACGGTGTTTACTATGACCCTTACGGCAAAGATGTCATATATCTGGTCAAGGGTTTTGTTTTGCTCCTTCATTTTCCTGTAGATACTATAGAAATGTTTCGGCCTTCCTTCTATGTGGCAGTCGATTTCCAGTTCCCTGATTTTCAACTGGAGATGGTTGATAATGTCATTTATGAATTCTTCCCGTTCTTTTCTCTTTTGAGCGATTTTTTCCACCAGGTCATAATAACCTTCGGGGTCAATATACCGGAGGCTGATATCCTCCATTTCCCATTTCAGTTTAAATATTCCAAGCCTGTGAGCAATAGGGGCATAAATCTCCAAGGTTTCCTGGGCCTTTGTAATCTGCTTTTCAGGCGGCATGTACCTTAAGGTCCTTAAATTATGAAGCCTGTCTGCCAGCTTAATCAGGATCACCCTGATATCCTTCGACATGGCAAGAAACATCTTGCGAAGATTCTCCACCTGCTGTTCTTTCTTTGGCGAATAAGGTATCTGTTCCAGTTTGGTCACACCGTCCACCAGCATTGCCACATCATCGCCAAAATTGTCCCTTATCATCTCATAGGTGCAGGTGGTGTCCTCTATTGTGTCATGGAGCAAAGCTGCAATAATTGTAGTGCAATCAAGCTCCAGCTCCGCAAGGATCTTTGCCACTTCAACAGGATGTATGATAAAGGGCTCCCCGGATTCCCTTTGCTGGCCGGCATGAGCCTTCAGAGAGAGATCAAAGGCCTCCCTGAGTTTGTCAAAATCGCATTTTATTTTATTTTTGTCGATTAACTCTATCAGTTCTTCAAAATGGTACGGCACTTAATCCCTCCACAAATTCAAACATTTTAAATAAACATTACTCATCAATTTTTACAATGGATTCCACGTTATAATCTTTAAGTTTTTCTCTGCCTTTCAGATAGGTCAATTCTACAAAGTAAAGTATGCCTACTATCTTACCGCCCAGTTTTTCCACCAGCTGTATATTGGAATATGTAGTCCCTCCGGTGGCAAGAAGATCATCAACGATAACCACTTTTTGACCCGGCTTTATGGCATCTATGTGCATCTCAAGAATATCGGTGCCATATTCCAGTTCATATTCCACGCAGATAGACTTGTAAGGCAGTTTACCCTTTTTCCTGATAGGTACAAATCCTTTCTCCAAAACGTAAGCCAACGGAGCCCCGAAAATAAATCCTCTTGCTTCTGAGCCTACTATAATATCAAAATCCCCAAAGGATTCCAGTTTCTCCTTCATAGCGTCAAAAGCGTACTTGAGCGCCTTAGGATCCTGCAGAACCGTGGTGATATCAATAAAATCTATTCCTTCTTTCGGGAAATCCATTACATGCCTTAATTTTGATTTTAAGTCCATATATTATATCCTCCCTTAATTTGCGTAAGCAAAAAGTATTGCGATCTTAATCCTGCCTCTGCTTTAGCCTCTGTAGCCTTCTCAAAACCATGGAACTTTCCAGGCTCGCTTTCTTACCATTGTTTGTCCGTAAAGCAAACGCCATCTCAAACCATCCCACCGGTTTCCGGGTGAGCAGGGACAATTCCTCAAAGACATCCAGACATTTCTTCAGCTTGAAATAATTCATGTCAACACCAAAACAACACTTAATGTCATCAGACATACTGAACAGGTCTTTCCTTATACCCCGCTCAATCAGGTAATTAATATACTTGTAAACGGCAGCCATATCTGTCCTGTCTGGTGTCAAACTGCTGTATTCCGTATTTGCGCACTTTACAGGACAAATGTATATATTTTTACCTTCCAGCCTGTGTATTAAAGCGTCCCTGTATTGTAAATCCAGCCATTCACCATAGAAAACGGCTGAATCGATCAATTCCTCATCCAATTCCCCAATTATCGGGTTGACTATTATGCAGGTTTTTTTTGCATAACCGTTACCAATTCCAGTATACCAGATTTCATAATCTTTTTTAATATTTTGTTCACTTTTGTTTAGTGTCTCCTGAAGCCTTTTAAGACTTGCCAGGCTGTTTACAAAAATGAAACAGTGTTTCCCGGTATTTACTCTTTCGAAGATTATGCCGGGTATTTCCTTTTCTTCTACTTCCTTCATCTTTATTTCAGCATCCTTTTTAGCTGAAATGTCCGCCGGTATACATTTCTCCAGTGTATAATAAAAAGTATGCTTTTCATGCTTAAGCCGTTCCGGTTTCATATCCTTTATATTAAGCTGCACCGAATCCATACCGTTCCATGTGTTGATTTCGGGTCTGAAGGCAACGCGGACAGTTTCGCACATGGTGAGGCTTTCCAGAATATCGCTGAAGTTAAAGCCTATGGCGCTGAAATTCCGGCCATCTGCTGAAAGATCAAGTTTTAAGTGTTTGCCGTCGCCAACAGCTCTGGCACTCCTTACACTGACATTTTCCATTACAAAAAGTGGAGGATTGTTGCCCACGCCAAAAGGGGATAATTTCTCCAGCTCACGGACTGCGTCAATGTCTATTTCATCTGCCTGAACAACACCATCAATATGAATCCTGGGACTAAATACCTCTTCATCAATATCCATGGCATATTCATTTATCATTTTGCTGAAACCTTTAATGTCGAAAGTATTCATTGAAAGGCCTGCAGCCAGTTCATGTCCTCCGTACTGGGTAAGCAGTCCTGAACATTTTGAAAGCAAGTAATAAAGGTCGATACCCTTTATGCTTCTTCCTGAGCCCCTCGCTACGTTTCCCGCACTGCTTATAACAAAACTCGGCCTGTAGTATATCTCGGTAAGCCTTGATGCCACAATTCCTATAACACCCTGGTGCCATCCTTCCCCACTGACCACCAGGACCCTATTTTTATCCAGGTTTTCTTTTTCCACCTGGGCTGCCGCCTCTTCAAGGATTTGAGTTTCTATCCGGCGGCGCTGCTGGTTTTCACTGTCCAGTTGTTTCGCTATATCAAGAGCTTCACTGAAATCATCCGTGATAAAGAGCCTCACAGCCTTTTCAGCTGAACCAAGCCTGCCTGAGGCGTTTATCCTGGGGCCAAACATATAACCTATATGATATGCCGTCAATGTTTCAGGAGCAATGTTACAAACCTCTATAAGGGCGTTTATTCCAGGATTACCCGAAATAGCCATCCTTTTTAAACCCTCATGTGCAATAATCCTGTTTTCACCGTGAAGAGGCACCAAATCCGCTATGGTTCCCACGGCAGCAAGAGGCAGATAATCCAGATACTTGTCCCCTAAGCCAAGACGGATGCACAACGCCTGGACCAGTTTGAAGGCAACACCCGCTCCTGAAAGGTCCCTGTGGGGATAATTACAGTCATGCCTGCATGGGTTAACGCAAGGTACGCCTGCCGGGATACTGTCAGAGCATTCATGATGGTCAGTTACCACAAAGTCAATACCAATACCTTTTGCATATTCCACGCATGCCGCCGCTGATATGCCACAGTCCACTGTTACTACAAGATCCACACCTTTTCCGTATATCTCATCAATGGCCTGAATAGAAATGCCATAACCGTTTTCCAGTCTTTCGGGTATATAGTATTCCGCGTTTATCCCAATCAGCCTGAAAAACCTGTATAGAATCGAAGTTGCCGTAACACCGTCAACGTCGTAATCACCGTAGATAACTACCCTATCTTTCTTGTCCAGGGCCTTGGTTATACGTTCAACAGCCCAGTCCATATCCTTCATCAAGTAGGGATCGCATAAATATTTAATATCAGGATTTAGAAAATTTATTACTTCGTCTGCTTCCTTAAACCCCCTTGCCAGGCACACTCTCGCCAGCAACGGAGAAATGCCCGCTTTCCGGGATAATGTTTCGGTCTCCTCTTTACTTGTCCTGTTGTATACCCACTTGTTATCTCTTAACATAATCTTCACCAAAATACATTATACAATAGTGTATTATAGAGCAAATGCAAATTTCAATCAACATCACGGCTTCCGCCAAAACATTTGGACTCAAGTCTTTCCTGCATAATACAAAATTGCCAGAAAATAAAAAAAGCCCGAATAATCGAGCTTTTATTCCAAAAGTTTGACTGCAATTCTGTTTACTGCTTTACCGTCTGCCCTGCCTTTTACTTTCGGCATTACTTCCTTCATCACTTTACCTACATCCCTTACTGATTGGGCGCCTGTGCTGCTGATAGCTTCCTTTATCAATATTTCAAGTTCTTCCTCGGTCATTTGTTTCGGGAGGTATTCAAGTAATATATCTATTTCTTTCTTTAAATTATCGACTAAATCCTGCCGTCCTGATTTTTCATATTCCAGTAAACTGTCTCTCCTCTTTTTCAATTCCCTGGAAAGCACTTCTACTACACCGTCATCGTCAAGGGTAGTTTTATTGTCCTTTTCAACCTGAAGTACTGCCGCTCTGGCCATCTGCACAGTATTTTTCCTTATGCTGTCCTTATTCCGCAAAGCATTCTTCAAATCTTCCAATAACTTTTCCTTAAGAGACATAATCAGTTCCTCTTATTTTCTTTTGCGTTTTCTGGCAGCTTCAGATTTCTTTTTTCTGCGTACACTTGGCTTTTCATAATGCTCCCTTTTTCTGACTTCGGCAAGAACACCTGCCCTGGCGCATTGCCTTTTGAACCTTTTCAGGGCGCTGTCAAGTGACTCATTATCTTTTAAACGTATCTCAGGCATATATTTCCCTCCCTCCGACAGTAACAATTGTGCCGGGAATAAGCCGCAAACTATTTAAATGACCATTCACAGGGCATAACTTGTAAAAGTACACATATTATTATATATTACTTTCATTCAAAGTCAACAAAAAATGAACTGCAGCTCTGGCCCAAGGGTTATGTCCCCATTTTTCATCCCATATCCCGTTGTTATGCAATATTACCAGGTTATATAATTGACATGCCAAGATTTTTGCCGCCAATCAGGTGAAAATGAAGGTGGGGTACTGTCTGGCCCGCGTCACTTCCACAATTTGTGATAAGCCTGAACCCTTTGTCCTCAAGTCCCATATCCTTTACAATTTTCTTCATTACCCGGTGGATATCCAAAAGTACATGAGCATTTGAGTCATTAAGTTCATAAATGTTTTCAATGTGTTCTTTGGGCACCAGCAGAACATGGACAGGAGCAACAGGTTTTATGTCCTTGAATGCAATCACCTTTTCATCCTGGTACAGAATGTCTGACGGTATTTCTCCGGCGATAATTTTACAAAAGATACAGTTTTCCATAAATCATCTCTCCTTACCTGTATTTTTGTTAAAGTTTAGTTGCCCAGCTGCCTGCGAACCACCTGCATCCCGACTTTCAACGCTTCATCTATTTTTTCGGCGTTTTTGCCGCCAGCCTGCGCCATTTCAGGACGTCCGCCACCACCGCCGTCAACCACTTTGGCAGCCTCACGTACTATGTTGCCTGCATGGGCGCCTTTTTTTACAGCTTCTGGTGTGGCCATAACTACAAGATTTGCCTTGCCTTCTTTGCCGGAAGCAAGGATTATTACGCCATTTCCCATCCTGTTTCTTATACTGTCGCCGGTACTGCGCAAGTTTTGCATATCAACGTCATCAAACCTTGCTGCAACGACCTTAACACCATTAATATCCTCTGCCTTTGAAATGATTTCACCTATGCTGCTGTTAACTATCTTTGCGTGAAGTTTCTCAATTTCCCTTTCTGTTTCCTTAACCCGTGCCATCAGGCTTTCAGCCTTGTGGACAGTATCTTCGGGAGCGCTCTTCAGCACAGATGCAATTTCCAAAAGCATTCTTTCACGGTTTTTGTAATATTCCAACGCATGCCTGCCCGTCAACGCCTCTATTCTTCTTACGCCTGCCGCAACACCGCCTTCAGATATTATCTTTATAAGGCCTATCTCTGCTGTTGAGTCCACATGGGTACCACCGCAAAGCTCCATGCTGTAGTTATCTACAGATACAACACGGACCGTGTCACCGTATTTTTCTCCGAACAGGGCCATTGCTCCTTTTTTTCTTGCTTCTTCCAAAGGCATTTCCTCTTTATGAACCTTAAGATTGTCCAGGATGCGTTCATTTATTTCCTTTTCCACCTGAGCTATCTGCCCGGCAGTCATGGGCTCAAAATGGGAAAAGTCAAACCTCAGCCTTTCAGGCTCCACCAGTGAACCTGACTGGGAAACATGCTCGCCCAACACGTTCCTGAGGGCTTTCTGCAAAAGGTGTGTGGCTGTATGATTCCTGGCGGTGTCCATACGCCTTTTAACGTCAACTTCCATATGGACCGTATCCCCACATGCCACTTCGCCGTTTTCAACGGTGCCAATGTGAAGGATTTTTCCGTCCGCCATCTTTTTGCAGTCATCTATTTTAATAAGGCCCCTTTCGGAACGGATATAGCCTTTGTCACCAATCTGTCCGCCGCTTTCGGCATAGAAAGGCGTCACATCGGTAATTATAGTAACTTTTTCACCTTCAGCTGCCCCGGAAACAAGTTCTCCGTCTTTTATAACATACTTGACTTTTGCATAAGTTTCAAACATTTCATATCCTACAAACTTCGAAGGAGACTCATCTGCAAGGCCTGCCAGGATATTGCCGGACCAGGCGGAAATATCGCGGTCCTTAAGCGCTTCACGGGCCTTTTCTTTCTGCTCCTGCATATGCTTTTCAAAACCTGCCTGGTCAATTTCCAGACCATTTTCCGCAGCAATCTCCCTTGTAAGATCCAGGGGGAAACCATAGGTGTCATGAAGCCTGAATACCATGTCACCGGGAATGACCAAAGCATTGCTTTCTTTCAGTTTCGCCATGTAATTGCTGAGGATTTCCAGACCCTGGTCAATGGTGGCCTCAAACCGTTCTTCTTCATTCTTGAGTACTTTCTTGATATAATCTCTTTTTTCATCCAATTCCGGGTAAGCGGCGCAGGATTCCTTTATAACCACATCAGCTACATCGTACAGGAACATGCCATTGATGCCAAGTAGTTTACCATGTCTGGCGGCTCTCCTTATCAGCCTTCTCAAGACATACCCTCTTCCTTCATTGGTTGGCAGTACTCCGTCAGCTATCATAAATACAGTGCTTCTGATATGGTCGGTAATAACTCTGATTGAAATGTCGTCTTTGCTGTTTGCCCCATATTTCTTCCCGGCAACGGAACATACATACATGAGTATATTCTTTATTGTATCAACCTCGAAAAGGTTATCTACTCCCTGCATGACTGCAGCAAGCCTTTCAAGGCCCATCCCCGTGTCAATGTTTTTCTGCTTCAGCAAGACATACTCGCCGCTTTCCGTTTTGTTAAACTGGGTAAAAACAAGGTTCCATACCTCAATGAAACGGTCACAGTCGCATCCTACCTTGCAGTCAGGTTTGCCACATCCCTTATCCGGCCCCCTGTCATAGTGAATTTCCGAGCAGGGTCCGCAGGGACCGGTACCGTGCTCCCAGAAGTTGTCCTCCTTACCAAGTCTGGTAATTTTATAGGCCGGCACACCGGTTTTTATCCATATATCATAAGCCTCATCATCATCTTCATATATAGATACCCAGAGCCTTTCCTCGGGAATTCCCAGGCGTTTGGTAAGGAATTCCCATGCCCATGGGATTGCTTCAGCTTTGAAATAATCACCAAAAGAAAAGTTTCCAAGCATTTCAAAGAAAGTGGCATGTCTTGATGTAATTCCGACCCGTTCAATATCAGGGGTCCTTATACATTTCTGACAAGTGGCAACCCTCTTTGACGGTGGTTTCTGCTCACCGGAAAAATATGGTTTCAAGGGCGTCATTCCTGCATTTATCAACAAAATGCTGGGATCATTTTCCGGAACAAGGGAAAAACTCGGCAACACCAGGTGTCCCTTTTCCTTAAAAAAGTCCAGAAAAAGTTGTCTTAATTCGTTTAATCCTCTGCTTTGCATTTTATACCTCACCTTGGGTTATAATTTATATAATATCCAATTATTGCTGCCTTAATAGACTTATATTATAAAAAACGAGGCTTTTGTGTCAAGGATGTAATAGCTGCCGGCGGTTTTATTATATAATTGACATAATCCTTTTGGCAATCACTTTCAGAACGGCTGCCACAGGTATGGCAAAAAGCATCCCCATAATCCCGAAGAACTCACCCCCTGCCATTACAAGGAATATGGTAGTTACGGGATGGAATCCCAGTTTTCCTTCTATAACCCTTGGTTCAATGACAGCATTTTCAAACTGCTGGGCAATGATGACAAGGACAATGACCCAGATTGCCTTATACGGTGACTGCAGGAAGGATAGTATAACCGCAGGCACAGCCCCTATTACGGGACCAAAGTACGGGATAATATTGCATATGGCCCCGATGATTCCAAGCAAAAGGGCAAACTTTACCCCTATAATGTAAAAGCCGGTAAATTCAATTAGTCCAAGTATCAGGGCAATAAGCAGCTGTCCCTGTACAAACCTGGTAATCACACTATCTATCTGCCGCCCGGTTTCCCTTAGCCAGTTTCTCCATTTTACCGGAACTACCGACATGAATAAGGAATAAAAAAAGCTGCTGTCAGTTATGAAATAATAGGAAATAACCATCGCCAACACTATGCTGACGAGGAGGGAAACGGTGTCAATGAGCATGTCTGCTGTTTTTTGCAGGAGATTTGTTATATAACGCTGCAAAATGGCAGTAAAGTTTTCCATTTCCCTGAAGATCATGTCTTTGATACTGTCCGACCATTTACTGTATTTAACGGAAGACATAACTCTGTTGACAACTTGCTGGTATCCTTCAGCAATGTCAGGGATAATACCGTTTAGTTCCTCAATGCTGCGGATCATTTCAGGATAAATATAAATAAAGGTGGCCGTGCCTGTTAAAACAATAAATAAGAATATAAGCAGTATTGCAGCATTCTTTTTTATACCGTGCTTTTGCAGCAGGTTAACAACAGGGTTCAGTACGTAATATATAACTAATGCCAGTATAAACGGTGTAACAATCCTTACGACCTTTACCCGGTATATATAAACAATGACAGCAAGAAAACCAAGTATTAAGAACCCAATTGCAAAACTTACACGATTTTTCAAAACCTGAACCTCTTCTTCATAAGTCGGTTTTAGGAGTAACAAAGATTATCTGATTATTAATACCAATACAGTTAATCCAATTACAATACGGTTAATTGTAATGTTTAAGGCCGGATATTGCTATCCGGCCTTAACAGAGGATTTGAGAGTATAAAAAGCCTACACCAAAACCAAATGCTGGTATTTTTTAGGCTACATGAAAAGCTCCATTACATTGGAAACAATATCTCCGGACTTTCTGGCCAGATTCCTTCCTTTCTTCATCCAATTTTTCTTTTGTTTTCTGCCTACCATATCAGAATTCATTATCATCGAAACAGTTACGCCAATAATGCTTCCGACGATAATTCCTTTTGCAAATCCGTTGCCGTGCATCAATCTGTTCACCTTCCTCCAGTGCTTTATTATTATTTTCTTTTTTCCTGCAAGTTTTATTCATGCTTATTCTTAAGCAAATCCATAATTGACTTCCCCTTAATCATTTCTTCCGCCGATTCTTTTTCCACAAGCACATACTCGTTGCTGAATTCTTCTTTCCCAATGAGCACTATTGTACTCCTGCCGGTCATAATATCCTGTATAAGGCCTTCAGAAACGATAAGCCCTTCCACTATGCCGGTTTTAACATTAAACAGGATATCCGACACTACACCCAGTTCCTGACCGTCCCTGGAAAAAATCTGCATACCCTTAAGATTTGAATATTTAAGCCTTGACTCAATTTCTTTCCTGTCTGTTTTTTTCAGGGAAGACAAGTCTTTCACCAGCACAGCGTCATCGCCGAAATCGTCAATATCCTTGTAGTTCAGTACTTTCAGGGAAGATAAACAGCCGTCTTTTTCCACTAAAATGGCATCCACTGTCCTGTTTTTGCGGCAAAAAAACATGTCTTTTACAACACCAGCTTTTCTTCCCTTATCAACACAGATAACCGGAAAACCAATAACCTGGCTGTACTTTTTAAACCCCAATCCAATCACTCTTTCACATAAACTGTTGTATATTGTTACACATAGATCTGCAAAATATGCGTTTTTCAACGGATGCCGCAAGATAAACATTCTTGCTTACTCTCTTCTTGGCAAACGAACAGTTAACCGGACAATGGTATAATCCCATTTACACAATTCTGATTGACTGTGTTTTTCAAGTTTTATAAAATTTTAATTGCATTTTTAAGGTTTCATACAGAGGTGTACAGATGGAAAAGGATTTTTTGAAATATGGCATAAAAATGCCACAGGTACTATTACCTGAAAAAGGTACCAACCTTACCAAATGGGCGGTGGTGGCATGTGACCAGTATACATCCAATCCGGAATACTGGGAAAAGGTACGGGACTTCGTGGGCAACTCTCCGTCCACCCTTAACATGATATTGCCCGAGGTTTACCTGAACAGCCCGGATGTGGACGAGAGAATAGCAGCAATAAACCAGCGCATGTATGATTGTATCAATGCCGGAATCCTCCAGGAAATTGAACCCGGTTTTATAATTACAGAAAGGACCACAAGAAGCGGGAAATCCCACAGGGGAATCCTGGTTGCCCTTGACCTGGAATGCTATGACTACAGCAACGGTTCAACTTCCCTTATTAGAGCAACGGAAGGCACAGTTCTTGAAAGGATTCCATCAAGAATCAAAATCAGGGAAAAGGCTCCGTTGGAACTGCCTCATGTAATGGTCTTAATCGACGATCCGGATAAGTCCGTTATTGAACCCCTTTTTGAGAACATGGAAACGTCAAGGAAACTGTATGATTTCGACCTTATGTTTGACAGCGGCCATTTAACAGGTTACCTTGTCAATGACCGGGACCGGCTCATGAGTTTGCTAAATGGCCTGGAAAAACTTTCTGATGCCGACAGGTTCAAAGAAAAATATGGAACCAGCACCGGCGGTATTATGATGTATGCCGTAGGGGACGGCAACCATTCCCTGGCCGCAGCCAAAGCCCATTGGGAAAACGTGAAAAAGCAGCTGGCGTCCAAAGACCTGGAAACCCATCCTGCCAGGTATGCTTTGGTTGAACTTGTGAATATACATGATGGCGGTATTGTTTTTGAGCCTATTCACAGGGTTGTCTTTAACACGCAGTTTGATGAATTTGCGCAATCCTTCAGGCAGTACTTCAGGCACGAAAATACATATATATATGAATTTGCCGGCGAATCTGAGGCAGAAGCGGCTGCCGGACAAATGAAGAATACAGAGGGCTTTGTCTTCCCATATGTGACACAGAACAATGCAGGTTTGCTGATTACAGGCAATACCGGTTTTAGCCTGCCTACGGCAGCCATTCAGGCGTTCCTGGATGATTACGTCATGTCCCATAAAGGCGTATACCTGGATTATGTGCATGGTAAGGAAACAGTTAAAGAACTCTGTATGAAAAAGGATACCATTGGAATATACCTTCCTCCCACAGACAAAAACCGGTTCTTCAGGACTATTGTCCTGGACGGGGTTCTACCCAGGAAAACCTTTTCCATGGGAGAAGCCGACGAAAAAAGGTTCTACCTGGAGTGCAGGAAAATCATATAGGTATAAACTTCAAACGTCAATTTTGAATTTTCAGGAAACAAAAAGCACATTTCCTTAACGGAACGGTCCAGCCGCCCCGTCAAGGCCATGTGCTTTTATTTTTGGCTCTGGTTTTGCTATGAATTTGTTAAGAATTGTATCCTTGCCTAGAACTTCATCATGCTGACTTTAAGTACGCCGTCTATTTCTTTAAGAAGGTCCAAAATTTCAGGAGCAACCTCCTGGTCAACGCTTACGAAAGATACCGCTTTTTCACCCCTGCGGTTTCTGCTCCACTGCATGGCAGCTATATTAATGTCATTTGCTCCAAGAATGGTACCGATCTGTCCTATAATACCAGGCTTGTCTATATTCTGTATGGCAATGACATAAGGCGTAGGTTCAAAGTCAAGCTTATACCCGAAGAAATCCACAATCCTTATGGAGTCTTTGGCAAATACCGTACCCGATACACCTAATGTTTTGCTCTTTGTAGTGAATTTTACGGTAATCAGGTTGGTGTACTTGTCAAGATACGAGCTTTTGCTCTCAACAAAGTGTACTCCCATGTTCTCCAGTACAAGAGGTGCGTTAATAAAATTAATCTTTTCCTGGATTATAGGATCGAGAAAACCTTTAAGCACGGACAGGGAAACTATCCCGGTCTCTTTCTGGGCAAGGTCGCCGCTGTAAATAATCTCGATCTTATGCACCGTTTCCTTCTCAGCCTGGTAATATATCTTGCCGAGAATCTCAGCCAACTCAATATACGGTTTCAAATACTCCATATCCCTCGCATGGACATGGGGCATATTGACAGCTGCCACCATCTGGCCGTTTAATGCATCTGCCACCAGTTTTGCCACTGTGGTCCCAACGTTATGATGGGCTTCCACCGTAGAGGCGCCGATGTGGGGAGTAATTATTACATTATCCAGCTCAAGAAGTTTATTCCAATAAGTCTGCTTCTCGGGAGGCGTGTCGTATCCGGGTTCAGGGTCCAGCACGTCCAGTGCTGCGCCGAAGACATGTCCGCTCTTTAAAGCATTGTACAGGGCAGTCTCATTAACAAGTCCGCCCCTGGCCGCATTAACTATAACGACACCCTTCTTGCACATACTTAATTCCTTTTCGCCTATCATGCCGTAAGTTTCTTCTGTTTTGGGTGTGTGAATGGTTATGAGGTCTGACCTTCTTAAAAGTTCCTCAAGGGTTTCGCATTTTTCAACTCCCAGTTTCTTAAACCTGTCATCAGTTATATATGGATCATAGGCTATGACATTCATCCTGCAGCCTTTAAGTTTTGTTGCCACGATGGAACCGATCCTTCCCAACCCTATTATGCCTGCGGTTTTACCGTCCAGTTCCATACCGGTGAAAAGTTTTCTCCTGAAATCTTTTCTTCTTGCTGCAGCATTAGCCTGGGGTATGTTTCTGAACACACTGAAAGCCAGTCCAACAGCAAGCTCAGCTGCTGCCATTGTGTTGCTTTCAGGAGTGTTGACGACTATAATCCCTTTCTTGGTACATGCCTCAATATCGATATTGTCTACGCCATTACCTGCCCTGCCCACTACCTTAAGTTTTTCAGCCCTTTCAACCAACTGGCTGTTTACTTTGGTCACGCTGCGAACAACCAGGGCGTCATATTCGCTTATTATGTCCAGTATCTCCTCCTGGGACAGGCCAAGCTTCACATCTACATTAAAACCCTGCTCCTTAAGGTAATCAACACCTTCGTCAGCTATCATTTCAGCAATTAAAATGTTCAACTTTATCATCCTCCATTCATAGCATTCCAAAAGGGGTTTTGACAATCCGTGCTTTTAGTCAACAATTATTTCATCTATAGTATCAAGCAGTTCTCTGATTTCCTCAACAGTAGTATCACCCATGTGGGCAATTCTGAAAGTCTTGCCCTTGAGGGCACCATAACCGTCGGAAATTATGTATCCTCTTTCACCAAGTTTATCATTTAGCCAGCTTATGTCAATATTCTTCGTATTCTTAATCGTGGTAACAGATACTGAAAGGTAATTCCTGTCGGCAAATATTTCAAACCTCCTGTCTGCCCATTCCCGGACCACTTCGGCCATTTGCCTGTGGCGGGCAAACCTGTTTTCCAGTCCTTCTTCCAGTATCTTGTCCAGCTGGTAATCCAGGGCAAACATCAGTGACACGGCAGGAGTGGATGGATATTGATAATTTCTTTTCTTCACATATTCATGAAGGGTCAGCAGATCAAAGTAGAATCCCCTGTTCTTTACCTGTGCCGCCGCATTAAGGGCCTTTTCGGAAATTGAGCAGATTGAGAGACCTGGGGGAAGTCCAAGGCACTTCTGGGACGATGTAATGCATATGTCCACTCCCAGCTTATCCACTTCTATCTTTGTTCCACCAAGGGAACTTACAGTATCCATGCACCATATGACATCCGGGTATTTCTTCATAACCTCCGCGATATCCTCCGCCGGGTTCATTACGCCCGTAGACGTCTCATTATGGGTAATGGTGATAAGGTCATACTTTCCGGTAGACAATGCTTTATCCACCATTTCAGGTGTAGTGGGTTTACCTGGTTCCGAATCAAACTTGTCTGCCGGGACCCCGTTGGATACAGCCATCTGGTACCATCTGTCGCCAAAAGCCCCTATAGAAAAAACAGCAGCACGTTTTCTGGTGCAGGAACGGACAGCACCCTCCATTAAACCGCTGCCGGAAGATGTCGAAAGCAAAATATCATTATTTGTATACATTACTTTTTGCATTTTTTCTGAAATGCTTTTCTGAAGCAATGACGCATCTTTGGTCCGGTGGCTAATCACTGGCCTTGCCAACTGTGCCAGCACTTCCTGCCTTACTTCCGTAGGACCGGGTATAAACAGCTTTTTGTGCATAATTTATCCTCCTTATACCAGACTATAATTCTTGGCCTACTAGCTCCCATTGCATTTACGGGAGTTATGAATAATAAAAGGCCAAACCAATAGCGTTTGACCTCTGAATTTTGCAGGTGCAAATTCATTACAGCTTGCTCTGTCCTTTTGCCTGAGAGATTCCACCCTTGAAAAGGTGTTTGCCCCTTCGGCGCCTTTAACAGGTCTCTCCAGAGATCGTCACGACAGGGTACTTTTACCTGAGAGTGTAACTCCTTCGGTGTATTTCCGTTCGGAAATAGCTCTCCCCATGCCGGTCATCCGCTATATTTAGTTCAATGATTCGGTTATAGGAAAATTATAAATTAACCGTTTAAAACATGTCAAGCCGTATTTTAAATGTGATTGAGTCAATTTACTGTAGGGAATTGAAGGCAAGACGACTTCCTGAAATAAGT
>ENA-UPSA01000257-UPSA01000257.1-bioreactor-metagenome-genome-assembly--contig:-NODE-257-length-84289-cov-13.732388_pt1 | contig 84289 bp, 76 predicted proteins | sample MGYA00238183_ERZ773288 | MGnify/ENA primary metagenome ERZ773288 (study PRJEB29028, sample SAMN07631243) | bioreactor metagenome | isolation source: Switchgrass digestor | place: USA: Dartmouth... | reverse complement strand
GAGGGAAGCCTCCTGGGAAAGTAGGTCGTTGCCAGAACAAAAAGAAGCACTTCATTATGAAGTGCTTCTTTTTTTGAATACATTTGAACAATTGCAGTCGGCCTGGCCATCGTTCAACCCCACATTATAGGAGAACTGTTTTAATATATGATATAATAATGACGTAAGCGAAAATATAACCTGTTTCAGATTACTACCAACTGGAATAAATATATCGGAGAATAGGTGAATTGATATGATTACAACAGTAACGTTAAACCCTGCCATAGATAAAACTTTGTATATTGACGATTTTACCGTCAATAGTATTAACAGAGTAAAAAGAATCAAAGAAACTCAGAGCGGAAAAGGCATTAATGTATCCCGTCTTTTGCAAAGGTTTGGTATACCCTGCTGTTGCACCGGATTTATGGCCGGTGAAAAGGGCAGGCAGATTCATGAAAGCTTGTGCCTGTTAAATATAAAAAGCGATTTTATATGGGTAGAGGGAGAAGTAAGGACGAACATCAAGATTGCAGACATTAAAAACAATACATTTACGGATATTAACGAAACCGGCTTTAATGTAAAGGAATATGAAATTGAACAATTAATTGAAAAAGTAAAAGAGCTGTCTTGGAAAAGCAGAATTATAATTATGTCAGGAAGTATTCCGGGCAATGTACCTGAGGATATCTATTCAACATTGATAAAACATATCAGACAAGAGAAGGACATACCTGTTATACTTGACACCAGCGGACAATTCTTAAGGTATGGTGCAGAAGCACGGCCTGATATTTTGAAGCCTAATATTCATGAGCTGGAAGAGTTAACAGGAGTAAAATGCTTCAACAAACATGATGTAATACAAGTATGCAGATCCCTGAATAAAAAAGGAATCAAAATTGTAATTGTAACCATGGGAGAAGCCGGTGCGGTTGCAGTAACGGATACATCGGTTTATGAGGTTAATGCTCCTAAAGTACAAGTAATGTCAACAGTAGGAGCAGGAGATTGCTTCCTTGGAGGCTTTTGTTATGGAATTTACAATGGATTTGATATGGAAAATGCGTTAAAAATGGCAGCTTCATGTGCATCTGCAAAGGTTACCATGGAAGGTACCGAAATACCGGAAAAAAATGAACTGTTGAAATTTATAACTGATATAGAAGTAAAAGAATATAATATATGATAAAAAAAATCGCCGAAGGCGATTTTTTTATCTTTGGCTTAATGGAATATATTCCTGTTTGCTTAATACACTCTTGTATGCAGGACGAATAATCTTTCCGCCGCTTACGATTTCCTCAATCAAATGTGCGCACCAGCCTACAATTCTGGATATTGCAAAGATTGGTGTGTGAAGCTCAACAGGAATGTTTAACATTTTGTAAACAAATCCGGAATATAAATCCACATTGGCACATATAACTTTGGAATCTTTCTTAACATCCATAAATACCTCAGGCGCTAATTTTTCAATTAGCAGGTATAAATTGAATTCTTTTTCCATTCCTTTATCTTTTGCAAGTTCTGCAGCTTTTTGCTTCAGAAGGACAGCTCTTGGGTCAGATAATGTATATACCGCATGGCCCATTCCGTATATCAGACCAGCTCCGTCAAAAGCTTCTTTTCTCAAAATTTTTGCTAGATAGTCAGCGACCTCTTTTTCGTCTTCCCAATTCTGGACATGAGTCTTGATATCTTCCATCATTGCCATTACCTTTGCATTGGCTCCGCCGTGTTTAGGCCCTTTTAAGGAACCAATTGCAGCTGCAATTGCAGAATAGGTGTCGGTTCCTGAAGATGCAACAACATGGGTTGCAAATGCCGAGTTATTTCCGCCGCCGTGTTCTGCGTGAAGAATTAGTGCTTCATCCAGAACTTCAGCCTCCAATTTCGTATAGGAACAATCCGGTCTGATCATATACAGGAAATTTTCTGCGGTGCTTAAATCAGGCTGAGGCATATGTAAATACAAGCTTTTATTATCGTGATAATGAGCTTTTGCCTGGTAACCATAAGCTGCCATGACGGGCAACCGGGCGATGAGCTCAATGGATTGCCTTAAAGCATTTGGAATACTTGTATCATCGGGATTCGGGTCATAAGAATAAGATGCCAGTACACTTCTTGCAAGCTTATTCATGATGTTTTTGCTGGGAGCTTTTAAAATCATATCCTCAGCAAAATTGTCGGGAAGCTTTCTTGATTCTCCAAGCAATGTACAGAATTTTTGCAGTTGTTCTGCTGTAGGCAGGTGCCCGAAAAGCAACAGATAACATACCTCTTCAAAGCCAAAACGGCCTTCTTTACGGCACCCTTCAACAATATCACGTACATCAATACCTCTATAACTTAACCTTCCTTCAACAGGTACCTTTTCACCTTCATCAATAATATAACCATGTACTTCTCCAATAACCGTGAGTCCTACCAATACTCCCGTACCGTCGCTGTTTCTCAGCCCGCGTTTTACATTGTACAGGTCATACAGCTCAGGAGGTATTTTATTATATTGATATGCCAGTTCATTCAGTTTTTCCATATATTCTTTACTGTTCTTTGAAAGATTTTTATTGTCCTTCTGCATAGTTTCATCCTTTCCCTTTACTTTATTTTTCACTCAATTATATACTTCTATAAAACTGCAAATTACCGATTGTATTCTGCCCAATAATTCTTTATATTGCCCATATTTATACAAATATGTTTGTTAAAAGATTTTATCATGACCTTATGAAATTAGTCAATAGTTTCATATTGTTAAGAATTATTTTTGCATGTCAGGATAAGTTTTGTTCATGATTCCGGTTTTTCTTTTTACCAAAGAATTTTTGTATTAATGGTCTTGCAGAAAAATAAACGATGGCTAAAATAATTAAAGTCGGAAGCAGGGAAACGATTAAGAGAATAAAATCACCCAATGCTTTTATTGTTGCGGAAAAGCTGTTTGTAAAAGTATTTAAAAGTCTTGCTCCATATGAGCTTGCCGCTTTTGCTTCAGAATTGCTTTTGGCAGTTTTTTCATGGATATCAACAGTTATAGTAGCAAATTGAACCATGTTGTCCCAGCTTCTTAAGGTTCCGTTTAATTTTTCAATTTCATATGTAATTTCACTTAATTTTCTTTCAAGCTGGAGCATAGTATTTAGGTCTGAAGCCTTTTTTAAATATTCCATGACGCGTTCTCTTTCCGTTTCATACATTCTTAAACGATATTTAGTATCATAATATTGGTCGGTAATGTTTTCCGTATCGGTCCTGTTGTCCAGTACGGTACCTTGCTTTGATATTTCATTAACCGCATCATAGAATTTGTTTTGAGCAATTCTTAAAACAATGCTGCCTTCTTTACGGTAAGTTTCAGGAAAGGATGATACTTTCACTGCCCGGCTATTGGCGCTTTGTATATATCCTATGGCAGAGTTTTCTCCGATTGATTTAATGTAGTTGTATGCCGTATCAAACTCTTCAACTTCAATGGATATATAAGCTTTGTATATTATTTTCATATCTCCTATGACATTCCTGTCAGGGGATTGGACATAAAATTCTGCCGGTACGGTGTCGCTTATGCTGTCAGTCCGGTTGGCGGCTGAATCGCTATCACTTTTTATACCTTTATTTTTCATTACAGCGTCATTTAATTCTGCAAGTGAAGAAGAGTCATAATTCATTTCCGTACTGGCTGCTTGTTTGAAATCTTCTTTCGCACTTTTGGATGAACTGCATCCGAACATAGACAAAAACATCGTTAATACCAACAGGCATATGAATATGGTACTGATTTTTTGTTTCATATGAACGCCTCCCAAATATTTACTACTATATAGGACGGAAAAAATATGATATTGTTCCAAATACTTTTAGGTTTTTTATACAATTTGAGCCAAAAAAATTCACAAATAAAATAAAATATGATAAAATAGTGTCAAAAAAAACCATAGGAGTATAAATGTGATTAAGTTATTTAAGGATAAAATATTTCTTAATCAATTTATTACGAATATCTTAATAATATGTGTTACTTTTTTTACTACAGCACTTGTTTTATTCATGATTGTTAAAAGAAATTCAGAAAGCCGGAACTCATATGATGTATTGGCAGCATTGTTGATTTTGTTGACAATATTGATTGTTTTTGGTATATACATGGCATTTTTGTCCTTTAAAAAGATCATGCAACCGATTCATACTTTAATAGAGGCTACCGAAAAAATCAGCAAAGAAGATTTCAAGGAGCCAATTTCTATTAAAACAAATACAGAGCTTGATTGCATTATTAAAAACTTTAATCATATGCAGGCTGTGCTTTCGGTAAGGGAACATGCGTTGAGCCAAAAAAACGAAGAGCTTAAGGAACAAACAAGACAGGCTTTGGAAGCAAGTAAGCTGAAAAGTCAGTTTTTAGCCAATATGTCTCATGAGCTGCGTACGCCGTTAAACTCCATTATTGGTTTTACCACCAGAGTCATAAAAAAAGGAGGACAGTATCTCCCGCCTCTTCACCTTGAGAATCTTAATATTGTTAAAAAAGAAGCCCAGCATTTATTAAGTCTCATTAATGACCTTCTTGATTATTCAAAAATAGAAGCAGGAAAGATGGAAATACATATTGAGGAATTTAATCTGGTTGATGTTATTGAAGAAGTAAATGGGATGGTTAGAAGTCTTATGGAAGGCAAGCCGTTAAGATATCGGCAAAAGCTAATATCAAACAACAATATTCCTATGCAAAGCGATCGTATCAAGGTAAAGCAAATCTTAATAAATCTTCTCAGCAACGCAATAAAATATTCAGAAAAGGGGACCATCAGACTTATCGTAGATCAGGTTGAACACAGCTATCGTATTTGTGTGCAGGATGAAGGCATAGGAATATCATCCGATAATATTAATGAAATATTTGAAGAGTTTCGGCAAATTGACGGTTCATTTACCAGAAAGGTAGGGGGAACAGGGTTGGGCTTGTCTATTACAAAGCATTATGTAGAATCGCTTGGCGGACAGATTCAGGTGGCAAGTGCGCCAGGACTGGGAAGTTATTTTTCGGTATTTCTTCCGATGAAATATTCGGATGAGAATACACTAAAATAAGTAGTATAGTAACGAATGGGAGAGTGGCTTATTTTTGAAAAGAGTATTGATTGCAGAGGATCAGCCACATAACATGAGACTTATACAGCAAATTGTTGAAGATATGGATGAACAAATATATATAATAAAAGCGGCTACCGGACAGCAGGTATTACATGAAATAAATATCAAGAAGGCTGACCTGATACTGATGGACGTTGCACTTCCTGATATGGATGGAGTGCAACTGATTAAAATTCTCAAGGCTTCACAAGAAACTGCCGATATCCCGGTTATTGCTGTTACTGCTTATGCAGGTTATAATGAACAGCAGCAACTAAGAGAAGTATTTGATGAGTATGTTTCTAAACCTATTGATGAAGACGAGTTGGTGAGCATAATAAAAAAGTGGATAGGGGATTGAGATGTATGGGGAAAAAGGTCTTAGTGGTAGATGATATTAAGGTTAATGTAAACCTCTTAACGGAAATCCTTGAGGATGAAGGCTATACGGTATATGCGGTAGACAAAGGGCGTGTAGTTGCAGATACAGCGAGGAAGGTTAAGCCTGATATCATTCTTTTGGACATAATGATGCCGGAAATGGATGGATTTGAAGTATGTGAGGTGCTGAAAAAAGATTTTGAATTAAAAGATATTCCTATCATTATGATTACTGCCAAGGTAGACGGACAGGATGTAAAGCGGGGACTGGAGTTAGGTGCATTTGATTATATCAAAAAACCTGCCGATGAGGTGGAGGTTATTGCCCGCGTGCAATCTGCGCTTCGTTTCAAAGAGCATCAGGATCAGTTAATGGAAATGAGTATGAAAGACGGGCTTACCGGAGTGTTTAACCATGCGCTTTTGATTGATTTGTTTAAAAAAGAGTATGCGAAATGTGAGAGGTTAAATCAGAGTATTTCTTTTGTAATGCTGGATATTGATTATTTTAAAACCATAAACGATACCTATGGACATGTTGCCGGAGACGTTATTTTGCAGGAGTTGTCCGCACTGCTTACAGCTTCAATCAGGATGAGCGACATTGTAGGAAGGTATGGCGGAGAAGAGTTTGGTATAGTATTTCCGAATATTGATAAGTCTGTTATTGTTAAGATATGTGAGCGTATTCGAAGAAAGATTGAAGCATATACTTTTATTGCAGATGGTCATGAAATCAATGCAACGGTAAGCATAGGAATCTGTCATAAAAAGCCCAGAGAGTATATAAGCTACAGTCAAATGATTAAAATGGCAGATGATGCTTTATATAAGGCCAAAAGGCATGGTCGCAACAGAGTTGAATTATATATGGAATAAAGGAGATGCAATATGCAGAAAAGTAAAAGAAAAGCTGTAATATTTGATATGGATGGAGTATTGGTAGATTCCGAGCCGGTTATTGAGGCCGCGGCAATTGCCGGATTGGCGGAATATGGAGTACAGGCATCGTCCGAAGATTTTATACCTTTTATAGGTGCAGGAGAAGACAGATATATAGGCGGAGTGGCAGAAAAGTACGGAGTCAAATATGAACCCGGAATGAAGGCACGTGTTTATGAGATTTATCAGGAAATCATAGAGGATAAGCTAAAGGTTTATGACGGTACCATAGAGACTCTTAACAGATTGAAGGATAATGGTTATGTAATTGGTCTGGCAAGCAGTGCTGATTTTATTAAAATTGATGCCAATCTTCGTGCAGCAAAAATTGACAGAGGATTATTTACAAAAATTATTAGTGGTGATGATGTAAAAAAGAAAAAACCATTTCCTGATATTTATTTAAAGGCAGCGCAGGAAATGGGTATGGAGCCGGTTGAATGCATAGTTGTTGAAGATGCCGTCAACGGAATAAGGGCTGCCAAAGCGGCGGGAATGAAATGTATAGCGGTAACTACCTCATTTCCGGCAGAAGTATTAAAAAAGGAATCGCCGGATTATATTTGCAGCAGCATTAGCGGTGTATATGATGGATTAAAGGAAATAGAAGAATAAATATAGAATTACGGGAGAAAGTTATGAGCTTAAAATTAATATACGGAAGAGCAGGCAGCGGAAAAAGCTGCTTTTGTCTTAATGAAATAAAACAAAGATTGATGGAATGTAAAGAACAAAAAGAGCACAAGCCATTCATTTTAATAGTACCGGAACAATTTTCACTTCAGGCGGAGAAAAACCTTATTAACAGCATTAGGGCTACCGGTATGACAAATGCAGAGGTATTAAGCTTCAGAAGGATGGCCTATCGTGTATTTAATGAGGTTGGAGGAATTACAAGACAGCATATCCATCCTGCGGGCAAATGCATGCTTATATACAAGATTATTGACCATTTAAAGGACGATTTTAAGATATTTTCAAAAGCCGTGAAGCAAAATGGCTTTGTTAATACTATATGCAATACGATTTCGGAATTAAAGCGGTATAATATAACACCTGAGATGCTGTATGAAATAGCAAATACCGAAGAGGATTACAATGCTGTTCTTAAAGGGAAGCTGCAGGATATTGCAGCCATTTTTTCCGCATTTGAAAAAAGCCTTCATGAAAAGTATGTGGATGGCGACGATGATTTAGCCATTCTGGCCCAAAAGCTGGATGAATCGGAGCAGTATAACGGGGCGGAATTTTGGATTGATGAATTTTCAGGTTTCACACCACAGGAATATTGTATTATTGAGAAGCTTTTGCAAAAAGCCGAGCGAGTCAATATTACGCTGTGTACCGACTGTCTTGAGGATGAAAATGACGTGCAGGGTACCGGTGTTTTTGCGCCTTCACGAAATGCAGCCGGGAAGCTGCTTCGAATAGCAAAAGAAAATAATATACCTGTTGAAAAGCCTGTTGTGTTAAATAGACAGCCTTTTTATCGGTTTCAGGATAGTGAGGAAATGCAGCATTTGGAAGCTCAATATTTTGCATTTCCTTATTCTGCATATGCAAAAGAAACAAAAGACATCAGCATTTTTTCTGCCTCTAATATATATACCGAAGTAGAAAATACGGCAAGAGATATTATTGCACTTTGCCGCGATAAGGGAATCCGGTATCGCGATATTGCTGTTGTCACAAGGAATTTGTCCGCCTACGATAAGCTAATTCAGGTGATTTTTGACCAATATGGTATTCCTTATTTTATCGACCATAAAAGAGGAATCAGCAGTCATCCGTTGGTATTGCTGGTATTGTCCATGTTGGATATATTTATCAAAAACTGGTCCTATGAATCGGTTTTCCGTTATCTTAAAACAGGGCTGACCAATATTGATTCGGAAGAAATCGATATCATAGAAAATTATGTTCTTGCAACAGGAATCAGAGGAAGCGCGTGGACAAACGGGCAACGTTGGGAAATTCCTTTCAGGTCGCCTTTTGACAATCTTGCTCCCTCGCAATATGAGCAAAGCATACTTGAGCGTGTAAATCAGACCAGAGACAGAATAGTAGAACCATTGTTAAAATTCCGGGCGGAAGTGAAGGGCAGAAAAAAGATTATTGATTTATGTACCGCATTGTATAATTTCTTAAGTGAAACAGGGGTTCCGGAAAAAATTGAGGCATTGGAACAAAAATTCAGAGAAGCAGGACAGTTGAATATTGCAAATGAATACAGGCAGATATGGAATATTACAATGGCCGTACTGGATCAGCTGGTTGATGTAATGGGAGACGAATATGGCAACCTTGAAAATTTGTATAAACTTCTTGAAATAGGATTCGGAGAATATGAAATAGGATTGATACCACCGTCGCTGGATCAGGTACTGGTAGGAAGTATTGAGCGTTCAAGAAGCCATGAGGTTAAAGCACTATATATTTTAGGGGTCAATGACGGAGTATTTCCGGCGGTACCTTCCGATGAAGGATTACTGTCTGATCAGGACAGGGAAATTTTGCGTTCAAAGGGAATTGAATTGGCACCTGATACCAGAACAATGGCTTTTGAAGAACAGTTTCTTATTTATACGGCCCTTACGACTTCTGGACGGTATTTGCGATTAAGTTATCCAATTGCAGACCATGAGGGCAGAACCTTAAGACAGTCTGTTATCATATCAAGAATGCGCAAGATATTTCCTAATATTACTGAATATAGCAATATTGTGTCAAATGACTCCGCAGAAGAAAATATAAGCAAGATTGTGAGCCCTGTACCCACTTTTAATGAGCTTGTAAACTCCATTCGAAGATATTCGGAAGGCTTTCGGATTCATCCTCTCTGGTTGGATGTTTACAGGTGGTATGTACAAAATCAGGATTGGAAGCAACAATGTGAAGCAGTAATGAAAGGACTTCATTATACAAACAGGCTTTCCAATGTTCCTTCTGCAAAGATAAAGAAATTATATGGCAGTCCCATGTATTCCAGCATATCACGTTTGGAGAAATATGCAAGCTGCCCGTTTTCATATTATGTACAGTATGGATTGAAGGCAAAGGAGAGAAGGATATTTAAGTTGAACACGCCGGATGTAGGGTCTTTTATACACAATGTTCTGGACAACTTTGCAAAGCAGCTGCAGGAACAAGGGATGCATTGGAGAGAACTTGACAGACAGTGGATTGATGCGGAAATTTCAAATATTGTGGATAAAGAACTTGAAAAAATACCGGGCAATATCCTCCGAAGCACGCACCGTTATCAGTACCTCAGTACCAGATTGAAGCGAATTCTGTCCAGAACGGTCTGGCTGATAGCAGAGCACTTCAGGAGAAGCAAATTTGAGCCTCTTGGGTATGAATTAAGCTTCGGGGACAATGGAGATTTTCCACCCATTACATTGGAGTTGCCGGATGGAGAGGTTATTAAGCTGACAGGGCGAATAGACAGAGTAGATATCATGAAAGATGAGGAAGGAACATACTTCAGGATAATTGATTATAAGTCAGGAACAAAAGCATTCAAGCTTTCGGATGTTTATTACGGTTTACAGATTCAGCTTATGGTTTATATGGATGCCTTATGGGAAAACGGAGGCAATAAAATGCCCGATCCCATATTGCCGGGAGGGATATTGTATTTTAAGGTTGATGACCCCATTATCAAAGGAACGCCAAATGCTACGGAAGAAGAAATAGAGAAGCAGATTATGAAGGAACTCAGACTGAAAGGTCTGTTGCTGGCTGATGTAAAACTGATAAGAGCGATGGATGAACAGATTGACGGAGATTCCCTTATTGTACCTGCAAGAATTAACAAGGATGATACGCTGGGAAGGTCTTCGGCAGCTACAAGAGAGCAATTTGAAAAAATGCGGAGGCATGTAAGGCATGTTCTTTCACAGTTGGGTACGGAGATACTAAAAGGAAATGTATCCATCAGCCCATATAAGAAAAAAAAGTTTACTTCCTGTGCATATTGCAGTTATTCATCCATATGCAAATTTGACCCCACCCTGCCGGATAACAGATACAGAGTTTTAATGGACATGAAGGACGATGAGGTGTGGGAAAAGCTGACTTAATATTGCGGAGATTCCTGGCTTTGTGATATCATATGGTTAAACGATAGTTAAATTATTGTTTGAGGATAAATAGGATGGTAGGAGCGAATGACTCTGTCCGCCCGAAATGCAACATTATCCATTATACGGAATGTTGCGTTACCAGCATTGTAGAGGTTCACTTCCTATAAATTCGTACGGTTTTATTATGACAAAGGTAATCTATATGAAAGAGAGAGTACTATGGAAAAAAATAAAGGGGATACAATTTGGACTCCGGAGCAGCTGGCGGCTATTGAAACAAGAGGCTGTAATCTGTTGGTTGCAGCGGCTGCAGGGTCAGGTAAAACCGCAGTGCTTGTAGAAAGAATTATTCGTAGAATTACGGATGAGAAGAATCCTATAGATATTGACCGACTTCTGATTGTTACGTTTACCAATGCTGCTGCGACAGAAATGAGGGAAAGAATCGGAGATGCCATTGCAAAAGAGCTGGAAAAAAGGCCTGAGTCAAGACAGCTTCAAAGGCAGCTAAGCTTGCTTCATAAAGCTACTATTACCACCATTCACTCATTTTGTCTTGAAGTAATAAAAAATAACTTTCATAAAATAGACCTGGATCCTGGATTTCGAATTGCCAATGAAACAGAAGCTGTTCTAATGAAACTGGAGGCACTGGAAGAATTATTTGAAGAGAAATATGATACGGAACAGCAGGACAGTGCCTTTTTTCAATTGGTTGAATGTTATGGGGGCAGCAAAGATGATCGGGCTTTGCAGGATATGGTGTTTACACTGCGTGATTATATCCAGAGCTCGCCATGGCCTGAGGAATGGCTTAAGCAGCAGGCAGAAGCATTTAATATTCCTGTGGATACGGATTTTTCAAATACCAAATGGGGCAAGGAACTGATAGAAGCTGTTAAAGTAGAGCTCAAAGGGATATTAAGCTCTATGAAAAAGGCGATGGATACAATCAGCAAGGCCCAGGGATTGGGCTCATACTTGCCGATATATCAGGAGGATGTAGATAAAATTGGGAAGCTTCTGATTATGTGTGACGGCAAATGGGATGAATTATGTAAAGAATTCTCAGCTTTAGATTTTGCCAGGCTTCCGCGTTGCGGCAGAGATACAGACAAAGATATACAAGGTCATGTAAAAGCCATCCGGGATGAGGCGAAAAAGCAGTTAAAAAGAATTAAAGACGAGATGATTACATCGTTTTCCCGGGAAATAATCGAGGATTTGTCAAAGCTGTATCCGTTGATGAAGTGTTTATGTGATTTGGTAATAGAATACAATAACAGGTACGACATAAAGAAGAAAGAAAAGGCATTGGTCGATTTTAACGATTTAGAACATTACTGTCTTGATATTTTAACCGTAAAGGGCACAGAGGGGCTGCCTTCCGAAGCAGCGCGGGAATTGCAGAATAAATTTGAAGAAATTATGGTTGATGAGTATCAGGACAGCAATATGGTACAGGAAGTAATTATTAATGCCATTTCACGTAAAGATACGGAAAGTCCTAATGTATTTACCGTCGGGGATGTCAAGCAAAGCATTTATCGTTTCCGACAAGCAATGCCTGAATTATTCATGCATAAGTATAATACATATTCAGATGGCTCACAAGGGAAATGCAGACGAATTAAGCTTAATAAAAATTTCAGAAGCCGGGAAGAAATCCTGAACGGAGTAAATTACATATTTGAGCAAATTATGTCAATTAACGTAGGAGAACTGGATTATACACCCGAGGAAGCACTGAATCCGGGCGCAAAGTTTAGTGAGGCTGAGGCAGCCGAAGCTGTTACAGGGGGAGCGATTGAGCTGCATTTAATCGATATGGCTGGAAACAATGCGGAGGGTAGTGAATTTTCTGAAGAATATACTGCTGATGATAGTGAAGCAGCTTCAACAGAAGAACAGGAAGAGCCTAAGGATCAGATTGAGACAGAAGCAAGGCTTGTAGCAATGAGAATAAACCGGCTTATGCAACCGGATGAAAACGGAAGGCGTTTTTGTGTCTATGATAAATCGCTTAATAAATACAGACCCATTCAATATAAAGACATTGTAGTACTTCTTCGCACCACAAGAAACTGGGCGGATGTTTTTGTAGAAGAAATGACATCGCATGGGATACCTGCTTATGCAGATACAGGTACCGGTTTTTTTATGACGGTTGAGGTTCAGACCGTCATATCCCTGCTGCAGATTATTGATAATCCTATGCAGGATATTCCCCTTTTGGCGGTACTGAGGTCACCTATTGTATCTCTGACGCCTGAGGAATTGATTGATATAAGGCTGGCGGATAAAGAAGCCACCATATATGAAGCTGTTGAAAGGTATATATCATCCACGGAAGGAAGTACAACCGAAAAGCTTAAGTCCTTTATGGACAAGCTTAAGAAATGGAGAACCATGGCTACATACATGCCTACCGATGAATTAATATGGTATTTGTATACGGATACGGGATATTACAGCTATGTGGGTATTATACCTGGCGGAACGCAGCGTCAGGCAAACTTAAGGGTTTTATTTGAAAGGGCGCGACAATACGAAGAAACCAGCTTTAAAGGACTTTTTAATTTTATTCATTTTATTAATAAGCTAAAAAGCAGTCAGGGAGATATGGGAAGTGCCAAAATCCTCGGAGAAAATGAGGATGTGGTACGTATTATGAGTATTCATAAGAGCAAGGGGTTGGAGTTTCCGGTTGTTTTTGTATCAGGTACGGGCAAGAACTTCAATCTTCAGGATATGAACCGGAGAATCATACTTCACCAGGATTTGGGCTTGGGGCCTGATTTTGTGGACTATAAAAGAAGGATTTCGTATCCCACGGTTGCCAAGCAGGCTCTGCGATATAGGATAAAAAAGGAAAGCTTATCCGAAGAAATGAGAATTCTATATGTTGCATTTACAAGAGCAAAAGAAAAGCTTATCATAACAGGTGCGGTAAGGGACTTGAATAAAGCGGCAGCCAATTGGTGCAGGAATGCAAATGAAGCAAACCATTCTCATGGGGAGGCGAAAAAGATTCCCGACTACATAACAATAAAGGCCCGAAATTATTTGGATTGGATAGGACCTGCCGTTTCAAGGCATAGGGATTGCGTTGTGCTTCCGAAAATTGCAGGCATCGACGGATTAAAGGAGTATTCCGGAGCTTCCGATTCACAGTGGGACATCAAAATATGGGATAAAGATTCATTGTTTGGCGTCAGTCAGACAGAGAATGAAAAAGCCATGACCTGCAGCTTTGAGACGCTTGACGTAAATCGGGTTTATTCGGAATATGAGGAAGAAATAAAAAGGAAGCTGAATTGGGTATATTCATATACGATGTCCCCTGTGCTGCCTGTTAAAATATCTGTTACTGAGCTAAAAAGGCGCTTTAATGTTGAAGCTGCCGATGATTATTCTGAAACGGCTTATGTGCCGCAATTGGTAAAAAAGCCAATGTTTTTGGAAGCCAGGAAGGGATTATCTGCGACAGAAAAGGGAACAGTGGTGCACTTTATTATGCAGCATCTGGACATAAAAAAGAAACTGACCGCTGAAGAAATACGGAACCAGATAAAAACCATGGTGGAGCGCCAAATGTTGACCGAGCAGCAGATGCAAAGCATTAATCCGGAAAAGCTTGCGCTGTTTTTCGAGACATCATTGGCCAGAAGAATGCTGGCTTCCGATCATATAAAGCGAGAGGTTCCGTTCAATATTCATGTAAAGTGTAAGGAAATATTTCCGGATTTGCCTCAGCATTATGAGGATGAAGTTATTATCTTGCAAGGTGTTATTGACTGTTATTTTGAAGAGGATAATGAAATAGTGCTTATTGATTACAAAACAGATTATGTAGAAAAAAATGTGGAGGAACAGATAAAAGAAAAGTATGCTTCCCAGCTGGATTACTACTCAAAGGCTCTTCAATATATTACAGGTAAGAAGGTAAAAGAAAAGTATATTTATTTATTCTGGAATAACAGGATTATAGCGATGTAAGCAAACACTTTACTAAAATAGAAATATATGGTAATATATAAATAATATTTTTTGAGGTGATATTCTATGAGAGAACGTGATGTATTGTTTAAACCGAACCCTAAAAAAAATAGGTCTTTGGGCAAAAAAATTTTGCTTGTAACTGGAATTATCATTGCACTTGGAATCATTTTTTTGGCTTCTTTCAGTTGGTCGTACTACAAGATTACTTCGGAAAAAAATACAGACATTGGTTCCGGTAAAGAGGACATGTCATTAAGTGAAAAGGTTAAAAAACTTGAAAGTGAGCTTTCTGAAAAGGAAGAGCAAATTGAAGGCCTGCAGCTGCAGATAGAAAGGTACGAAAGCATCATTGATGAAATGAAAAATTCCGGCAAACAGGCACAATCCTCCTTTAGTTATTCATCTTCAGGTTCAACAGGCAGCAACAAGAAGCCTACGGAAGCGCCGACAGCTTCTCCACAGCCAAGTCCGACACACAAGCCAACGCCTGCAGATGTACAGGGCGAAGTATACAAAAAGCCGCAAAAAGATAAACAATAAGAATTTATATTTATCAAAAAAAGATTAGATTGTCAGCGAAACAATCTAATCTTTTTTTTTAACTTCCAGTAATATGAAGAGAACTTGTGCATATATTTATTATGGAAGAGGAGGGACAAGTTAATAAATCTGCGGATGATAAGATAAAGGAGGAGAACCATGGCAAACAACAGACTGTTCAAGGCGATACTGAGAAATCAATGGATTATTATTTTTCTGACAATTATAGGAGCTTGCTTGGGGGAATTTGTAAATACTTATCTTATTGTTCCGGTATACCGGGCTGAAACTACGGTATACGCCTTGAATAGAGACAAAGGCATCAATTATCAGGATATGATGATGAACCGATTGCTGGTACAGGACTACAGCGAGATTATATACAGCAAAAAGGTAGCTTCTCTGGCAATGGAGGAGCTTCGGGGAATGAATCTTGATGAGGATACGATACGGAGAATGATTCATATAAACCTCACAAAGGAATCAAGCGTAATGAGAATACAGGCGTTTTCAAGTGATGCGGTGACAGCTGCTGCGGTTGCCAATGCCATGAGCCGTGCTTTTACGGAACAGGTTCGAGCAATGACCAATTCCGATATTGTAGGAATATTGGATGAAGCTGTAGTTCCTGAAGAACCCGTACCTGTAAACAAAACGAAGAATATTGTTATCGGAATGCTTGCAGGAATGACAATCGGATTTGTGATTATCTATATAAGGGAGCTCTTTGACATGACCATCCGATCGGTAGATGAAGTTGAATATAATTTGAATCTTCCGGTGGTTGGTATAATCCCTCAACATAATATTTAACAAAGGAGGTGCCGTAATGGCAGAAGATACTACTATTACATATTTTAATAAAAGCCAGGCAGTAAAAGATGCATATTCTATGTTAACAAATAATATATTTTTAAAGATAGAACAACAGAATATCCGATCTTTAGTAGTTACCGGTTGTACGCCTAAGGTGGGGAATACAACCCTGGCATTCAATCTGGCGGTAGCCATGACCGATATGCTTGACAGGGTTTTGTTAGTGGATGCAGATATGCGCAGCGCCCCAAAAAACAAGCTGTTGAAAGATACATCGCTATGCGGTATGACCGAAGTTCTGAGCGGGGAAGCGGAACTTGGAGAGGTTTTGTGCGCTACATGTGTAGACAATCTTAAGTATCTGCCTTGCGGCAAAAATATTTATAATCCTATGAGTATTTTATGTTCCAATAGCTTTGAAAATTTTTTGTGGTGGCTGGAAAGTCAGTTCGACCTTGTTATTATTGATACTCCTTCATTATCCTGTGTAGGAGATGCTTCTATTATAGCTTCAAAGGCGGATGCAGCATTATTGGTTGTTGAACTGGGCCGGACAAAGCTTTTAACCTTGAAACACTGTAAAGAGCAATTGGAAAAAGTGAATGCTTCCATATTGGGCGTAGTATTTAATATTGTTAAACGAAATGATTATAAACGGTATTTTGAGTCATACAATTATTTTCGCCAACCGTCGGTTTGAACAGGCAGACGAGTCTGGAGGAAACTATGAAAAAAATAAACATGGATAATTTGATATTGGCTGCTCTTTTTATTTCTCCCTGCGGGAATGTATTGGTGTTTAGGACAGGTATATTGGATTTAAAAATACTGCAGATAATATGGGGCATTATCATCATATTGTTATTAGTTGAGAGGGCAGACAAAAAAAATATTTTGGATATTAAGAATTATAACCAACAAAAAAGCAAATTGCTGTTTGCCCTGTATTTTACAGCCTTGTTTATGTCGAGCTTGTTTTCTGTAAACATCCTGATGTCTTTTAAAGAAATGGTGCAGTATGTATATCTATTCATTATTATGTATGTGATATATACCAAAGCACAAGACCTCTCATTTATGGACAAGGCAATCGCAACCATCATAAAATCAAACATCGTATTTGTTTTGATATGCCTGCTCAGCTACATTGCAGGGAAACCGCTGCTGCCTGCTCTGGTTATGCTCCCAAATGGAATGCTTTATATCAACGATCAGTTGGTTACTACCAATATACTTGTGGAATCCGGCAAGGCCATTATTCGATTAAACGGGGTTCTGGGCATGGGTGCAACTGCCATTGCAAACTGCGCACTAATTCATGCTGTGTTTATCCAATATAAGATTAGGACAACATCAGGCAGAGAGAGAACATTATTAATACTGCTGCTGCTTGCGAACTTTGCCACGATGGTACTGACTTATTCCAGGGCCGGGCTGCTGCTGTTTTTGTGCTTTAATTTATTTTGCTTATTAAGTAAGGATCAGATGAAAAATACCGGAATTATAATTTTAAGCTTATGTGGGGTATTGATGTTTTTGGCGGTTTTCCCAAATGTAATGGAGAGGCTCAAAGAAACCTTTAATCCCCAGGAGCAATCCTTCAGATATCATCTTGTGTACTGGTTGATTGCTTTAAAATTAGGTCTCAGTGATGTTCTTACCGGTGTCGGATTAGGAAATGCGGCGCATAACCATCATCAATATACAGAGTTGTTTTACAAATTCAGGGTATATGAAACCAATTCGGTGAGCGTACATAATTTTTTACTGCAAATCTGGGCTGAGCAGGGCATCCCGGGTGTAGTTATCAACAGTATACTCATATTCGGACCAATTGTAAGTTATCTGAAGGCAAAGTATAAATGGAAGCTCCAGCCAGCCAACCTGATATACGATTACGTTATGATTGCTTATGTTGCTACGTTGCTGTTTAACATGACCAATAACAACTTTTACGTAGAAATATTCTGGTCCTTGCTGGGATTGGTATATGTGGCAAAAGGAAGTTTCGCACAAAACCATTGTTTGAATAGGAAGGATTTGATTTATCAATTTTTTGTTGCTCCAAATATAAACATAAACGCAAATGGCTGCAACCAAAAACTTGAATGTCAGATCAATGAGGTGAGGTTATGAATGAAAAAACAAAAAAGATTATATTCCTGGACGACTGGTCCGCCAGTTACGAACACATAGTAAAAAGAATAACAGGCATCATAGGCAACGACAATATTGCTTATAAATTCATACACCTGGACTCATTAAATAATAAGTCCAAAATGATAAAGCATGAGCTCAGAGAAAATGTGGAAATCAGGGACGTAACTGCGTATAAGCACCCCTTAGACATCATTGGCATACTAAAAGATGAACAGCCGGATTTGGTTATTGTTTTTGACAAAGGTTCACTTACACAGCGTGCCTATGTCCATGCGTGCAGGAAGTTAGGAATAAAGACTTTGCAGCTGCAGCATGGGTCATTGATTTCATCGGATGACAATCAAAGCTTTAGTAAAAAGAGAAGAGGCTTTCGATTCTATTATAAAAACTTTTCAAGGATTTCTGTATCGGTGCTTATATATATCATCACTTGTATGAAGATAGATGCATTCTTTTTCATAAAGCCTGAAAAGGTGAAATATCTCATAACATTTCTGACAAATTACAGGAAGTTTTTTCATGATATGAGGGATGATGTTTTATGTGACAAGGTATTGTGTTTCTCGGAAAAGGACCGGCACACTTTAATGAAAAATGATTTGTATCCTTTGAAATCCATCAAAGTTATTGGCAATTACTTTCTTGGTGACCTTTCAAAATATATGCAGGTATCGGATTCAGAGTTTAAAAGAGAGTTTTTATTATCACAGGGGTTAAGGCAGGATTACTCATACATCACACTGATAAGTCAGGCTCTGGCGGAGGATAACTGGAAAGATTTCAGCGGGGAGAAGATTTGCTGCTTAATTGAAGATATTTATTACAACATACTTCAGAACAGCGATAAGTTTTTGATTGTTAAGCTTCACCCCAGAGAACAGCCTGAAAAGTACCGAAGAATTATAAATAATCCTGAACTAATGAAGCGGATAGTCATTATGAAAGACGGTGATCTGAATGCGCTGATAAAGGTTAGTGATGCGGTACTGGGATTCTTTTCGTCAGCTTTGCTTACGGCAGCAGCCTTTAAAAAGAAGGTGTTTATTATACGATGGATGACCACAGAAGAATTTCCGGTGGATTATACCAGCTTAAAAATGTCAGAGGATGTTCATAGTATTGAGGACTTAAAGAATTCTTTAAGCAGGCTGGATGGAGATTCGGGTAAAACTCCGGAAGAAAACAACAGGGATTATTATATTGGACCTCCGTTTTCAGAAGAAAGACTGAAAAAGGAAGTCATGGAAATGCTGCAAAGGGCATCATAGGAGATCATGATGAATAATTCAGCGAGGAGTTTGTCTCAATCAGCATTGATGATAACAGCCATATCTGCCTGCGGGAAAATACTTGGACTGTTGAGGGAAAGTACATTTGCTGCCTTTTACGGAGCAACCGCCGAATCCGATGCTTACAAGACGGCATTCAGTATACCAATGGTTTTATTGGTAGTTATCAGCTCATCAATCGCTTCAATATTCATTCCGGTATACTCTGAACTTGCACAGAGCAATGACAAGGACAAAATCATGTATTTTACAAATAACATTTTCAACATCGTTTTATTCACATCAATAGGTATAACCGTTCTATGCATGCCCCTGGTTCCGGGTCTGATTAGAGTTATGGCACCGGGATTTGATGCATATACTTACCGTCTTACGGTACTTTTGGCAAGGATAGCGTTGCCTTGTCTGATATTTCAGGCGCTGTTTAATCTGGGAAGCAGTTATTTGCAGTCAAACAATCGATTTATTGCTTCAGCGCTGGCATGGGTTGTATATGATGGAATCATCATAGGCGGCATAATCCTGTTAAACGGAAAAGGCATCATACCCGTTGCTGTGGCAAGCGTGGCGGCTGTTGCAGGGTTGTTTGCAACACTAATATTTTCCATCTATAAAACAGGATTCCGATATCATTTTATTTTTGATCTAAATGAGGCGGGGGTTAAAAGGATTGCATACTTAATTGTACCGGTTTTGCTCAGCAGCGGATTGAATCAAATCCATACGGTTGTTGATAAAATTCTTGCTTCCGGATTGGATGAAGGCAGCATATCTGCATTGGATTATGCAAACAGACTGGATAATGTAGTTTTCAATGTATTTATTTTGTCGTTTATAACAGTGATATATCCGAACTTGTCCATGGCTTCCGGACATATGGAGCGGTTTAAAAGCTCCGTGGAAAAAGGGATAAGAATGATAATGTTAATTGCACTTCCAACAACATTTCGGTTGAGTATACTAAGAATTCCTATTATTAACCTGCTGTTTGAGAGAGGATTATTTGATGCCAGGGATACCGCTTTAACTTCAATGGCTCTTGGATGTTATTCATTAGGTATCGTTGGGGTTGGTTTCAGAGAATTGCTCAGCAGAGCCTTCTATTCCTTGCAAGATACAAGGACACCCATGATGAACGGAGTCATTGCCATTTGTACCAATATCATATTAAGCATTATTCTTGTGAGAATATTGGGTGTGGGTGGTCTTGCTATGGCAGCATCATTATCGGCCATTGTAAGCGGAGGCATGCTTTTCCTTCAGCTCAGAAAAAAGATTGGGAATATTAACGAAAAAGGGATTGTCGCAGCAGGGTTGAGGATTTTTACGGCAGCAGCAGTCATGGGAGCAGTTATATACTATCTGAACAATAACTATTTCGGCTGCAGCCTGCAAATGGATTCTCTTTTAGCAAGAGCGGCAAAATTAGCATCCAATATTGGCATTGGAGGCATTGTATATATTCTTATGCTTCACTTGCTAAAGGTAAAAGAAGCTTATGAAGCTTCAGCAATTGTGAAAGAAAAGCTGAAGCAGGTTTTAAAAATTTTTTCAGCGGGGTGTTATGAAAATGAAGGTAGCAGGAATAATACCGGCAAGGTACAAATCAACCAGGTTCCCCGGGAAGCCGCTGGCAGACCTATGCGGTAAGCCGATGATATGGTGGGTATATCATCAGGTAAAAAAAATAAAGGCTTTTGATGAGATATATGTTGCAACGGATGATGAAAGGATAGAGGCAGTCTGCAAGGAACATAACATGAATGTTGTAATGACATCGGAGTCCCATAGAACGGGGACTGACCGCATTGGAGAAGCTGCCGAAAAAATTAAGGCAGATGTCTATGTAAATATTCAGGGGGATGAACCTTTGGTTGAGCCTGAGACAATAAAAACCGCTGTCCGGGCGTTAGCGGAGAAACCTGAAATTGAGGTTGTAAATTTAATGACAAAGATTAAAGAGGCTACGGAAATCAATAATCCTACCATTGTTAAAGTAGTAACGGCCAATGACGGGCGAGGAATCTTTCTGTCCAGAAGTCCTATTCCGTACCCCAAAATAGGAGTGGATATTGATTATTACAAGCATATCGGCATATATGCTTTAAGAGCTGAGGCACTAAAATTCTTTTGTTCTGCTCCGGTTGGAAAAATCGAAGCAATTGAAGAAATTGAAATGTTAAGGTTTATTGAAAACGGAAAACACATCCATTTTGTTGAAGTAGGCTCAAATACGGTGGCAGTTGATACGCCTAAGGATTTAATTAAGGTAAGAAGGCTATTGAAAAACAAAATAATGGAAAGGCAGTTTGAAAATGAATAACATAAAAATACTTGACTGTACTCTCAGAGATGGAGGATATGTGAATGACTGGACTTTTGGAGATGATGCCATTCGATCGGTCATCAGCGATTTGATGGAATCCCGGATGGATTATATAGAATGTGGCTATATCAGCAATCGCGAGTATAAGAAGGACAGAACCGTATTCAAAGATCTGAGCCAGATATCCGAGTTTCTGCCTGAACGGCGCAGCAGCTCGCAAATACTGGTTATGGCGGATGTACAGCAGTGTGAGCCCTGTGATATCCCTGAGTTTGACGGCAAGTCTGTGGACGGCATAAGAGTTGTTTTCTATAAGCATCAGATAGATAAGGCGCTGCCGTTAATAGAGGATATTGCAAAAAAAGGATACAAGGTATTTGTCCAGCCAATGGTAACCATGAGCTATTCCATGGATGAATACCGAAGTCTTATTGACAAAATCAATAAAATGAATGTATTTGCAGTAGCCATTGTAGACAGCTTTGGATTTATGACCCGGAGAGACATATTAAGGTATCTTGACATATTGGATGCCGAACTGAGTTCCGGAACAGGGATAGGCATTCATCTGCACAATAATATGCAGATGGCTTTGCACAACGCACTGCTGATGTTTGAATATGACGGTTGTACCAACAGAGAAGTTATCATTGATGCTTCGGTTTATGGCATGGGGAGGGGGGCGGGCAATCTTTGTACGGAACTGATTACCTATTATTACAATAGTCATATAGAAGAAAAATATAATGTTGAAAAAATTATGGATATTATAAGCTCTGTATTAATGCCTATTTATAAGGAAACACCATGGGGATACTCGCCCTACATGCTGCTTACGGCGATGAATCAATGTCATCCTAATTATGCGGTGTATTTATTACAAAATCACATGATATCTATTTCAGAATTTGCTGATTATATTAAAAAAGTTTTGCCGGAGATGAAATGCAAATGTACAAAAGCACTGGTGGAGGAACTTTTTGTAAAGCATATGAATCGAGTCTCATGAATATTAAGCTTATTGTATTGGACGTTGACGGAACCCTTACCGACGGAAAAATAATCATCGACAACAGAAGCAATGAATATAAGTGCTTCAATGCCAGGGATGGTTTTGCGCTTTCAGAAGCAATCAAACATGGAATGGAAGCTGCGGTCATAACCGGAAGACAATCTTCCATCGTAGAACGCAGGTGCAGAGAGTTAGGAATAAAGCTGATATACCAGGGAGTGAGAAATAAAGCAGAAGTATTAAAGCAGATTATTTGCGATAAAAAGCTTTCAAACAATGAGGTAGCATATATAGGAGACGACATCAATGATATGGGCTGCATGAAAATGTGCGGATTCAAGGCATGTCCGGCAGATGCGGCGGTGGAAATTATCCGGATGTGCGATTATGTTGCGGCAAAGAACGGAGGAGAGGGCGCGGTAAGGGAGATCCTTGAAGTCATTTTAAAGTCAAATGGTATATGGGACAGGATTATTGACAGTTTTAAAAATCAATGAAGAAAGCGGCGGAAACAGGATGAAGATATTGATGGTTAACAAATTTCTGTATCCGAATGGAGGAAGTGAAACATACTGCTTTAAACTGGCCGAATATTTAAAAAAAATGGGGCACGACGTTCAATTCTTCGGAATGGAGCATGAAAGGAATATTGTAGGCAATAACCTGGATATAAATGTTTCCAATGTTGATTTTAAAGAAATTTCTTTCAGCAAGCTTTTATACCCGTTCAAGATTATTTATTCATTGGAGGCCGCGACAAAGATACGCAGAATCATTGAAAGCTATAGGCCGGACCTGGTGCATCTAAATAATTTCAATTTTCAGCTTACTCCGTCAATCCTCTACGAAATCAAAAAGAATCGCATACCTGTTGTAATGACGTTGCATGATTTTCAGTTAATATGCCCCAGCCGTATGATGTATGTGGAACATGAGAAAAAAGAATGTGAAGCATGCAAGGGCGGAAGATATTACAACTGCATAAGCAACAACTGTATTCATCATTCAAGAATAAAGAGTGTTTTGGCTGCCCTGGAAGGCTGGCTGTACTATACACTAAAAACTTATGAAAACGGTATTGATTGTTTCATAGCACCAAGCAGCTTTCTTAAAAATAAGTTTGTGGAACACGGATACCCGGAAGAAATGATAAGGGTGCTGACGAACTTTATAGTACCTGATACAGGTAAAAAGTACGGCAGCAAAAAAAGATATGTCCTGTACTTCGGACGGTTATCCGCACAAAAAGGTATGAGAACATTAATAGAGACCTGCAAACAGCTTCCTGAAGTAAGGTTTGTTGTTGCCGGAACCGGAGAGATGGAGGATGAGCTGAAAACCATAGACAATATCGAATTTGAAGGCTTTAAAACCGGGGAGGAATTAATCAGGCTCATCAGTGAGGCAGCATTTTCGGTATATCCGTCGGAGTGGTCTGAAAACTGCCCTTTGTCCGTATTGGAATCGCAAGTGTACGGAACCCCTGTCATTGGTTCGAATGTAGGCGGTATACCGGAACTTATTGATCATCATGTGGACGGACTACTGTTTGAAGCGGGCAATGCTCGGGATTTCGCAGAAAAGATTAAATATCTGCATCAGAACCCGGAAGTATTAAAACAGTTTTCCATTCGGTGCAGTGCAAAGGCAGTGAATTTTACAATAGAAAGATATTATGAAAAGTTAATGAAGATTTATCAAACAGCCATACGGAAGAAGGAGAAGGAAATATGCCAGGAAGAAGACGCTTATATGGTTCGGTTATAATTACATACCGTTGTAACGCTCGCTGCAATATGTGTGATTGCTTCAGGAATCCCAGCAGGCCTGAAGAGGAACTGACACTTGATACCATTAAAAAGCTGCCCGAAATGGCTTTTACCAATATAACGGGCGGGGAACCCTTTATTCGAAAGGATATCAATGATATTGTCAGGGAGCTGTATAAGAAAACAAACAGAATTGTAATTTCAACCAATGGTTATTTTACAGACAGAATATTGGCGCTATGTGAAGAGTTTCCGGAGGTAGGTATTAGGATAAGCATAGAAGGACTGCAGGAGGCCAATGACAACATCAGAGGAATTCCTGATGGCTTCAACAGAGGGTATTCTACACTGAAGCAGCTTGTAGAAAAGGGACATAAGGATGTGGGATTTGGATGTACACTGCAGGAAATGAATGCGGATGACCTGGTGCCGCTATATAAAATTTCTGAGGAACTGGGAATGGAATTTGCCACGGCGGCTTTGCATAATTCATTTTATTTCAGGAAAAACGACAATAAAATTGTGGATAAGCTGAAGGTGGCCAAAGCCCTTGAAGAGCTTATAAACTGCCTTCTTAGGTCCGGCTCGCCGAAAAAGTGGTTCAGAGCATATTTTAATCATGGTTTAATTAACTATATATATGGTAATAAGAGATATCTGCCCTGTGATATGGGCTCAAATGGTTTTTTCCTGGATCCCTTCGGGCATGTTATGCCCTGCAATGGAAGTGCGGAAAGGATGTCCATGGGCAATCTCAATGTACAGACCTGGGAGGAGATATGGCATTCGGAGCGGGCTCAGGAAGTAAGGAAAATGGTCAGGAACTGTAAAAGAAACTGCTGGATGATAGGCAGTGTTGCCCCTGCAATGAAACAAAATATATGGATTCCCCTTTGGTGGGTTATAAAGCACAAATTAACAGGGAGATATTCATTAGCGGAAAACAAATTCATTGATTTGAGAGGTTAATTGCCAATGAAAGTTGCCATGATAGGACAAAAAGGGATACCTTCAAGAGCGGGAGGCGTGGAGGTACATGTGGAGGAAATATCAAAGAGATTGGTAAAGCTTGGATGCAAAGTGGAAGTATATTGCAGAAAGGAGTATTGTGAGGTTATTCCGGCGGACAATATTTATCAAGGTATCAGCATAAAACATGCCTTTCATATAAGGTCCAAGCACCTGGATGCTATAACCCATACCTTTTTCTCCACCATAAAAGCTTTATTTTCTGGATGTGATCTGTTTCACTATCATGCCTTAGGGCCGTCTACCTTGTCATTTATACCAAGACTATTTGGCAGGAAGGTAGTGTGTACCGTACATGGCCTTGACTGGCAGAGAAGCAAGTGGAGCAGGGCTGCTGCAGCATTTTTAAAGTTCGGGGAATACGCTTCGGCAAGGTTTTCCCATAAGGTGATTCATGTATCCGAGAATTTAGCGCAGTATTATAAGAACAAATACCATATTGAACCGGTATACATTCCCAATGGGGTTAATAAACCTGAAACAGCGGAAGCAAATATAATCAGGCATAAATACGGATTAACAAAGAACGGTTATTTATTGTTTCTTGCGAGGCTTGTACCTGAAAAAGGAGCACATTATCTGATAAAAGCATTCAAACAGCTTAATACGGATAAAAAGCTGGTTATTGCCGGTGGTTCCGGGTATTGCGGCAAATATGAAAAAGAATTGCTGGAGCTGGCAGAAGGTAACAAAAATATAATTTTTACGGGCTTTGTATCCGGAAGGGAATTAGCCGAACTATACAGCAATGCTTATGTATATATTCTTCCCTCGGATGTTGAGGGACTGCCTATAAGCCTGTTGGAAGCCATGAGCTTTGGCTGCTGCTGTTTAACAAGCAGTATTCCCGAGAATGCACAGGTAATAGGCAACAAAGGTTACATATTTGAAAAATCCAATGTGGATGATTTAGCCGTAAAGCTTGACCATCTTTTATGTAACCCTGAAGAAGTAGCGAAAGCCGGAAGGAATGCTGTGTCCTATGTTTTAAATAAATACAATTGGGATGATGCTTCATTAAAAACATATTGCATTTATCAGGAGCTTGTATCAAGGACTTCATAGAAGAGGAGCATTTCAATGAATCAGCAGGAAGCTATTTTAGTTCGATTGCTTTCATCAGCTATCAGAAATCAGGAATATTGTCCTGACATTGAAAATGAAAACATTGACTGGCGGCAGATTTACAATGAAGCATTGGCTCATCAGGTTCACACTTTGATTTATCCTTTAGTCAGCAGGATTTATAAAACATGCGGTATGGAAAAAAACCTTTTTGCAAGCTGGCAAAGTGCAGTATTTTTTTTAAGTGTGGAATTAACCCGTAATTTTCATAGAATGGGTGAAGTCTTCAGACTGCTGCATAACGAAGGAATATCGGTCATTGCCTTAAAAGGCATGGTACTGAATGAGCTTTACCCATATCCGGAGCTCAGGTTTATGAGTGACATTGATATATTAGTTCGTGCTGATGATATGGAAGCAGCAGCAGTGGTTCTCTCAAATGTAGGATATTCCGGCGAAAAGGAACAGGGTGCAAAGCATATCAGGTTTCAGATGCAAGGGTTTATGCAAATTGAACTGCACCGCCAATTGATAGAATATGAACGCATAAAGAATCGGGAGCACTTTGAGCAGGCAGTTTGGAAGAATACCAGGCAAGTAACCATATACAACGATCCGGTTCTGGCGATGAGTTGGGAAATGCAGTTTTTGCATAGCTGTCTGCATCTTGCCTCTCATATAATATACGGTGGTTTCGGATTGCGTCAGTTATGCGATTTGGTATTGATTACGGAAATGAAAGGCCATGAAATTGACTGGCAGGCGGTTGCCGGCATGTCGGCGCAGCTAGGGGTGTTTAAATTTATATGCGCATTGCTGGAGGTATGCAATCGGCTGTTTGGCATGAAGATACCTTGTGAATTTATAAATGAACAAGGCAGCAATTCATATTATATAGATAGGTTTATTGAGGATATTTTTTCCGGCGGCAGCTTTGGAATGAAGAATAGGGAGAGATTTTTGGCCAATATTCTTTTAAAAAATTCAAGCAATAAATACCCCTATGAAAATAATCTTTCCCAAAAGGTTGAGCTGTTATTTCCGTCATATTCACAATTATCTGCAAGATCAAAGTACAGTTATATAAAGAAATATCCTGTTTTGCTTCCTGTCGCGTGGCTACACAGACTGGCAAACGGAGTGACCAGAAGGGATATTGCCTGGACATTTAAAAAATCAATTTTTGAAGATAAAAAGCTGGCTCATATGGCGAAGGAGCGGGACAGTCTTTTGCGGTGGTTTGAGTTGAGATAAATGATAAGTTTAGGGGGAGTTAACGGTGAGAATAAAGAATGGATTTATGCTTAGGAAATTGGCAGGTCAATCGGTGGTAGTTCCGTTAGGAGCAAGAGTTGTGGAATTCAACGGGATCATGACATTGAGTGAAAGCGGAGCGCTGTTATGGCAGAAGCTTCAGGATGGTGCTACAGAAGACGAGTTGGTTCAGGAAATACTGTCCAATTACAATATTGACGAGAATACGGCCAGAACAGATGTGAAAGCGTTCATAGAAAGCATGTCGGCCAGAAATATATTGGAGCTGTAAGGACGGATGCTTGCGGGTGACTACAGGTCGCCCCTACAAGGGATAACGTCATTTATGCGGATAAATTGTTGGGTTGTAGGGGCGGGACGACCCTGTCCGTCCGCAGGCTGTCTGCATTGGTTCTTATTTCATCATTTTTTATATATAAAAATTAATATATAAATATAAATTAAAGTTTTAAGTCGTCCACTGTTATCATATATATTAAATGATTAAACAATCACCGAACTACTGTTAGCTATTGTTTAACGACTGTTTAAGGGGGTCAACCATGAACCAAAGATGGGCAGAATTCAGCGACAGGCTGGTAAACAGTGCAATCAAAAACAGAATCCCGATATCGGGGGCATTTGAGCTAACCGCAAGATGCAATTTTAAATGCAAGATGTGCTATGTATGCTATCCGCCTAATGATAAAAAAATTATGCAATCGGAGCTTTCGGCGGAGGAATGGATATCTCTGGCCAGGGAAGCAAGGGATGCCGGTCTGTTGTTTCTTACCTTAACAGGAGGAGAAGTTTTTATCAGAAAGGATTTCCAAAAAATCTATGAAGCACTTTCAGAGATGGGATTTAACCTGACAATCTATACAAATGCCAGCCTTATTACATCCGAGAAAGCACGCTGGCTGGGTTCTATCCCACCTTCTCTGGTAAGTGTAACCGTATATGGCGCCACCCCGGAGACTTGTGAGAAGGTAACCGGTTGTGCAGACGCATATAACAGAACACTTCGCGGATTGGATGCGTTAAAATCGGAAGGGGTGAAGGTTGCAATAAAAACAACGGTGGTTCAGGCAAATTATAAGGAATTTGATCAGCTTACAAAACTGGCAGAGAAGTTCGGAGTGGGTTTGGGTATCGTAAACTATATTTCACCCAGAAGAGAAGGGGATTGCTCCGACCCTCTGGGAAACCGGTTGTTGCCTGAAGTGATTGCGGGCTATGAAAAGCAGGCGATGGAGCATAATATGAAGGTGAATCCAAATAAAAAAAGACAGATGCAGGATATCCCTGAAGGAAATCCTGTATCATCGGATACGGCATTTCGATGTCAGGCAGGGCGTTGCGGTTTCTGGATAAGCTGGAAAGGCCATATGACTCCCTGTGGTCTGCTGGACATACCATATACTAAGCCGTTAAAGTCAGGATTTCAGTCGGCATGGGCCGAGCTGCAGAAAGAATGTGCAAGTGTTCCTGAATGCAGTGAATGTATGCAATGTTCCATGCGTGATAACTGCATGACATGTCCGGCACGTTTGATGGCAGAAACCGGTGCCTTTGACAAACCGGCTTCATATCTTTGTGAAACAGCCAAAAACCGTATAGCCTTAGGGTTTAACCAGGATCGGTCAATCGGTATAACCTGATAGATTGAATTTCAAATTGGAGGCAAATTTGTTATTCAATCAGGTTATTTCACCATAGATTGAATGAATGTATTTTATTACAGGAGGTGAAACAGGTGAAGGAATATATTGCTCCTTTGTTGGAATGCATTCAGTATAAAGTTGAAGAGCGTCTGGCAACTACCTGCACAGGAAGCTGTCCTCATACAGGAGAGTTTATTGATTCGGAAGGAAATCCGGTATATCTTATTTCTCAATCCTATTCAGGGTGATATCCTTTGTATTTTATTAAATGAAAAAAGGAGGTATTCAGTGTGAAAAAATATGTAAAGCCCATATTGGAAACCATTGACCTCAGAGCGGAAGAAAGTATAGCATTATGCGGAAGCGGCGCGGAAACATGTATTAAGGTTGGTCAATGTTTCGGAGGAAAAGATTTTTGGTGGGGTCCCGGACCAGGTGGGAGTAGCTCAAGGCCATAAAACTTGAATACGGCAAAGGTTTACTTATTGTTAATATAAGTAAACCTTTGCAAACTATTTCGCAAGGAGAATTAGTGATGAATTCTTTTAAAATAGCGGATATTAAAATGAACATAGAAACGGATAACAAATATCTGAAAGAGCGTATGAAAATTTTTCAGACATATATACATAAAAATCCTGATATGATGCTAAATATTCAAAGCTGCAATCATATAAATGAGCCGTCCGGGACTTTATTGGTGGATGAAAGTCTAAGGTGGCTGAAAAAAGAGAACGGAGAAAGCGGATATCATATTTATGCTGTGGATCAAAGCAGAAAACATGTTATTGCACATATGGATACCAATGAAGACTGGAGCCGGGTTAGTATAAGCTGTCTTCATTTGAATTATGAGCCGGAGGATACAGATGCGGAAGACATAGAAATGTTTGATTGGATGGAGTACTATTCGTTTATGCTTGCAGGGATTGCTTTTCGCAACCATTTGTTGACCAGGGATGGAATAGTCATTCACTCTTCATCCATATCATGGGAAGGAAAAGGAATCGTATTTACTGCTCCGTCAGGGACAGGGAAGTCAACTCATGTAAAACTGTGGGAGCGGTATATAGGACAAAAGGTAACCACAGTAAATGATGATACGCCGGCGATACGAATAAAAGAAGGCGATCCTGTACTTTATGGAACCCCGTGGAGCGGTTCCACAGATAAATTCAATAATACCAGTGTTCCATTGGCAGCAGTTGTTGTATTGGAACAGTCGTCGGAAAATACAATCAGAGAATTGTCGGCTGCCGAAGCTCTTCCTAAGGTAATGCCCCGCTCCTTCCTGCCATATTTTGATGAAAATCTGATGATTAAAGCATATGAAGTTTTAGAAAAAATAATAAGCAGTGTACCTTTTTATCTTTTGCGGTGCAGGCCTGATAAAGAGGCCGTGGAGTTGGTATATCAATGTGTAAGGTAAAACCCATCAAGGCTTCAGAAATTTTTCCCGTTATCGAAGAAATACTGGAGCATGGCGGAAGAGCATGGATAACCGTTACAGGAATGAGTATGTATCCGTTTCTCAGAGACGGCTTGGATTGCGTGGAGCTTTCGGCATGTAGCTTTGACACCGCTAAAAAAGGGGACATTGTGCTGATACAAAGAAAAACAGGCGAATATGTATTGCATCGTATACTATGCAAAAAAAAGAGCGTTTTCTATATCATCGGAGATGCCCAGCAGTGGATAGAAGGACCTCTGGAAAAGGAGCAGTTAATTGCGGTAGTATCTGCTATCCGCAGAGGGAAACGCACTATAAGCTGCAGCAACTTCATATGGAAGCTATTATCATTTTTGTGGTTAGGGGTTATTCCAATTCGTTATAAATTATTAAAGGGAATAAGATTGGCATCTCAAATGCTGCATATAGGGAAGACGCTTAAGGATATTCGGAGGTAGCGTGAGAATAAAAGAAGATATCAAAATAATAGCTTCATATACAAAATGGATTAGCAAAAATATTTGGCAGTACAAGGGTACGATTGCTCTAATAGCAGTGATGGACATTATTGGCGCATTGGCAGGGGTAGCCGTTGCTGTCGTATCCAAAAATGTTATCGATTATGCCATAAAAGGCTTGATGGATATATCGATATTTTCTTCCGTATTATTCGGTATACTGATATTGATAATGATTGGTTCAAGAGCCGTATCTACGCTTGTATCTGTCAAAACAAGGGAAAGGATATCCAATCATATCAGAAAGCACTTATTGTCATGCATATCCAATGCCCAATGGCTGTCAATATCCCAATATCACAGCGGAGATATTGCAACCAGAATGACCGGTGATGTGTCTGTGATAGCCGAAGGGTTTGTTCACACCATTCCCGAAATTATCACCTTTAGCGTGCAGCTGGCAGCTGCCTTTGGAACATTGCTTTATTATGAGCCATACCTTGCCATATTGGCATTTATATTAGGACCGTTTACCGTGCTGTTCAGTCGCTTTTGGGGAAGAAAACTGAAGCAGCTGCAGGTTAAGGTGCAGGAAGCGGAAAGTGAATGCAGGGCCTTTCTTCAGGAGTCGCTGCAAAATATGCTTATAGTGAAAACATACTGCCTTAGCGAGCAGAACATGAAACGCATAGACAAGCTCAACAGCAGCAAGCTCCAATGGGTGCTGAAGCGTAGCCGCACAAGCATTATGATTAGTACTATACTGGGATTGGGTTATTGGATAGGATATTTATCCGCATTCAGTTTTGGAGGTATGAGGCTGAGCAGCGGAAGTATGACTTTTGGAACATTAACGGCATTTTTGCAATTAGTAGGTCAGATTCAAACTCCGTTTGTAGCTTTGTCAAAAAGTCTGCCGGGGTTGATTTCAACTGCCGCCTCCATAGGCAGAATTATGGAGCTTGAAGGATTGCCTGATGAGGATAACTCTGGGGAAATACCGGCACCGGCTTTTGCAGGTGTTTTTTATGATAACGTAACTTATTCATATGGCAATAAGCCTCCTGTCTTAAAAGAAATATCCCTTAAAATAAAGCCGGGAGACATTGTAGCCATTACCGGTTCTTCAGGTGAAGGGAAAACAACAATGATCAGACTGATATTGTCACTTCTGAATCCGGTACGCGGAAAAGTATATTTGGTTGGCGGGGATGGTTATGGATATGAGGCATCTGCAAAAACAAGAGACTGGATATCTTATGTGCCTCAGGGGAACAGCCTTTTCAGCGGTACAATTGCGGACAATATCCGATGCGGACAGGAAGAAGCTCCATTGGAAGATTTGATATGGGCGGCAAAGGCTGCAGGTGCCTGGTCATTTATCAAAGAGCTTCCTGAAGGACTTGATACGGTTATTGGAGAAGATGGATTGGGTTTATCGGAAGGTCAGGCTCAGCGTATTGCCATTGCGCGGGCATTGCTGCGCAAGGCTCCAATTCTGATATTGGATGAAGCAACTTCTGCATTGGACATGAATACGGAAATGCATATTCTGAATGAACTAAAGAAAATGAAACCGGCAAGGACATGTATTATTATTACCCACAGAAGGTCGGTGTTGAGCATATGCTCGCGTATTCTGAAGCTACAGGACGGAAAGCTGACGGTAATCGGTCAGGAATGCAATCCTATGGATGAGATGGTAAGCTAAAGCTTTGATGGTTAAGAAGGGTGAGAAAAATGATAGATTTACATAGCCATATCATTTTTGGCATTGATGACGGACCTGCTGATATAGACAGCTCATTGCGAATGATAGAAGAGGCTGAAAAACTTGGGATCAGGCTTATTATCGCTACACCGCATTATCAAAGCCAGATATTTGAGTCGGAAAAAGTGAAGGAAAATTACTGGAAGCTTGTAAATAAAGCCAGGCAATATGAAGTAAAAATTGAAATGGGTTATGAGGTATTTTTTCGTTCCTATGAAGATTTTTTTAAAAGAAATCAGAAATCTTTTACTCTTGCGGGGACAGAAAAAGTTCTGATAGAAATTCCGTTTAATGCAAATCCTGTTTTATGCAAACAAATTGCGAAAACCATGGTGCAGAATGGATTGGTCCCAATCATTTCACATCCTGAACGAAACAGGAATTTTTTAGATAGACTGGCGGATTTTGTGGAACTGACAAAATCAGGCTGCCTTATACAGGTGGATGCAGCCAGCATTGTGGGAGTATATGGCCTGAAGGTGAAGGAATTTACCAAAAAACTGATAAAGATGAGACTTGTAGATATGGTCGCTTCTAACGCTCATTGTGCAAAAGATTATTCGGACTGGTATATGACTGCGTATAACAACACCATTCGATGGGTTGGTCAGGGAGAAGCAAGGAAGCTGTTTTACTATAATGCAAAGGAGCTGCTGAATAATTCTACGACCGGTGCATATAAAAATGTAATTGAATTGGGAGAGATTTATTATGACGGAAATTCAATCAAAGGTTACTGATATCGTTGAGCAGAGGGCCATATATAAGAATGTGCCTTCAAGTTATTTAATCGTAAAAAGGATATTTGACTTTACAGTTTCATTAATAAGTCTCTTGATTTTAATACCGTTATTTATTATAATAGCTGTGCTTATAAAACTGGATTCGCCCGGTCCTATATTCTTTATTCAGAAAAGGAGCGGATTTAAGGGCAAGGTATTTAATATGTATAAATTCCGCTCAATGGTATCGGATGCGGAGCAGCAGTTGGAAAAGCTGAAGTCTAAAAACGAAGCAAACGGCTGTATTTTTAAAATTAAGAATGACCCACGGGTAACCCGGGTAGGCAGAATTATTCGCAAAACCAGTATAGACGAGCTGCCGCAGCTTATTAATGTATTGAAGGGAGAAATGAGCATTGTCGGACCCAGACCGCCAATTGTAAATGAAGTAAAAAAATATGACCCATGGCATCACTTGAAACTGTCGGTAAAGCCAGGGATAACAGGTTTATGGCAGGTCACAGGACGAGGCAATATAGACTTTGAAGAGATGTGCAGGCTGGATTTGAAGTATATCAGAGAGCGAAGCGTTATGTATGATCTTAAGATAATACTCCGAACCATACCGGTATTATTGGGAGACAGCAGGGCATGCTGATATCCAATGGAAAACAGGGGGACGTCGGGGGCAAACAAAGAACCATCCGAAATTACTGAAGAAGTCAAGATCATCTGAGTAGAGGCAATATATTTAGGTCATTGTAAAACATCATTTACGGGTGGACAGGGTCGTCCACCCTTACAACATATGGCCTCTCTTTTATTGTTGACTATTTCAGTGGTCTCGAACCGCCCTTGAATTTGGTATAATAATTAAATATTGACAATATATGTAAATCATTATATAATATCTTTGCATTCAGTTCATCCAATAATTACTCAATATGAGAGGTGTAATTATGAAAAGCATCAGGGTGCAAAGATCGGGCTGGAATCATCAGGCGGCAATGGAAGGCCCGTTTTGGTATTTTAAAAGAAATATGGTATATAAGGCTTCAATAATGGTAATAATATGCTTAATCACTATAGGAATAGGAATTATTCCTGTGTGGATTTATTGTGGATATAGAGCAAATTCCGACTTCTATAAGTATTTGAAAAAAAGCAATGCATTTGTACAGATAAAAAGTGCGGATAGAATTTAGTGATAGATACTTGACTAATATATTCAAATATGGTATATTGAATATTGCCTTTTTAGAAGTCTTTTTTTTATGCGCAAATTAAGATATGTAAAAAATATAGATGGATTAACGTCTACTAATTATAGGAGGTGCCGGTATGAGAACAAAAATAACATTAGCATGTACTGAATGTAAGCAGAGGAATTACAATACTATGAAGAATAAGAAGAATGACCCTGACAGATTGGAAATGAACAAGTATTGTAGATTTTGCAGAAAACATACTCTTCACAAGGAAACAAAATAATTGATCGCATGGTGGTCATACTCAATCAAAAAGAAAAATAGGGAGTGAATTATGATGACCGAAGCTGTAAAGCAGCAAAAAAAATCACCTGGTTTTTCAAAATTTACAAAATATATCAGAGAGGTAAAAGCTGAACTTAAAAAGGTTGTGTGGCCTTCATGGAAACAAGTAAGGAATAACACAGCTGTTGTTATTGCTTCTATTTGTATTGTTGGTATTGTAATCTGGGCGGTAGATTTCCTGTGCGGAGGAGTAATTTTTGGTTACTTCCTTAAGTAAGAAGGATTACAATATGACCAACTTGTAAGAAATGTCACATCGAAGAAAAAAGGAGGAATGAGAAGTACATTGTACTTCTTAGGCTTATGACGGATCAAGCGAAATGGTATGTAGTTCATACATATTCCGGATATGAAAACAAAGTAAAAGCAAATATTGAAAAGACCATTGAGAATCGTGGCTTGCAGAACCTGATTTTTGATGTGCAGGTTCCTATGGAAGAAGTTATCGAAACAAAGGACAATAAGAAAAAAGCTGTAATGAGAAAGGTATTTCCGGGATATGTTCTTATTAAGATGATTATGACTGATGAAAGTTGGTATATTGTCAGGAATACAAGAGGAGTTACTGGTTTTGTTGGGCCCGGTTCCAAGCCTGTTCCTCTGACAGATGAAGAAGTAGAAGCTATGGGTGTTGAAACCAAGGTGTTTACATTTGATTATGAAGTTGGAGACACGGTTAAAGTAACTTCAGGACCTCTTGAGAGCTTCATCGGAGTTGTTGAAGAGATTAATCTGGATAAAAAGAAAATCCGGGTATCGGTTTCTATGTTTGGACGTGAGACTCCGGTAGAGCTGGAATTTAACCAAGTTGAATTGTTGGTTTAAACCGTAATTTCACAAACGGATATCGTTGATAATTTGGTTGGTATATTGATAAGCAACGGTACCGGAAAAACAAATGAAAAATTGTTCCGGTGTTCCGGCTATCAAATCCAACTTAATTATAGATGGCTTTTTGCTGTCGAGTGGGAGGGCTAATAACCCGCCATACCACATTTGTTATAAGGAGGTGCAAATAATGGCAAAGAAAGTAACAGGTTTTATAAAATTACAGATACCTGCTGGTAAAGCAACACCGGCACCACCGGTTGGACCTGCTCTTGGTCAGCATGGTGTAAACATCATGGCTTTTTGTAAGGAATTTAATGAAAAAACAGCCAAGGATGCAGGATTGATTATTCCTGTTGTAATTACTGTATATCAGGACAGATCCTTTACATTTATCACCAAGACTCCACCGGCTGCAGTTTTACTGAAGAAAGCATGTAAAATCGAAAGCGGTTCAGGGGTGCCAAATAAAACTAAGGTTGCCAAGATTTCAAAGGCTGCTTTAAGAGAGATTGCAGAGAAAAAGATGCCGGATTTGAATGCGAACACAATTGAGGCTGCTATGAGCATGATTGCCGGAACAGCCAGAAGCATGGGAATTACGGTGGAAGACTAATGATAATTTCAGACCCGGTTTAGATGGTGGGAGGAAATATTGTTCCGTATTAACCACAAAAGGAGGATATTGTAAGTGTTTAGAGGAAAGAAATATTTAGAAAGCGCTAAGCTGATCGATAAAAGCAAATTGTATGATGCAAAAGAAGCTTTGGAGCTTGTTCAGAAAGCTTCAAAAGCTAAATTTGATGAGACCGTAGAAGCACACATTAAGCTTGGTGTTGATTCAAGACATGCAGACCAACAGGTAAGAGGTGCCGTAGTATTGCCTCACGGCACAGGTAAGACTGTTAAGGTACTTGTATTTGCCAAAGGTGACAAGGCGAAGGAAGCTGAAGAAGCAGGCGCCGATTATGTAGGTGCTGAAGACCTTGTTGCAAAGATTCAGAATGATAACTGGTTTGATTTTGATGTTGTTGTTGCTACACCTGATATGATGGGCGTAGTTGGTAGACTGGGTAGAGTATTGGGACCTAAGGGCTTAATGCCGAACCCAAAAGCCGGAACGGTTACCATGGATGTAGCAAAAGCAGTTAAAGATATTAAAGCAGGTAAGATTGAGTACAGATTGGATAAAACCAATATAATTCACTGCCCTATTGGAAAGGTATCTTTTGGTACCGATAAATTATACGATAACTTCAGTACGCTTATGGATGCTATTATTAAGGCAAAGCCTGCGGCTGCCAAAGGCCAATACTTAAGAAGCGTAGTAGTAGCTTCCACAATGGGACCTGGAGTTAAAATTAATACATCAAGAGTATTTGATTAATTCAATATATATGCAAAAAAGGATACCGAAAAGGTGTCCTTTTAATTTTACAGCGGATACTGTTAAACAATGGCTAAGCGAAGTAAAACAATAGTTAGATGGCATGTTGCAGGGGGCGACCCTGTCCGCCCGCAAAAAATCAAATGATGAATTTGGTTCATAAAAGGTAAAAACGAGCGGATGGTATCATCCGCTCGTACTGTGAAAATGTGAAGAGAAGGTAATAACAATATGTTATTGCTCGGTACTTTCAGTAGCTTTTTTTGTACCTGCCTGGGGTTTATCCTGAGGTTTCATTTGTTCCTTAATGGCATCCGCCTGCTCCTGGGTTATAATGCCTGCATTAACAAGCTCGGACAATAAATCTTCTTTTTGTGTTTTTTGCTCTTTGAGGCTTTCGAAATAAGCTTTGCGTTCTTCGTCCGTCATGGATTTTACTTTTTCCATTTCTTCTTTCTTTTCAGCCTGTTTTTGTTCAAAATATGCGGAAATGGCATCCGCCTGCTCCTGAGTAATAATCCCACCGGATACCAGGCTTTCCGTATTAAGCTTCATTGCTCCCGGCCCTTGCGGTTTTCCCATCATAGGCCTTTTCATATTCATATTTTTCTCTTCCATAAAGGCGAGTATCTTATCTGCAGCTTCCTGAGAAATAGTGCCGTCTGTTACAAGGCCTTCAATAAATGTTTTAAATTCATCATTCATTTGAATTTTATTTATTTTTGTTGCAGGCTGTTCTTTAGAATTGGACGCGTTTCGAGCAACTGAGGAATTGGCAAAAACAAATCCTGAAGTAAGAATCACACCTCCGATCAGGATTCCGCTTACAAGCGTTGTAATTTTGTTTTTCAATGCACTCATCCCTTTCCTATTTTGTTTCTAACTTTAAGTTCATGGATATTATATCCTGATTTTATTACAAATGTTTTCCGTTCATGTCACAGAAATTTGTTTTTTTTGTTACAATTATGTCACAATGGGCATTATGCCATGTTTTTATTGGACATGGAATATTTTTTCATGGTATAATTTAAAAAAAAGCAAGGGTGTTGTGGCAGGATGAAAAAGACAATATTAATTGTAGATGACGAATTGAAAATAAGAATTTTGCTGAGAGACTACCTCGAAATGGAAGGTTTTTCAATAATAGAAGCAAAAGATGGAAAAGAAGCACTTGAAAAATTCCAAAGCATGGAGAATTGTATAGATTTAATCATACTTGATGTCATGCTGCCTGAATTTGATGGCTGGACGGTATGTAAGGAGATTCGCAAAATTTCTGATGTTCCCATAATAATGCTTACTGCACGCAGTGAGGATTTTGATGAAATTCACGGTTTGGAGTTGGGGGCGGATGACTATGTAAAAAAGCCTGTAAAGCCTTCGACCTTAATTGCAAGAATTAATGCCATGTTCCGCAGGACAAGCAAAGGGAATGGTGACAACAGTGTATTGGTTTGTGATGGGCTGAAAATAGATAATGAATCTCATGTTGTTACCGTCAATGGACAGGAGATTGATTTAAGCCCCAAGGAATATACCATACTGCTCATTTTGCTTGAAAACAAAGGCAAGGTCATATCAAGGGAGCGATTGCTCAACCAGGTATGGGGATATGAGTATTTTGGCGGCTTAAGAACGGTTGATACCCATATCAACAGATTGCGAATAAAGCTCGGGGAAAAAGGCAGATGTATAACCACCGTAAGAGGTTTCGGGTACAGATTTGAGGGGTAAGTATGAGGCATTCGATTCGATTCAGGTTATTTATTTATATGACTTTTAGTATTTTGGCATTTGCTTTGCTTTTGCTTTGTACCAATCTATTTTATGCGGAAAAATACTATATAAGGCACAAAAAAAACAGCCTGATCAAAAGCAGTCAGGCAATCAGCAAATTAATAAGCGCTGCGAATACAAAAGAAGATTTTAAGAATGAAAATCTTATATACAATCTTAACAGGCTGGAAAAGAATATGGGTGGCACTATTGCCATAGGAACGATAAAAGGCGAAATATATTATCCCACCTACAACAACAGGGATATACCTGTCAGACCGATACCCAATAAAAATCCATTTTTTAGGTTGGAAGAGGCAGGAGAAAACCTGAAGCAGCTGCCGAGGGATTATAGGCCCATGCCGCGGCGGAAGGTAAAGGATTGGGAACGCCATAACGAAAATTCATTCTTTGTCATTATGGAGGACCCAAATCTAAAAATCGAAACGTTGAGGTATCAGGTTAATCTTGATAATGGATTGGTACTGCTTATATGGGTTCCTATGACGGAAATATCTGAAAGTGTAGTAATATCCAGCAGACTTATTGCAATAATCGGCGGAGTCTTTTTGATTATAATGGGCTTATGGGCATTGTATTTTTCAGGGAGGTTTACCAAACCTATTACACAGATTAATCGAGTTACAAAGAAAATGGCACAGCTGAATTTTAACGAAAGACTTGATATAAAAGGCAAAGACGAAATAGCACAACTGTCTTTAAGCATTAATCATCTTTCAGGCAGCCTGGAACAGGCAATACGGGAGTTAAATGAAAGAAATCAAAAACTGGAGCAGGATATTGACCGGGAGAGGGCCCTTGATAAAATGAGGCGGGATTTTATATCCAACGTTTCTCACGAATTAAAAACACCGGTTTTTTTAATACAGGGATATGCGGAAGGGCTTCGAACAAATGTTGCCAATAATCCGGAAAAGAGGAATTTTTATTGTGATGTCATCATGGATGAAGCAGAAAAGATGAATGTACTTATTAAGGACCTCTTAAATTTATCCCAGATAGAATCCGGAATGTTTTCAATTGAAAAGTCTGAGTTTAATCTGACGGATTTAATTCAGGAGGCTCTCAAAAAGTTTCAGCCTATATTGGAAGAAAAAAATATTCATGTAGAAACACAAATGGAAGACAATCTGTTTGTTTATGCCGACCCGGTAAGAATTGAACAGGTAATTGTAAACTTTCTGAATAATGCCGTGGATCATGTGGACCATCATAAGCTTATAAAAATATGGGTTGAAAAGGGGCCTGAAAAGGCAAGAGTTTTGGTATATAACTCCGGTGTTCACATACCTCAGGAAGAGCAAGAAAATATATGGCTGAGTTTTTATAAGGTTGACCAGGCAAGGACAAGAGAATATGGCGGAACAGGTTTGGGACTGGCTATTGTAAAAGCAATACAACAGGCTCATCAAAACGATTATGGAGTGGACAATGCAGAAGGCGGCGTTGTTTTCTGGTTTGATGTAGATATATTATGATTTATTATGATAAAAAAGTGTTGACAGGATACAATAAATGTGATACTATTTTACAGGCAATTAAATTAATCCGTAGACAGTAGGTGCGTTGATGCTTAATATCCTACCGAGGAGATATTTGATATGAAGTTCTGTATATATGAATACAAGTTTGATATATCAAGGTTCTCTACGTCTACGGGTAGAGAGCCTTTTTTAGTGTTTCAATACAAATACCACGAACGGGAGGTGTTTATATGCCAAGTGAAAAGGTGCTTCAACAAAAGAAAGAGATTGTTCAGCAACTGGTCGAAAAGCTGAAAACTGCTTCTGCGGGAGTCCTGGTTGATTACAGAGGTCTTACGGTTGAACAGGATACCGAACTTAGAAGGGAACTGAGAAAAGCAGGAGTAGAGTACAAGGTTGTTAAAAATACTTTAACAAGATTTGCAGCGAAGAAAGTTGGCTTTGATGAGTTAGATCCTAAATTAAACGGACCTACATCATTGGCTTTAAGCTATGATGATCCGGTTGCACCGGCAAAAGTACTTGTTGAATTCTCAAAGAAGAATGAAAAACTTGAAATAAAAGCAGGTTTTGTTGACGGCAAGGTAATTGATATCAGTGAAATCAAAGCATTAGCTGAATTGCCGTCGAAGGAAGTACTTATTGCGAAAGTATTGGGCGGCTTCAATGCTCCTATCAGCGGTTTCGTAAATGTTCTTAATGCAAATCTGAGAGGACTTGCGGTAGCCTTGAATGCTATTGCTGAAAAGAAGGCAGCAGAGGCATAATGCAGGCTAAAAAGCATTTAATAATGTGTTTATATTAATAAAGTTATTAAAAATTAAAAAATAATTAATATTTTATGGAGGTATAAAAAATGGCTAGTGAAAAAGTTACAAAGTTAATTGAGGATGTTAAAGCTTTAACAGTATTAGAGTTATCTGAATTGGTAAAAGCTCTTGAAGAAGAATTTGGTGTATCTGCAGCAGCTCCTGTAGCAGTTGCAGCAGCAGCTCCTGCAGCAGGCGGTGCAGCTCCTGCAGCAGAAGAAAAAACCGAATTTAATGTAGTACTTGCAAATGCAGGTGCAGAAAAGATTAAGGTTATCAAAGTTGTAAGAGAATTAACAGGCTTAGGATTAAAAGAAGCGAAAGATTTAGTAGACGGTGCTCCTAAGACTATCAAAGAAAACGTATCCAAAGAAGAAGCAGAAAATATGAAAGCAAAATTAGCTGAAGTTGGAGCAACTGTTGAATTGAAGTAATTAAATCGGTTAGTTAAATAAAAAAGGCTTCATAATTAAAATTAAGAAGCCTTTTTTATTTTAATTTATAAATTTTGTTGACATTATTGTTAGAGTGTGTTATCATTGTATATTGCATTGTAGTCTAATTTTATCTATAAATATTTCATGCATTCAGACTATTTTTCTATTTTAATTATAACACATATGAATAATCAAGACAATATTTGTTAATAATATTTTAGTGCGAATTTGGCAAAAAATTTATTACTATTCATTTATATTTTATGTAATATTATTATTTTTCATTCCAGTGTTAAATTTTAAGTACGTCAAGTACTATCAAATTAATGAGGTGATCAATTTATGGTGCATCCGGTGCAACTTGGAAAGAACATTAGAATGAGCTATTCTAAGATTGATGAAGTATTGGACATGCCAAATCTCATCGAAGTCCAGAAAAATTCCTATAAGTGGTTTTTAGAAGAGGGTTTAAAAGAAGTATTCAGAGACGTATCTCCCATAACGGATTATACGGGAAACTTGATTCTTGAATTTGTAGACTATTCTCTGGAGGATAAGCCTAAATATGATGTTGAGGAATGCAAGGAAAGAGATGCTACATATGCTGCGCCTTTAAAGGTGAAAGTAAGATTGATTAATAAGGAAACCGGTGAAGTAAAAGAGCAGGAAATATTTATGGGTGATTTTCCCCTGATGACCGAACAGGGTACATTTATTATCAATGGTGCCGAAAGAGTTATTGTAAGCCAGTTGGTAAGATCACCCGGTATTTATTATGCTATGCAGTTTGATAAGACAGGGAAGAAGCTCTTTTCATCTACTGTAATACCCAACAGAGGTGCGTGGCTGGAATATGAAACCGATTCAAATGATATATTTTCCGTAAGGATTGACCGGACAAGAAAGCTGCCTATTACCGTGTTAATAAGAGCTCTGGGGTATGGCACAGATGCACAGATTCTTGATATATTGGGCGAAGATGAAAGAATTCTTGCCACTATTGAAAAGGATAGTACCAAGTCGGAAGAAGAAGGCTTGATTGAAATATACAAAAGGTTAAGACCCGGTGAGCCTCCTACTGTGGAGAGCGCTAGAACCTTAATCAATAATTTGTTTTTTGACCCGAAAAGATATGACCTTGCAAAAGTAGGAAGATATAAATTCAATAAAAAGCTGGCTCTGCCCGGAAGAATAGCCAATCAGCGCGCTGCGGAAGACATTGTTGACGGACAAACCGGTGAAATACTTGTTGAAGCAGGGCAGGTTATCAGCAAATCGGTTGCAGAACAGATTCAAAATTCAGGAGTTACATCGGTTTACGTTGATGTAGACGGAAAGAAAATCAAGGTCCTGGGGAATGGAATGGTTGATATTCGTTCTTATGTAGACTTCGATGTAACGGACATTGGCATTACCGAAATGGTGAAATATGATGTTCTGCAAAGCATTCTCAGTGAAAATAAAGATGAGGAATCCATCAAGAAAGCCTTAAAGGACAGAATCGACGATCTTATTCCAAAGCATATTACGGTAGAGGATATTATTGCTTCAATCAATTATAATAATAACCTTTGCTATGGGCTTGGGTCTACAGATGACATCGACCACTTAGGCAACAGGAGGTTAAGGTCTGTAGGAGAGCTGCTGCAAAATCAGTTCAGAATTGGCCTTGCAAGAATGGAAAGAGTAGTACGTGAAAGAATGACTATTCAGGACCTGGATATAGTAACGCCGCAGGCGCTTATCAATATTCGTCCTGTTGCTGCTGCAATCAAGGAGTTCTTTGGAAGCAGCCAGTTGTCGCAGTTTATGGATCAAACCAATCCGCTTGCTGAGTTAACTCATAAGAGAAGATTAAGTGCTTTGGGACCGGGCGGTCTGAGCAGAGAAAGGGCAGGCTTTGAAGTTCGTGACGTTCACTATTCACACTATGGACGCATGTGCCCTATAGAAACTCCTGAAGGGCCGAATATCGGACTTATAAGCTCATTGAGTACCTATGCCCGTATCAATGAGTACGGATTTATTGAAGCGCCATATAGAAGGGTAGACAAGGAAAAAGGCGTTGTTACTGATGAGATTGTTTATATGACGGCGGATGTGGAAGATGAATATGTTATTGCTCAGGCAAATGAGCCATTGGATGAAGAGGGACATTTTACCGATAAAAAAGTATCGGTTCGATATATGGATGAAATTCTTGAAGTTGAGTCTGAAAAGATTGACTTCATGGATGTATCGCCGAAGCAGGTTGTATCCGTTGCCACAGCAATGATACCGTTCCTTGAGAATGACGATGCAAACCGTGCCTTGATGGGTTCGAACATGCAGCGTCAGGCTGTGCCGTTGTTAAAGCCCGAATCGCCTATTGTAGGTACCGGAATGGAATATAAGGCGGCGAAGGATTCCGGTGTTGTTGTGCTTGCCAAAGAATCCGGCGTGGTCGAAAAGGTATCTGCAAACGAAATCGTCATAAGAACGGACAGTGGAAAAAAGGATACTTACAAATTGCTTAAATTCCTGCGTTCAAACCAGGGAACCTGCATCAATCAGAGACCGATTGTATCCAAAGGAGAAAGAGTGGAAAAAGGAACAATTATAGCCGACGGGCCTGCTACGGATAACGGAGAAATTGCTTTGGGAAGAAACGTACTGGTTGGTTTTATTACCTGGGAAGGCTATAATTACGAGGATGCTATACTTATTAATGAGAAACTTGTAAGAGACGATGTATTTACATCCATTCATATAGAGGAATATGAAGCGGAAGCCAGAGACACCAAGTTGGGACCGGAAGAAATAACAAGGGATATACCGAACGTCGGTGAAGATGCATTAAAGGACCTTGACGAGCGCGGAATTATCCGTATCGGAGCGGAAGTCCGTGCAGGAGATATACTTGTAGGTAAAGTAACTCCCAAAGGAGAAACAGAGCTTACGGCAGAAGAAAGATTATTGAGGGCAATTTTCGGTGAAAAAGCAAGAGAAGTAAGAGATACTTCCGTAAGAGTGCCTCATGGAGAATCGGGCATTATTGTAGACGTAAAAGTATTTACCAGAGAAAACGGCGACGAACTTCCGCCGGGAGTTAATGAGCTGGTTAGATGTTATATTGCCCAGAAGAGAAAAATATCCGTTGGAGACAAGATGGCAGGACGCCATGGAAATAAAGGTGTCATTTCAAGAATTCTTCCGGAAGAGGATATGCCATTCCTCCCTGATGGCACGCCACTTGAAATTTGTTTGAATCCTCTTGGTGTACCATCCCGTATGAATATCGGTCAGGTGCTTGAGGTTCATTTGGGTTATGCCGCAAAGGCATTGGGTTGGAAAATTGCGACACCTGTATTTGACGGAGCTTCGGAAGAAGATATTATGGAAACACTTGAGAAAGCCGGATTAAGCAGAGACGGAAAATCCATATTATATGACGGAAGAACAGGAGAACCGTTTGACAACAGAGTAACGGTAGGATATATGTATTTCCTCAAGCTTGCTCACCTGGTTGATGACAAGATTCATGCCCGTTCAACAGGACCATATTCTCTTGTCACTCAGCAGCCTCTCGGTGGTAAAGCCCAATTTGGAGGCCAGAGATTTGGAGAAATGGAAGTATGGGCATTGGAAGCATATGGAGCCGCATATACCCTCCAGGAAATCCTTACTGTCAAGTCGGATGATGTGGTTGGTCGTGTTAAGACATATGAAGCAATCGTAAAAGGTGAAAATGTTCCGGAGCCGGGAGTTCCTGAATCCTTCAAGGTGCTTATTAAGGAACTGCAGAGCCTTGCACTGGATGTAAAAGTGCTTAGTGAAGAGAATGAGGAAATTACCATTAAAGAATCTCTTGACGACGACCTTGATGAATTGACAGTAAATATTGAAGGCCGTGAAGATGAAGAGCCCCGAAACGATTATGATGATATTTTAGAATACAATAACGATGATGCTCTTATGGATGATTTGGATTTTGAAGATGATCCGCTATTTAAAGAAGGAAGTTCTGATGATATCACCGATGACATGTTTATCAGCGATGATTCCATAGAAGACGGTGATAGTAATGATTTCCTGGTTGATGCATTTGATGATGATGATTTTTCGGACGATGAATTTTAAGGGAGGGAGTATAAGCTGTGTTAGAGTTCAGTAATTTTGAAGCGATAAAGATAGGTCTGGCTTCCCCGGAAAAAATACGAGAATGGTCAAGAGGCGAGGTAAAAAAGCCTGAGACTATTAATTACAGGACATTAAAGCCCGAAAGAGACGGTTTGTTCTGCGAAAGAATATTTGGTCCCCAGAAGGACTGGGAATGTCACTGTGGCAAATATAAAAGAATTCGATATAAAGGAATTGTTTGCGACAGGTGTGGCGTAGAAGTAACCCGTTCAAAGGTGAGAAGAGAACGTATGGGTCACATCGAGCTTGCGGCACCGGTATCGCATATATGGTATTTTAAAGGTATCCCGAGCAGAATGGGCTTAATACTTGATATGTCGCCCAGAGCCCTTGAAAAAATATTGTACTTTGCTTCCTATGTAGTAATTGATCCGGGAAAAACGCCGTTAATGAAAAAACAACTGCTTTCTGAGAAAGAGTACAGGGATGCAGTTGAAAAGTACGGTGATAAATTCCGTGCAGGAATGGGTGCAGAAGCAATAAAGGAGCTGCTTCAGGAAATCGATTTGGAGCAATATTCCAAAGAGCTTCGAAAAGAGCTTAAAGAAGCCACAGGGCAAAAAAAGGTGAGAATCATAAAACGCCTTGAAGTCGTGGAAGCTTTTCGAACATCAGGCAACAGACCTGAATGGATGATACTGGATGTCATACCTGTAATACCTCCCGAATTACGCCCCATGGTTCAATTGGACGGAGGAAGGTTTGCAACTTCCGATTTAAATGACCTTTATCGCAGAGTTATTAATAGAAATAACCGATTAAAGAGATTGTTGGATTTGGGAGCTCCTGATATAATCGTAAGAAATGAAAAGAGAATGCTTCAGGAAGCGGTAGATGCCTTAATCGATAACGGCAGAAGAGGAAGACCGGTTACAGGTCCGGGAAACAGACCGCTGAAGTCATTGTCTGATATGTTAAAGGGTAAGCAGGGACGCTTCAGACAGAATTTGCTGGGTAAGCGTGTTGATTACTCCGGACGTTCGGTTATTGTTGTAGGCCCTGAACTGAAGCTGTTCCAGTGCGGTCTTCCGAAAGAGATGGCACTTGAGCTTTTCAAGCCCTTTGTGATGAAAAAGCTTGTAAATGATGGTCTTGCACATAATATTAAAAGTGCCAAGAGGATGGTGGAAAGAGTTAAGAATGAAGTTTGGGATGTTCTTGAGGAAGTCATTAAAGAGCATCCGGTTCTCCTTAACCGTGCACCTACTCTTCACAGACTTGGCATACAGGCATTTGAACCTGTGCTGGTGGAAGGAAGGGCATTAAAGCTGCATCCGTTGGTATGTACGGCTTATAATGCTGACTTTGACGGAGACCAGATGGCGGTACACGTACCGCTTTCGGCCGAAGCCCAGGCAGAAGCAAGGTTCCTGATGCTGTCGGCGAACAACCTGTTGAAGCCGCAGGACGGGCGGCCTGTTGCAGTGCCTACTCAGGACATGGTTTTAGGAAGCTACTATCTGACCATAGAAAGACCGGGTGAACCGGGCGAAGGCAAGGTATTTTCCAGTTACAATGAAGCACTGCTTGCTTATCAGAACGGAGTAGTAGGCTTGCATGCACCTATCAAAGTCAGGATGTATAAGACGATTGATGGTGTACAACGCTACAAGACCATTGATGCAACAGTAGGAAGGCTCATATTTAATGAGCACATTCCACAGGATTTGGGATTTGTGGACAGGTCAGACCCTGAAAAAGCATTTGATTTGGAAATAACACAGCTTGCGGATAAAAGCTTGTTGACGAAGATTGTTGACCGTTGTATAAGGGTTCACGGACTTACGAAAACAGCCTTTGTATTGGATAAGATTAAGGCTTTGGGATTCCAGTATTCAACCAAAGGCGCTATTACAATATCCGTATCCGATATGGAAATACCAAGTGCCAAGAAGGAATATCTCAAAGAAGCTGAAGAGAAGATTGACAATATTACCAGACAGTATAAAAGAGGACTTATTTCCAATGAGGAGCGCTATAATCTGGTTATATCAACATGGAACGAGACCTCTGAAAAGGTAACAAAGGCATTGATGGATAATCTTGATAAGTTTAATCCTATATTTATGATGGCACATTCGGGAGCAAGAGGAAGCATTAATCAGATTCGTCAGCTTGCAGGAATGAGAGGATTGATGGCCAATACATCCGGTAGAACAATTGAAATCCCGATTCGTGCAAACTTCCGTGAAGGACTTAATGTTTTGGAATATTTTATTTCCACTCACGGTGCAAGAAAGGGTCTTGCAGATACGGCTCTCAGGACAGCGGACTCCGGATACCTGACCAGAAGACTTGTTGATGTCAGTCAGGATGTAATCATAAGAGAAGTTGATTGCGGCACAACCGATGGCATTATCGTAAAGGATATCAAAGACGGCAATGAAGTAATTGAGGAGATGGCCGATCGACTGCTGGGCAGGTATACTCTTGAAGATGTAAAGCATCCTGAAACCGGTCAAATTATTGTTCCGGCCGGACATATGATTTCTGAAAAGGATGTAAACAGAATTACAAAGGCAGGAATTAAGCAGGTGAAAATAAGGTCTGTATTGACCTGCCGTGCAAGAATAGGTGTTTGTGCAAAATGCTACGGCTCCAATCTGGCTACAGGTGAAGAAGTAAATGTTGGAGAAGCAGTAGGTATTATTGCTGCTCAATCCATCGGAGAGCCCGGAACACAGCTCACCATGAGAACATTCCATACCGGTGGAGTTGCCGGTGATGATATTACTCAAGGTCTTCCGAGAGTTGAAGAGCTGTTTGAAGCAAGGAAACCGAAAGGCTTGGCAATTATTGCTGAAATAGCCGGTACTGTTAAGCTTAGTGAAACCAAAAAGAAGAGAGAAGTTATTATTACCAATGAAGAAACCGGAGAATCTAAGACATACCTGATACCTTACGGCTCCAGAATCAAGGTGTTTGACGGTGATGTAGTAGAAGCCGGCGATGAGCTTACAGAAGGTTCTGTAAATCCACATGATATTCTTAAGATTAAAGGAATCAGTGCTGTGCAGGCATATCTCATTCAGGAGGTTCAAAGAGTTTACAGACTGCAGGGCGTTGATATTAATGACAAACATATTGAAGTTATTGTAAGACAAATGATGAGAAAGCTCAAGGTTGAAGATGAGGGGGATACCGATCTGCTGCCGGGAAGCCTGGTAGATATATTTGAGCTTGAGGATGCAAACAAAAAGGCAATCGAACAGGGGTTGAGACCGGCGACATACAGCTATGTCCTCCTGGGTATAACAAAGGCATCATTGGCAACAGATTCGTTCTTATCGGCAGCTTCCTTCCAGGAGACAACCAGAGTACTTACAGAAGCAGCTATCAAAGGAAAGGTAGACCCGTTAATCGGTCTGAAGGAGAACGTAATCATCGGTAAACTGGTACCTGCAGGAACGGGAATGTCCAGATACAAGGACATCGTTGTTGAACCGGTAAATGAGGAGCAGGAGTCTTTGGCAGAAAACTAAGGCACGTAATAAAAATCAGGTGGATTTATCCATCTGATTTTTTGTGCAAAACCCTTGACACCTATTATAGTGAATGATAAAATATCGTAGTGTGTAAATTTGTATATTTTTTTATCAAAAAGTCATTATTTTATGCAATCGGGGGGGATAATATCTAAATGTTAGATGAACTCAAGACTGCAAATAAAATCGTTGGAATCAAGCAGGCAACAAAAGCGGTTGAGGCAGGAAAGGCGAAAAAGGCTTTTGTTGCAAAGGATGCAGATTCGAAAGTTATTGATCCGTTTATACAGCTTTGTAATGACAAATCTGTCCTGATAGAATATACCGATACCAAAAAAGAGCTTGGAAAAGCCTGCGGCATAGATGTAGGAGCAGCCGTAGCGGTAATTCTGTAGGATTTTATAGGAAATTGCAGAAATGAATCGGAAGTATTTGTGAAATATTTATTACTAGTATCATGACTGGTAATTAAATATAAAATTAATCCTAAAAAGATTGGGGGTGTATGAATGCCAACCTTTAACCAGTTAGTAAGAAAGGGCAGAGATACTGTTAAAAAGAAATCAACAGCGCCTGCTCTTCAAAAAGGGTTTAACTCATTGCGCAAGCTGCCTACTGATCAGAGCTCGCCGCAGAAAAGGGGAGTATGCACATCAGTGAAAACGATGACTCCTAAAAAGCCTAACTCGGCTCTTAGAAAAATTGCCAGAGTAAGACTTACCAACGGTATTGAAGTATCTGCATATATTCCCGGTATTGGTCACAATCTTCAGGAGCACAGCGTTGTTCTTATCAGAGGCGGAAGAGTAAAAGACCTTCCCGGTGTAAGATACCATATTATCAGAGGAACTCTTGATGCATCAGGAGTTGCAAACAGAATGCAGGGAAGATCCAAATACGGCGCAAAGAGACCAAAACAAACCAGTAAATAATGAATGAATCCATTTCGTACGCAAGTGCGGAACATCACAAAGTGCTAGACGTGCGAAGTTTATATATAGAATTGAAGACGAAAACGGAGAATATTATAATTCATTGATTTGATATTCGAAGTTGGAATTCGAAGCAATAGTATAATAAATTTTCGATGTCTGCACTGACGGTAATAAATGATTATTACCGAGTACCTGTGATAATTATTTATCGCGTAAAGGAGGGAAGTATAGTGCCAAGAAAAGGACATGTAGCTAAGAGAGAAGTATTACCTGATCCGTTATATAACAGCAAAGTTGTAACAAAGCTGATTAATCAGGTTATGTTAGACGGTAAAAAGGGTGTTGCTCAGAGTATTGTTTATGATGCATTTGAGATTGTAAAAGAAAAAACCGGAAAAGATCCTCTTGAAGCATTTGAACAGGCCCTGAACAACATTATGCCTGTTTTGGAAGTTAAAGCAAGAAGAGTTGGTGGTGCTACTTATCAGGTTCCGGTGGAAGTAAGACCTGAAAGAAGGCAGACTCTTGGATTAAGATGGTTGACTACGTATGCACGTAACCGCAGTGAACGTACCATGAGAGAAAAACTTGCCGGTGAAATAATGGATGCCATTAATAATACTGGTGGTGCTGTTAAGAAAAGAGAGGATACACATAAAATGGCTGAAGCAAATAAAGCTTTTGCACATTACAGATGGTAGGATATATAGCTACTATTCAAGAAAGGAGACGTACTGTGCCTAGAGCATTTCCATTAGAAAAAACAAGAAATATCGGAATAATGGCTCACATTGATGCTGGTAAGACAACAACTACTGAAAGAATTTTATATTATACAGGTAGAGTTCATAAAATTGGTGAAACTCATGAAGGTTCTGCCACCATGGACTGGATGGAGCAGGAGCAGGAAAGAGGTATAACCATTACTTCTGCTGCGACAACCGCTCAATGGAAGGGTCATAGAATTAACATTATTGACACACCAGGGCACGTTGATTTTACTGTTGAAGTTGAGAGATCATTAAGAGTTCTTGACGGATCAGTAACCGTTTTCTGTGCCAAAGGGGGCGTTGAGCCTCAATCAGAAACTGTGTGGCGTCAAGCAGATAAATATCATGTGCCACGTATGGCATATGTTAACAAGATGGATATCATGGGAGCGGATTTTTACAATGTTGTGAACATGATGAAGGAAAGACTGAAATGTAATCCGGTTCCCATTCAACTGCCAATAGGCAGCGAGGATACCTTTAGAGGGATTATCGACCTTGTTAATATGAAGGCATATGTATATTACGATGATTTGGGAAAAGATATCCGCGAAGAAGAAATTCCGGATGACATGAAGGAAAAAGCCGAAGAATACCATTTGGCACTTGTGGAAGCAGTTGCCGAGCAGGATGAAGAGCTTATGATGAAGTATCTTGAAGGTGGAGAGCTTACAATCGATGAAATCAAGGCAGGAATAAGAAAGGCTACACTGTCGGTTAGCATGATTCCTGTGCTTTGCGGTACTTCATACAGAAATAAGGGCGTTCAAAAATTGCTTGATGCAATTGTTGATTATATGCCTTCACCGGTTGACATACCGCATATCAAAGGTATTATTCCTGATACCGGAGAAGAAGCGGAACGTCCTTCCAGTGACAGCGAACCATTTTCAGCTTTGGCGTTTAAGATTGCTACCGACCCATATGTAGGTAAGCTTTGCTTCTTCAGGGTATATTCCGGAACAATTTCATCCGGTTCATATGTTTTGAATTCCACAAAAGGACATAAGGAACGTATCGGACGTATCCTTCAGATGCATGCAAATCACAGAGAAGATATTGACATGGTATATGCCGGTGATATTGCAGCAGCAGTTGGATTGAAAAGTACAACAACCGGTGATACACTGTGTGATGAAAAGAATCCGATTATTCTTGAGTCCATGGAGTTCCCAGAGCCGGTTATCAGAGTAGCAATTGAGCCTAAGACAAAGGCCGGACAGGAAAAGATGGGTATTGCCCTTGCCAAGCTGGCTGAAGAAGACCCGACTTTTAAGACTTATACCGATGAGGAAACAGGGCAAACAATCATCGCAGGTATGGGTGAGCTTCATCTTGAGATTATCGTAGACCGTCTTTTGAGAGAGTTCAAGGTGGAAGCAAATGTAGGTAAGCCACAGGTATCCTACAAGGAAACCATCAGAAAGCCTGTTAAGATTGAGCATAAATATGCAAGACAGTCAGGTGGTAAAGGTCAATACGGTCATGTATTCCTTGAGATTGAGCCATTAGAGCCGGGAAAAGGATACGAATTTGTTAACAAAATTGTGGGCGGTGTTATTCCGAAGGAATACATTCCCGCAGTTGATGCAGGTGTACAGGGTGCTATGCAGTCCGGTGTACTTGCAGGATATAATGTTGTTGACGTAAGGGTAACCTTGTATGATGGTTCTTATCATGAAGTGGACTCTTCGGAAATGGCATTTAAGATTGCAGCTTCTATGGCATTTAAGGAAGGCTGCAAAAAAGCCGACCCTGTTCTCAAGGAGCCTATTATGAAGGTTGTGGTTAATGTTCCTGAGGAATATATGGGTGACGTTATGGGTGACCTAAATTCCAGAAGAGGGCAGATTTTAGGTATGGAAGCAAGATCAGGTGCCCAGGAGATAACTGCTTATGTGCCGTTGTCTGAGATGTTTGGTTATGCAACTGATTTGCGTTCCAGAACACAGGGAAGAGGACAGTATACAATGGAGCCAAGCCATTATGAAGAGGTTCCAAAGAGCATACAGGAAGCCATCATTTCTGCAAGAGCAAAGAAAGCAGAATAAATTTTAATCTACTGTATTTGAAATTTTCATTGAAATTTGGTAAGATTAGTAATAAAATAATTAAAAATTAAAATAAAAAGCACATTGAGTTTGAGTGTTGAGCTTGGCTCAATTCTCATTTCTCAATTGCCGAGTATTAAGAGGGAGGATAATAAAAATGGCAAAAGCTAAATTTGAAAGAACAAAACCCCATGTTAACATTGGTACAATTGGTCACGTTGACCACGGTAAAACATCATTAACAGCTGCTATAACAAAAGTATTAGGATTTTTAGGAAAAGCAAACTACACAGCTTACGATCAGATTGACAAGGCTCCGGAAGAAAAAGAAAGAGGTATTACAATTTCTACAGCTCACGTTGAGTATGAAACCGATAAAAGACACTATGCTCACGTTGACTGCCCGGGCCACGCTGACTATGTTAAGAACATGATTACCGGTGCTGCACAGATGGACGGAGCTATCCTCGTTGTATCAGCTGCTGACGGTCCAATGCCTCAGACAAGAGAGCACATCCTTCTTTCCAGACAGGTTGGTGTTCCTTACATTGTTGTATTTATGAATAAGGCTGATCAGGTTGATGACCCTGAATTATTGGAATTAGTTGAAATGGAAATCAGAGAACTGTTAAATGAATATGAATTCCCAGGAGATGAAATTCCAATTATAAAGGGTTCTGCTTTACAGGCTCTTGAAAGTACTTCAACAGATATTAACGCTCCTGAATATGCTCCTATTCTTGAGTTAATGAATGCAGTTGATGAGTACATTCCTACTCCGGAAAGAAAGAGAGATCTTCCTTTCTTAATGCCTGTTGAGGACGTATTCTCCATCACAGGTCGTGGTACAGTTGCAACAGGTAGAGTAGAAAGAGGATCATTAAAGCTGTCTGACGAAGTTGAAATCGTTGGTTTAGCGGATGCTCCAAGAAAAGTTGTTGTAACCGGTATCGAAATGTTCAGAAAGCTTCTTGATGAGGCTGAAGCCGGTGACAATATCGGTGCACTTTTAAGAGGTGTTCAGAGAAACGAAATCGAAAGAGGTCAGGTTCTTGCAAAACCTGGTTCTATTAAGCCTCATACACATTTTAAAGGAGAGGTTTACGTATTGACCAAAGAAGAAGGCGGAAGACATACTCCTTTCTTCAACAATTACAGACCGCAATTCTATTTCAGAACCACTGACGTTACCGGCGTAATTAAATTGCCTGAAGGCGTTGAAATGTGCATGCCTGGCGATAACGTTAACATGGAAGTAGAACTGATTACTCCTATCGCTATTGAGGAAGGTTTGAGATTTGCTATCCGTGAAGGCGGAAGAACAGTTGGTTCAGGAGTTGTAACATCAATTATTGAATAATTGAGTAGCACATATATAGTAAAGGGACAAGGACTGCGGCTAAATATGGCTGTAGGCTTGTCCCTGTATTATATTTAACGAATATTAGAGAACTGTAAAAAATTATGATTTTTGATTTACAAATCAGAAAATAAAATATATAATTTTTTATATAGTCAGTTCATACAGTCAGAAAAATACTGATTACAAGAATACATTCGATAAGTGCCCCAACGCCTAAAAAACAAGTTTTGGGAGGTCCTTAAATTGCAAGCTTTTCGTAGAAAAGTAATGTTGGTATTTGTTGATTTTATTTTAATATCTGTTTCAGTGTACATATCGCTTTTCTTTAAGTTTGATGACAGTATTCCGGAATTGTATTTGAAGACATTTTATAATACTGTTTTATATACGACTATAATAAAAATATTAATCAATCATTTTTTCAGATTATATTCAAGCTTATGGAAATATGCCAGCATTGAAGAATTGCTTCAGGTCTTTTTTGCTACGACGCTCGGATCCATCGTATCTTTGATTTTTGGAATATTGGTGGGGCAAACCTTTCCGGGAACCATTTATGCAATAACTTGGATGCTTACATTCATTGCCATCGGAGGAAGCCGTATAAGCTATCGGATTTTGCGGAAGTTAAGAAGAATATCTTCAAGAGACCGTGACCACATTAACAGAATCATGGTTATTGGGGCAGGAAGTGCAGGTTCTCTTCTTATAAAGCAAATCAAATTTCAAAAGGATTCCAAAAACGTTCCCGTAGTAGTTATTGATGATGACCCCAGAAAACACGGTTCGCATATCCATGGTATTCCCATAAAGGGCGGAAGAGAAAAAATTATAAAACTGTGCGAGAAGTATCAGATTGATGAGATTATTATTGCCCTTCCTTCAAAAGCAAAAAATGAAATCAAAGAGATTCTTGAAATATGCACACAAACAAAATGCAGATTAAGGACTTTGCCTGAGCTATCTGAGATTGTAAATGATTATATTGATATGAAAAAAATAAGAGATATCAGCCTTGAAGATTTGCTGGGAAGAGCGCCGGTCAGGCTGAATACCGAGGAGATTTCAGGCTACATCAAAGGTCAGGTTGTTTTGGTTACAGGCGGCGGAGGCTCCATCGGTTCGGAGCTGTGCAGGCAGATTGCCAAGTTCAAGCCAAAGAGGCTTCTTATTCTGGATAAATATGAAAACAGTGTCTATGACCTTGAAAATGAGTTGAAATATACATATGGCAGCACCTTAAATTTTGAGGTTATTATTGCATGCATCAGGGATAGGGAGCGATTGGATCAAATATTTGCCAAGTATCGCCCCAATATCGTATTTCATGCAGCTGCCCATAAGCATGTGCCGTTAATGGAGGCACATCCTTCCGAAGCAATTAAAAATAATGTATTTGGAACATTAAATGTAGCAGAATGTGCCAACGACTATGGGGTTAAACGGTTTGTACTGATTTCGACCGATAAGGCGGTTAATCCTACCAATATTATGGGCGCTACCAAGCGTATGGCCGAAATGATTATTCAAAGCATGAATACGCGCAGCAAAACCGAATACGTTGCTGTAAGGTTCGGAAACGTATTGGGGAGCAACGGGAGCGTTATACCTTTGTTTAAGAAGCAAATTGAGCATGGGGGACCTGTTACGGTTACCCATCCGGATGTAACCAGATTTTTCATGACTATTCCTGAGGCTGCTCAGTTGGTAATTCAGGCGGGAGCCATAGCAAAGGGCGGCGAAATATTTATACTTGACATGGGACAACCTGTTAAGATTCTGGATTTGGCAAAAAATCTTATACGATTGTCCGGCCTGGAGCCTGGAAAAGATATTGAGATAAAATTTACCGGCTTAAGGCCTGGTGAAAAGCTTTATGAGGAACTCCTTATGGAGGAGGAAGGGCTTACGGTTACGCAGCATGAGAAGATATTTATCAGTCAGCCTTTGAATATGGATTACAAGCTGCTTATGAAGGAGCTTAAAGACCTCTCCAAAATCATGATGGATAACAATGAAGATTTAATGATTGATATTATAAGCAGGATTGTGCCGACATATACCAATCGTCAGGCTGTTTGATTTGTAAATATGTCACTAATATAAAATAAAATCCTAAAAAGTTTGTACAATTTTCATAAATTTTTTGGTAATTTCTATGTAAAATAAGACTTGATTAAATTGAAATATATTATATAATATAAGATATAATTGTAAAATTCATGCACAAGTGCGTAAATTCAAGCGTGAAGATTATTAATAGGAGGGATTTTATGTTATCAAGTAAAAAGTTAAACTATTTAAAACTTGGTTTTATGCTGTTACTGGTTTGCTTGGTTATCGGTATGGCTAGTACAGTATTTGGAACAACCATAACTCAAATTGATGTATCCGAAGTTAAATCCGATGGAACAGTTGATGTAACAGCAACTTTGGATGGTGTTGTTGAAGGTCAGCAAGTGACAATATTGGTAACAGACTACAGAGAGAATGATAAAACTCAGGCAATCAAGTACATAGATCAAACCGGTACGATTACAGAAGATAAGAAAGTAAACTTTAGATTTAAAATGCGCAATATTGATGTCGCAGAACAGACTACATTTAAGTTAACAATAGGTGGTACGGAAGTTTCTTCTCCAAAAGCTGAGGGTTTATTTAAACCTGCGATTGTAAATAATGTATGGTTGGAAGGACCTAAGGCTGTTAAGGCAAGCGACCTGGCAAGCGGTATAGATTACACAATAAAATATGCCGATAAAAACGGCAGATTGATTTATTCATTGTCAGACGAGCATACAGTAGAATGGTCTGTTGTTGCAAAAGATTCAGATGGTTCAACAATAACTGCTGATCCATTATCGGTAAGTGATGGTAAAGTTTCCGGTAATGGCGAAGGCGTTGCAAGTTATGTTGTTACTGCAACCGTTACTGCAGGAAGCAATACAAAGACTGCTTCCATGACCGTTGCCGTTATTTCAGGCGATATGGCACAAGCACCCGCTTTTAATGCTGGCGATGTTAAGGTAGGAGACACAGCGATTAGTGAATTAGGAACAACAGAAAGAGGAAATAGTTTGTATGTTAAAAAGCCTGTTGTAACTAGCGATTTGACATTATCTTTACCTGCCGCAGCCAATGTTCCTGATGGTGCTGTAATTAAATACAGAGTAAAGGCATATAACCTTACTACCAATACGGCTCTTGCTACACAGGTATTTGATGATCCTACTTCTATATCTTTTGCAGGTTTAGAACCGGGAAGATACAGAATTGTATATGAAGTTTTACAAAATGATGTTGTAATATCAGAAAAAGTATTCTACGTAGGTGTAGCTGATCAAAATCAGACAATCCTCGGAAGAAGCGGTGATACTTCTGCTGATAGCGTATTCAAGATTGAAGGTGAAACAGGCCTTGATGCAGCAAGCGATACTTATGTTTCTGTAACAACTGGTGCGGATAGCATGACGATAAAAGTTAATAATGCTCCTGCAAATACTAAGTTTAAATACTACATGATTCTTAAATCAGATTCTACATTACCTGAAGCTGAAAGAAAGGAAAAATGGGTAGTATTAAGTGATTGGACAGGTAACGAAATTACAGTTGCTAAGCCACCGGTTGGCGAATATATGATTTCTGTATATGCAAGAAATGATTACTCCGGTGAATATGTAGATGCATTCCGTATTATTACTGTTGACGTTAAATAATAAGAAATAACAAGGGAATAATTAGCAAAAATAATGACAGAGGTCGGTTCAGATATAATAGTGGACCGGCCTCTTTAATTAAGGGAGGGAACAATATGAGAAAATATATATATAAATGTATCAGCACAATATTAATTATTTGCATGTATGCTATCCTTTTGAATACATCAATAATCCCTGCACATGCGGAGGGAGAGGATAAAGACATCGACTTTGTGAGCATGATTTATGCACCTGTTAAGAAAGATGCGGTTAAAAGATTCGAGATTATAAAAGTTCTAACAGGGCAGGACAAGCCTGAAAAGCCTTACCGGATACAGGATATAAGTGATACAAATGAATCGGTTGTCGCAAATGCATTATTAAATATTCTTAATGATTCCACAATTTCTGAAGATGATATGATTTCAGCATTAAATAGTTTTTATAGTTTTCAACAGTCAAACACCGATGTTGTGGGAGCAATTCTGCAAAAATACCAGGATGGTTTTTTGGTACAATCGGATAACTATGCGGAGAAAGCAGCGATGCCTGGTATAAGAAAAATTATTGAAAAAGACTATTATAGTTTGTTTGCATTTATTAACATGATGTATGAAGCAAAGAGTTTTTATAATAATATGAGAGAAATAAAAGTATATAACTTTTTATATGTGGATGAAAATAACAATATTCAAGTATATCCTGACATTGAAATGGCATGGGCAGATTCCGATGACCATATAAGTGCTGGCAGATTACCGGATTTCCCGGCAAGAATAAGAAATATGGCAGCTTCCGCTAATTCATCTGAATTGGCCGATGAAAGAAAAGAGCTTATTGCTTATCTTGATAGCCATGCGCTTATTGATGTTTCAAAAAGAACAAAAGACGGCTATATTCCTGACGAGATTTTATTAGAAGAACAAACATTGGCAACAACATTCAAAGACCTGGATACCGTGCCATGGGCCCAGGAATATATAGAAAAATTAGCCGCATTGGGTATCGTAAAAGGAGTAGAGGAAGGAATATTTGCTCCGAATAACAATGTGACAAGAGAAGAATTTGCAAAAATGCTTGTAACGGCATTTGGTTTTGCCGATGAAACGGCAAGGACACAATTGACAGATGTAAGTCCTGATGCATGGTACTATCCTTATGTATCCGTAGCTGAAAAATTTGAAATAGTAAAAGGCATAGGAACAGAATTCGGAGTGGGACAAAATATAACACGTCAGGATATGGCGGTTATGGCATATCGTGCGGCGCAAAAAGCAAATATCTGGTTAAAAGAAGTTAATGAAGCGCAGATATTTGCAGATGCCGCAGAAATAGCAGATTATGCAATAGAAAGTGTAACAGCAATGCAGAAGGCAGGTATTATTAACGGAGTGGAAGGCAATCGTTTTGCTCCTGATGAAAATGCTACAAGAGCACAAGCTGCAAAAATCATTTATTTGCTTATACAACAGAAATAGGTGTATTTATGTATATTATAGAAAAAAGCAATGAAGTATCCGGGGAAGTTCTCTTAAACGGTTCAAAAAATGCAGTGCTGCCTATTATGGCAGCAGCTTGCCTTTGTGAAGATGAGGTTACCCTTTACAATGTTCCCTTAGAGCTTAATGATGTAAAAATTATGCTGGAGATATTGCAGGAAGTGGGTTTTAACATAGAACCCATTGGAAATGACACCCTCAAATACTATCCTCAGCGTAACAAAACCATCAACAACACGGTATCGGAAAAGGGCAGCCGCATTCGCTATTCACTGCTGCTGCTCTCTCTTTTAATGCACAAATGCGGAAAAGCAAAAATAACAAAGCCGGGGGGCTGCAATTTTGGAGACCGTAAATATGATATTCATCTGGATTCCCTGACCAAAATGGGAGCGGCGATCAATGAAGACCAGCAGTATATTTACGGCAGCTCGGAAGCCGGACTAAAAGGTCGGACCCTGCTGTTCCATACGGCAACAACTTCCGGGACGGAAAATGTAATCATAGCAGGCATAAAGGCAGACGGTACGACCATCATTCAAAATGCCCATACATGTCCGGAGGTCCTTGACCTGGTTCGTTTCTTAAATCATATGGGGGCAAGCATAAGGTATAAGGCGCGCTATATAGAAATAGAAGGCAATCATAAGCTTGGCGGCGGCGAATATACCATTATGAATGATAAGGATGAAGCGGTAACCTATATGATTCTGGCAGCAATAAACAGAGGACGTATAATCATCAAGAACTTCGACCATAGAATACTTCAGTCGGAAGTACATCTTCTCCGCCAGATTGGTGTAAGTGTTGAACAGCAAGGCAGTGATATATGTATTGATGCAAGAGGCAGAAGCCTTGAGCCCTTTCATCTTGCGACAGCACCATATCCGGGGATTGTTGATGCACAGCCGTTGTTTGCCGCACTGGCTATGACAATAGAGGGTGAATCGATTATTACTGAAATGCGTCATATGAGCAGATTTCAATATGTTGATGAGTTTAGAAAATTAGGCGCAGACATTGATCACTATTACAATTGTATTATCATTCATGGCGGCAAGGCTTTGCACGGCGCTGAAGTAAATGCTCCCGACCTGCGTGCCGGAGCGGCGCTTCTTTTGGCAGGCAGCGTATCGGAGGGGAAAACAATTATAAGAAATGAAGAACAAATTGAACGGGGCTACAGCAGCATAGTAAAAAAGATGAGTGCTCTGGGCTGCAACATAAAATCCCTATAAAATCCGTAGGGGCGGACGACTCTGTCCGCCCCCAATAAATACAAAAACGAGGTCAATATGCTCAAAAATGTAACGAACAACCAATATTTATATTCGCTTCTATCAAAATTTACCATTACATTTTTCGGGTTGACAAGCTCTGTGCTTATCAGCAGGAGCCTGGGCCCGTCACTGAAGGGTGAATACGCATATATTCTGAATATCGTGAACATAGCGGTAGTCGTACTGAATCTGGGAATATACCAGTCTTACCCCTATTACAGACGAAAACAACTGGCAGACATAAATGCCAGATATATAAACAATATATTCTTTCAGTTTCTATGCTATATAGCCATTGCATTAATAATGGTTTTCTTTATAAGGCAAAGAGTATGGGCCATTATATCCACATTGATACCGGTAATGATATTGTCGCGGCAGTTAAATTTCATAGCCCTGGTGGAAAACATACGCATTCGGAACACCATTAATATTATTGATCAGTTATTTTATACCGGTTTGATTCTGGCAGCATATTTATGTATGCCGCATAATTTGTATATCATCTTTGCTGTTCTTTATGTAAAAGAAATAACCGCAGTGGCTTTAATTATTATTATTTTTAAATTCAAAATAAACCTTAAATATGTGGATTTCAAGCTGCTTGGAGAAACGATAGCTTTTGGTATTTATCCAATGTTGGCAATGCTGCTTACCACATTGAATTATCAGGTTGACGTACTGATACTCAAAGCCTATGTAAGTTTTGAGCAAATCGGCTATTATACCATAGGGGCAGGTCTTGCCAATCAGGCCTGGATTATACCGGATGCCTTCAAAGATGTATTGTTTGCAAAGACTGCGAGGGATGATGCAAAAAAAGATATCCGTTTCAGTCTAATCATCAACATAACCATAAGCTTTGTAATCTTTCTTGCAGTGATTATATATGGCAGGCAGGCAATAAAAATATTGTATGGTGAGCAATTCGTAGAAGCATATCGTGTAACCACGATAATATTTGCCGGAACAATCAGTATGGTTATATTCAAATTATTAATGCCGTTATACAATGCCAAAGGAAAACAGAAGTTAAGCTTTCGCATACTGTTTATCAGTGTAGCGGCAAATATAATCCTGAACTTTATTCTTATTCCCATATATGGTATAAACGGTGCTGCCTTTGCTTCAGTAATATCCTATACCGTTTGCGGAGGAGCGTTTCTCATATATTTAAAAAAGATAACATAATTAAAGCGGACGGACAGGTTCGTCCGCCCCTACGGTATCGTTAGAATAATTTTATAAAAATCACGCAGAGGATGATAGGCCAAATGAAAGTATCGGTCATAACCATATATTATAACCGTGAAGATTACGTGGAGGAATCCATCCGAAGCCTTCTGAACCAGACATACACCGATATGGAAATTATCGTGGTTGACGACGGGTCAACGGACCGTACATACCAAAAGCTGCTGGAATTTTCCGACCCGAGATTAAAGGTATATACCCATTCCAACAGAGGGTTTGTAAAATCAATCATCGAAGCTATACAAATGTCAACAGGAGAGCTTATTGCAATACATGGCTCAGGGGATATTTCGCTGCCAAGGAGAATCGAAAAGCAGGTGGAAGTAATGCAGCAGTACCCAAACGTCGGTGTTGTAGGCTGCTATATTGATGAGTTGAACATGGTATCCGGTCAAAGAATCTACAGACGTCCTTACATATCTGATAAAACCAATCTTACCGACCAGATTATCCGAAGCAATCCGTTTACCCAGGGAGAAGTCATGTTCAGAAGGGACGTATATGAGAAGGTAGGAGGGTACCGTGACTTTTTTCGATACAGCCAGGATCGGGACCTTTGGCTGAGAATGAGTCTGGTAACAGACTTCTATATCATCAAGGAAGTGTTATATCACCGATTTACATTACCGGGCGGAGTCAGCCGCACAACCGACAAAGTTGTTATGCAGAAATATTTCGCAGACTTGGCATGCCAGTGTATAGAGCTAAGAAGAAACGGTATGCCTGACCTGATCGAACAATACGGAATATATGCGCCGTTTTACAGACAGCGCAGCAGTGCTCTTGCATGGAATTTGTTTTTGCAGTCCATACATGAATGGATGAACGGAGAGATAACAAAAGCAAAGTACATTAATCAATTGAGCATAAATGAAAAAATAAGATTATATAACGTATTGCAAAGCATAAACTTGTATTTTCTGTCAAAAAGCAGTACACTTAACCGGCTCATGAAAAAAATACTCTTTAAGGCAGGCTACGGAGCCCGTAAAGAAAGGCAGTGTTAATACATGGTCATGCTACTTACAGAAACTGTAGTATTTGCATATATATTCAGCTTGTATTTTTTTTCATACAGGCAGGGTACCAATATTATATCCAATGCAATAGCGATAGCAGTCATGGCATTCATAGCAGCCAATCCGCAGCATGGTCTTTTTTGCATTTTTAAGGGGCGACGATTTTGTCGCCCCCTGTTTCGCAATTGCCTGTTAGTTTCATTCTTTTGCTTTACGGCAGTAGCAGGAGCTTCCTATTTTGTAGCATTGGACAAAGCCCTGGCCTTAAAAACCATAAAAACTCTTGTAAGCATTCTTGTATTTATAAGCATTTTCAGTTTGCACATAAACCACAGACATACCACGGAACGGATAATAAGCTATATCCTGTATTCCGGGTTGTTTGCTTCACTGTATATACTGGCCAACTACAGCAGGGCAGGAAGCATAAGACTGGGGGCAGTTCTGGGCAATCAAAACAACATGGCAATGATTATAGGCAGCTCCCTGATATTTGCGTATTACAGGGTTCTGTTTGAAAAAAAATATAGCTGTATCCTGTACGGTCTTCCTATGTCGGTGTTTATTGTACTGTCAGGCTCAAGGCGTGCTGTCATATTTGTAGTAACAGGTATAGCCGTAATGACCTTTTTAAAGTACAGAAAGGACTATAAAAAACTGCTGAAATTCGGTGCTGCCGGTCTTGCAATGCTTGTATTGTTTTATATATTAACCATGAACGTACCAATGCTGTATAAAATCATCGGAATTCGTTTTGAGCATGTATTTGACTTCATTGCAGGCAGGCCCATAACCAACGAGCAATCCATACCCAAGCGTGAATATATGTTCAGACTTGGGCTTGAGATGTTTGCGGAGAAGCCTGTTTTAGGCCATGGAATCAATAATTACAGAGTCATGCTGGAACAAAAAAAGGGTTGGCATACCTATTCGCACAACAATTTTATTGAAATCATATTCGGTACCGGTCTCCTGGGGGCCCTGACATATTACAGCATGTTTGTTGTACTGTTATGGAAGCTGAGAAAACTTAAAAACAAGCAGCAGTATTTGTTTATGTCCTGGCTGATTGCCTCCCTTGCTGTGGAAGGCATTACGGTACAGTATTATTCCAAGCTGTTTTATATCATCCTTGCATTAAGTGCTGCAGCTGCGCATACATCGAAATATACCGGCAAAGCCTTAGGCATTATCAGTGAAACGTTGGAAAAGGGCGGAGCGGAAAAAACTGCAGCCAATCTGTCCCTGTACCTTCCCGACAGTTACGAGAAAAAGCTGCTTTTGTATGATGCCTCAAAGGTCGTTTACACATATGGGGGAAGCATACTGGATATGAAATCGCCGGGCTCCGGCAGGCTGTTAACGAAGGGAGCCGCATTTTTAAAACGCATAGATACGGTCAATGCTTTAAAGGAAAAGTACAGATTTCATGCGGTGATAAGCCTGATGGACAGCTGCAATATCATTAACATACTGACAAGGCAGGATGAAAAGGTGGTTGTTTCGGCAAGAAACGAATTGTTTATCAAGGAAAAGGACATTTATCACAAAATCAGGAAGCAGCTTTTAAAATGGCTGTATAATGATGCGGACAATATCGTGGCGGTTTCGGAAGGAATACGAAGCGAGCTTATAAAAAAGTACAGGGTACGGAAGGACAAGGTCAAGGTCATATACAACGGCTATAACCTTAAGAAAATAAGGGCGTTGATGCAGGAGGAAACAGAACAGCAGTACCGTGAGCTCTTTGAATCGCCGTGCATTATTACTGCAGGCCGTCTAACCCGGCAAAAAGGTCAATGGCACCTTATTCGGGCCTTTCAAAAAGTAAAGGAGACTGTGCCTGACGCGAAGCTGATTATTATGGGGAAAGGAGAGCTGGACGAAGAATTAAGGCAACTGTCAGACCATCTTGGCTTTCGTGAAGATGTTCATTTTATAGGGTTTCAGGAAAATCCATATAAATATATTGCAAAAGCAAACGTGTTTGTCCTGCCTTCCATGTATGAAGGCTTTCCCAATGCACTGGCGGAAGCCATGGCATGCGGTATACCGGTCATATCGTCAGACTGCCGTACCGGGCCGAGGGAAATACTTGCACCCATGACCAATCCTGAGCAGCAGACGGCGGGAATAGAAGAAGCGCCATATGGTATCCTGGTGCCGGTTTGCAGCGGAAGGCATTTGTCATGGTCGGAAACATTGGAAGAAGAAGAAAAACTACTGGCTGAAGCGGCAATAAAGCTGTTAACCAATGAAAGATTGCGGCAGCACTATGCTGTAATGGCACGGAAACGGATAGAAGACTTCGAAATGGAGAAGATGATTAATCAATGGAAAGAAACAATACAATAAACAAGAAAAAAGTAGCCATACTTATTCCCAACCTTGCCAACGGGGGAGCGGAAAGGATGGCCTCGAACCTGTCGTTTATTCTCTCAGATGAATATGATATATCCTTTATCTTGTTTGACGGCAGCAAAATCGATTATCCTTACAGCGGCAGCATTATTGATATGCAGCTGCCGCCTGTGGACGGGAAGTTTCGAAAGCTTCTGATGATGTTCAGACGGATTATGAAGCTTCGGAAAATAAAAGCAAAGCATAAGTTTCATATCACCATAAGCTTTCTGGAGAATGCCAACGTGGCTAACTTATTCAGCCGGAAAACGGATAAGCTGGTTTTAACCGTGCATAATTTTAATTCAAAGCGAAACTACGGATTTTTCTATGAGTTAACCTACCGGTGGCTGATGAAAGCGTTCTATAATAAGGCGGACCGCATTATTGCCGTATCCCAAATGGTCGCCTGGGACATGGTAAAAAACTTCGATATTATTGAAGAAAAGATAGAAATAATATATAATTTTATTAATATAGACAGTATAAAATCATTGATGAATCAGCCCATTGACAGCACAATGGAAAGGATATTCGAAAAACCGGTAATCATTAATGTCGGGCGGCTTTATCCCCAGAAGGGGCATATACATCTGATACGTGCTTTCAGTATGGTAATAAAAAAGATTCCTGATGCACAGCTTGTCATATTGGGTCATGGTGAAATGGAGCAGGAGCTGAAGGCATTGTCGCAGAAGCTTGGTATTGCTGAAAATGTTAAGTTTTTGGGCTTTCAGCAAAACCCCTACCGGTGGATGGCGCGTTCAAAAGCATTGGTTCTGTCATCGCTTTTTGAGGGCTTCGGGAATGTACTGATTGAAGCCATGTGCTGTGAACTGCCTGTCATTTCCACTGATTGCCGATCAGGCCCGAGAGAGATATTATCTCCTGAAACTCCAATGGAGCACCAAGCAAAATCCATTGAATATTCTCAATATGGTATCCTGACACCGGTATGGACAGACGAACCTGCCCGCCCGTATGATATATCCCAAAATCCTTTGACCCGCGAAGAAAAGCTTCTGGCAGAAGGCATGATAAGACTGTTGACCGATGAAGAGCTCAGACAGCATTATATCCTGCAGTCCAAAAAGAGAGTCATGGACTTTAACAGGGATAAGGCTGCTTGTCAATGGCATGATATAATAAATAACTTATGAAGGTATGGTTATATGAAGCAATATGATGTGTTCATATGCGGTAATTTCGGATATTCCAACAATCAGTTGGATGGACAGACAGTAAAAACCAGATTGTTAAAGGATGAGCTGTCAAATGCATTGGGGCCGCAAAATGTCGTTTATTCCGATACATCACAGTGGAAAAAAGAGCCTTTTTTATTATATAAAGAAGTCAAGGAAAACTTTAAGAACAGCAGGTGTATTATTGTTTTACTGGCGCAAAAGGGTATTCGGTTGCTGCTGCCAAGTTTTGTCCGGTGGAAAAAGAAATACGGAAAGAGTTTAAGGTATGTCGTAATAGGCGGCTGGCTGCCGGACTATGCAAAAAGGGATTGGATTCTTGCATCCAGCCTTAAGAACCTGGATGGTTTGTATGTAGAAACGCAGTCCATGAAGGAAGAGCTTAACAAACTGGGGATTACCAGGGTAAGCGTACTTCCGAACTTCCGCCGGTTTGAAAAAATGAATCCCGGCAGCAAACATATAAAGCTGCCGTTAAGAGCCGTGATACTATCCAGAATTATGAAAGAAAAAGGAATCCATACAGCAGTAGAAGCGGTTCACAGCATTAATAACCGTGCGGAGGAACCCTGCATAACCCTGGATATATATGGCCAGGTAAGCAAGAAATATGCGGAAGAATTTCAGGCGCTTCTCCGTAATAAGGGGAATATTGCCTACAAGGGTTATCTTGAAGCGGAAAATATACAAAAAACCCTGCTACAGTATGATATTATGCTATTCCCTACCTATTATCACGGGGAAGGCATGCCAGGGACCATTATCGATGCCTATGCCGCAGGACTGCCTGTGGTGGCTTCTGACTGGAAATACAACAGTCAGCTGGTTAACAGCGGCGAAACCGGAATTCTGTTTGCTCCGCAGAGCACGGAGGATTTGGTAAAAAAGCTTGACGGACTTATGTCCGACCTGCAGCTCATCGAAAGGATGCATGGCAATTGCCTGCAAAAAGCAGCCGAATATCATGCAGACAAGGTATTGGAGGAGTTGAAACAAACCCTGTATTCATATATGTCCGCAAACGAAAGGAGGCCGCCGGATTGAAAATACTTATCATAGGTCCTAACCCCGACGTACCTGTAATAGGCGGCGTGGTTACACATGTAGCAAATGTTGCCCGCTATTATAAAAAAACCGGCAGTAATGATGTCAGCATACTTGACACTACATTTCACAAGGATGGGAAGAAGAAAACCATATTGCAAAGCTTGTGGACGATATTAAGTAAAAAATATTCAAAGTACCATCTTATATATGTTAATACGTCAATCTATTTTTCTTCCCTCGTTAAGCTGGGTTATTTATTAAGAAGAATAAACATGGATTGTACAGCCGGCAAAGTCATCGTACAATTTCACGGCGGAACACTGCAAAACATTACGGGACTCAAAAAGTTCATTTTAAAGCGGTTGCTGAGCCAAAAGACGCTTTCAACTGGTACTTGTTACATGTTTTTAACCGGGGAACAAAAAAGGGAATTTGGAAAGTGGTTTCCGTACACGGAGAAAAAGCTTATGCTGTCTACCCATTTGGTTCAGGTGGAAGCGGAATATCCAAAAAAAGATTTCAGTCAGATAAAGGTACTGTTTCTCTCCAGAATTGAAAAAGAAAAAGGAATCTATGAAGTGATTGAGGCCGCTCAAAAACTGGAGGAAAAGCCGGATATTCATTTTTACATAGCGGGGCAGGGCAGTGAGGCGGAAGCAGTAGAAAGAAAAGTAAAAAACAGCAAAAATATCACCTATGTAGGAGCCGTAATGGGCGACCTGAAGGAAGAGCTGATCAAAGAATGCAATGTATTCTGCCTGCTGTCGTCGGCGGAAGGACTGCCATATGCGCTGTTGGAAAATATGGCATGGGGCAACATACCCATAGTGACGGATACAGGTCGTATGAAGGAATTTGCTGCAAAGAACGAATCCGGCTTTATTGTATCCAAAGACAGCAATGAACTATGCGGAGCATTGGAGCAGTTAATGAATGACAGGGGTCTGGCAGCCCAAAAATCCTACAACGCATATCTGACTATTAAAAAGATGCAGGATGGTGAACAGAGTGATAAATGCTTCCGTGTTCTACAGAATTGAGCGCTGGTGTTACAAGCACTATCTGAAACCCTTGGCACTGTTGATACAGGGAATCATATTTCTCATATATAATTCCTATATTCCATATACCTGTGAAATAGGCAAAGGAACAAAGTTCGGATACTGGGGAATGGGAGTTGTCATTCATGGCAGAGCCAAAATAGGTAGCCATTGCATTATCGCCCAACAGGTAACCATTGGCGGAAGGTCCAAAAAGCCTGACGTTCCGGTTATAGGAGACCATGTATACATCGGAGCGGGAGCAAAAATACTTGGCCCTGTCAAAATAGGAAACCATGTAGTAATCGGTGCCAATGCGGTAGTATTGAACGATATCCCCGACCATACGGCAGTGGCAGGCGTACCGGCCAGAATAATAAAACAGGGAATTCATATGGAAGATATGATATAACGCAGTATTCTTCATAACCACCCTGGTACAGGCGGGGTGGTTATTTTGTTTGGTGGTGGTCATATGAAAAAGCTTTTACTATATTATCACACAATCAAATACCTGAAGTTTTCACAAATCTGTTACCGAATATGCAGAAGGCTTCAGCGCCGCCTGTATAACCCGTATATAAGGGAGGCGGGTACCGTTCCGTCGGTTAATATGGATACAACCTATACCATACCTGAGCTGGACCTGGATCCTGATTATCTTGGCAGATTTAATCCGGAGGAATTGCAGCAGAATATATTTACATTTCTCCATTTGAAAAAGAAAATGGATATCCGAAACGGTTGGAATAACATGAGCATGCCTCATTTGTGGAGATTTAACCTCCACTATTTTGAATACCTTTATTCCATTGCAAATGCTTGCCGACTGTCGAAGGACGAAAAATACTATGAAAAATATAAAGAAATCATTCGAGAATGGATAAAAAACAATCCCATAGGCAAGGGAGACGGATGGCACCCATATACAATATCTATGAGGCTCCCAAATTGGATTTGCACATATGAGTTATTATATGATAAAATAGATAAAGATTTGCAATTTAAGGAAGATATCCTTCGTTCCCTGTACACACAGTACAGGTATTTGCAGCGTAATGTAGAAAAAGACATAAGGGGCAATCATTATCTGGAAAATCTAAAGGCATTAATTCTTGGAAGCATTTTTTTTAAAAAGGAACGCCTTTTGCAGAAATACATGAACGAACTGGATAAGCAGATAAAAGAACAGATTCTTGAAGACGGAATGCATTTCGAGCTCAGTCCAATGTACCATAATATAGCACTGGAAGCTCTTATCAAAATCAATTTTTGGACCAGGCAGGAGCGGTATACGGATACAATAGCAAGGATGCTGTGCGTGACCTGTTCAATGGCGCAGAGCAGCAGACTTCCGTTTTTTAATGATTGCGGTGAAGGAGTTGCAAAAAGCGCCAGGGTAATGATGGATACGGCACAAAAGTATTTCTATATCAATCCACAGTACAGGACGAGTTTTGAAGCCGGCGGGTATTATATCCTTCCATCAGGACCGTATCGATGTATTATTGATGCGGGTAAAATAGGGCCGGAATATTTACCGGGGCATGGTCATTGTGATGCTTTAAGCTATGAACTATCGGTCAATGGGGAGCTAATAATAGTAAACTCAGGCACATATACATATGAAAGAGGCAAGTGGAGGGATTATTTCAGAAGTACCCGGGCACATAATACATTAACCATAGACGATACGGAACAGTCCGAATGCTGGGAAAGTTTCCGGGTTGCCCGGAGAATAAAGGATTCGGAAGGCTGCATGGAAAACCATGATGGAATACCGGTATTCAGGGGAAGCTGCTTGAACTATAAAGAACAGAGGCATGCAAGAAGCATCATGTGGATAAGGCCGGATATACTGCTTGTTGTTGACAGGGTATTTGCCTCAGAATATCGTTATACCAAAAGCTATATTCATATCCATCCCCAATATGAACTTATATGGACGGACCACTGGGAAATCACAAAAGAAAAAAAGAGAACAGCCGACATTGTTTGTATAAATGCGGATTCGGCAAAGAAATATCGCGGAGACGAGATAAACGGATGGTACGCACCTGAGTTCGGTTTAAAATGTGAAAATGATGTGCTTGAAATAATCAGTCATGTTCCTGTTTCCGGATATATAATAAATTTCAGCAATCAGCCTATCGATACGGCCTTATGGGAACGGATCATGGATATAGTTGAAAAAGAAAAAATAAAAAGTATTAAATAACAAAAATTTATTTTAATTATAAGAGAAAGGTTCTCGAATAAATATATGAGAATAGTAGTGATAAGTCATTATTTTGCGCCCGAAATCGGTGCACCGTCAGCAAGAATATACGAAATGGCCAAACGATGGGTAAGGGAGGGTCATGATGTACAGGTTATAACCGGTTTTCCCAATCATCCCACAGGTATTGTCCCTGAAAAGTACAGAGGGCTCAGATACCTTTGTGAGAATATGGATGGCATTACCGTGCATCGCAGTTACATATATGCGACTCCCAACAAGGGATTTTTGAAAAGGACCATAAGCCACATATCGTTCATGATTTCCAATGTCATCTATTCGATGCGAAAAATAGGAGATGTGGATATTGTTATATCTACTTCACCTACGTTCTTTTCAATGTTTTCCGGACACTATCTAAGCAGGCGGAAAAAGGTGCCCTGGATACTGGAAATCCGGGATTTGTGGCCGGCTGCTATTGATGCGCTGGGAGTCATGAAAAGCAAAAAAATACTTGGCCTGTTGGAAAAGATGGAGTTGGGATTTTACCATAAAAGCAGCCATATTGTAGTGGTGACGCAATCCTTTAAGCAAAACCTCATATCAAGAGGAATATCCGAGGAAAAGATTGATGTAATAACCAATGGATTTGATGAAGAATTGTACAGGCCTATGCCCAAAAACAAGTCGCTGATACAGCAATATCAGCTTCAGGATAAATTTGTCGTTACCTATATAGGTGCCCATGGAATCTCACATGCACTGGATAAAATAGTGCTTACGGCCGAGAAGCTGAAAGAGCAAAAGGACATCCAATTCGTTTTTGTAGGCGAGGGCGCTGAAAAAGAAAAAATAAAAGCCATGGCAGCAGCCAGGAATTTGCAGAACATACTGTTTATTGACGGACAGCCTAAGGAGAAGATGCCTGATTATTATAACATTTCGGATGTATCATTGGTAACGCTTAAGAATATACCGTTGTTCAAGGCATTTATTCCGTCAAAGATATTTGAGATAATGGGCTGCGGCATACCCATCATAGCAAGCCTTGACGGAGAGACGGCAGATATTCTGAAAAAGTCGCAGGCAGCCGTTATCGTGCCGCCGGAAGATGCAGAAGCAATGAAAGATGCAATTATAAAGCTGAAAGAAAATCACGAGCTTAGAAATACGATGAGCAAGAACGGGCCTGCATATGTAAAAAAATATTATTCCAGAACCATGTTGGCGGAAAGATATATGGAGATAATAAAAAAAACAATCTCCAAGGGGTGAATCATACGCATACGAAAAAACCAATACCAGAAAATCGGCACATGCAGCGGAATATTTTTACTGAGTATATAAGCCACAACTAATGTCAAAGCATACCTGACGGCATATAACATGCAGTCGTAAGACAAAAACACGAAAGGTTGGTGCAAATGGAATTTGCATTCTGGACAGCAATATGCTTAATCGCATATTCTTATATCGGATATTATATGTTCCTGAATATAACGTATTTTATTAAATCCTTAAAAGATGAAGATGTAGACATAAGCTATTCATTTGAAGACAATTATCCCAAGGTGTCCTTGATTATTGCTGCTTACAATGAGGAGAGCGTTATCGAAAAAAAGATACGGAACACATTGCAGTTAAAATATCCGAAAGACAAATTGGAAATCATTATCGCTTCGGACCATTCCACCGACCGAACCAATGAAATTGTCAGAAGGTATGCGGATACAGGTATTATTTTATATGTGGCTCAGGAAAGAAAAGGAAAGACCAATGTACAGAATGAAGCGGTAAGAATAGCAACCGGTGAAATATTGGTATTTTCCGATGCCAATGCCATGTGGGAAAGACATTCTCTGATTCGACTGGTCAATAATTTTGCAAATCCAAAGGTCGGCTATGTAGCCGGAAGGCTTGAATATATTAATCGCAACAGCAATATCACCAGTTATTCGGAAAGCCTGTACTGGAAATATGACTTGCTTTTAAGAAACTTCGAATCGAAAATCTACTCCATAACCGCAGGAAATGGAGCCATCTATGCAGTCCGCAGGGAGGACTACGAATATGTGGACCCCATGTATACCCATGACCTTGAATTTCCTCATCTTATGGTGGAGAAGGGAAAACTGGCCATATACGATGAAAGCGCCGTTGCTTTCGAAAAGGCGGGCGAAACACTGCAGGATGAATTTAAGCGAAAGGTAAGAATGTTCAGCCGCAACTGGCAGAGAATGCTCACCAACTTCAATATGTTCAACCCATTCAAGGTAGGACTTCTCTACTCCATATTTATGGTTTCCCATAAGTTGCTGAGATACTTTCTGCCGTTTTTGCATATATTTTTGTTCATAAGTAATATATTGCTTATTTCCGAGCCATTTTACCTGCACATATTGTATGTGCATGTACTGTTTTATGTTTTGGCATTAATAGGGTTTACAACGGGAACTCACAATAAGCTATTTTACATACCGCTATATTATGTAACCTTTCAGTATACCACCCTGTTGGGATTTATCAAATACATAACCGGAGGCAATAAGGCCTATTGGGAAAAAGCCGAAACAACCAGATATTAAATCTGGTTGTTTTATCATTTCAGGACGTATTTCTGACATTTCAGGCCGAAAGTGTTTTTTTGATTATTTTTTTTGGTATTATAGTGTCCTGCACTAAGAATCAAAGAAAATGTCATTATTACATAAAAATATATAAAATATTTTAGTTAAATTAAACAGATTACATAAATACTAAATTTTTTGCAATAATGTCTTGGAAATGTATTGAATTGTTAATAGGATTATTATATAATGAAACTGATTTATGTTGTTAAAACTAGCCCCAATACATATCTTTCGTTAGCATGAATAAATTCGATCTGTAACGGAATACTTGTCAAAGCATTGGCATTAGCAAATTAGACCTGCGGGAAAAGAAAGACGTCTGCCGCAGGTTTTTGATGTAGGGAGAAGTGATGGATGGTAAAAGGGGGGAACATTATGGCGTATTACAGAAAGATGAAAAGGTTAATTGACATAATTTTGTCCTCACTGGGTCTGATTATACTTTCTCCTTTGTTTCTTATACTGGCTATAGCGATAAAGGTTGATTCCAAAGGTCCGATACTATTCAAGCAAAAGAGAATTGGAAAAAACAAAAGCGATTTTCATATATTAAAATTCCGCACTATGAGGATTGATGCACCGAAGGATGTGCCAACACACCTGTTGGAAAATCCGGAAGAATACATCACCAAAGTAGGCAGATTTCTTAGGAAAACAAGTCTTGATGAGCTTCCTCAGTTATGGAATATATTGGTTGGTCATATGAGTATCATAGGCCCCAGACCGGCACTGTGGAACCAATATGACCTTATTGCAGAACGTGACAAATACGGTGCGAACGACATAAGGCCCGGACTTACAGGCTGGGCCCAGATAAACGGCAGAGATAAACTATCAATAGAAGCAAAAGCAAAATTGGACGGGGAATATGTTCAAAAAATGAGTTTTTTATTTGATGCAAAATGTTTTTTTGGTACGATAATTAGTATATTGAAAAACGATGGAGTAATTGAAGGACAAACTGCAATAAACAGAAACAAACAAGATATAAATGCAATGATAATTTGAATAAAGTAGTAAAGTAGATTTATGCTTTGGATTTACTATTTTTACCAAAGTTATAATAAAATTACGACAGAAAAAGAAAGGAATGGCTATATAAGTTGAAGGCTTTGAATAAAAAAAAAATTTACCTTTCTTCTCCTCACATGAGTGATGAAGGATATGAAATGCAGTACATACAGGAAGCATTTGATACCAATTGGATTGCTCCTCTTGGAAAAAATGTCACCGAATTTGAAAATGAATTATCTGCTATGTTGGGAGTCAAATCGGCTGCAGCATTATCCTCAGGGACTGCCGCAATACATATGGCATTAAAAGCAGCAGGTGTCGGTGCAGGGGATATAGTATTTTGTTCCAGTTTAACCTTTGCAGCGACAGCAAATCCGATTATCTATCAAAATGCCATTCCGGTTTTTATAGATAGCGACCATAAGACATGGAATATGGATCCGCAGGCTTTGGAAAAGGCATTCGAAAAATATACCCCAAAGGCTGTAATCGTAGTTCATCTGTATGGCTTAGCAGCAGACATGGATAAGATTGTTGAACTATGTAAAAAGCACAATGTAGCACTTATTGAAGATGCAGCAGAAAGCCTTGGTACGTTATATAAAGGGAAGCATACCGGTACATTCGGAGATTATGGAGTTTTTAGTTTTAATGGCAATAAAATCATTACCACATCAGGTGGTGGAATGCTGGTATCCGATAACGAAGAGAGAATTGCCAAGGTCAGATTTTGGGCAACTCAAAGTCGTGACCCTGCAAGACACTATCAACATAGCGAATTAGGCTATAACTACAGAATGAGCAATATAGTAGCAGGTATAGGAAGAGGTCAGCTTAAAGTATTACATAAAAGAATAGAAAAAAAACGATACATATATGAATATTACAAACGTGAATTAGGCAGTCTTGACGGTGTTCAAATGATGCCTATCAACGAATGGAATGAGCCAAACTGTTGGCTTAGCTGTATAACATTGTGTGGAAAAGTAAGACCGTTGGATATTATGGAAGCATTAGAAGCAGAAAATATTGAAAGCAGACCCATATGGAAACCAATGCACATGCAGCCGTTTTATAAAACATATGATTTTATCGGAGACGGTGTGTCAGAGGAGATATTTGAAAACGGTGTATGTCTGCCGAGTGATACCAAGATGAGTGATGAGGATTTGGATAGGATAGTGAGGATTATAAAGGGGTTGTGGTAATAATATGCAAATAGAAAAAAGAAGCGGAGGAAAACTTTCTAACTTTCCAACTTTCCAATTTTCCAACAATAAAACAAAACGTTTTATATATAAGAAGTACTTTAAGAGACCAATGGATTTTATTTTGTCATTATGTGCAATCATTGTACTATCACCTGTTATGCTTATAGTAGCTATATTGGTCAGGATTAAACTTGGCAGTCCGGTAATATTCAAACAGAAAAGACCCGGACTTAATGAGAAGATATTTACAATGTATAAATTTAGGACAATGACGGATGTAAGAGATGAACATGGAGAATTATTGCCTGATAGTGTTAGGCTTACGAAGTTTGGTAAGTTTTTAAGGAGTACAAGCCTTGATGAATTACCGGAATTATTTAATATTTTAAAAGGGGATATGAGTATTGTCGGGCCAAGGCCGTTATTAGTACAGTATCTTCCTTTATATAATGAACATCAAAAACGGCGTCATGAAGTTAGGCCGGGATTATCCGGGTTGGCACAAATTAATGGCAGAAACTCAATAACATGGGAAGAAAAATTTGATTATGATGTAGAATATGTAGATAATGTTAGTTTCATTGGTGATTGGAAGATTATTTTACTGACATTGAAAAAGGCGTTTATACGTGAAGGTATTCATTCAGAAAATTCTGCTACCATGGAGTATTTCAAAGGTTCTGCTTGAAAAGAAGAGAATATATTGTATTTTTGTGAGGTACAACTGATGAAAAAAAAATTAATCATAATAGGTGCTGGTGGTTGTGGCAGGGAAGTCGCCCAAATAGCCACAGATATACAAAGGACAAATACAACTGATTGGGAGTTATATGGTTTTATAGACGATAACCCAAATGCTTTAGACAATGTAGATTGTAATGTTTCATTGTTAGGGAATATTCAAGAATGGGTACCGAAAGAAGATGAGCTTTTTATATGTGCTATCGGTAATCCAACATTACGTGAGAAGCTAACTGTTATATTAGAAGAAAAAGGAGCGAATTTTACCAGTTTAATACATCCTACAGTTATTATAGCTTCTAGTGCAAGATATGAGCCGGGACTGGTTGTGTATCCATTTACCAGTATTTCTGTTAATACGAATATTGGCAAGCATGTATTAATTAACATGCATAATGCAGTCGGACATGATGCTTGTATAGGAAGTTATTCGGTACTTAGCAGTTTTTGTGATATTACTGGTCATGTACATATAGGGAAAAAAGTTTTTTTGGGTAGTCATGTTTCTGTTGCACCAGGTTTAAAAATAGGCGATAATGCTAATGTTGGGCTTGGTAGTGTAGTTGTTTCGTCAATAAAGGAAGGCAAACATGTATTTGGCAATCCAGCCCGAATGTTAAAGCTATAGGGGGTATATCATTTTATGGACGTATTAAAGGTATCCGGTGTGAAAATCAGAGGAATTGTAGCTTGTTTGCCGGAAAATATTTTGGATAATAAAGCAGAATGTTCTGAATTGTTTGGTGAAGGAGTAAATACATTAATAAAGGCAACGGGTATAAATGCAAGATGTATTGCAAATATCGGGACTAGTTCATTAGATTTAGGTGTAGCTGCAGCAAAGAAGTTAATGATTGAAACAGGGACAAGCCCGGAAGAAATTGGAGCAGTCATCTGTGTTACTTTTACACCGGAATATCTGATGCCGGCGGATGCTCCTGCTGCACAAGCAAGATTAGGTATTCCCAATCATTCAATGGCATTTGATATTAATATGGCATGTTCAGGTTATGGATATGGTTTGTATGTTGCGGCTGCATTGACTCGTGCACTGAATAAAAAAGTGCTGCTCCTTGATGGTGATGTGCAATCAGCATATGTATCCAGACATGACAAAGCAACCTTTCCGGTTATGGCAGATATTGGGACAGCGACAATGATTGAGCCTGACAATACATCTGATGAATGGAGATTTTCTTTTTATACCGATGGTAGTAGAAGAGAGGCATTATTTATTCCGGCAGGTGGTACAAAGCGCCCTGTTCAACAAAATGATTTAGATTATAAAGAGTATGAAGATGGAAGCAAGCGTCGAGACATTGACATATATATGGATGGATTTGAAGTATTTAAGTTTGTAGCACAAGATGTAAGTAAATTTATTGCTCGATTTATGGAGGAAATTAAGTTATCGTCTGAGAGTATTAATGCTTTTGTGCCTCATCAGGCAAATATATATATGATAGAACAGTTAGCCAAAAAATTAAAATTTAAAAGTGACATAGTTTGGAAAAGCGGAAATGAGTTTGGTAATCCTGCTTCTGGATCTGTTCCGTTAACAATAGCCAAAAATGCGGCAGAATGGTTTGAACAAGGCAAAGGTGGGAATATTCTGATTTCAGGTTTTGGCGGAGGATTATCGATAAGTGTAGCAAATATAAAATTATTAAGTAATGGTTTTTATTCTATAATTCATTATGGTAAAGGAGAATAAGATGGATAAGTTTTTGAAATTTTTGGCAGAAATAATGGAAGTAAATGTAGAAAATTTGTCACTTCAGACAGAGTATCAGTCTATTCCACAATGGGATTCTTTAATGCATTTAAGGATTGTTGCTGAAATAGAGGAGAAATATGGCGTAGAAATTCCTATTGATGAAGTGCCGGATATTAAGACGTTAGGTGACTTTTACAAGTATATTTCGAATGAATAGGTGATTAATTAATGAAAATCGCTATACTTTCAAATGTAAATCTTGATTTATTAATTCAAGCTTTATCGAAACATAACGAAGTATATCACCAGGCCGGGTATGGGCAATGGATACAAGAAGCGATTAATCCAAGTGATCATTTACGGAGCTTTAACCCTGAAGCTATTTTTATATTGCTTGATGGTTCGGCTTTATTAGATGGTATAGATAGCATCAATGAAGCTAAACAAGAAATGATTAATGCTATACATTATTGTGAGAATTTAGCTTCATTATTCAGTTCTACTATGATTTTTGTTTCCAACATAGATATTGCGCCCAAAGAAATAATTGCAGGAGATAGGATTCGTCCTGAACATAATTTAATGAATTTTTGGGAGAATGAGTTGGAAAATTGTATTCATAATAATACGAATATTCATTTATTTGATTTGAGGTTATTAATTGAAGAATTTGGACGACATAATTTTTATTCTGATAAAATGTGGTACATGGGATCCATTCCTTATAGTATTAAGGGTATTTCAGGCTTAGCAGATGCTATTATGATGAAAATTCAGGCCCATACCAGTACTCGTAAGAAAGTATTAATATTGGATTTGGATAATACTTTATGGGGCGGAGTACTAGGTGAAGATGGATTTGATGGTATAGAAATTTCTCGAAGTTTAATTGGGGCTGTTTACAGAGATACACAGTTAAGAATAAAAGAATTGGCTCGTTCCGGGATATTACTTGCAATTGTATCCAAAAATGATAGAGATGATGTGCTTCATGTATTGGATGAACATCCTCAGATGGTATTGCGGTCAAAGGATTTTGTTTGTATATATGCGAATTGGGATTCAAAAGTAAATAATATTGTTAATCTTGCCAATACATTGAATTTAGGACTGGACTCTTTTGTATTTCTTGATGATAATCCTGTAGAACGTGAAGCTGTAAGAAGAGCGTTACCGGAAGTTACAGTTGTAGATTTTCCTAAGGATGTAGCTAATTTGCCTGGTACGATACAAAAGATTGCAGAGCGTTACTTTTTTGCTGCTCGTTTAACAAAAGAAGATGTTTTAAAGACAAATCAGTATCAGCAGGAGATAAAGAGGCAAGCTGCATTGGAAAATGTACTATCTATTGAAGATTATCTTGTATCGCTACAGATCAAGGTAGTATTGGAAGAAATGAAAAATGAACAATTAGAGCGTGTAGCTCAGTTGACACAAAAAACAAATCAATTTAATTTGGTGACCCGGCGTTATTCAGCGGAACAGTTGATTGCATATAAAGAGAAAAAGGATAATCACATATATGTAGCAACGGTATCTGACAGATATGGCGATAGTGGTCTTGTATTTGTATTAATGATTTCTGAGAATGGAGATAAAGCAAAAATTGATAATTTACTAATGAGTTGTCGAGTGATGGGGCGTTATATTGAGGATGCAGTTATTGCAGCAGTTGAGGAGAAATTAATGGAAAAGGGGATAACACAGATTGCGGCTCAGTATATACCAACCGAAAAAAACAAACCTGTAAAAGATTTAATGGAACGATTAGATTATCAACTGGTAAGTACCGATGAGAACAATATAAAGACCTATATTCGCTATTTAGAAAAGGAATGTTCGCAGCGTAAAGTTCTTTTTGAAGTAAAATGGAGGTAATCAATGAAAGTACATCATATTGGATATGCAGTAAAAGAAATTGATGAAGCTGTAAAAAAATTTCGTGATTTAGGGTATGTAGTTGAAGATAAAATTGAAGATGAATCTCGAAAGGTTGTTATTGCTTTTGCAAGAAATAATGATGTATTAGTAGAGTTAGTAGCTCCGATGGGTGAAGGCTCACCAGTTGATGGCATCCTTGATAAGAATGGAGCAGCACCATATCATATTTGTTATGAGGTTCATAATATTGAAGAAGCCTGTAAGGAATTGAAAAAAGAAGGGTGGACAGTTTTAATAAAACCTGCACCGGCTCCGGCTATTAATGGTGCATTAGTTGTTTTTTTATATAATAGAATTGTTGGTTTAATTGAGTTGGTAGAAATAGTATAACTTATGAAAGGGGTAGCATGATGGATAAGTTTTTAGAATTGATGGCAGAAATATTGGAAGTAAATGTTGAAGACATTTCAATGGATACAGATTTTCGCGAAGATATAGAAGACTGGGATTCAATGAAAGGATTTTCTGTAATTTGTATGATAGAAGATGAATATGGGCTGGTAATAGACGTTCCTACTTTCTTAAAATGCAAAACGATTGGTGATTTGTATAATAAAGTAAATATCAATGAATAGAAACAGGTGGTACATATGGTACGACATCCAATATTGGTTACAGGAGCAACTGGTGGTATTGGTGAGGCTGTGGTAAGAAAATTAATTAGTAAGGGTTTCTCAGTTATTGCCTTAAGCCATAACCGTGAACAACTTGAAAATAAATTTCAAGGCTTGGAACAGTGTTTATGTATAGATTATGATCTCAATAATATTGACGGGATACCGTCATTAATTAAAGAAATAACAAAAAATTACGGTGGACTTAGAGGGCTGGTGCATTGCGCAGGATACGATAAGCTTGCTCCGTTATATTTATCACGAATGTCTGATATAGAGAGTTTGTTCTCTATTCATGCAATGGCAGCAATTGCTCTTTGTGGACAGATTGCAAAGAAGGGCAATGCATCTGAAGGATGTTCTATTGTATTAATATCTTCTTTATCAGCACATGAAGGTGCTGCAGGACATACGGCTTATGCGGCAGCAAAAGGTGCACTTGAAGGCTTTTTACCTGGTGCGGCATCAGAATTGGCCGGCAAGGGTATACGTATCAATTTGGTTGTTCCTGGTGTTGTTAGAACGAAAATGTCCGCAGGATTTATTGATAAAATGGATGAAGAACAAAGGACGGCACTTGAAAATAGTTATCCTTTAGGGCTTGGAGAGCCTGAAGATGTAGCCAATGCAATTGTTTTTTTCCTTAGTGATGAGGCCAAATGGATTACAGGACAAAAGTTGATATTAGATGGCGGACATATGTGTAGAAAAGTTTAAATTATATAAAGAGATGCTGATTTGTATAAATAATTACTATGGAATTTTTATAAAGGTATAAATAGGACGAAGATTATATGTAGTGCATATACTAAGGAGATATATGATGGGAAGAATTTTAATCTTGGCAAACGATGCCGGTGGCTTATATAAATTTAGAAAAGAATTAATTCAGGAATTAGTCAAAAAGTATGAAGTATATATATCCCTTCCTAATGGTACATTTATACCGAAACTTATTGAATTGGGTTGTACATATATTGAAACTCCAATTAGCAGGCGAGGAACGAATCCAGTCACAGACTTGATTTTATTGTTAAAATATATAAATATTGTAAAATACGTTAAGCCTGATGTAGTTTTAACTTATACTATTAAACCTAATGCTTATGGCGGAATTGCTTGCCAAGTTGCTAAGCGGCCTTATATAGCTAATATTACAGGTTTGGGTACAGCAGTTGAAAATAAAGGATTATTACAGAAAATCACTTTGCTATTATATAAAAAGGCTTTAAAAAAGGCTGAATGTGTTTTTTTTCAAAACAATGAGAATAGGCAATTTTTTATTGATAATAGGATTGTTACAGGTAAAAATAGGTTAATTCCGGGTTCGGGTGTAAATTTAGAAGAGTTTCATTTACTAGATTATCCTTCAGATGATATAATTCATTTTTTATTTGTTGCGCGAGTAATGAAGGAAAAGGTGATAGATCAGTATTTGGATGCTGCTAAAGTGATTAAGAAAAAGTATCCTAATACAATGTTTCACGTAATTGGTTATTGTGAAGAAAACTATAAAGATCAATTGAAGAATGCGGAAGAAAACGGGATTATTAAGTATCATGGTCTTCAAAGTGATGTATGTAAGTTTTATAAGATATCACATTGTACGATTCATCCCACATATTATCCGGAAGGTATGTCGAATGTGTTGCTTGAGAGTTGTGCATGTGGAAGACCTATTATTACTACTAATAGAACAGGTTGTAGAGAAATTGTTGAAGATGGAGTCAATGGATATATTGTAGAGCAAAAGAATAGTCAAGATTTAATAGAGAAAATAGAGAATTTTATAAAGTTAGATTATGAAGCCAAAAAGAAGATGGGTTTAGCCGGACGAAAGAAAGTTGAATGTGAGTTTGATAGGAAAATTGTAGTTGAGGCTTATATGAATGAAGTTGAAAAGACAATAGGAGGAAATTGAGATAGATGGATTATAAACAGATCATCCCCAATCAGGAAATGAGATTAAAGATATTAGGTTTAACGAATTTTATTCCTGATAAAACGATGTTACGGTTACAATATAGAATTGCTACTGGGAGAAAACTTAATCTAATGAATCCTAGAAGGTTCACAGAAAAATTACAATGGTATAAGTTATATTATCGTGATCCAATTATGACTCAATGTGCTGATAAATATGAAGTTAGAAAATATGTTAAATCTAAGGGATATGGTGATATCTTAGTACCCTTATATGGCGTCTATGAAAATGTGGAAGATATTGATTTAAATAGTCTACCGGATAAATTTGTTTTGAAAACTACTAACGGGAGTCATACGAATATATTTTGTGAAGATAAAACCAAATTGAATATAGAATTTATAAGAAAGCAACTTAATAATTGGATGTTTAAACGAAATATTAAAGCGGGAAGAGAGTGGGCTTATTACAACATAAAACCTCGTGTAATATGTGAAAAATATCTTGAAAAAGATCAAAATAATGATTTAATTGATTATAAATTTTTTTGTTTTAACGGCAAGCCTTACTGTTTGTATGTTATTACAAATCGTTATATGGAAAGCGGTATGAAATTAGGTATACATGATATTAATTTTAATCAATTGCCTTATAGAAGATCTGATATTCAAATGTTAGATGAAAGATTAACAAAGCCTAAAAATTTTGAATTAATGGTCGAAATAGCAACAGATTTATCTAAAGAGTTTCCTCATGTGAGGGTTGATTTATACAATATTGATGGAAAAATATTTTTTGGTGAAATGACCTTTTATGATGGTAGTGGATATAAGGGGTTTATTCCAGATGAGTTTGATTTTATTTTAGGGGAGCAATTTGTTTTACCTATATGATCTA
>ENA-UPSA01000252-UPSA01000252.1-bioreactor-metagenome-genome-assembly--contig:-NODE-252-length-85376-cov-9.378465_pt1 | contig 85376 bp, 74 predicted proteins | sample MGYA00238183_ERZ773288 | MGnify/ENA primary metagenome ERZ773288 (study PRJEB29028, sample SAMN07631243) | bioreactor metagenome | isolation source: Switchgrass digestor | place: USA: Dartmouth... | reverse complement strand
GCTTTCCGCAACGAGTATTGATTCTACCATATCGCTTCGCTTTTGTCAACCTCTATTTTTTCTTTTTCAAGAAGCCTTTCGGTTTCCTTAAGCGCCGCGCATCAGGCAGCTTTAAGATAATAGCATACGCCGCAATCTATGTCAAGAGGATTTTTCAAAATTTCTCGGAAATTGTCATTACCCCTCTTGTACCGTCGAATTCCGTGATCAATCCCCCGCCGAAATCCACCTGCCAATCCCAATAGAGAGGGCGGGGCATGTGGTAGCGTCGCAGGATGGCGCGTATCACCGACAGGTGGGTAACAATGGCAACCTTTTGCAAGCCCTTGCACTCCATCTCGTTTACAATCTGGCGAATGGCGGCGCCGCAACGAGCCCCAAAAGCGTGGGGGTCCTCCCCGTCGGGCGGGGGAGCAAGGATTGGGTTGGTAATCCACTGTTGGAACTCCTCGTCCGCCTCCAGTTCCCGATAGCTTTTGCCGGAAAACCTTCCGTAATCGTAGGGCTCCAGTTCTCGCAACACAATGGCGGGAATGCGGGGGTAGATGATTTGCGCCGTGGCAAGGCTCCGCAAACGACTGCTGGTAAAGACCAGCTCCGCTTCCGGATAAATATGATTCGCCACCCGCCTTGTCAAGGAGGCTTGTCCCTCATCGGACAAAGGCTGGTCCAGAACCCCCAGGTACTTGTCCTGCAGCCCCGCCTCGGTGGCACCGCTTCGGATTAAGATAATAGTAATAGCCATATAGCTTGTCCGCCTTGTTGTCCGTGCCTTGTCGTCACTATTTCCATCATTATTGTACACATTGTATCTTATGGCGGACTAAGAGTCAATGATTGCTTTTGCCGGCGCCCAGCACCAAAATGCTGCACATGGCCAACAGGCAAAGAGCGGCCGCCGCTTTGGGAGGATCCAATTCCAGCACCGGGGGAGCTGTGGCGGTCCAAACCGGTAAATCGGCGCAGAACTTGCGGTACAACATCCGGGTAATGCCCGCCGACAAAAAGCCGTGAACGATTCGGGAAAAGACAAAGGGCCAGAATTGGGGCTTCTTGTTTTGAAAACAGGAGATGACCTGAAAGATGACCGACAGCCCACCCCAGGAGCAGCAAAAGCTCAACGCGATGATTGCCATCTCTCCGCCCAGGGCGGCGGCCACAAGACTGCCTCCCGTCACCTCAAACAAACCGGTGAAAAAGACGTTGACCAACCCAGGGTCCAGGTGGAGAAGGTAGGCAAGGCCATCGGACAAGCCCCTTCCCCTCAGCAGAGAAAGCAGTCCCGAAAACAGCACCGCAAAGGCGCACATGGTAATCATGGCGGAGGAAGCGTCCACCACCGCGGGCACAAAGGCGCCGCCGTACCCGGTCCACTCCCTTTTCTTTATTTTTGGAACGGGCTGCCCCCAAGACACCACCGCGCCGATGATGAGGGTGGCCAGGATTTGTCCGGCCAAAAGCACCACCCCTGCCCGGCGCACCATCAGCATTCCAATTCCCACAGCGGAGATGAGAAAAGAGGGGCTGGGATTGACGCAGAAGCAGAGCATCCGCCGGGCGGTGGCCTCGTCAATATCTCCCCGGTCCAGCAGGTTGGCCACCATCTTCGCCCCCACCGGATATCCCCCGATGAGGCTTAGCAGCACCGTGGCGCCCAGATGGGCCGGCAGCCGAAACACCCGGGTGGTGACGGGAGTCAATGGAATGGAAAGAAGGCGGGCCATATCTGTTCCCACCAAAAAACAGCTGAGCACCATAAAGGGAAAAAGGGCGGGAATCAGCACGCTGCCGCAGACCTCCAGCCCTCTGCGAACTCCGTCGGCCACCAGGAAGGCATCCACCAGAAGCCCCACCCCCAACAATACGATGAGAACGGAAAGGAGCAGCACGCCGGTTTTTTTCATCCCAAATCCCTCGCTCATACCTTATTATAAAACGCAACCCATCGTCTACCTTTTTGCTGTGTATTGTAAAGAACAACCGTCTACCCTGTATATACATATGAGGCATTCCCGGCAAAACATGTCTATCCCTTCGCCCTTCCGCATACATCTATAGAGAGAACAAAGCGGGAGGATAGGTCATGAGTCGACGCAAAAACCGGGAACCCGCCCCTGTTCCCGAGCAAAAGCCCAAAGGTATGTTGGGAGAACTGTTTGACATTCCCAAATCCGCCATGCCGGGGGTAATGCAAATCGAGCTGGCCGGCAACACCGAAGCCGTGGTCAGCGGCTGCACCGGCGTGTTGGAATACGACGAAAACACCATTCGCCTCTCCGGCGGAAAGATGAACGTCCGCTTTACCGGCCGCAACCTGCAGATTAAAGTGCTCACTCACGACAGCGCCATCATCACAGGATTTATCCTAAACGTGGAGTTTATCGCCTTGTAGCGGCGTCATGGAAGCATTGCGATGCTTGATTTCTCAAAAAAGAGGAGAACTTCATGTTTTTGATTGCTCTTATTCGATACATACGGGGATATGTGCGCTTTTCGGTCCGAGGCATGTATGTGGAACGGTTCCTCAACTATTTGGCTCGGGAGCGGATTGTCATTTGGGGGGCCAAGCGGCGGCAGGATTCCCTTTCCGCCTGCGTGGCGGCCGCCCGCTACCCCGAACTGCGGCATCTGGCACGAAAGGCGGGAGTCAAGCTCCGCCTGGTGGAAAAGCGGGGCCTGCCCTTTAAGCGCAAAAAGCTCAGCCGACGCCGTGGCCTTGTGGTGGGACTGGGCTTTTTTGTGCTGTTTTTGTTGGTGATGAGCCGGTTTATCTGGTCCATCCAGGTCAACGCAAAGGAGAAAGTGCCGGCGGAGCGGATTCTCTCCGTTCTGGAGGATTTGGGGGTCAAGCCCGGCATCCTTCGCAGCTCTATTAAAGTGCGGGAAGTGGAAAACAGGGCGCTGCTCCAGCTCCCCGAATTGAGCTGGATTGCCCTGAACATCGACGGCTGCACCATCTATGTGGAAGTCAACGAGACCATGCCGGTCCCCCCCATGATTAATCCGGATACTCCCTGCAACGTGGTGGCCTCCCATTCGGGGCAGATTCTGGAGATGCGGGTTTACAGCGGCCAGCCGGTAGTGAAAAAAGGGGAAGCGGTGCTGGAAGGCCAGATGATAGTCAGCGGCATCACCCAGGACAGGCGAGGCCAAAACACCTTCCGCCATGCCCGGGCGGACGTGATTGCCGAAGTAAGCCTTTCCCTAGAGGTGGAGGTCCCCCTGGACCAAATCACCTACGAAGAAACCGGAAAGTTTCTGCGCCGCCACTACCTGCGGGTGCTGGGGGTGGAGTTTCCCCTCTTTCTTCCCCTGCCCGTTCCCCGGCCCTATATCGTTGACCGAGCTAAATATCCCCTGATGGTGGGGTCGTTGGAGCTGCCCGTCGCCCGCCGGGTGGAAAAGTACACCCTGATGCGGGAGGTTCCCATCGTCTTAACGGAGGAGCAGGCAAAGGACCGGGCTATGCGGGAACTGGCGGCGTTGGAGCAAGTCAAAATAGGGGATAGCAAAATCATCGAGCGCACCCTTGTGGGCCGGCTGGACGGCGCGGTGTACCGGTTGCGGGCGGACTATATCTGCCACATGAACATCGCCATGCAACAAGAAATTCTTCAAAGCGAATAAACACCGTGCATCAGACCCATAATTATGGAAAGATTTTGTGATTTTTTCATAAAATCTTTGAGTTTTTACAAATAGTTAATAAATTCTTTCGCAAATCTGATATAATGGTTATAACTTAGTATAATTTTAATGGAAAAGTGCCAAAAAGCCGCTGTAAATGAGCTTTTCTGCCCCCGACCGGGACATGGCACACTCCGCACTATTGGGGGAATCGCATCTAAACATGATGGAGCATTTGATTCAAATCGACAGAATGGAGCACGCCGTAGAGCTTTTTGGCAACTACGACAAGAACATCGACATCTTAAGGAACACCCTGGGCGTGCAAATCGTCTGTCGTGGAGGAGAGGTTCGAATTTCCGGCGATGAGGTTAACGTATCCCACGCCGTTCGCGCCATTCAGGGGCTGTTGCGGCTGGTGGAGCGGGGCGAGCAGCTGACCGACCAGTCCATCCGCTACATGCTTACCCTGGTGGAAGAGGGCAACGAAAACCAGTTCGAAGAACTCTCCAAGGATGTTATCTGCATCACCGCCCGAGGCAAGCCTCTCAAGGCCAAAACCCTGGGGCAAAAAAAGTACGTGGATGCCATGCGGGAAAAAACCATTACCATTGGCATCGGGCCCGCCGGCACCGGCAAGACCTACCTGGCGGTGGCCATGGCGGTGCGCGCCTTTCGGGCGCAGGAGGTCAGCCGCATCATCCTCACCCGCCCGGCGGTGGAAGCCGGCGAAAAGCTGGGCTTTCTGCCGGGGGATTTGCAAAACAAAGTGGACCCGTATCTCCGCCCCCTTTACGACGCTTTGTTTGAAATGCTGGGGGTGGACAACTTCCATAAATACCTGGAGCGGGGCAGTATCGAAATCGCTCCTCTGGCCTACATGCGGGGCCGCACCCTGGACGACAGCTACATCATCCTGGACGAAGCGCAAAACACCACGCACGAGCAGATGAAGATGTTTCTCACCCGTCTTGGCTCCGGGTCCAAGGCGGTGATTACCGGAGACGTTACCCAAATCGATTTGCCAGACCCGAAAAAATCGGGACTGACCGAAGCGGCCAAGGTGCTGCGGCATATCGAGGACATCGCCATCGTCCGCTTTTCCGAGCGGGATGTGGTGCGGCACAAGCTGGTGCAGGAAATTATCAAGGCCTACGAAAAATACTACGATGAAAACCGGAGAGGACGTTGACTATGGATAAACTAAAGGTCTCCATTACCAATATGCAGAAGGAAATGAAAATCCCGACGGGAATCCGCCTGCTGATACGCAAATGCTGCCACGCCGTGCTGCAACTGGAAGGCATGAGCGGCAATTTTGAAGTTTCGGTCAGCTTTTTGGACAACGAATCCATCCGCGAGCTGAACCACAAATACCGCAATAAAGATTCCGTTACCGACGTGCTTAGCTTCCCCAGCGGGGAAAACGGCAATTTCGAAGTCAACCAGGAAACCGGAGCCACCATGCTGGGCGACATCGCCATTTCCATCCCCATGGTGTATAAGCAGGCCGAACAGTACGGCCATTCCATCCAGCGGGAATTTGCCTACCTCACCGTTCATTCCATGCTCCACCTGCTGGGCTACGACCACGAAGCGGGCGGCCTTGCCCAGGTAAGAATGCGGGAGAAAGAGGAAGAAGTGCTGGCCCGACTGGGTCTGCAGCGAGATGCCAGTTATGTCCGCGAGGATCTCTAAGCCCCGGTTTTCAAAAGAACCATCCACAGGCAGCAAGCAGCATGACCTTCTGCCTTCTAAAAAGAATCCCCCGTTGTACCGCTCCTTCGCCTATGCCTTTTCGGGAATCGGCATTGCCCTTTCGCGGGAGAGGAATCTGCGTGTCCATCTGGGAGCGGGAGCGGGGGCGCTTTATTTTGGAAGGATTTACGGCCTTTCCCGGGTGGAATGGGCGGTTTTGCTGCTCACCATCGGCTTGGTGGTGGCCTGCGAGCTGCTCAACACCGCCGTCGAACACCTTACCGATTTGGTGGCCCACGGAAAGCTCCACCCCCTCCTCAAAGTGGCCAAGGATACCGCCGCCGCAGGGGTGCTGGTGGCCGCTCTGGTCAGCGTGGGAGTTGGCGTTATTTTATTTGGGAACCTTCAGCGGCTTTCCCTTGCGGTGCAGGTCATAGCCCGGCGCCCTCTGCCCCCTTTGCTGCTGGCGGCTGTGATTTTGCTGCTGATTTTTCTGCCTTCCCGCCAAAATCGGAGGGAAAAGCCCTCCGACCATAAATAGCGCTGGATTCAGACGCTTATCTATGTTATACTGGATTCGCCTTAAGGACGAGTCCTTTTGTTTTGAAGTATCTTTTCCGTGTTTTTACGGGATACTAACTATTACCATTCCAATGAAAAGGAGGGAGGGTCCTCTATGTCGAAACCCATTGTGGCCATTGTCGGGCGGCCCAACGTTGGGAAGTCCACCCTGTTTAACAAGCTGACCGGCAAACGGCTGGCCATTGTGGAGGACACCCCCGGCGTCACCCGGGACAGGCTTTACGCCGAGTGCGAGTGGCGAGCCAAGGAGTTTATGCTGGTGGACACCGGCGGCATCGACCCGTACGACGAAAGCCCCATGCTGGTAATGATGCGCCGTCAGGCTCAAATTGCCATCGACAGCGCCGACGCCATCATCTTTGTCACCGATGTGCGGGCCGGCGTCACCGCCACCGACGCCGACGTGGCCGTCATGCTGCAAAAAAGCGGAAAACCCATTGTGCTCTGCGTCAACAAGTGCGACAATCTGGGCGAACCGCCCCCGGAGTTTTACGAGTTTTACAATTTAGGGCTGGGAGACCCCGTTCCCGTTTCCTCCACCCACGGCCACGGCACCGGTGATTTGCTGGACAGGGTCTTTGAATATCTCAACTTTGAGGAAACCGAGCGCTACAGCGAGGATTATATCAAGGTCGCCGTCATCGGCAAGCCCAACGTGGGAAAAAGCTCCCTTATTAACCGCATTGCCGGCGAGGAGCGGATGATTGTCTCGGATATTCCCGGCACCACCCGGGACGCCACCGACACCATCATCGAAAACGAAAAGGGCAAGTTTGTGTTTATCGATACCGCCGGTATCCGGCGCAAGTCCAAGGTGGACGAAGCCATCGAGCGGTACAGTGTTCTGCGCTCCTACATGGCGGTGGACCGGGCCGACGTCTGCGTCATCCTGCTGGACGCCACCGTCGGCTTTACCGAGCAGGATTCCAAAATTGCAGGCTACGCCCACGAACAGGGCAAGGGCTGCATCGTGGCGGTCAACAAGTGGGACGCCGTGGAAAAAGATGACAAAACCATGCAGGAGATGCGCAAAAAGCTGGAGCAGGACTTTTCCTTCATGAGTTATGTCCCCTTTGTCTTTATCTCCGCCAAAACCGGTCAGCGGATTTCCAACCTCTTTGATTTGATTGTGTATGTGGCCCAGCAAAACGCCACCCGCATTTCCACCGGCATGCTCAACGATTTGCTGGCCTACGCCACGGCGCGGGTGCAGCCCCCTTCCGACAAGGGCAGGCGGCTGAAAATCTATTACATCACCCAGGCCAGCACCAAGCCCCCCACTTTTGTCTGCTTTGTCAATCAGGCGCAGCTCTTCCACTTCTCCTATCAGCGCTATCTGGAAAACCAGATTCGGGAACACTTCGGGCTGGAGGGCACCCCCATCCGCCTGGTTGTTCGGGAACGGGGGGACTAATAGCGCCTTTGGAGGTATCTTATGCCTCGGATCATCTACTGGATTGGCGGTTCCCCCTGCTGCGGCAAAAGTGTGGTGGCGGAGGGGTTGGCCAAAAAACACGGCTATTTTCTCTACAGCCTGGACGAGGATTTGGGGGACTTTATGAGCCGCCTGGCCGGGCAGGGCAACCTTCTTTGCCGGGACATGCTCAAGCCCTGGAACGACGCCACCTGGGAGCGGGATATTCAAACGCTGTGCCGGGAGCAGGAGCTCCTTTACGAGTCTATTTTCCCCCTGATGTGGGAAAAGCTCTCGGCTCTTCCCCACTCCGTCGTGGTGGCGGAAGGCGCCGGTCTGATGCCGTCCCTGGCAAGGGGTTGTGCCGTTTCTGCCCGGCGCTATCTCTGCATGGTTCCCACCCCCTCCTTTCAGCGGGAACAGTATGCCAGGCGGGATTGGGTGGAGCTTTTTCTCAAAGACTGCACCAGGCCCCAGTTTGCGTTTCGGCGGTGGATGGAGCGGGATGAGCTCTTTGCCCGCCGCCGCCTGGAGGAAGCGAAAGCTTTGGGTTACCCCACCCTGTTGGTGGACGGGACACTTTCTTTGGAACAAACCCTTGCCCGGGTGGAAAAAGCGTTCGGGCTGGCAGGATAAACGAATTTACGACGACCAATGCGATTGGGGGGAAGGACATGACCATCGCGATTGCAGCGGCGATTGCCCTGGTGAGCTACCTGATTGGAAGTGTCAATTTTGCCATCATTGTATCCCGCCTCCACGCCGGGGACGACGTGCGCCGCCACGGCAGCGGCAACGCCGGCATGACCAACGTGCTGCGCACCTACGGCAAGGGGCCCGCCGCCCTCACCTTTTTGGGGGACTTTCTCAAGGCGGGCGTCGCCATCACCATATCCCGGTGGATTTGGACCCGAACCGGAGTGGCTCTGCCTTTGGACGTGGGGTATCTTTCGGGACTTTGCGCGCTGCTGGGGCACCTCTTTCCCGTTTACTTTCACTTCAAAGGCGGCAAGGGGGTCGCCACCTCCCTGGGGATTATCTTCTGTATTCAGCCCCTGGTGTTTGTCATCCTTGCCGTCGCCTTTGTCCCCATTGTGTTTATCACCCGCATTGTCTCTTTGGGTTCGGTGCTGGGGGCTTTGTTCTACCCCTTCATCACCTGGCTGGTCCACTTTCTCCAGGGGGAAAACCCCTGGTACGACACCTTGGGCGCCATCGTCATCAGCACCCTTGTGCTGATGATGCACCGGGAGAATGTCAAGCGGCTGCTCACCGGCACCGAACACCGTTTTGGTACCAAAAAGTAGGAGGTCGATTCGGTGGCTCATATCTTTGTGATGGGGGCCGGCGGCTTTGGCATCGCTCTGGCGGTGACGGCTCACCGCCTGGGGCATCGCCTCACCCTGTGGTCTCCCTTTCCACAGGAAGTGGAACTGCTCAACGCCACCCGGGAACATCAAAAGCTATTGACCGGTGTGAAAATTCCCGACGACATAGCCGTCACCACCTCCCTGGAGGAGATTTCCCGGCAGGATTTGGTGATTGTGGCCACTCCTTCCTCCGCCGTGCGGCAAACGGCTAAACGGCTGGCGGAGCGGATCAATGCAGACACAACGGTAGTCTGCACCTCCAAAGGGTTGGAGGCGGGCAGTTACAAACTTCTTTGCGACGTGCTGGGCGAAGAACTGCCCGGCAACCGCCATGTGGCGCTGTCGGGGCCTTCCCACGCGGAGGAACTGGCCCGGGGCGTTCCCACCGCCGTGGTGGCGGCCTCCCGCCACCGGGAAGCCGCCGAATACGTGCAGGACACTTTAGGTGGCGAAAGCTTGCGCATCTATGTCAGCGACGACGTGCTGGGCGTGGAGTTGGGCGGCGCGCTGAAGAACGTCATCGCGCTGGCAGCCGGCATTCTGGACGGGTTGGAGGCAGGGGACAACACCAAAGCCGCCCTGATGACCCGAGGCATTGCCGAAATCGCCCGCCTGGGGGTTGCCATGGGCGCCCGCAGCGAAACCTTTGCCGGGCTTTCCGGCATTGGGGATTTGATTGTCACCTGCGCTTCCATGCACAGCCGCAACCGCCGCTGCGGCATTCTCATCGGTCAGGGCATGGAGCCCGCCAAAGCGGTGGAAAAAATCGGCGCGACGGTGGAGGGTTATAGCTGCGCCAAAATCGCCTGGGAGCTGAGCCAAAAGCACTCGGTTGCCATGCCCATTGTGGAGCAGACCTACGCCGTGCTCTACCAGGGCAAGAACCCCAAGGAAGCTGTCCGCGATTTGATGCATCGGCCCAGCCGCCACGAAAGCGAAGCCGTTTGGCTTCTTTCCCAATGATACTGTCAGGCCATCCCGTTTGCGTCCCTTTCGGATACGTCGAGGATGGCCTGTTGTTACATGACAGCAAGAGGACAGACAGAAGAAAGGGGGATACCGGTGGAATATACCTACGATTTGCACCTGCACTCCTGCCTTTCCCCCTGCGGGGACGAGGAAATGACCCCGGCCAATCTGGTGAATATGGCGGCCCTGCTGGGGCTGGACATCATCGCCCTCACCGACCACAACACCGTCGGCAACTGCCGCAGCGCCATGGAAGCCGGAGAGCGCGCCGGCGTTCTGGTGATTCCCGGCATGGAGCTCTGCACCGCCGAAGAAATTCACGTCATCTGCCTCTTCCCCACCCTCCAGCATGCGGAGGACTTTTCCGCCGAGGTTTATCAAAACCTGCCCCCCATTCGAAATCGCCCGGGCATCTACGGGCGCCAACTGCGGATGGATTCCGCCGACGGCATCCTGGGGGAAGAACCTCTTCTGCTGGTCACCGCCAGCGGCATCAGCATCGACCATGTATCCGAACTTGTGGCCCGCTATGGGGGCCTCTGCTACCCCGCCCACATCGACCGGCCCTCCTTTTCCGTTCTTGCCAACTTCGGCGTCTATCCGGAGCACCTGCCGTTTCCCGTGGCGGAAATCAGCCGCCATGCCAATCCTCACACCCTGCGGGCGGACCATCCGGAGCTTGCGCGGATGCCGTTTGTCCGGGCCAGCGACGCCCATCGTCTGGAAGATATGATGGAGCCGGAAGATGGCCAGGTGATGGAGCTGCCGGAACGGACCGCCGCCGCGGTTCTAAACTGGCTTCAAACCAGAAAATCATCGGGCAATCCCGCCCTTTAAACTCATAGCCTGAAATTCAAAAAGCCGCGACCTGTTTGGTTGCGGCTTTTTTCTGCGATTATTCCCTCTCTAACCTTAAAATTTCCTCATTTGAGAAGGATTTGTACTAAGTCTGACAACCTGTGAATATATTGGTGGTAGATTACGATAGAGGAGAGGGTACCCTTATGGAACTGAACTTACAGCGCCAAACCATTACCATAAACGAAACGGTTTACCAAGGGAGTGTGGAGCACCCCATTGAGTGCGATGGACTGTTGCCCGACTACTGCCCCGATATCGTCAAGGTGCTCAAGTGCAACGCAGTCGTTCATGTGGACTCCTCCTCGGTGTCGGGGGACCGGCTCACCATCGAGGGCATGACGGTCTGCCACGTCTACTACACCTCCGAGTCCAACCAAATCCGCCATGTGGAGTACAAGATTCCCTTCAGCAAAAATGTGGATTTGCGCAGTTCCCCTTCTGACCCCATCATCAGCGTCATTCCCAGCGTAGACTACGTCAACTGCCGGGCGGTGAACCCGCGGCGGCTGGATATGCGGGGAGCAATCTCCTTTACCATCAAAATCACCGATCAGAAGCAGGTGCAGTTTATTTCCGACGCCATCGGCGGCAACCTGCAATTCAAGCAGGAAATGGTGAAAGCCACCGATGTGCTGGGCCAGTGCCAAAGCTCCTTCCCCATTATTGAGGAATTGGATTTGGGCTATGGCAAGCCCCCTATCGGCAACATCATCCGCAGCGATTGCCGAATCCGCCTGCTGGACCAAAAAGTGGTGTCGGGCAAATGCGTGGTCAAGGGAGAATTCCTGCTTCACATCCTCTATCAGCCGGTGGAGGAAAACGACAACCTCCAGGTGATGGAGTACACCCTGCCCATCTCGCAAATTTTGGACTGCGAAGCCGCCGACGAGGACTGCATCTGCGACGTGGAGCTGATGGTGGCAAGCTGCATGGTGTCCCCCAAGGTGGGCGACGACGGCGAATGCAGAGCCTTCTCGCTGGACGCCAAGGTGATGGCTTCCGTCACCCCCCACCGCCACACCGAAATCCCGGTGGCCAGCGACTGCTTCTCCACCCGGTACGAAAGCAGCTGCAAACACGCCCCCGTCACCTTCCAGCGGCTGGTCAACGTAGTCAACGAAGTGGCCATGCACAAAGTGTCCTTGGATTTGCCCGAGGGCATTGACTGCGTGCTGGACGCCTGGTGCGAAGTGGATTCCCTTACCTGGAAACAGCGGGGAGACGCGCTGCAGGTGGACTGCAACCTCACCATCAGCCTCTTTGCCCGCATGGAAAGCCGGGAGTGCCTCTACTTCGAGCAGCAGAGCCAGTTTAGCCACACCATCCCGCTGGGTGTTGTCTGCGACGACATTTCCTTTGAACCCACCTGCGACGTGCTGTCCTCCAGCTACTCTTTGGTGGGTAAGGAAAAAATTGATCTGCGCTGCGAGGTGATGATTAAGGGCTGCGTCTACTGCACCATTCGGCGGCAGTCCATCGCCAGCATTACGGTGGACGAAAACAAGCAAAAGCAAAAGGAGCAAAACAAGCTCTACATCTACTACGCCGAACCCGGCGAAAGCGTTTGGGAAATCGCCAAGCGGTACAACACTTCCCCCGCCGCCATCTGGGAGGAAAACGGCATCCAGGAAGATTCCCTGGGCGAAAAATGTATGTTGCTCATCCCCATTGTGTAATCATGCAGCTCCCAGGGCCCCGGAAGTTCCGGGGCCCTGCTGTTTGACGCCATATGGGAAAGGGGTTGTCGCCCAAAAGGGCGATGGTTGGGTGCCTTTTGCGTGAAAAATCGTAAATTTTCCCATCATGACACCAAACAAAAACACATAACTTGACCACCGGGCGAATATATTTGTTTTAGATTATGTAATAGAGGAGAGGAGTTTTCGTCCATGGAAAAGCGCAATATATATACCGATATTGCCCGGCGGACCGAGGGGAATATCTACATAGGCGTCGTGGGACCGGTGCGCACCGGCAAATCCACCTTTATTAAAAAGTTTATGGAAACCCTGGTCATCCCCAATATTGAAAGCGACTTTGTCCGGGAGCGGGCGGTGGATGAACTGCCTCAGTCCTCGGGTGGCAAAACCATTATGACCACCGAGCCCAAGTTCATCCCCGAAGAGGCCGTCCACGTGCAGCTGGCCGACAACGTGGGGATGAACGTGCGGATGATTGACTGTGTGGGATACATCGTCCCCTCGGCCTTGGGATATATCGAAAACGAACAGCCCCGCATGGTGGTCACCCCCTGGTTCGAGGAGGCCATCCCCTTCAACATGGCCGCCGAAATCGGCACCCAAAAGGTGATTAAGGATCACTCCTCCATCGGCCTGCTCATCACCACCGACGGCTCCATTTCCGACATTCCCCGAGTGGAGTACGAAGAAGCCGAGGAACGGGTGGTCAATGAGCTGAAAGAAATCAACAAGCCCTTTGCCATTCTGCTCAACTGCACCTATCCCCATTCGTCGGCGGCGCAGGAATTGCGCGGCCGCCTGGAGGAAAAGTACGGGGTCCCGGTGGTGGCCACCAACTGCCTGGACCTGACCGAAGAGGACATCAAGGAGATTTTGCGCTCCGTCCTCTACCAGTTCCCCGTCAAGGAAGTGTGTGTGGACATTCCCGGCTGGATTTGCGCACTGGAAAAAGACCACTGGCTGAAAAAGAGCGTCTACGGCTGCATTCAGGACTGCGCCCGCAACGTGGAGCACGTGCGGGATGTGGAGACGGTGTTCCAAAACCTTGGCAACTGCGAGCACATCCAAAGCCACCGGGTGGACGACATCGATTTGGGCCAGGGCAGCGTCAAGATGAGCATCACCGTGCCCACCAGCTTGTTCTACAAGATTCTCGGGGAAGCCACCGGCATCGAAATCGACGACGAAGCGGGCCTCATGCCCACCATGATTGAGCTGGCCCGCATCAAAAAGAGCTACGACAAAATCAAGGGCGCGCTGGAAGAAGTTCACGCCACCGGCTACGGCATCGTAATGCCCAGCCTGGATGAGCTGACCCTGGAAAAGCCGGAAATTGTCAACCAGGGCGGCAAATACGGCGTCAAGTTGCGGGCCTCCGCTCCCTCCATCCACATGATGCGGGCGGATATCACCACCGAAATTTCCCCCATTGTCGGCAGCGAAAAACAAAGCGAAGAGCTGGTGATGTTCCTGCTCAACGACTTTGAGGAAAATCCCGAAAAAATTTGGTCCTCCAACATCTTTGGCAAATCCCTCCACGAGCTGGTCAACGAAGGGCTCCACAACAAACTCTACCGGATGCCTGCCGATGCCAGATTAAAGCTGCAGGAAACTATTGAACGCATCATCAACGAAGGTTGCGGCGGCCTTGTCTGCATCATCCTGTAAGGAGTGGCGCTCTTTGTAAGGCGGGACAGAGCAGACGCCCTGTCCCCTTCGGCTTGTGGAATGGAATTGGCGTGAAAAAGCAGGCCGGCCGCAGAGCGAGGGAGGGAAGCCGACGCTTCCCTCCCTCGCCTTTTGCTAGGACCAGAACATCCAGTATTCCAAAAAGTTGGGGTAGATGCTGTCTTCCGGTTTTTTCAAACCCTCTATCCGCAAGAATTCGTCCCATTCGTCGCTGGTGGGTGTTTTGGTCTCATAATACAAATCGGGGGGCATGTACTTTTCCCCGTCCATGGAACGCATCGGGTCGTCATAAGGCGTGGTTGCCATAACGTCACCTCCGTTTTTATGAGGATACGATTAGTATGCGCAACCGAAATTTATCTATAAAAAAAGCTTCTTCAAAAAAAGCTTCTTCCAAAATTTACAACGCAAAAACACGGAACAGCGCGGCGCTGTTCCGTGTTGCTTATTCGTCCAATATGGTTTCCACCAGATAGCGGGGGCGGTCCTTTACCTCAGCGTAAATCTTTCCGATGTATGCCCCCAGAATTCCCTGGGCGGTCAAAAGTATTCCCCCAATGAACCACAGGGAGCCCATCAGGGCGCTCCAACCCCGGAAGGGCCAGTCAAACAGGCAGGCAAGCATACTATACAGGCTGATGAGAAGGCTCCCCGCCGTAATGGCGATGCCCGCCACCGCCAAAAGCTCCAACGGCTTGACCGAAAAGGAGGTGACGCCGTCCCAGGCAAAGGCGAGCATCTTTTTCAGCGGGTACTTGGACTCGCCCGCAAACCGCTCCGCCCGCTTGTAGGTGACAATGGCGGATGGGTAGCCGATGAGCCGGACCATCCCCCGCAAAAACAGGTTCTTTTCGGGGAACTGGGCAAGGCCCTCCAGAGCTCTTCGGCTCATCAGGCGGCAGTCGGCGTGGTTGTAGATGACATCCACCCCCAAGGCCTTCATGGCTTTGTAAAAGCCCTGGGCCGTCGCCCGCTTAAAGAAGGTGTCGCTTTCCCGGTCGGAGCGTACACCGTAGACGATGTCGCAGCCCTTTTCCCGCTCCTCCAAAAAGCCGTCGATGACGTCGATGTCGTCCTGCAGGTCGGCGTCCATGGAGATGGTGACGTCGCACAGCTCCTTGGCCGTCATCAAACCGCAAAGAAGAGCGTTCTGATGCCCCCGGTTCCGGGAAAGTTTTACCCCGGAAAACAGCTTGTCCTGCCGGTGGAGTTCGGCAATCATGGACCAGGTGCGGTCCCGGCTGCCGTCGTCCACAAACAGAATCCGGCTGTTGGGGGCAATTCTTCCCTTTTGAATAAGGTCCTCCAGCTTTGCTTTCAGCCGCTTGGCCGTTTCGGGCAGCACTTCCTGCTCGTTGTAACAGGGAATCACCATGTATAGTCGTTCCGGCATAGTATGTCCTTTCGTCCCAGCAATCGGTTGCCCATGGCAGGGTTTGGTTCCAACACCTTTACCATGGGCAAAATTACCTCGTTTTATACCAGAATCATGTCAGCTTCTCTTTTTTCCCTTGCAGATGACCGCCAGCATACGGGGTCCCGCGTTGGTGATGATGCAGGCTCCCGCCCGATAGATCGGAGGCATATACCCGATTTTATCTTTGATGGCTTCCGCCAGGTCCTGGCCGTACTGAGGGTCCTTGCCGTACACCACCAGCGGCGGAGTGTCGAAGTCGGCGCAGTTTTCCAGGTAGGCCTGCAGCAGGCGGGTGGCCACGTTCTTTTCGCCCCGTACCTTATCCACCACCTTGGTGCCTCCGCCAATCATGGCAATGACGGGGCGAAGGCCCAGCACGTCTCCCACAAAGGCGGCCGCGGCGCTGATACGCCCCGACTTTTTGGCGTATTCCAACGTGTAGCACCCCAGGTAGACTTCCACCGAGGCAAAGTAATCTTCCAGCCAAGCAAGGATTTCCTCCGCGGTCTTTCCGCTTTTGGCCATTTTGGCCGCCTGAATGGTGGGCCATCCGTATGCCATGGAGTAGGTGCCGGAATCCACAATGTGAATTTCCAGCTTTTTGCGGGCGCCGGGAATTTCCTCATAAAACCGTTCCCGGGCCATGTGGGCGGCGGCGTTGACCCCCGACCCTCCGGCGTTGATGGTGATGTTAATCAGATGGGTGTAGCCCTTTTCCATGGCGTTCCGGTAGCAGGTAAAGTAGTCCTGCTCGGGAATGCGGCTGGTGACAGGAATTTCGCTGGCCTTGTCCAAAATATCGTAAAATTCGTCGATGGAAAAGCTTTTTCGCTCAAAATACCCTTTACCGTCCACCGCAATGGGAATGCTGAGCATTTCAATTCCCAAGGCTTCCAGATCCTCCTGAGGGATATCGCTGGCGGAATCGGTGACAATTTTAATCTTCTGCATCAAAATGAAAGGTCCTCCCCGTTTTTCGGTGTGGATTGGGCGGAAATGCAGCTCGTCGTTTTCAGTTCGGGAAATCCCTGCTGCCGCAGCGCCTCGTAAACAGCTACCGCCACGGTGTTGGAAAGGTTGAGGCTCCTGGCCCCTTCCAGCATGGGCAGCCGCACACACTGCGAATAGTGTTGGCGCAGCAGTTCCTCGGGAAGGCCTGCATCCTCTCTTCCAAACACTAGGTAACTGCCGGGGGGATAGGAAACTTCGGTGTAGGTTTTGGCCGCCTTGGTAGAAAAAAAGAAACAGGACTGCGGGTTTTCTGCCCTGAAGAAAGCATCCAGATTGTCGTGATAGCGAATATCCAACAGATACCAGTAATCCAGCCCCGCCCGCTTTAGCTTTTTATCGTCGATGGAAAATCCCAAAGGGCGCACCAGATGCAACACGGCTCCGGTGGCGGCGCAGGTGCGGGCGATATTGCCGGTGTTCTGGGGTATTTGGGGCTCCACCAGAACAATATGTAGCTTCTGCAAGCTTTTGGCCTCCAAATTCATGGAACTAACGTTTTGATCCATATATCTAAGCGCAGCTAGAACGGCGGAAATTCTGCGCTGTTGTCGGTTTCCAATCAGTACCGTTACTACTTTAGCATGCCTTAGATATCCCGTCAAGAATCAACGTTCAACAGCCCTTCCGCCGATTTTTCGACAGAAGGGCATGGGAATGGTTATTGTTTGCGATTTTGCACCAAACTGGCGATGGTGATGGAAGAAAGTTCCGTTTTCAACCGTTCGCTGGTGCGCTCAAAGATGTGGTGATAGGGACATTTTTTGTCCGGAACCCGATTACAGGGATGGTCGGCTAAGATACACCGGTTTAAGGTCAGAGGACCTTCAATGGTTTCCAGAATATCGTACACCGTAATTTCGTCCAACGGCTTTGCGATTTCGTAGCCGCCCTGCGAGCCTTTGTACGAGCGAACAATGCCTGCTGCCACCAACTTGCGCAGGATTTTCAGAGAAAAGCGCAAGGTCACGCATGCTTTTTCGGCAATGGCTTTGGCTTCCATCCGAACATCCTGGCGTGCCAAAGTATCCACAATCCGCAGTGCATAGTCTGCTTCCAAAGTTATGTGCATCAGTTTGAATCCTCTCCTCTACCGGATCCTGGATCCGGCACTGCCAGAATGGGCAACGGGGCGCTATCCAATGCCCCATTGCATAAGGTGCAGGGTAGTAACAGCATCATCTCTCAGTTTTGTTCGGGAAGTTTAAAACTATCCTTGAGCACCACGATGCGGTTAAAGGTGTTGTCGTACTTGGTGTCCTTGCAGAAATACCCGATGCGGACAAACTGGAAGCGTTCGCCGGGCTGCGCGTCGGCCAACGCCATTTCCATCTTGCAGCCGGTGAGCTTTTGCAACGAATTGGGATTGAGGAAATCCAAATAGTTGGTGCCTTCCGGCACATCTGCCACGTTCTCCAGCGTAAAGAGGTGGTCGTAGAGGTGCAGGTTGGCTTCGATGCAGTGGTCGGCGCTGACCCAGTGAATGGTGCCCTTGACTTTCGGCCCGTTCTCCCTGTTTCCGTTTCCGGTTTCCAGGTCGGCGGTGCAGCGCAGCTCCACCACATTGCCAGCGTCGTCGGTGATGGCTTCGTCGCAGCGGACAATATAGGCTCCCATCAGGCGCACTTCGCCGCCCAGCCGCAGTCTCTGGTACTTGGGCGGAGGATTGAGGGAAAAGTCCTCCTCCTCGATATACAGTTCCCTTGAGAAAATCACTTCCCGGGTGCCGCTTTCGGGGTCCAGCGGGTTGTTGGGAATGGAGAAGGTCTCGGTTTTGCCCTCCGGGTAGTTGGTGATTACCATCTTAATGGGCTTGGTCACCACCATGCGGCGGGGAGCCGACTGGTTCAATTCCTCCCGGATGCAGTATTCCAGCAGGCGGATGTCCACAATGGAATAGGTCTTAGAAACACCGGCCCTGCGGACAAACTCAATGATGGAAGTGGGGGTGTAGCCCCGGCGGCGCAGACCCCGAAGGGTCGGCATTCTGGGGTCGTCCCATCCGTCCACCCGCCCGGTCTCCACCAGTTCCCGCAGATAGCGCTTGCTCATCACCGTATAGGTGAGGTTGAGCCGCGCGAACTCAATCTGGCGGGGGGGATTTTCAAACCCGATGTTTTGAATCACCCAATCGTAGAGGGGACGGTGGTTTTCAAACTCAATGGAGCAGAGGGAGTGGGTGATCCCCTCCAGGGCGTCCTGAATGGGATGGGCGTAATCGTAAAGGGGATAAATGCACCACTTGTTTCCCTGACGGTGGTGCGAAACATGAAGGATGCGGTAAAGGGCAGGGTCCCGCAGGTTCATATTGGGGGAAGCCATGTCGATTTTGGCCCGCAGGGTGCGGGAACCGCTGGGGAACTCCCCGTTCTTCATCCGCTCGAACAAATCAAGATTTTCCTCTACGCTGCGGTTGCGGTAGGGGCTTTCCCTTCCCGGCTCGGTAAGGGTGCCGCGATATTCCCGCATCTCCTCGGGAGATAAGTCGCAGACATAGGCCTTGCCTTCTTTAATCAGCTTGACAGCGAATTCGTAGCACTTGTCAAAGTAATCGGAGCCGTAATAAATGCCGCCAGTCGGTGCGCACCCCAGCCAGCGCAAATCCTCCTCAATGGAGCGGACGAACTCCTCATCCTCCCGCACCGGGTTGGTGTCGTCGTACCGCAGGTTGAAGAGGCCGCCGTACTTTTGAGCGGTAGAGTAGTTGATCCAGATGGCTTTGGCGCTGCCAATATGCAGATATCCGTTGGGTTCCGGCGGAAAACGGGTGTGAATCCGCCGGGAAAAACCTGCCGCCAATTCGGCATCCACAATATCATGAATAAAGTTGGAGAGCTCTTCGCTCATGGTGTTCCCTCCTGGCATTTTTTACCTTAATTCAGTATAGTTTTACTCCAAACGAGCCTCATATACGCACGATGCTGCGGTAATAAAGTATTTTGTGGAACAAGCGGCTGCAATACAATTGTATCCATCCCATGATAAGGTGATCTTGCGGCAACTTTCTATCTATTCCAATGTCCCTTATGGGCCGGCTATTTCTGTAAACAAACGGAATTTTGCAAAAGCGAGAGCGGTTTGTCGCAAAACCGCTCCTGCTGGCCAAAAATGGGTACAATCGCCACTTTAACGGTTATTATACCACAGCCTGTCTTGTGTGGCAAGAAAATAGCAGAAATCCTTTTCATTGATAGGTAAAAATGCATCGCACATTTTTTTGCAAAAAGCCATCAAGCCTCCGTCTTTTGCCGGAGGCTTGATGGCTTGTGAAATAGTTATGAGAGCAAGGAATGGTTACTTTTGCAGAGTCAGCCAGAAATCCTGGAAGTTCATCAGTTCGCCGTAAATGTATTCCGGGTCGAAGGGGAAGACATTCAAATCGGAAAGGGAGGCATTGCCTTCCACCGGAGGGGTGTTGTTCCGCACCGAAAATCCGCCCAGGGTGTTGAAGGGCTCAAATCCTTTGCCCTGGCCGTCGGCTTCGCCGCACATCCAGCGAACCAACAGCTTGGCGGCGTTGGGGTGGGCCGCTTCGTTGACGATGTAGAGGTTGTTCTGGGCGGGAATGCTGGTGGCGGGCCGAATGTTGACAGGGGCCAGCACCCAGCCTTCGGTTTCGTTTTTGCGCAGCTTGGAGGAAGACGCGTACCCGATGGGCGGGTCGGTCTGGCCGGGAGTTCCCACCGCTTCGCAAATTTCGTCGGAAGTGGTGGCGAAGACGGGCTTGTTGTCCATGATTCGTTTAAAGAGCTCATGGACGGCGGTGGGGCAACCTTCGGACAAAACGATGTCCTCGCCGAATTCCCGCTTGTACTCCTCTTCAAACAGTTCGGGTCTCTGGGTGAAAGCGGTGAAAATGCTCATCATGTTCACGTTTTGCAAAGGATCGTAGAGCATGATTTTGCCCTTCCACTCGGGGCGGGTTAAGTCCCACCAGCTGTCGATGGGAGGCTCTTCATACACTTCGGCGTTGTAAAACCACTGGTCCAGTTCGATGTAAAGGGGCATTGCATACTTCAGGTAGTCCTTATTCTCGATGGTGTTGACAATGTCGTCGGGGCGGTAGATGTGGAAAATGCCGTTGGACACCTTTTCCATATAGATGGAGCCGTCCAGGTCTTTGACGTGAATGACGTCGGCGTTGCGGATGCCCGAATCGTATTCTCTGGTGATTTTCTCCAGCAGCTCGTTGGTGGAAATGTCGTAGGCCTCCACGTCAATGCCGGGATACTGGGCCTCGAAGCTCTCCGCCACCTTTGGGCAACGGCTGGAGATGGAGTAGAGTACCACCTTGCCCTCGGCTTTTGCTTTTTCGTAAAGCTCCTCCACCGTTTCGGAACCGTCGTCAATCTTGTTTGCTTCGGCCCAGCTTGTGGTGGCTGCCTGGGGCGCCGATGAAGCCGGAGCGGACGATGCGCTCGAAGACGCCGCCGGCGTGGAACTGGTGGGAGCAGTGCTGGTGGTGCCGCCGCAACCTGCAACCATCAGGGCAAAACATGTCACCAGGGTCAACGCGACAATTTGCTTTGATTTCATTGCAATCCTCCTTTTCAATTATGTTATGGAGCTGGAACTCCGGGACCCTTCCATCTCCACAGCCTCTAAATCTAGTTCCACGGCCATTTTGATGAGTTTTCCGGTGGCTTTGTTGTAGACGGTGACCATGTTTTCCAGGATGGTGGCGTAAACGGTTTGATTGGTCTGATAGTTGCGGGTTCCCACCTGTTTGACCAGCAGTCGGGTGTCCCCCATTTGAATCTGCACCAGCGTTTCGGACCCGGCGGGTTGGCTGGCATAAACCACCGCCTCTCTGGCGTCGTGCCAGGGGCTGGACCGCAGGTAAATCTGCTCCGGCCGAATGCCCAGCACGCAGTCAAACTCGCCCTGCCTTGGAAACTCGTTCTCGGTAAAGTGCTCGCTGCCAAAGGTAAAGTCGCCCACGTCGGAGGTGATGTGCAGCACGTTGTCCTCCAGCCTGCCTTTGGCGCTGACAAAGTTGATGGATGGGTTGCCGATGAATTCCGCCACCCGCAAATCGGCGGGGTTTTGGTAGACGTTGAGGGGGGTGTCCACCTGCGCCAGCTGCCCCTCAAAGAAGATGGCCACCCTGGTGGACATGGTAAGGGCTTCAATCTGGTCGTGGGTGACGTAAATCACCGTGGTGCCCAGCTCCTGATGGAGCCGTTTGAGCTCGGAGCGCATGTCGATGCGCAGTTTGGCGTCCAGGTTGGAAAGGGGCTCATCCAGCAGCAGCACCCTGGGCTCGGTGACAATGGCTCTGGCAATGGCCACCCGCTGCTGTTGCCCGCCGGAGAGCTCGGAAGGGTAACGGTCCTGATATTCCAAAATCTGCATCCGCCGCAGCGCGTTTTCCACCCGCGTCTTGATTTCTTCTTTGGGCACCTTTTTGATGGAAAGGCCAAAGGCGACGTTTTGGAACACCGTCATGTGAGGCCACAGGGCGTAGCTTTGGAACACCAGATTCAGCATCCGCTTGGAAGGTGGTGCAAAGTACAGCTCCTTGGCGTTGACCATCAGTTCCCCGTCCATGTATAGCTTGCCGTTTTGGGGTTTTTCCAAACCCGAAATGACACGCAAGGTGGTGGTCTTTCCGCAGCCGGAGGGCCCCAGCAGGGTCATAAATTCCCCATCCTCGATGGTAAGGTTGAGGTTTTTTAGCACATGGTTGTTGCCATAGTATTTATCGATGTTCTGCAGTACGATGGTGCTCATGGTTTAACCCCCCATGCTTTTGGAAATGTCGGCGTTGCCGAAGGTATTGGTCAGCCAGTAGACAATCAGGACTATCAGGAACATAATCACCGCCACCACGTTGGAATAAGGCGGCATGTTGGCGTTAGAGTAGGAAAACGCCATGTAAGGCAGGGTGGTCATGGTGGGAGTGACCAGCAGCATAATCAGGTCCAGTTCCTTCATAATGGAAATGAAAATCAGCATGAATCCGGAGAGGAAGCCCGCTTTGGAAAGAGGCAGCACAATTCTGGCAAACCGCTTGAAGAAACCCGCCCCCTCGATGGAGCCCGCCTCCTCCAGCTCGATGCCAATCTGCATCATGTTGGCGGTACCGGCCCGGGAAGAAAAGGGCAGGTGCTTGACCACACTGACCAGCACCAGCAGGGTAAAGGTGCCGTACAGGCTGGGGATGATGCCCCCCAGGGAAGGGGTGGAGAACATGGAAAGGTAAATAGCTCCAAAGGCGATGGAGGGAATCAGGTAAGGGATAAAGACCAACTGCTCCACCAGTTTGCCGGAAAAGCGGCCCCGGCTGCGGGAGTTGATGTAACCGATCATCTGTCCGCAGAAAGTTCCAAACACCGAAGTGATAACCACCAGCTTCATGGTGTTCCAGGTGTTGGTCCAAAAGCGGGAATTGACCAGCACCCCGGGTTCCCCTTCGTAGATGGTGGGGTTTCCGGAACCGACCCAATAATAGAGAGAGAAGTTTTCCAAACTGTACACGCCCGGCTTGAGCATAAAGGTGTCGATTACCAGGATGAGCAGGGGGCCAATCACCGCGATGCCCACAAACAGCACCAGCAGGAAAACGATGAGGGGTTTCCACTTGCCAAGGCCGATGAGGGTGGAGCGCCCGCCTTTGCCGCCGATGGTGGCGTAACTGCGCCGCGAACCGATGGCCTTTTGGTTTAAGTAGATGTTGAGGGAGGAAATGAGGATGAGAATTAAGGCGATGGCGTAGCCAGTGGTGGTCTGCTGCTGTTTTACCGTGGCGTACAGACTGGTGGAGATGGTCATAAAGTTGGCCTTCATGCCCAAAAAGGCGGGGACACCGAAGGTTCCCATGGATTTGGAAAAGGTGAGGATAAAGGCGGAGAGAATGGCGGGCAGCACCAGGGGCAGAGTAATGCGCCGCAGGATTTGGATTTTGCCGGCCCCCGCAATTTCTCCCATCTCCTCCAGCTCGCTGTTGATGGAGCCCAACGCCGCCGACACCAGCAGGTAGGCATAGGCGTAGTAGTGCAGGGTCAACACCAGCACAATGGGGATGGGGCCGTAGGCCAGCCATTCGGGGACATTGACGCCAAGCGCCGTCAAAAACCCCGGCGTTCCGCCGATTCTGGGGGTTTTGAACACCGTCATCCAAGCCATGGACTTACACCAGGAAGGCAGCATATACGGGATGATGATGGCAAGGGAAAAGAACCGCTTTGCAGGCAGGTCGCTGCGAACCATTAGCCAGGCGCACGCCGACCCTAAAACAATGCTGCAGACGGAAACCGTCAGCGCAATGAACAGGGAGTTCAGCAGTGGCCTGTAAAGAAGAGAGGAACTAACATCTGAAAACAAAAGTCGGTTCCAGTAGAACAGGGTAAAATCCCCCGCCTGTACGCCGGCGCCCAACCTGCGCAAATCCCGCTGCGCCACCTCGAAGGTGGTGGATATCATCTCCGCCAGCGGCACCACAATGAAATAGACCAACAGCAGGATGGTCACCATGACAAGGATGTTGTAGGGATTGCCAAACAGGTTTTTCAAAGCATTTTTAATCTTTCGCCCTTGCGAAAACTCCTCCAACCCTATCGGAGGAGCGGTTTGGGTAGCGTTCATGTCCTCCATCCTTTCGAACATGGGATTAAACTTTTCGCAAACGTTTTCGTACTATTTGACTTTTATTTTATATAAGATGTATGGGTTTGTCAACACAATTATTAATATTTTTATAGAATTAAGTGAATTTTATAGAATTAAGTGAATAACTATTATGCAATAAATGCACAGAAATCTTGACAAGGACAAGCCTGATAAGCTAGTATGTATTAAGAGCGAACTATTTTCGAAATCGTTTTCGAAATATGTGATAAAGGGCGATTTGGGTGAAACGAGTAACCATTAAGGATGTGGCTCGCGCGGCTGGAGTCTCTTACACCACGGTTTCCCGCGCACTTTCCGGCAGCAGCGACATTGGAGAAGAAACCCGCAGGCGGATTCTGCAGATTTCGCAGGAGATGGGGTATTCCCCCAATTCGGTGGCCCGTTCCCTGGTGGCCCAGGAAACCAAAACCATCGGCCTTATCATCAACAACATCACTTCCCCTTTTACCTCCGAGGTCACCTGGTATATCGAAGAGCAAGCCTGGCTGCACGGCTACAGCCTCATTTTGTGCAACTCCTGTTCCAGCGTGGAAAAGGAGCAGGCGGCCGTGGAATTGTTGACCAGCCGCCAGGTGGACGGCATCATCATCCATCCCGCCGACGACCAAAGCTTCGACCGCCTTTTCCCCTATATCAGCACCACGCCCACCGTCTTTATCAACGAGGATATGGGAGAGCGGCCCACCAGCTATGTCACCATCGACAATTACAAGGGTGCCTGGATGGGCACCGAATACCTTTACTCTTTGGGCCATCGGGAAATTGTGTATTTCGGCCGGCGCCACGGCAAGCGCAGCCGATTAATGCGGGCCCAGGGGTACAGCGACGCCTGCGAGCACTACGACCTTACCCCGAGGTTTATCGATTATCCTCATCCCCTCTCCACCTCCCAGCAGGTTTACGAGTTGGCCCGGCAGATGTTTTCGAGGGACCGAAACTTCACCGCCGTCTTTGCCAACACCGACTTAATGGCTCTCGGTGTCCTTCAGGCCGCCGACGCCGTAGGAGTGCGGGTGCCTGAGGATATTTCCCTGCTGGGGTTTAACAACATCGTCTTTTCCGCCCTGCCCAAAATAAACCTCACCACCATCGAACAGCCCAAACAGGCCATTGCAGCCACCGCAGTCACCATGCTGCTGGAGCGGATTAAATTCCCCAAAACGGAATACAAGGGCAGAGTGCTGGCGCCGTCGCTGGTGATAAGGGATTCCTGCGGGCGCATCGACCTGCCCTCCCAAAAGGCTGTTTAAGGGAAAGTTCTGGAAAACCCACCGCGCTTATGGTAAGATAAACGCGGTGGGCTTTTGCATTGGCCCCGAAAGGAGAAAAACCATGCAGGATCCGCAATCCGTCAAACAAAACAGCATTACCGTACTTTCCGGTTTTTGTCTGAGCTTTTTATACACCATAGTCTTTGTGCTGGCTTACACGCTCACCGCCGACTGGGTGGCCACTTGGATTCCGCAACCCACCGGCAATGTTTTGCAGGTTTGGGGCCCTCCCTTCCTCATCAGTCTGGTGGCGTCCATCCCCTGCTGCTGTTTGATTTTTCTCGTGCAGAATAAGCTGATCGTGCCGATGGGATTTTTCTTTTTAGCGGTTTACTATGCGGTGTTCCGAATCGTGTTGTTCCGGGATTATTCCGGCGTGGAGCTTGCCTACTTAACCCAGATGGTGCGCCTGTATCTGCTGCCCCCCGTCATCGTCGGCAACCTTTTGGGATGGGGAAGCTACCTTATCCTGCGGCGCCGGAACCGGTAACGCCATCAGAAACTTTCCTTTTCCGATTGCCAGGGCTAGAAAACATTGCATGGGAGGGACTGCACCTTGTACTGCGCGGTATCCAGCTTTGGACTGTTGGGAATCGAGCCCTACGTGGTGTCGGTGGAGGTGGACGCCCGCCGGGCCCTGCCCGGGTTTGACATTGTGGGCTTGCCCGACGCCGCCGTCAAGGAAAGCCGGGAACGGGTCCGCTCGGCGGCGCAGAATCTGGGATATAGCGCCCCTGTGATGAAGGTGGTGGCCAACTTGGCCCCCGCCGACCTGAAAAAGGTGGGGTCGGTTTATGATTTGCCCCTGCTCATCGGCTATCTTTGCGCCTGCGGTTTTGAGCATTTTGACCTTTCCAGCATCGCCATGATTGGAGAAGTGGGGCTGGCGGGAGAGGTACGGGGTGTCTCGGGTGTGCTGCCCATGGTGCTGGATGCCGCCAAACTGGGTTTTTCCAAAGTCATTGTCCCGGCGGAAAACGCGGCGGAAGCATCCGTCGCCAAAGGAGTGGAGGTGCTCTACGCCTCCCACGCCAAAGAGGTAATTGCCTACCTGCGGTCGGAAGGCTCCCTGCCCAAAGCGCAGGCGCCCGCTACCTCCCGGCACCGGGAAACCTACCTGCCCGACCTTGCGGAAGTCAAAGGCCAACTGGAAGCCAAGCGGGCTTTGGAGGTGGCGGCGGCGGGAGGCCACAACCTGCTGCTCATCGGTCCCCCCGGCACCGGCAAAAGCATGCTGGCCAAGCGGCTCCCTTCCATTCTGCCTCCCTTAAGCGAGGAGGAAGCGGTGGAGGTCACCAAAATCTACTCGGTGGCGGGAATGCTGCCTCCCGGAGTTTCCCTGCTGGAACACCGCCCTTTCCGCGCACCCCACCACACCGTTTCGGCTGTGTCCCTCACCGGCGGCGGCCCTCTCCCCCGCCCGGGGGAAATCTCGCTGGCCCACTGCGGCGTCTTGTTTTTGGACGAGCTTCCCCAGTTTTCCCGCACCACACTGGAGGTGCTCCGCCAGCCGCTGGAGGACGGGGAAGTCACCATCTCCCGGGTGCAGCAGCGCCTGACTTACCCCAGTCGAGCCATGCTGGTGGCGGCCATGAATCCCTGTCCCTGCGGCTACTACGGACATCCCACCCAAAGTTGCACCTGCACCCCCCGAGCGGTGGAGCAGTACCTTGGCAGAGTGTCGGGGCCGCTGTTGGACCGCATCGACCTGCATATGGAGGTGCTGCCGGTGGAGTATGAAAAACTTTCCTCCACCCGGCCGGAGGAAAGCTCCGCGTCGGTGCGGCAGCGGGTGATGGAAGCCAGAAAACGGCAGGCAAAGCGCTTTGCCGGAACGGGCATTTCCTGCAACGCCCAGATACCGCCGGCTCTGCTGCAGGAATGTTGCCCTTTGGAGCCTGCGGCCGAAAAGCTGCTGGCCGCCGCCTTTGAGCGGATGGGCCTTTCCGCCCGGGGATACGGCAGGATTCTTAAAGTGGCCCGCACCGTGGCGGATTTGGAAGGGGCGGAAAGCATCGGTCCCGCCCATATTTCGCAGGCCATTCAGTTCCGGGGGCTTGACCGAAAGTACTGGGGCGGGGTATGATAAGTAAAGAGTGTCGAATCCTTGGGGACTGCCCTGGAATCGAGCAAATGGAATAAGGAGGATTTCTATGGTTAAGCATGTGGTGATGTGGAAGCTGGCGGAAGGGCTGGACCGCTCCGAACAGGCCAAAGCCTTCCGGGAGCAAGCCAACGCCTTGCTGTCGACAATCGACGGCGTGCTCAAAGTGGAATTGTGGGAAGGATACAAGGCTCAGCCCATCGACCATGACCTGGCGCTGTATGTGGAGTTCGCCTCCCGGGAAGCCGAGGCCGGCTACCGGAATCATCCCAAGCATGTCCAGTTCAAGGAATTCATCAAGGGCAAGGCTTTGGAAAGAGTCTGCATCGACACCGAAGTGTAAAAAAGAAAGCTGACTTTGCGTTTGCACAGTCAGCTCTTTCTTTTCTTATGCGGTGGAAGCCTCCAGCTCGCTCTCTCCCGAGCTTACCTGGGCTTCCAGGGTTTCCAGGGGGATGTGCTCCTCTTTTTTGGCGTCCTTCATCTGTTGGGCCAGATGGGCGTTGGCCAGCATCAGCTTGATGCGGTTTTCCTGATTGATGCGGCTGGCGCCAGGGTCGTAGTCCACCGCCACAATGTTGGCCTGGGGAAAGTGGTCCTTGATTTTGCGAATCATCCCTTTTGCCACAATGTGGTTGGGCAGGCAGCCAAAGGGCTGGGCGGAAACGATGTTGTTGACCCCCGAATGAATCAGCTCGATCATCTCGGCGGTGAGCAGCCACCCCTCTCCCATTTTGACCCCGTGGTCCAGGTACCCTCGGGCCATGTCGATGACGCTGGCGAAATCGGCGGGAGGTTCAAAGACTCCGTGCTTGCGGATGGCCTTAATCATGCCCCTCTGGCGCCCTTTGAGGTACCACATGGCAAAGCGGTTGACCAGATAGCGGACACCACCCCAGCCGTAGAGCTTTTTATCGTAAATGGCGTTGTAAACGCAGTACATGCAAAAATCCAGCAGGCCGGAGTTGACCACCTCCGCCCCTTCGGAGATGAGGTAGTTTTCCAGGTCGTTGTTGCCCAAGGGGGAATACTTCAGGTAAATTTCCCCCACAATGCCCACCTTGATTTTGTTGGTTTTCTTGCGGGGGATGGCCGCAAAGTCGTCCAGAATGGCCTTGTAGTTATGGCCCAGGCGGACGAAGAGGGGGCCTCCCATTTGTTCCAGCAGGCGCTTGTTCCAGGTTTCCACCAGCGCAAGGCTCTCACCCGGATTGACCTCGTAGGGAACGCACTGGTTGTAAATTCCCATGATGAAGTCGGCGTAGAGCACGGCGTAAATCATTTTGACCAGCATCTTGGGCGTTAAAGGCAGGCTGTGCTCCTTTTCCAGTCCCGAAAAGTTGAGGGAAAGCACCGGGATATGGCCCATGCCGTTCTTCTCCAGAGCCTTGCGGAGCAGATAGATGTAGTTGGAAGCCCGGCAGCCTCCTCCCGTCTGGGTAATCAGCAACGCCACATGGTCCAGGTCGTATTTGCCGGATTTGAGGGCGTCGATAAACTGGCCGATGACCAAAAGGGCGGGGTAACAGGTGTCGTTGTGGACACTTCGCAGGCCCTCGTCCACAATGGCCCGATGCCTGGTTTTCAGCACCTCCACCCGGTAGCCGTGCTGGGCCAGCACCCCTTTCAGCAGCTCAAAGTGAAAGGTCAGCATGTCGGGAATTAAAATGGTGTGGGTTTTTTTCATCTCCTCGGTAAACCGAGGCTTTACAATCAAACCGTCTTTATCGCGCACCAACTGTCACCTCCCTTTCCTCCATGGCGGCCAACAGGCTGCGCAGGCGGATTTTGACAGCGCCTAAATTGTTGATTTCATCAATCTTCAGCTGGGTGTAGAGCTTGCCGCCCCGGCGGAGAATGTCCTTAATTTCGTCGCTGGTGACGGCGTCCAGCCCGCAGCCGAAGCTGACCAGCTGCACCATTTCCATGTGGGGCTGCTTTACGGTAAAGTGGGCGGCATTGTACATTCTGGCGTGGTAGGTCCACTGATTGAGCACGTTGTAGGAGTGTTTGCCCTCCAGATGGGCGACGCAATCGTCGGTGAGGATGACAAACCCCAGGGAAGTCAGCAGCTTGTCAATGCCGTGGTTGATTTCTGGATCCACGTGATAGGGCCGGCAGGCCACCACGATGACCTTATTATTATGCTCCCGGGCGTAGTCGAGAGCCGCCTGGCCGGCCTCTTCCACATCTTTCCGGAAGGCGGCGTAGGCGGCGTAGGCGGCCTTTGCCGCTTTTGCCACCTCGGACTTTTTCAGGTTGGGAATCACATCCCGCAAAATGCCGTAAATCCGCCCCACAAAGAACTTTTCGTCCGTAAGGCTCAGGTGGGGGTACAAAAAGCGGGTGCGGTGGACGCTTTCCACATTGGCGGCAATGGATTCGGGGTAATAGGCCACCACCGGACAGTTGTAGTGGTTATCCGAAATGCCCTCGTCAAAGTTGTAGGTCATGCAAGGGTAGAAGATGGCGTCCACCCCCTTTGCCACCAGCTCCTCCATGTGGCCGTGGACCAGCTTGGCGGGATAACAGACGGTGTCGGAGGGGATGGTGTGCTGCCCCTTCATGTAAAGGCTGCGGCTGCTCTGCCCCGACAGCACCACCTGGCAGTCCAGCGAATCAAAAAAGGCGGCCCAGAAGGGCAGGTTCTCGTACATGTTGAGCACCAGGGGAATTCCCACCCGCAGGCGAGTCTTGTTCTGGTTGCCCTCGGGGATGGAGTTTAAAATCCGCTGGTATTTGTAGCCGATCATGTTGGGCAGATGGCCCGCCTCGTCGCCTCCCGCGCCCCGCTCGCACTTGTTGCCGGAAATAAACTTTCTGCCGTCGGCGAAGGTGTTGATGGTCAGCGAGCAGCGGTTGGTGCATTTGTGGCAGGTAGCAGCCACCGCCTTGTGGGAAAAGGCGGCCAGCTTTTCTTTCGTGATGAGGGTGGTGGGGCCTTTTTTGTTTTCCTTGGCGTAGAGGGCCGCACCATACGCCCCCATCAGCTCCGAAATGGAAAGGCGGGTGACGGGACGGCCCAGCTCCTGCTCAAAGGAGCGGAGCACCGCGTTGTTGAGGAAGGTTCCTCCCTGCACCACGATGTGTTCCCCCAGCTCGTCGGCATTGCGAGCGCGAATCACCTTATACAGTGCGTTTTTAATCACCGAAATGGCAAGGCCTGCGGAAATATCCTCCACCGTGGCGCCGTCCTTCTGAGCCTGCTTGACGCTGGAATTCATAAAGACGGTGCAGCGGGTGCCCAAATCCACCGGATTTTTGGAAAAGAGGGCCAGCTTGGAAAATTCCGCAATGTCGTAGCCCAGGCTTTTGGCAAAGGTTTCGATAAAGGAACCGCAGCCGGAGGAGCAGGCCTCGTTGAGGATGATGCTGTCCACGGCGCCGTCCCGAACGGTAAAGCATTTGATGTCCTGCCCGCCGATGTCGATGATAAAGTCCACATCGGGGACAAAATGGCGGGCGGCGGTGTAGTGGGCCACCGTCTCCACCAGGCCGAAGTCCACCCCAAAGGCGGCTTTCATCAGCTCTTCGCCATAGCCGGTCACCGCCGAAGCGTCGATGGCAATCCGGTCTCCGCACAAATCATAGAGGATGCTCAGCTGCTCCCGGATGACAGGCACCGGGTTTCCCCCGTTGCCCACATAGTGGCTGTACAGAATGCGGCCCTCGTCGTCCAGCAGCACCAGCTTGGTGGTGGTGGAGCCGGCGTCGATGCCCAGATAAGCGGGGCCGGAATAGGCGGCGATATCCCGCCGCTCCACCGTATTGGCATCGTGGCGGGCCTTAAAGGCTAAATACTCCTCCTGGCTTTCAAAGAGAGGTGGCAAGCAGTGGATGGTGGATTCTTTGGAAGGCTCCCGCTCCAGCCGCTTCATCAGCTCGTCGTAGGAAATGGCGGCTTTGTCGGGAAGGCTTCTGGCATAATAGGCGCTGCCCAGCGCCACAAAATAGGGAGCCAAACGGGGAAAAACGGCGTTTTCTTCGGTCAGGTTCAAAGTTTCCAGAAACCGCTGCTGCAAGCCCTTTAAAAAGCTGAGGGGGCCCCCCAGAAAGAGAACCTTGCCCTCGATTTTTCTTCCCTGGGCCAATCCGGCGATGGTTTGGTCCACCACCGCCTGAAAAATGGAGGCCGCAATATCCTCCTTGCGGGCCCCTTGGTTGAGCAGCGGCTGAATGTCGCTTTTGGCGAACACTCCGCAGCGGGATGCAATGGGGTAGATTTTTTCCGCCCGCAGGCTCATGGCGTCCAGTTCGTCGGGGGTGACATCCAGCAATGTGGCCATCTGGTCGATAAAGGCGCCGGTTCCTCCGGCGCAGGTGCCGTTCATCCGCTCTTCCAGTGTTCCGCCCAAAAAGATAATTTTGGCGTCCTCTCCCCCCAGCTCGATGACCACGTCGGTGTCGGGCACCGTCCGGCGGACCGCTCCAGCAGTGGCGAACACTTCCTGGACAAATTCCAGTTCGCTGTCCCTGGCAATACCAAGTCCCGCGGACCCTGTCACCGCTATCTTGAGGGAATGTTCCTTGAGCAGAGGTTCCAGGGACGCCAAATGTCTCAGCGTCATCTCCCTCACCTTGGAGAAATGGCGCTGATAGCTTTTTTCCACAATATGACCTTTGTCGTCCAGTACCACTGTCTTTAATGTGGTGGAACCCACATCAATTCCGACCTGATAACTCATTTGCTCACCAAAACTCTAACCGCCTCCGAACGAGGCTATGTAACAATTGTTTTATATAATATACCTTTTCTGTCCGCGCTCGTCAAGAAAGTTCCAAAAGCAAGGCAGCAAAAGGCATTGCGGCTTGTCAAGCACACCCATACTATACGTCAAAAAGGGATAACCGTCAATAAAGGTTCTGTTAAGGTTTTGAGACATATCAAACATTTTATCGAGACTGTAAATTTATGTCGAAAGATTATCCAAACTCCAGCAAAACTAGAAAATGATGCATGATTGTTTTGGATTTCGAGCACACTATGAATAGAGGTCATCACCTTTGGGTCTGACCCAACTACACATTGGAGGAAACACCTGTGAATACCATCCGAAAAGCAACTGCCATTATCCTGCTGCTGTGCCTTATTCTGGCCGGCTGTGAGTCTCGAGAAGGAGGGGAAGAAACCTCCATCCATATCAGCATCCCGGAAGAATCCTACGCTTTGGACCCCAGCGCGCCTCTCATCGGAGAAAGCTCGGTAACGGAAGAGGAAAGCTCCCAGTCGGAAGAATCCGGCGAGGAAAGCTCGGAGTCGGAGGGCAGCGAAGATTCCGCCCCCGCCATGAGTGTCGACTTTGGGGCCTTCGCCCAACTGGACGCCACCAAAAAGGGCTGGGGGTGGGGCGGCGCCGGACGGGATGAGTTTAACCGCCCCGTCAGCCCTTTGGTTCATCAGGAAAAGCTGGGCAAATACGACGCTTACTTTATCTTGCCCGATTCAGATAAAATATATCTCACCTTTGACGAGGGATACGAATACGGCTTTACCCCCATGATTCTGGATACCCTCAAGGAAAAGGGAGTCTCGGCGGTCTTTTTCGTCACCGGGCATTTTGTCCAAACCCAGCCGGATTTAGTTCGCCGGATGATTGACGAAGGCCATGTGTTGGGCAACCATTCCAACAAGCACCCCAACTATGCCGACCTTCCCCTGGCGGAGGCCGCCAAGGACCTGATGACCCTCCACGACACCGTCAAGGAGCAGTTCGGGTATGAAATGAAGCTGTTCCGCTTCCCCGAAGGCTGCTACTCCGAGCAACTGCTGGCTATGGTGCAGTCCCTGGGCTACAAGTCGGTCTTTTGGTCCTTTGCCCACAACGACTGGGACGTCAACAACCAGCCCATCACCATCGAAGCCCAGGAAAAGATTGTGGAAAACGCCCATCCCGGCGCCATCTATCTCCTTCACGCCGTGTCCCGCACCAACGCGGAGGTGCTGGGGGACGCCATCGACATCATCCGCGCCAAGGGCTATGAATTTGGCAAGTGGGACTTTTGATGAAAAGCAAAGCGCCCGGCCAGACATGAGGCCGGGCGCTTCTCCAATAAAAAAGCCGCCCAATGGGCGGCTTTTTTGATTGGTTGATTAGACGGGATGAACCTTCTGAGAAGGAACGGCGTGGGCGCCGTCGATTCCGTACTTTTTGTTGGCCCGGGACTCGAAGAACTTGGGAGCCACCTGGGGGAACATGGCCAGAGTCAGCACATCTTCTTCCTGCTCGTTGTACTTTTCCGGCAGCTCGGCCTTGAGTTTTTCCAGTTCGGGAGGAATCAGGTCGGCGGGACGGCATTCGATAGGCTCGGCGTCGCCAATAATCTTCCGGCGGAATTCGGGGTCGATGGGAGCGGGAGTGCGTCCGTACTCGCCACGCACCAAAGCCTTAAACTCTTTGGAAACCATCTTGTAGCGCTCGCCGGCAATGACGTTGAGCACCGCCTGGGTACCCACGATTTGAGAAGTGGGGGTAACCAGAGGCGGATAGCCGGAGTCTTTGCGGACGTTGGGAATTTCTTTGAGCACGTCGTCCAGCTGATCTTCTTTTCCGGCCTGCTTCAACTGGCTGATGAGGTTGGAGAGCATTCCGCCCGGCACCTGGTACAGCAGGGTGTTGGCGTCAACGCCCAACACTTTGGGATTCAGCAGGCCGTTGGCCAGGTATTTCTCCCGGAGTTTGGCCACATGCTCCCGCACCACGTTGAGCTTCTTCAGATCCAGGCCGGTATCGTAAGGAGTGCCCTTGAACGCGGCGACAACAGACTCGGTGGGAGCATGGGAAGTACCCAGAGCCAGAGGCGACATGGCGGTGTCCACCATATCCACGCCGGCTTCGGCGGCCTTGATGATGGCCATGGATGCCAAACCGGAAGTGTAGTGGGTGTGGAGATGGACAGGAACCGACAGGGTGGCTTTCAAATCCCGCACCAGTTCATAGGCGGCGTAAGGAGTAATCAAGCCCGCCATATCCTTAATGCAGATGGAATCGGCTCCGGCCTGCTCCAGTTCCTTGGCGTACTTGACAAAGTACTCGTTGGAGTGGACAGGGCTCAGCGTATAGCTGACAGCGGCCTGTACATGGGCGCCTTCCGCCTTGGCGGCGCGAATGGCGGTTTCCAGGTTGCGGATGTCGTTGAGGGCGTCGAAGATGCGGATAACGTCGATGCCGTTTTCCACCATCTTCTTGACGAAGTACTCCACTACGTCGTCGGCATAGTGGCGGTAGCCCAGCATGTTCTGTCCCCGGAAGAGCATCTGCATTCTGGTTTTGGGCATGTGCTTTTTGATGGTCCGCAGGCGATCCCAGGGATCTTCGTCCAAAAAGCGGATGCAGCTGTCGAAGGTAGCGCCGCCCCACATTTCCACCGACCAGAAGCCTACCTCGTCCAAAGCTTCCAGCATGGGCAGCATGTCGTCGATGGACATACGGGTGGCGATGAGGCTTTGGTGAGCGTCCCGAAGGACGGTTTCACATATTTTAAGATGGGCCATAAGCCATTCTCCTCTCGCTGTGGTTTAGTTGAGGGAAACCAACAAGGCACCGGTGTCGACGGAATCCCCCTTGTTGACATGGATGCTGGCGACAGTTCCGTCGGAAGGTGCTACGATTTCGTTTTCCATCTTCATGGCTTCCAGAATCAGAAGCACGTCGCCCCGTTTGACCTTCTGCCCAACGGTAGCCTTTACTTCCCAGATGTTGCCGGGCATGGGGGCGGTAACCTGAACGGAGCCGGCGGGGGCGGAAGGAGCAGCAGCGGGTGCGGGAGCCGCGGCAGGAGCGGGAGCAGGTGCGGCGGCGGGAGCGGGAGCAGCGGCAGGAGCAGCTACGGGAGCGGGAGCACCCGCGGCAATTTCCTGTACCTGAACATCATATGCAGTCCCATTGACGGTTACTTGAAAACGTTTCATTTCTTATTCCTCCTAATAGTTCGCGGGCTTTTTATCCGCAAAATTGATGATATACGAATCCTGGTATCTTTCTCTGTGCGCTGAAAAGCGGAAAGCCCCGAAACTCAACCATTCAGCCTGCGCACAGGTTGGTAAAATCCGAAGATTTGGTTATTGGGGATTACAGAGGCAGGTTGCCGTGCTTTTTGGGATTGCGGCTAACGCGTTTGGCCGACAGAAGATCCAGCGCAGCCAAAATGGCAGGACGGGTCAGTTCGGGGGAAATCACATCGTCCAGATGTCCTGCCTTGGCGGCGGCCAAAGCGGAGGCCTCTCCCTGCTCGTATTCGGCTTGCAGTTTCTCTCTGGACTTTTCGGGAGAAATCTTATCCGCGTACAGGAAGGCGACGGCAGTCTGAGGCTCCAGGGGAGAGATGACAGCGTCGGGCCAGGCAATGGTGTAATCGGAGTTGGCGGCTCTTCCCGCCAGCGCCACGTAGGCGGCTCCGTAAGCTTTTCCGGTAATCACCGCCACTTTGGGAGTGGTGGCTTCGGCGTAAACGTGGGAAAGTTTGGCCATCTCCCGCACCGAGCCGCAAAGCTCCGCCTTGGAGGAGGGCTCGAAGCCGGTGGCGTTCACAAAGGTCACAACGGGAATCTGGAAGGCATCGCAGACATTGACCAGCTTGGCAATCTTGTTGCAGCCGTCGGCGCAAATTTTGCCGGACGCCGCCACAACGCCTACAGGGTAACCGCCCATGGAAGCCATAGCGGTGTAGGCGCAACCGTCGGCAAAGCCTTTGAGCAGCTCCACCACGCTGCCGGAATCGAAGAACGCATTGGCCAATTCCTGACCGGAGGCTCCGGCTGCAGGCACATTCTCGGCAGGGGCTGCAAATTCCAGAACCGGAGGAGATGCCAAATTGTTGAGCGGAAGCCTGGTCAGCAACTGTTTGACGGCGTCTATGGCCGCAGCGTCGGTATCCGCCACCACGTGGGCGACACCCGCTTTGGCGGCTGCCTCGGCGGAGCCCGCGCCCTCTACCTTATCCTTGGAAAGGGCAGGAGGGGTCATAAAGAACTGGGCTTCCTTGGTCATCACCACAAAGTCGGCGCAGCAGGCAAGCAGAGCGGAAGAGCCTGCGCAAACGCCGGTTACCAGCGAGATTTGGGGCACCACGCCGGAAAGATTGTTGACGCGCAGCAACAACTCGCTGTAAGCGGCCAGCACGTCGGCTCCTTCGGCCACCCGCGCTCCCGCGCTATCGTAAATTCCCACTACGGGAATACCTGTTTTCAGCGCCAGGTCATAAAGTTTTGCGATTTTGGTAGCCTGCGCTCTGCCAAAGCCGCTTCCGTCCTGTGCAAAGGCACAGGCGGGGCTGCCCATTACAGAGCCGTAGCCGCAGATTACGCCGGCCGGCTCGTCCCCCGTCATGACAAAGCCGTCCAGTTCCACAAAGGAATCTGCATCGAACAGCATAGCCAGCCGTTCCCGGGCGGGTGAGGGTTTCCCCAACAGGTCCCGCGCCTGCCGAAAGGTTTGTGCACTCATCTAGGTTCCTCCATCCTTATATATTTTGCTTCGTTATAAACTTGTCAAAACGTGTCCACGTTAAAGTATACACGAAAAGCGGCCAATACTCAACTGATAATCTCTTTTTTCACGATAAAACCGCACCGTCTTGGAAAACGTCGAAAAAGTCACGAAAAACAGCATTTACTAGTAAGATTATAGTATTACTCTGCGGAAAGTCCTAGTTCAAAATTTAAAAAATGTTGCCATAACGCAAATCTTAACACCAATTTAATGTAATATTTTTCAAATTCCCCCTTGGGGCCTTAGAGCATGAATACTGTTACTAGCACTGCCCCAGTTTTGGATTTTTATCCCAAACCGCCTTGAAAAAGCAAAGCTGCACCGCTTCTTTGGAAACGGCACAGCTTGTATCGGCAAACAGTGTTTTGGGTAGGAACGGAAACTACGCCGCCGCCCCTTCCGCCAGCGCCAGGGCCCTGCGGTTGCGCTGGCCGATGATGGCTTCCCGCACGGCGCAGTACTTATCCACAAAGGTTACGATGTACCCTTCCTTGTAGCGGGGCGGCACCAGAGTAATCAGCCACATGTGGCGGCGAATGATATTTTCCTCCACCTTGTTGAGGGTGCAAACCTTTCGGGCGTTTTCCAGAGCGGTGATGGGGTGCCTGCGCAGATGGTGGTGAGCTTCTTCCTTGTCTTTCTTCCGGTCGTAAAGGAAAAGGTCGTGGAGAAGCCCCCCTCTGGCTGCGCTTTTGCTGTCCCACCGCAGCAGTTTGGCGATAAAAAAGCTAAAGTATGCGACGTCGATGCAATGGTTGAGCCGGGTGTAACAGTTGTGCTGTATGTAATTGCCCATTTCCTGCACCTGAGGATGTTCCAGCAGCGGACGAATATGTTGGTAAAACTCGGCGACCGCGTCGGCACGATATTTCCGAAACCTGTGCAAAAGGGAAAAAGCCATGAATCCAATCATCCTTTAAGTGAAAATGTAGCGGCTGCGGTATTTGGTTAGGTCACGCTAACTATTATAGCAGGATGGCGCAAAATGTCCACCCTGAAAAATCTCCCTGAAGTAGAAAATATAAAAGAAAAAGCCGCCGGTTCGGCGGCTTTGGGTGGCACCCCCAATAGGAATCGAACCTATAACTAGCCCTTAGGAGGGGCTTGTTATATCCATTTAACTATGGGGGCACAAAACAAAACAAGCCCGCCGCAGGGACGGGTTTGTCTTACGGCTATGGAAGGACTTATCCCAAATACACGTTGAGCCCGTACACCACAATGGTGACCACGAAAAAGACAATGGCGCAGAAACGAGTCGCTTTGTAAAGCATGGCATCCCGCGTGAGGCCACCGTTTTTCCCAAAGAAGGAATCCGTATCTCCGCCGGTCAGCGCAGCTATACCGCCGCCCTTGGTCCCCTCCTGAAGGAGCACCAACAGCGAAATCGCTACACTCATCAGTATCATGATGATGCCGCCAATCACTTCAAACACATTCATGTCTTTTACAATCCTTTCCTGCGGTTGCCCGGCATAATAAAGAGCAATCTTCAGCCATAAAATTTTATCATATTGTCAAAGCTTTTGCAAGGATAAAATAAAATTCCGGTTTGGTTTTCGCAAGCACCCACAAAAGCCGATAGAATACAAAAAACCACCTAGTTGAAAACTACGTGGTTTCTGTGGTGACCCGTACGGGACTCGAACCCGTGTTACCGCCGTGAAAGGGCGGTGTCTTAACCGCTTGACCAACGGGCCAAAAAATTGGTAGCGGCAACTGGATTTGAACCAGTGACACTCCGGGTATGAACCGAATGCTCTAGCCAACTGAGCTATGCCGCCACAACGCTTAGTCATTATAGCGTATCTCTGATAATTTGTCAACAGCCTTGTCGGGAAAATATTTTTAAAATTGGATTTGAAAATATTTGGTAAGTTATTGGAAAAAGGCCGCCGAACCGCTCTCGCAAGCCCGGCAGCCATATGGCTTATTCCTGTGGAATGTTTTTCATGGTAAGAGAGATTCTCTTTTTGGCCACGTCCACCGCCAAAACCTTCACCTTGACAATCTGCCCCACCTTGACGGCGTCCAGGGGATGCTTGATAAAGCGGTCGGACAGTTGGGAGACATGCACCAGCCCGTCCTGGTGGACTCCAATGTCCACAAAGGCGCCGAAGTCCACAATGTTCCGCACCGTGCCCGAAAGAATCAAATCCGGCTTTAAATCCTCCAGGGAAAGGACGTCGGTGCGCAGCAGGGGCGGCGGCAGCTCGTCCCGAGGGTCTCTGCCCGGCTTGAGCAACTCGTCGATGATGTCCCGCAAGGTGGGCTCCCCTACCCCCACCTTTTGGGCCAGCGCAGGGAGTCCTATTTCGAGGGCGCGGCTCCTCAGTTGGGAAAGCTTCGGCGTGCCCACGTCGGCCAGGGAAAAGCCGCACTCCGCCAGCAGGGCTTTGGCCGCCTGATAGCTTTCGGGGTGGACGGCGGTGGAATCCAGAATGTTCTTACCGCCCTTGACCCGCAAAAATCCGGCGCACTGCTCAAAAGCCTTGGCGCCCAGCTTGGGCACCTTTTTGAGCTGGCTGCGGTCGGTAAAGGGGCCGTTTTCCTCCCGGTAGGCCACAATGTTTTTGGCCACCGTCTTGTTGATGCCGGCCACATACCCCAGCAGGGAGTGGGAGGCGGTGTTCAAATCCACCCCCACGTTGTTGACGCAGCTTTCCACCACGCCGCCCAGGGAGGCGTCCAGTTTGGCGGGAGGCATGTCGTGCTGGTATTGCCCCACGCCGATGGCCTTGGGGTCGATTTTCACCAGTTCCGCCAGAGGGTCCTGAATCCGGCGGGCGATGGAAACGGCGCTGCGCAGGCTGACATCGAACTCGGGAAACTCCTCCGCCGCCAGCTTGGAGGCGGAATATACCGAGGCTCCCGCCTCGCTGACCACCATGTAGCTCACCTTTTGAGGCAGCTCGCCGATCAATTCCGCCACAAAGAGCTCGCTTTCCTTGGAAGCGGTGCCGTTGCCAATGGAAATGACGTTGACCCCGTGCTTTGCAATCAGCTCTTTGAGGATGCGCTTGGACTCCTCAATTTTGTTTTGGGGCGGGGTGGGGTAAATCACCGTGGTGTCCAAAACCTTGCCGGTGGCGTCCACCACCGCGATTTTGCAGCCGGTACGGTAGGCGGGGTCCAGCCCCAGCACCACCCGGTCCTTGAGGGGCGGCTGCATCAAAAGCTGGGTGAGGTTTTCCTTAAACACTTCTATGGCGCTGTCCTGGGCCTTTTCGGTCAGGGCCCCCCGCAGCTCGTTTTCCAGGGAGGGGAAAATGAGGCGGGAGTAGCTGTCGTCAATGGCTTTGACAATCCAATCCTTGGCGGGGCTTTCCCCCGTCAGGACAGAGTCGTATATCAGCCGCAAGGCTTCCCTCGCATCCGCCACCAGGCTGACCTTCAAAAAGCCTTCCTTCTCCCCCCGGTTGATGGCCAACACCCGGTGGCCGGGAATCTTTTGGTAAGGCTCCTGAAAATCGTAGTACATGGAGTAGACGCTGTCTTCCTCCTTGGCGGCGACGGTTTTGATTTCCGCCTTTTGGCTCAGGTAAGAGCGGAGCTTGCTGCGGATGCCGGCGTTGTCGGATACCATCTCCGCGATGATGTCCATGGCCCCCTGCAGAACGGCGGCCACATCGGGCAGCTGCTTTTCTTCGTCCACATACTCCTCCGCCAACAGGAGAGGGTCCGCCATATCTTGCTTTTGCTCCAAAAGGGTCAGGGCCAGAGGCTCCAGCCCCCGCTCCCGGGCGATGGACGCCCTGGTTCTGCGTTTGGGCTTATAGGGGCGGTAAAGGTCCTCCACCTCCGCCAGAGTTTGGGCGTTTTCAATGGCGGCGGCAAGCTCCGGGGTAAGCTTTTCCTGCTCGGCAATGGCGGAGGTCACCTCCTCCTTGCGCTTTTGCAGGTTTTGCAGGTACCCCAGCCGCTCGGAAAGATTCCGCAGCACCGTGTCGTCCAAACTGCCGGTGACCTCTTTGCGGTACCGGGCGATAAAGGGAATGGTGGCCCCCTCCTCAATCAATTGGACGGTGGCGTCCACCTGCCACTGCTGCAGCCCCAGTTCGATTGCCAACTGCTGATTAATCGTCATGCCATACATCCTTTGCTATTTTCAAAATCTATGAAAATTGTATCACAGGAACCTTCGGGCGAAAAGTATTTTTTCCGCCCCACCAGTTAACACATTTCGCTCGCATGGCTGCAAACGCACATATTTTGCTTTTGCGCTGCAACCAACTACCGCCTTGAATCCGCGCGGAATATTTGGTAAAATGAGATGAAATTTTTAGTAAATTTGCGGTGGAGAAAGAGGGATTTGCCAATGAGCCAGTGTGTGAAGAATTCCATTACCTCCAAGGACGTCGCCCAACTGGCGGGAGTTTCCCAGGCGACGGTATCCCGAGTATTCAGCCGGCGAGGCTATGTGCGGGAAGGCACCGTGCAAAAGGTACTGGCGGCCGCCAAGGAATTGGGATATCAGCCCCCCGCCCCTTCCAAAGAGTTGGGGCATCAGAACACCAATTTGATTGCCGTCGTCTCCCTCAACTTTAGCAACCCTTTTTACCAAACCCTTCTGGTCCGCCTTTCGGATATGGTGTCTTCCATGGGCAAGCAGATGCTGTTTGTGCAATCCCCCTATGAGCAGGATCTGGACGATATCCTTTACAAAGTGCTGCAGTACAATGTGGACGCCGTCATTGTGCTTTCCGCCGCCCTATCCCCGCGGATGAGCGACAAGTTCCTGCGGGTGAAGATTCCACTGGTCCTCTTCAACTGCCAATACGACAGCCGCTACTTCTTCTCCGTCTGCTCCGACAATGTGGACGCAGGGTCCATGGTGGCCGACTATCTGGTGGCCAAAGGGTACGACAGCTTCGGCTTTATTTCCGGAAAGCCCTCCCGCCAGACCAGCATGTTCCGCCACAAGGGCTTTGCGGACACTTTGACCCGCCACGGCTTTGACAAAATTGCGGTGGCCTCCGGCGATTACAGCTACACTTCGGGGGCCAAAGCGTTGATGCAGATGTACCGCCAGGGCAAACTGCCCCGGGCCATCTTTTGCGCCAACGACCTGATGGCTTTTGGCGCCATGGATGCCGCCCGCTACAAGCTGGGGCTTCGGGTTCCCCAGGACATTGCCTTTGTGGGCTTCGACAGCCTGGAGCAGGCCCAGTGGAGCAGCTATCAGCTCACCTCCGTCGCCCAACCGGTCAACGAAATGGTGGCGTACACCCAGAATTATCTCCAGCGCAAATTTGCAGGGCAGGAAACCAGCGGCGGCTAAGTCCTTCTCAAAACCAAAATGATTGAGCGCTCCTCCGCTTAAAGGCACAGAAAAAACAAACAGCCTTTGCCCCACCACGGGCAGAGGCTGTTGTTTACTTTACAGCGCCGACAATACCTTTCCCAGGCGGCAAACCGGCAGGCCCATCACGTTGTAAAAATCGCCGGAAATTCCCTCCACCAGCAGGGCACCCTTGCCCTGGATACCGTAGGCTCCCGCCTTATCCATGGGCTCGCCGCTTTCCACATAGGATTGAATTTCCTCCGGGGAAAGAGGGAGAAACCGCACCTGGGTCCCTTCCGAAAAGACCTGTTCCCCCTGAGAAGAAAGCACCGCCACCCCTGTGTAGACGGTGTGCTCCCGCCCGGACAGGGCTTGCAGCATCCGCACCGCGTCGGCGGTATCTTTGGGTTTCCCGAAAATTTCGCCGTCCAGCACCACAATGGTGTCGGCCCCAATCACCACGTCGGAAGGGTGTTCCGCCGCCACCGCCCGAGCCTTGCGCAGGGCCAGCAGCTCCGCGCCCCGGCGGGGGGACACCCCGGAGGGAAAGGTCTCATCGGTGGGCTTGGTGATGATGGTAAAGTCGGAGGTGATATATTCCATCAGCTCCCTGCGCCGCGGGGAGCCGGAGGCCAGAATCAGCATAAATCCATCCCCTTTGGAGTATAAATGGAGTAAAGCTTGTCAACCAGGCTTATTGTTTTCCGGTAGAGCCGAAGCCATTCGCCCCCCGTTGGGTGTCAGAAAGGCTTTCCACTTCCACAATTTCCGCCAGCGCCACCGGCAACAGCACCAGCTGGGCGATGCGCTCCCCCGGCTGGATGGTGTAGTCCTCGTCCCCATGGTTGACCAGGCCCACCATAATTTCGCCCCGGTAGTCGGCATCAATCACCCCCACTGCGTTGGCGGGGACAATGCCGTGGCGGATGCCATGGCCGCTGCGCCCAAAGACAAACCCCGCCCATCCCGGCTGGATTTCCACCGCCACGCCGGTGGGCACCGTCACCCGCCCTTTGGCGGGCAGCAGCAGCGGCTCGGTCAGGCAGGCGCAAAGGTCCGCCCCCGCGCTGGTGGGGGTGGCTCGTTGCGGCAGCTTTGCGTAAGGCTGCAGCTTTTTCACCTTTAACTCGTTCATGGCTTGCTCCTTTTGGGGGGAGATACCTCTCCCCGGTAGTATAGGCCCCGGGTGTGGGGCATGGCGGGCTTTTCCCCTCTGTCAAAGCCTTCCAACACCTGTCGAGCTTCGGCCGGAGTTTCCCGGGTCAGGTAGACGGTGCAAAAATCAAGGCCCTGCAGTTCGGGCAACCGGTCCCCCATCCAGAGGGGCACGCAGTTGTAAAGGGTGGAAACCCTGCCGTCGCAGTCCAGGAAGAAGGCTTTACCCATCCGGTCGGTGAGGGTAGGATAGCCGCAGCCCCTTCCCTTGCAGCCGCTGCCATGGGCTTTGGCGGGGCAGTTGCGCAGCGCCATCAACGGCAGATAGCCGTAAGCCAGCAACCCTTTGGGCAGATTGCCCCCAATCTCCCTTGCTTCGTCCAGAGTCAACTCAAAGCTTAAGGTGGCGTCGGCAAGGCCCAAACGCCGGTACTCCTCCAACGCCGCTGAATTAAAGATATTGAGGAAGACGTCTCCGTGGAGGGTAAATCCCCTTTCCTTTGCCTGCCGAATAGCTCCCAGAGAGCCAACCACCGCGTGGCCGACCCCTGCTTTGCGCAGCTCTTCCAACTGGTCCGGGAGTTTCCCGTCGGCGCCAAAGGTGCAGCGGGGCAGTTCCACCGCCATTCGGTGGAGATTTTGAGAAATTAAGTTGGCATCCGCTTCTCTCCAGAGGTGCAGGGGCAAAATCAGCAGCCTGGCGTCGGTGGCGGCGGCAACCGGCAGTTGGTCCGCCCGGCCCAAGCGAATGCGCCGTTCCGGCTTCCGGGGAGAAGCGGGGGCAACCGCTGACTTCCAAACCTCCTGGGCGGCCTTTCGGTCCCACGCTATGGGGCGAAGGGTTTCCCGCAAGGCCAGCAGTTCATCCAACGCCTGGCGCCGCAGGGCGTTGAGGGCGGAGGCAGGCAGCATCCTGTCCGGGTCCAGCCGGCACTGGATGTCCTCCACCCAAAAGGGAGTGCCTCCCGTTTTGGTCAGGGCCGCTTTGGCTCTTCCTTCGTCGGTGGGGGCGGTCAGAGCTTTCTGCGGCTCCTCCCCCGTCACCGTCACTTCCCTACCGTCCCCATCCCGCACGGTTAGAGAGGAGGGCTGCCCCGCCTGCATGGTAAAAGCAAGGGTGACCGGCACCCTCGGCGTCTCCTGGCGGTACAGGGCCTGATAGCTTTTGAGCAGGGAGGGAGTGGCGGCGGTAACGTCCTCCTTCTGGCGGATGCCGAACATGGAAGCGTCCCGCCTGCCCAACAGATACCCTTCCGTAAAGCCGCTGCGAGAAAAGACCGCAGCCAAATCCTCTTTGTCGTAAGGAGCCCTGTTGCGGGCGGCCACGCAGGCGGAAACCGCCGCCGCCACATATTCCGGCCGCTTCATCCGGCCTTCGATTTTGACACAGCAAACCCCCGCCTGTTCCAGCTCCTCCAGCCGGTCCAGCAGGGAAAGGTCCTTAAGGGAAAGGGCGTGGCTGCTCCTTTCCGCCGCGAAGGGCAGGCGGCAGGGCTGGGCGCAAAGGCCCCGATTTCCGCTCCGCCCGCCGATGATCGACGAAAGGTAGCACTGCCCCGAAACGCTCATACACAACGCCCCGTGGACAAACACCTCCAGCTCCAGGGAGGTTTCCCGGCGGATGGCGGCGATTTCTTCCAACGTCAGCTCCCGGGCCAGCACCACCCGGTCAAAGCCCATCTCCTCCAACAGTTTGGCGCCTGCCACCCCGGTGACGCTCATCTGGGTGGAGGCATGAAGGGGAAGCTGAGGGCATCCGGCTTTGATGGAGGCGGCCACCGCCAAGTCCTGCACCAACACGGCGTCCACCCCAAGGGCGCAGGCGGTTTCCAGCGCGCCGAGGAGCAGGTTTTCTTCTTCCTGGCGGGCCAGGGTGTTGAGGGTAAGATAGACCTTAACTCCCCTGCCGTGGCAGTATTTTACCGCCTGTTCCAGCTGTTCCGTATCAAAGCCCTGGGCGCTGCGCCTTGCGTTGAGCAGCCCGGCTGCGCCCAAATAAACGGCATCGGCGCCGCTTCGGACTGCCGCGGTAAGACTTTCCGGGCCGCCGGCCGGCGCCAATATTTCCAAATTCAAAATGAGGTTGCCTCCTTGTTAAATCCTTCTTCTGGGCTTGTAATAGCTTCTGCGGTTGCGGCGGTTGCGGTTGCGGACAATCATCAAAATGATGTAGAGGATAATCAGCAGTACCACAAAGATGACGGCAAACTTAAACCAGAAGGAGGCCACCACCGCCTTGACCTGTTCCAAAAGCACCAGAATTTGCGAAGCTTCCACCGTTTCGGCGGCCAGAAGCTGCACCCTGCCCACTTCCTCATTGTAGAGCACCACGCTGACCCAGCCGATGGCGTCTCCCTTGGTGACGGGGGCTTCCACCACCTCCGGCACCTCAAAATTTAACACTACGCCGGTGACCGGGTCCAAATCCTTGGGCACCAAATAGGTGAAGTTGTCGGCGGTAACCAGCTGAATGTGGTCCTTTTCGGTGTTGAGCCGCAGGGGCACTTCCGTGAGCGCCCGGTTTTTGGCCACCAGCATTTTGACCTTAAAGGAGTCAAAGACCCAATCGTAGATTTTGCGGTGGTCCTCATAATCGGCACGGCCTTCCAGTATCTTGCCGCTGGCATCCAGGTAGGGAGCCCCCATGGTGACCAGCAGGTAGGTAAAGCCGTCCTTGGTGGCGGTGGAAATCAAGCACCGCCCCGCCTGAGGCAAGGTGCCGCTTTTGACTCCCTTGAGATAGGGATAGTAGTAGGAACTGGTGGGCACCTGCATCTGAATGGTGGTGGGCCATTCCAGCCCGTCCGGGTTTTTGTTGGTGGGGGCCGCCGTGTAATGGGCGGTGGACACAATTTCCATAAATCCCGGAAGGCTCAGGGCATGGCGGGCGATAATGGCCATATCTTCGGCGGTGGTCACCTGCTGGGAGTCAAACAGGCCGTTGGCGTTGACAAAGTGGGTGTGGGTAGCCCCCAGTTCCTTTGCCCGCTTGTTCATCATCTCCACAAACCGGGTTTGGTTGGACGGGTCGTTGCCTCCCCCCGCCACATGGTTGGCCACAATCATAGCGGCCTCGTTGCCGGAAGGAAGCATCATGCCGTAGAGCAAGTCCTTCATGGGCATTTCCTCGCCGGCGTACATCCCCGCCAGACTGACGCTGCCGTAATTGCGGGCGTAGTTGTACAAATAATCCTGCACATAGTTGGGGTAAACCACCGGCACCCCCAAATCCGGCGTGTTTTCCAGCGCCAGAATACAGGTCATAATCTTCACCAACGAGGCGGGATAGGCGGGCTTGTCCGCGTTCTTCTGGTAGATGACCTCCTGGGTGTCCATATTGTACAGGTAAACGAACTCGCTGGAGGGTTCAAAGTCCGGCTGGTGATTGGGAGCGGCGTAAACCGGCAAAGCCGAACGCGCCAATAAAAGAACCATCACCATCACTGCAAGCAGTCTTTTCATTTTGACTTTCTCCCCCCGTTCGGTTATAGTAGAAATTGTATTGGTCGATACATAGTATATCAGAAATCGCCCTGCCAATCAAATATGGTCGAGCGTGAATCTTACGAATTTTCCGCGAAGGGAGCGGGCATTTTGATTTACATAACCGGAGATATGCACAGGGACTTAACCCGCTTTAAAAGCAAGTCCATGCGGGCCCTGCGAAAAAACGATGTTCTCATTGTCTGCGGAGACTTTGGCTTTGTGTGGGACGGCTCCCCCAAAGAAAAACGCATCCTTAAGTGGATTGGCAAGCGCAAATACCACGTGTTGTTTGTGGAAGGCCCCAACGACAACATCGAGCTTCTCAACAGCTACCCTGTGGTGGAGTGGAACGGCGGCAAAGTTCGGGAAATTTCGGGGCGGCTGCGGCAGCTGATGCGGGGGGAAATCTACAACATTGAGGGCAAAACCGTCTTTGCCTTCGGCGGGGGCACCCGTCAGTCGGACTCGGATGTGCTGACCCCTTGGGCCCAGTGGGAACTCCCCTCCTCCGAGGAGATGGACCATGCCCGTCAGAACCTGGCCAAGGCGGGCAACAAGGTGGATTATATCATCACCCATCAGCCCAGCCGCAAAATTATGGAATTCCTGCAGCCACGCCATCACGATTTCAACGTGCTGGACGCTTTCCTGGACGAGTTGCGGGAAACCTGCACCTACCACCGGTGGTACTTCGGGTGCCTTCACAAAAACAAACTGATTCCTCCGGCCGAAATGGCACTCTTTCAGGACGTTGTGCGGGCGGACTGACCCGCGGAAAGGAACAGGACTATGCAACTGACCGTTGGTATGACCTACACATCCACCCTGGTGGTGGAGCAAAAACACACGGCTGCCGCCGTCGGCAGCGGCGACCTGGAGGTGTTCGCCACCCCCATGATGGCGGCGCTGATGGAGCACGCCGCCGCCGCTGCCATCCGTCCCGCCCTGCCCGAGGGGAAAACCTCGGTGGGTATAAGCCTGCAAATTGCCCACATCAGCGCCACCCCGGTGGGGATGGAGGTGGAAGCGGTGGCCACCGTCACCAAAGTGGAGGGAAACCGGGTGGAGTTTTCGGTCACCGCCCGGGACCAGGCGGGGGAAATCGGCTCCGGCACCCACACCCGGGTGATTGTGGACGCCGCCCGCTTTTTGGAAAAGACGGCGGCAAAAGCTGCAAAGTAAACTCTCCAAACGAAACGGGTGGTCGGCCCATGCCATGGAAGGCTCGCCTCGTAAGAAGTGCCGTATGACGTGCTGCAATCGCCGGCCCAGTTCTCATTTGGATGTTCTCACCTGGTTCGCCATTGGAACCGTTGCCCGTATGTGCGGTATGGAAAGAGAAGCGCCCTTTGAAAAGGGCGCTTCTTTGTTTTTACCCGCTATTTGTCTTTCTTGCAGAGCTCCAGCACCAGATGGAGGGCGTACATGCTGGCCCAGTTGCGAATCAGTTCCCGCTGGTTGTCGTATCCACGGGAAAGATGAAGTTCCAGCACCTTTTCCTCCGTCTCGCTCACCGCCGCCACATAGACAAGCCCCACCGGCTTTTGGGGAGTGCCACCTCCCGGCCCTGCGATACCGGTGGTGGAAAGACCGATGTCAGCCCCGGGTGCGGCGCGAATGCCCCGGGCCATTTCCAGCGCGCACTGGCGGGACACCGCCCCATGCTCCTCCAGGGTCTTGGGGGAAACCCCCAGCATGGCCGTTTTGCTTTCGTTGGAATAGGTGACGGCGCCGCACAAAAACACCTGGGAAGCCCCCGGAATATCCGTAATGCGGGAGGCCACCATGCCGCCGGTGCAGCTTTCCGCCACCGCAATGGTTTTACCCAGCTCCGTAAGCCTTGCCACCACGGCGTGCTGCAAATCCTTCACATCCACCCCGTACACATAGTCGGCAAATTGGGTGCAGATTTCGTCGATGACCGGCTTCATCATGGCCTCCGCCTCCTCCTCGTTGGCGGCGGCGGCGGTGACCCGCAGCTGCACCTCCCCCAGCTTGGCGTAAGGGGCGATGGTAGGGTTTTGATGGTCCAGCATGCTCTGATGGAGCTTATCCTCCACCGCCGATTCCCCAATGTTGAAGAGGTGAATGGTGTGGGAGCGCAGCACCCGGCCGGAGCGGCTTTCCAGATAGGGGCGCACCTGCTTTTGGAACATAGCCGTCATTTCGTTGGGCGGGCCGGGCAGCATGATGACAATTTTGCCATCCTGCTCGATGGCAAGCCCGGGAGCGGTGCCCTGGTCGTTGGGGAAGATGTGAGCCCCCTTGGGGAAGTAGGCCTGCTTTTCGTTGTTTTTGGTAAAAGGCCTTCCTCTTCTTTCCAAAATGGCCTTCATCCTGTCCAAAGAAGGTTGGTGCAGCTCCATGGGAAGGCCAAAGTGCTGGGCTACCGTTTCTTTGGTCAAGTCGTCGTAAGTGGGCCCGAGGCCTCCGGTGGTGATCACCATATCCGCCCGGGAAAGGGCAAGGCGCAGGCTTTCGGCCAGGCGCCCGGCGTTGTCCCCCACCACGCTCTGGTAGTAACAGCCGATGCCCAGAGCGGCCAGCTCTCGAGCCAGATAGGCGGCGTTGGTATTGACGATATCGCCCAGCAGAAGCTCAGTTCCCACACATAAAATTTCCGCGTTCATCTGTCCACTTCCTTTGTCGTTGGCTGGATTTATTCTACACCTTTTCGGGAAGAATGCAAAGATTTTTCCAAAACTCCAGGGAAAAGTAACACCAACCTCCAAAATTGCGTATACTGGAGCGAACCCGTTCTGAAGCAGGAAATCGGTGTTTTTCCTGCCTTTCGACCTTACTTTCAAAAGGATGTGGCGAAGATGCGGCGAAGACGGAGATACTGTGGACGAGAAGGCCTTACCCTCTTTTTAACCGCCTTTGGCCTTGGTCTGCTGGTCGCCCTTGTCTGCTCCGTGCGACTGGCTCTGTTTTTTGCAGCCATCATCCTCATTTATGTCGGCGTTACCCTACGCGGCTAACAGAAGTTCACACTGGATTAACGGAGGTGCCCCCATGAAAATCGTCGTATTCAAAAGCCCGCGCTTTCTCTCCCCGTTGCTGCGGATGATTTTTAAAATGAAAAAGGATTGATACATAAATTTATCCCTTCCCGTGTTGACTCTTGCGCAATCTCCGCTTGTCACAGTCCAACCGCGTGCAGGCTGCCGGAAAAGCCCAGAAGCAACGGCTTTTTTCGACAGCCTGCATGCCTTTATTTCTTTATGATTACTATAATATGAAAGTGGAGTAAAACGGTTGCCAAACAGGCGGTAAGTTGCTATACTGTAATCTAACTTTTCCAATAGATGGAATGAATCCAACCACCGAAACGGGGTGATTGCCATGCAGTATCTTCTGGTGTTTCTGGAAGGGGTGGGCACCTTTGTCTCCCCCTGTATGTTGCCCATGCTTCCCATTTATGTGGCGTATTTTTCGGCGGGTTCCGGACGCCGCAAGGCGTTGAGCAACGCCCTGGGCTTTGTGTTGGGCTTTACCGTGATGTTTATGGCCATGGGGGCGGCGGCGGGCACCGTGGGGCGGTTTCTTTCCACCCACAAAACCATTCTCATGCAGGTGGCGGGGGGATTGTCCATTCTGCTGGGTCTGATTTACGCGGGGCTGATTCCCGCCCCCATCGCCCGGCTGTTTAAAGGCTTTTCCATGAACCCCCAACGCATGAACGGGCTCAACTTTTTCTCCTCGGTGCTGTTTGGCGTCATCTTTTCGGTGGGCTGGACTCCCTGCGTCGGCGTATTCCTCAGCGCCGCCCTGCTGATGGCGGCGGGAATGGGGAATACCCTTGCCGGAGTTCTGATGCTGCTCTGCTTTTCCCTGGGGTTGGGGATTCCCTTTGTAATGGCCGCCGTTTTGCTGGAGCGGCTCACCGACACCTTTGCCTTTTTCAGGCGCCACCTTTCCGCCATTCACCGCATTGGCGGCGCTTTTCTGGTGCTGGTGGGCGTCGCCATGATGTGCGGGTGGCTGGACCGGCTTCTGGTTTCCCTTTCGTTCGGATAGGACCAAGATAGGAGATATATCATGAAACGATTTTGGTATTTGCTCATAGCCTTCTGCCTTGTTTTGGTCGTTGGGGTGCTGGGATACCGGTATCTTTCCCAGAAAGTGACCCCCGCCGTTCCACTGCCCGTCCCATCCCAGGAGAAAAACTCTGTCGACAGCTCACAAGAAGAAGCCGCCGACCCCTCGGAAATCGATAGCCAACCCGAGGAACGGGAAAAAATTCCCGCCCCCGACTTTACCGCCTACGATGCCGAAGGCAACCCAGTAAAGCTTTCCGACCAGTTGGGGACGGTGCCGGTGGTTCTCAACTTCTGGGCCAGCTGGTGCCCTCCCTGCCGGATGGAGATGCCCCATTTTGACAAGGTGGCGTCCGAGTATAGCAGCGACATGCTGCGCTTTATCATGGTGGACATGGTGGGGACCAGCGGCTCCTACACCGAAACCAGGGAAAAAGCCCAGACCTATCTGGAGGAAGAGGGGTTTACCTTTCCCGTTTGGTTTGACGAGGACCAGGACGCCCTGATGACCTACGGCATCAGCGCCTTCCCCACCACCTTTTTCATCGACGCCCAAGGCAATGTGGAAGGGTACTATCCGGGCGCCATGACCGAAGAAACCCTCCGCCTGTTCCTGCAGGAGCTATACGGTCTGTAAATTGAGCTTTCACAGGGAAGCCTCTGATTTTCGGCAATGCAAAGGGTCTGCAAATACGGAGCAGACCCTTTGGGTTATGGCGCTTTTGGAACGGGCAGGGCGCTGTCCTGTACCAAACGGCCGTCGTGAATCCGAACCACCCGCCTTGCCTGGGCGGCGATTTCGTTGTCGTGGGTAATCAGCACCACCGTTTTGCCCTCCTGGTTGAGCTCCTTTAAAATCCGCATGATTTCGGCGCCCGAGGCGCTGTCCAAATTGCCGGTGGGCTCATCGGCCAATATGATGGGAGGTTTGGCGGCAATGGCTCGGGCGATGGCGGTGCGCTGTTGCTGCCCGCCCGACATTTGGGTGGGCTTGTGGTGGCTGCGGGCAGTCAGCCCCACTCGGTGCAGAGCCTCCAACGCCATGCGGCGGCGGGCTTCCCGCCCAATGCCGCGGTACAGCAGGGGCAGCTCCACGTTTTCCAACGCGGTGAGGCTGGGAATCAAATTAAAGCCCTGAAACACAAATCCTATACTCTGGTTGCGGATGACGGAAAGCTCGTCGTCGCACAGGGAGCTGACCTCCTGCCCGTCCAGCAGGTACCGGCCCGCCGTGGGCATATCCAGACAACCGATTAGGTTCATCAGGGTGGATTTTCCCGACCCGCTTTGGCCCACCACCGCCACCAGTTCCCCCGCCTCAATGGCCAGACTGACGCCGTCCAACGCACGCACTTCCCCCGGGCCGGGATTGTAAATCTTATGCACATCCTCCAGCAAAATCAGGGGCATGGCATGATTTCCTTTCGTTGTCATACTCTGGAGATAGTATGTACCGCAGGCTTTTTTTCATGCTCCAAAATAAGGAATTCTTCCTATTTTCTCTTTTTTCCTGCCCGTTTTTTCAATATAATATCTGTAATCACTCGATGCTGCTTTGGGAGGCTGCCTATGTTTTGTCCCAATTGTCACGTTTATCTGCAGGAAACCCACCTCATTAAAAGAAATGTTAAAAAATTTGAAAACGCCATCATCGAATACGATGCCCGTTGCCCTTCCTGCCTGGAGGAAATTGGCCACATGCACTGGGGCGTGTTTACCCCCGCCGAACGCTTTCGCTCCAAAGAGGACAAGCCCACGGAAGCTCCTCCTTCGGAAACTCCGCCTCCACCTCAGCCGCCGGAAGATGCTCCCCCTTTCGCGCCGCCGGAAAACGACGCCCCCCCTTCGAAGGAGGTCAAGCTGGACTGGCCAAAGTCGTCTTCGTCGGGGGCCTGCACCTGCCCTTATTGCGGCAGGCTGCTGCCCAAGGAATACAGAAAAATTGACCTCAACAGCAAGGCATAGGCTTCTCATTTTTTATCACAGCAAAAAGGCGGTCCCTATCGGCCGCCTTTTTCTTTTATATTGCGTATTCAAATGTGTTATTGCGGACGCCGCCCGGTCTTCCAGTTTCCAGTAGCCAACATATCGTAGCCGCAGGGCAGCGGATTGGGCAGAGCAAGCCCGTAGAGGTCGGTGGTGCGGCTTTCCAGTTGGGCCGTTGCCTGGCATCGTCCTCCCAGCTTTTCCAAGCGAGCCAGGGAAGCTTCACAGGGCAGGGTGGCGTGCTTGCCAATTTCGGCCAGAATTTCCCGCCCCCGCTGGTTAAATCCCAGAATGTGCAGGTAAGGGGGCGTCCTCGCCGAGTCCTCGGGTTGGATACCCAAAAAGGCGGAGAGAATCAGCCGGCGAATCCGGGCCATGGTATACCGCTTGGTCTTGACCATAAAGGCCAGCTCCTCCAGGGACCTTGCCGAGCGGATGGCGTCGTAAAAACGGTTTTCCAGCCCTTCCGATAGGTCGGGCAGGCGGGCAAGCTCCTCCGGTGTTAAGGTTCGCAGCCGGGCGAGAATGGCTGTTTCCAGAGTTTGCAGCCGAGCGGGGAAAAGGCCGTCCTGACGGGCGACGGCCAGCACCTGGGCGCAGGAATCCGGGATGTACCTGGACAGCATGGAAAGGTTGTCCCCGTGGGACCGCAGCCAGGAGGCGCTTGCAATTCTCCCCTGGGGTGCCGACGCGTCGTGGGAAACTCCCAAGCGCCGAACCACCACCACCTGAGGGTTCCAGCCCAAGGCTCTTGCCTGCCGCAGATACTCCACCCCCAACAAGTCGTTGGGATTTTTCAGGTGGGCGGAAAGCTGCTCTCCATATACCTCCTCCACCGCCTGCTGCCGGGCTTTGGCAAAGGTCGCCCCGGAAGTCAGCCGGGCCCGAAGGGCGCTTTCCACTCTCGGGTCGTTGACCGAATGAGCCAAGGCCTCCAACAGGGCAGCATCGCCGCTTTCGCTGCCAAAGCAAAGGGTTTCGACGCAGCCGCAGGCGGCCAGCACCCCCACGCCGCCCCGGGCAAAGACGGGGGCGGGTGCCATGGACCAGGCCATCGGCAGCTCCAAAATCAAATCAAAGCCGGCGGACAGGGCGCAAGCGGCCCTCACCCGCTTTTCGGCAATGGCAATATCCCCCCGCTGGACAAAGTTTCCGCTCATCACCGCCACCAGATGGGTGATTCCCTTTTCCCGGGCGGACGCCGCCAACGCGGCATGACCGTTGTGGAAAGGATTAAATTCGGCAATGACGCCGCCGATTTTCACATCTTTGCCCTCCTTGTGACGGTTTTACTTGATGTTTTTGGAATAATGTAATAATATAGTAGACGTGGTGCGCTTGTCAATGACGGCAAAACAAGCGCAAAGTTGCAAAGTAGAAAAGGGTATATGAGTTCAAGGAAAGGAATGGATACTGAACACGATGATGATTCTTGTAATCAACGCAGGAAGCTCCTCCCTGAAGTATCAGCTCATTGATATGGAAAAGGAGAGCGTATTGGCAAAGGGTCTGTGCGAACGCATCGGACTGTCCGGAAACATCACCCACAAAACCGACAAAGGGGTGGCGCAGTACGAAACCCCCTTCCCCACCCATCTGGAAGCCTTCCGGGAACTGGTGAAGCTGCTCACCACCGGAGATTTGGCTGTTATCTCCGACATGAAGGAAATTTCCGCCGTGGGACATCGGGTGGTGCAGGGCGCCGAGCTGTACAAATCCTCGGTGCGAATCACCGAAGAGGTGCTGGCCGGTCTGGAAACCTGCTCGGAGCTTGCCCCCCTGCACAATCCCGCCAACATTATGGCCATCCGCGCCTGCATGGAAGTGTTTGACCCCTCGGTGCCTCAAGTTGCCGTCTTCGACACCGCCTTCCATCAGACCATTCCCCAGCACGCTTATATGTACGGCCTGCCCTATGAGCTGTACGAAAAGTACAAAATCCGCCGCTACGGCTTCCACGGCACCAGCCATCGCTATGTCAGCAGCCGGCTGGCCCAGCTGATGGGACGCCCCCTTTCCGAGATGAAGGTGGTTACCTGCCATCTGGGCAACGGTTCCTCCATCACCGCCATTGACGGCGGCAAGAGCGTGGACACCACCATGGGCTTTACTCCCCTGGACGGCATCATCATGGGAACCCGCTGCGGCTCCATCGACCCCTCCGTGGTCACTTATCTGATGGAGAAGGAAAACCTCACCCCCAAGCAGATGGACGATTTGATGAACAAGAAGAGCGGTTACCTGGGCATTTCCGGCATTTCCAGCGACCAGCGCGACCTGGTCAACGCCGCCGAATCCGGCAACAAGCGGGCTAAACTTGCTTTGGATATGCAGCAGTATCAGCTGCGCAAGTATATCGGCGCCTATGCCGCCGCCATGGGCGGACTGGATGCTGTGGTCTTTACCGGCGGTATTGGCGAAAACGCTTACCAAACCCGCGAAGTCGCCTGCAAGGGACTGGAGTTTATGGGAATTGTCCTGGACAAAACCGCCAACGCCGAATGTGGCGGCAAGGAATGCCTGATTTCCGCGCCCAACAGCAAGGTGCAGGTCTGGGTCATCCCCACCAACGAGGAGCTGCTCATCGCCCGCGACACCAAGGAAGTCGCCAGCCTGTAACGAACGGATGAGCACGGCAAGGTGTTGATAAGTTACAGGCACCTTCCCGATCCTTCAATAGCAATCAATACCCCCGGCGTTTCCGGGGGTATTTTATATGCGGGCAAAGCCCTGATTTCCCGCATCCTCGCTTTGCGAGCAGACAGAAAAAATCCCCGTCTTTGGGACGGGGATTTTTGTATGGTTTTTAGAAGTGACTGCGCACTTTGTAGCTGGTGTGAAGGGCTTGGTGAGCCTTTTCGCTGCCGGGATGGTCGAACCACTCGTCGTAGAGCATCTTGACCATGGGATTTTCGTGGGACTTGCGCAGCTTGTCGCTCTTGTCCTGATTGTACAGAACCGCGGCGCGCAGACTCCGCAGGTCGACAAAGTTGCGGACATGGGCCGGCTGTACCGGCTGACCGCCGCCGTTGATGCATCCGCCGGGGCAGGCCATAATCTCGACAAAGTGGTACTTCTTCTCGCCGCTCTTAATCTTCTTGAGGAGCCGGTCGGCATTGCCCAATCCGGAAGCGACGGCCACATTGATTTCATAGTCGCCGACCTTGTAGGTGGCTTCCTTGATGCCGTCCATACCCCGAACTTCCACAAAGTCCACGGGAGCGGAGTCGTCGTTGCCGGTCAGCCAGTAGGCGGCGGTGCGCAGGGCGGCTTCCATGACGCCGCCGGTGGCGCCGAAGATGGTGCCGGCACCGGTGCTCTCGCCCAGAGGATCGTCGAAGTCCTCGTCAGGCAGGTTGACGAAGTCCAAACCGGCCCGCTTGATCATCCGGGAAATTTCCCGAGTAGTGAGGGCCACGTCGCAGTCGGGAACGCCGGCGGCGTTTTCGTCTTCACGGTTAACCTCGAACTTCTTGGCGGTGCAGGGCATGACGCCGACCACAAAGATGTCCTTGGGATCCAGGTTGTGCTTATGGGCGTACCAGGTCTTGGCGATGGCTCCGAACATCTGCTGCGGGCTCTTGCAGGTGGAGAGGTTGGGAATGAATTCGGGATAGTAGTGCTCGCAGAACTTGACCCAGCCGGGAGAGCAGGAGGTGATCAGAGGCAGGGTGCCGCCGTTCTTAATCCGCTCCAGCAGCTCGTGGGCTTCTTCCATGATGGTCATGTCGGCGGCAAAGTCGGTGTCGTACACGCCGTCAAAGCCGAGGCGGCGCAGGGCGGCCACCATTTTGCCGGTGGCGTCGGTTCCGACAGGCATGCCAAAAGCTTCGCCGATGGTGGCGCGGATGGAAGGAGCGGTCTGAACGATGACGTGCTTCTTGGGATCGTTGAGGGCATCCCAAACCTTTTGGGTCTGGTCCTTTTCGTAGATGGCGCCGGTGGGGCAAACCACGATGCACTGTCCGCAGGAAACGCAGGCCACTTCGTCCAGGTTTTGATCATAGGCGCAGCCGATGTGGGTGTTGAAGCCGCGCTCGTTGGGACCGATGACGCCTACCTTCTGCAAGCGGGAGCAGGCGGCCACGCAGCGGCGGCAAAGGATGCACTTGTTGTTGTTCCGCACCATGTGCATGGCGGAATCGTCAAACTCGTACTCGGGATTGCTTCCGTCGTAAACAGTCTCGTCGTCCACGCCGAACAGCCAGCACAGGCGCTGCAGTTCGCAGTTTCCGCTGCGGATGCAGCTCAGGCAGTTCCGCTGGTGGGTGGAGAGAATCAGCTCCAGGGTCATGCGGCGAGCTTTTTGAACCTTCTCGGTGTTGGTCCAAATTTCCATACCCTCGGCCACAGGATAGGTGCAGGCGGCCACCAGGGTGCGGGCTCCTTTTACCTCTACGACGCAGATGCGGCAGGCGCCGATCTGGTTGATTTCTTTTAAGTAGCAAAGAGTGGGAATTTCGATGTTGGCGGTGCGGGCAGCTTCCAGGATGGTCATTTCCTTCGGCACCGTCAAGGACATCCCGTTAATCTTGATATTTACCATAACAGGTTATTCCTCCTATTCCTTTACAATCGCGCCGAAGCGGCATTTTTCCATGCACGCGCCGCACTTGATGCACTTGTCGTGATTGATGGTGTGCGGATTTTTGACGGTGCCCGTAATGGCGCCCACCGGGCATACTCGAGAGCAGAGGGTGCAGCCTGTGCATTTCTCCGGACGAATGTTGTACTGGAGCAGGCTCTTGCAGACCTTGGCAGGGCAGGTCTTTTGATAGATGTGGGCCTCGTATTCATCCCGGAAGTAGCGGATGGTGGAAAGCACCGGGTTGGGAGCGGTTTGGCCCAGTCCGCACAGGGCGTTTTCTTTGATGTAGTAGCACAGCTCTTCCATCTTTTCGATGTCGCCGGGCTTGCCTTTGCCTTCCACGATCCGGTCCAGCATCTCCAGCAGGCGCTTGGTGCCGATCCGGCAGGGAGTGCACTTGCCGCAGCTTTCGTCTACCGTGAATTCCAGGAAGAACCGGGCGATATCCACCATGCAGCTGTCCTCGTCCATGACGATGAGGCCGCCGGAGCCCATCATGGAGCCGATGGCAGACAGGTTCTCGTAGTCGATGGGAACATCCAGATGCTTGGCGGGAATGCAGCCGCCGGAAGGACCGCCGGTTTGGGCAGCCTTAAACTTCTTGCCGTTGGGAATGCCGCCGCCGATTTCCTCCACGATTTCCCGCAGGGTGGTGCCCATGGGCACTTCCACCAGACCGGTGTTGGTGATTTTGCCGCCCAACGCAAACACCTTGGTGCCGGGGGATTTTTCGGTACCGATGCTCCGGAACCAGTCGGCGCCCAACAGAATAATCCGAGGAATGTTGGCGTAGGTTTCCACGTTGTTGAGAACGGTGGGCTTGCCGAACAGACCTTTGACCGCCGGGAACGGAGGACGAGGTCTGGGCTCGCCGCGGTTGCCCTCGACGGAGGTCATCAGGGCCGTTTCCTCACCGCAAACGAAGGCGCCGGCGCCCAGGCGAAGCTCCACGTCGAAGGAGAAGTCGGTGCCAAAGATGTTGTTGCCCAGCAGGCCCAGTTCTCTTGCCTGCTTGATGGCAATTTCCAGGCGGTGTACGGCGATGGGGTACTCGGCGCGGACGTAGATGAAGCCCTTGTCGGCGCCGATGGCATAACCGGCAATGGCCATGGCCTCCAGGACGGCATGGGGGTCGCCTTCCAGCACCGAGCGGTCCATAAAGGCGCCGGGGTCGCCTTCGTCGGCGTTGCAGCAGACGTATTTCTGTCCCTTAGGCTGTGCGGCCGCAAAGGCCCACTTGGTACCGGTGGGGAAGCCGGCGCCGCCACGGCCCCGCAGGCCGGAAGCCTTGATTTCCTCAATGACCTGTTCGGGGGTCATCTGGGTCAACACTTTGCCCAAAGCCTGATAGCCGTCGTAAGCTATGTACTCGTTAATATTTTCAGGGTCGATGACGCCGCAGTTGCGCAGCGCAACACGCATTTGTTTCTTATAGAACCCGGTGTCGTCCAGAGAGGAGACTTCACCGTTGGGCTGAACCGTCTCATCGTAAACCAGGCGGGTGACGATGCGGCCCTTGAGGAGGTGCTCCTCCACAATTTCGGGAATGTCGTCTACCTGGACGCGAGAGTAAAAGGTGCCTTCGGGATACACAATCATGATGGGACCCAAAGCGCACAGGCCAAAGCATCCGGTTCGAACCACTTTGACCTCTTCGCTCAGGCCGGATTTTTCCAGTTGCTCGTTCAAAGCTTGAATGATGGCCGGACTGTTGGAAGATGTGCATCCGGTTCCGCCACAGACCAGAATATGGGATCTTACCATCGGTTAACTCTCCTCCTCTTTACTTTCTGGCCTGGCCAATGGTGTATTCCTGCACCACTTCGCCGCCAATCAAATGCTTGTGCACCACGCGGATGGCCTTTTCAGGGGTCATTTTGACATAAGTCACTTTTTCCTTGCCAGGCTCGAACACTTCCACCACCGGCTCGTACTGGCAGATGCCAATGCAGCCGGTCTGTCCAACCTGAACATCCAGTTTTTCCTTCGCGATTTCGTCTACCAATGCCTGCAGCACCGGCCGGGCTCCGGCGGCAATACCGCAGGTAGCCATACCCACAACCACACGGGTTCCTTCGAACTTGTCGTTGCGGATTCCCATTCCCTGTCTGGCTTTCTCGCGAATCGCCATCAGTTCTTCCAGAGACTTCATTTACTTACCTCCTATAAAAAGTCTGATTGCTGGAAGGCATAAGCCAAACCGGCGTGCCTGTCCAGTCCACCCCTTCAAAGTAATGCCATGTATTGTTTGTGAATTGCTAAACGCCATTGTTAAAAATAAAACCCACTCTGGCAAACCAACTGCGGTTGCGCCAATGCGGCCTTATTGGTGTGTCCCTGTGTCGGCCAGAATTTCCGCCTCTCCCTCAGCCAGATAATCTTTCAGCCAAGCGACCACCTGAGAGTCGTTTAAAGGGACATCCTCCCCCAGAATCTCCCGAATCTTGCGGGTATCCAGGGTAAAAGAGGCTCCGTCTCGTATACGGGTGTAGGTAAAGTCCAACTGGGGATTGGCAACGACCAGCAGCAGGATGGTCTCCTGCATATTGCCCAATGGGACCATGTCGATATGGTCGGTGCAGAAGGTGGCCTCCACCCAAGTGCCCACCCCTTGCTGCGAGCGAATGGAAAGGTTTCCTCCCGTCATTTGGGCCGCCATCCGAAAAAAGGGAACTCCCAACCCCACCTTGCGGGTGGTCCGGGTGGTGTAAAAGGGATCCTGCACCTGGGCCACCTGCTCAGGGCTCATTCCCTTGCCGTTATCCTCAATCCGAATGGAAAGGGTTTTGGCTTTGGTGTCTTCCTCCACCACGATGCCAATGTGGGACGCACCGGCCGAAATGCTGTTTTGGGTGATATCCATCACATGAAGGGAAAGCTCCCGCATACGCCCTGCCCCCTTTTTTGTCCTCACACATTATAACAAAACTATGAGGCGAAATCTACAAGAAAACTTCACTTTTCCGCATCATTATCGCAAATGCAGCGGTTTTTAGCAGTTAGCCAAATATAACATTTTATGCGGAATGAATAACAAACGTTTTGTTTTGCAGGTTGGTTTTACATTTTTTCTAATCTGGTTGTTGGTTGGTCACAAAAAAAATGATAAAAGATTGTCAACTTCCAGTATCAATTCATGTTATAATAAGATATCTAACTGTGGCATTTTATCCCTTTCAACACTGGATAAACCCCCATAAAATGGCACGATTACCTTCTTTGCCGGTTTCTGGCAAAGTAGACAACAGGTAGGAGGTTTTGCCTTGAAGCTGAGAGAAATTGTGGAGCTTCTGGATGCCCAGGTTCTTTGCGGCGACGACATGGACCTGGAAATTCAAACGGCCTGCGGCACCGACATGATGAGCGACGCTCTTGCCTTTATCGAGGATCAGGGCATGTTGCTGACCGGGTTGATTAACCCCCAGAGCGTCCGCACCGCCGAAATGCTGGATATGCGCTGCATCTGCTTTGTGCGGGGCAAGGTGCCGGGGGACGACGTGGTGGAACTGGCCAGACAGCGCGGTATTGCCGTCCTCACCACCCGGTACCGGATGTTTTCGGCCTGCGGCAAGCTGTATCAGGCAGGACTGCGGGGCGGCGACTGTTAGCCACTATCCATCGGGAAGAGGGAATCATTGAGATGAGTAGTTCTTCTGTGCAGCCCATCGTCCAGCTGTATGAGGTGCCGGGCAACGACTTCACCCGGGCTGGAGAGGCCTCCAGCAAGGTAAAGGGCATCCTCAAAAAACTGGGATATGATCCCGATGCCATTCGCCGGGTTTCCATCGCCATGTACGAGGGGGAAATCAACATGGTGATTCATGCCAACGGCGGAATCGCAAGGGTGGAAATTTTCCCCGACCGGGTGGAAATTTTGCTTTCCGACCAGGGCCCCGGCATTGCCGATGTGGAAAAAGCCATGGAGGAAGGTTATTCCACCGCCCCGGACGAGGTTCGCGCCCTGGGGTTCGGGGCTGGCATGGGGTTGCCCAACATGAAAAAGTGCTGCGACGAGTTTCGAATCGACACTGCCATTGGAAAAGGCACCGATGTCTACATGATCATTCGGGTTCGCGGTTCGAAGAGCTAAAGCCTCGTCCGAGCGGCAAGGCTTTTCGCTTTTGGCCTGTATCGGGAAGCAGAAGGACGCAACAGAGCTGCGGCGTTTTGAGCAAACCCTTATAACCCCTTGAGGGTTTTTGAATTTTTCAGATTTTAGTGCAGTTACACTGCCAAACCATCGGTGAGCTGAAAAGTTCATAACGCTCCGGGAATACAATTGGAAAGGGTCTTCCGAATGCAATATTTTCACAGTGTACGCCTAGATGAAGAAAAATGTCTGGGTTGCACCAACTGCATCAAGCGGTGCCCTACTCAGGCCATACGGGTACGGGACGGCAAAGCGCGCATCATCTCCAACCGCTGCATCGATTGCGGCGAATGCATCCGGGTCTGTCCCCACCACGCCAAGCGGGCCGTCACCGATCCTTTGAGTATGATGGACGACTTCCGTTACAAAATCGCCCTGCCCGCCCCCACCCTGTACGGGCAGTTCAACCATCTGTTGGACGTGGATTACGTTCTGACGGGGTTAATCGATTTGGGCTTTGACAGCGTTTTCGAGGTCAGCCGCGCCGCCGAGCTGGTCTCCGACTACACCCGCCACCTCATGCGGGAAAATAAGCTGAAAACCCCCGTCATCAGCTCGGCCTGCCCTGCCGTTGTGCGGCTGGTGAAGGTTCGCTACCCCGATTTGTGCGAACAGGTGCTTCCCCACCTTTCCCCCATGCAGGTGGCCGCCCGCATGGCCAAGGAGGAGGCAATGCGGGAAACCGGCCTTGCCAAGGAGGAAATCGGGTGCTTTTTTATCACCCCTTGCCCCGCCAAGGTCACCGATATCGTCTCCCCCATCGGCATCTCCAAAAGCTGGGCGGACGGCGCCTTTTCCATCGCCGACATTTACAAGCCTTTGCTGGAGAAAATGGAGCAGGTCAAAACGCCCCGGCCTCTTTCCAAAAGCGGTATCATCGGGGTGAGCTGGGCCAATTCAGGCGGGGAAAGCGCCGCCCTCATTCGGGAACAGTATTTGGCGGCCGACGGCATAGAAAACGTAATCACCGTGCTGGACCAGCTGGAGGACGAACGCCTGACCGAGTTAGATTTCATCGAGCTCAACGCCTGCCCGGGAGGGTGTGTCGGCGGCGTTCTCACCGTGGAAAACCCTTACGTGGCAAAAGCCCGCATCCAGCGCCTGCGCAAGTACATGCCGGTGTCTCTCAACCACGTCAACGGCTCCGTCTCCCCCGAAATCCTGGAGTGGGACGGGGAGCTGGAATACACCGGCGGCATGCAGCTTTCCTCCGATTTGGTGGAAGCCATGCGCATGATGCAGGAAATCGACGCCCTGGAAAAGATCCTGCCGGCCCTGGATTGTGGAAGCTGCGGCGCGCCCTCCTGCCGGGCTTTGGCGGAGGACATCGTCACCGGCAGCGGCGCAAGGCTCAACGACTGCATTTTCATCCTCCGCAAGGAGGCAAGTTCTTTGGGCGTCAGCCTGTCAGACCACCCTGCCGACCGAGGCAGGATTCACCCTACGGAGGAGCAGAATGATGACGGTAAAAACTCTCAGTGAGTTGTTGGAATGCAGCTGTATTGCCGGCCACGGCGGCCTGGAGCGGGCGGTGACCGGAGGTTATGTGGGGGATTTTCTCTCCTGGGTAATGGGCCATGCGGAAGAAAACAGCGCCTGGATTACCGTGATGGGCAACATCAACGCGGTGGCGGTGGCCCTGCTGGCCGATGTCAGCTGTATCATCCTCTGCGACGGCGCCCATCTGGACGAAGACGCCAGAAGACGGGCGGACGAAAACAACATTCCGGTTCTTGCGTCCTCCAAACCCGCCTTTGCCCTGGCCCTGGCTTTGGGGAAAGCGCTGGGGCTGTAATGTATTAGAAAGGGAGGCTCTGCGATGTTGGACAAATCCGTCCCCTATGTGGATGTGCTGATGCACCGGAAAAGCAACACACCTCTGCCCCCCGTTGTTCTGCCCGAGGGCTACTCCTTTGTCCTCTTTCAGGCGGGGGATGAGAAAGCGTGGGCCCAAATTGAGACTTCGGTGCTGGAATTTGACAGCGAAATTGACGCGCTGCTGTACTTTCAAAAAACATACCTGCCCTATTTGGCGGAGCTGGAACGGCGGTGCATCTTTATCCAGTCCGACACCGGCGAAAAGGTTGCCACCGCAACGGCTTGGTGGAGCTACACCGGCAACCGGCGGGACCCCTGGGTGCATTGGGTGGCGGTCAAGCCCACCCATCAGGGAAAAGGATTGGGAAAAGCCATAGTGGCGGAAATCGTCCGCCGGATGGTGGAAATAGAAGGGGACCGGGATTTTTACCTTCACACCCAGACATGGAGTCACAAAGCCATTAAAATTTATCAAAAAGCAGGTTTTTCCATTACCTCCGAGAAAAACCTCTATAAGTATTCCAACCAGGACTACGAAAAGGCCATCGCCATCTTAAAGGCCATCGAAGCCAATCAGCCCATTCCCCAATAAGCAAAGAGTCTACATAATCAAAAAATCCTCAAAGCCTATACTTTGAGGATTTTTATTTACAGCACTTTATTGAGGAATTCTTTCAACCGGGGATGCTGGGGGTTGTTGAAAAACTCGCTGGGAGGCGCCTGCTCCTTAATTTGCCCTTCATCCATAAACAGGACCCGGGTGGCGACTTCGCGGGCAAAGCCCATTTCGTGGGTGACCACCACCATGGTCATGCCGTCCTGGGCAAGCTCCTTCATCACTTCCAGCACCTCGCCCACCATTTCGGGGTCCAAAGCGGAGGTGGGCTCGTCGAAGAGCATTACATCGGGATTCATGGCCAAAGCCCGCACAATGGCGATGCGCTGCTGCTGCCCGCCCGAAAGCTGACGCGGGTAGGCGTTGGCTTTTTCCACAAGGCCAATCCGCTCCAGCAGAGCCATGGCCTTTTCGTCCGCTTCCTGCTGGGAGCAAATGCCCAAAGTGACGGGGGCCAGGGTGATGTTTTTCTTGACGGTCAGATGGGGAAAGAGGTTGAACTGCTGAAACACCATCCCCATTTTCCGGCGGATAAGGTTGATGTTGGTTTTAGGGTCGGTGATGTTCTGCCCCTCGAAGAAAATTTCGCCGCCGGTGGGCTGTTCCAGCAGGTTAAGGCAGCGCAGAAAGGTGGATTTTCCGGAGCCGGAAGGCCCCACGATGACCACCTTTTCCCCTTTTTCAATCCGCTCGTTGATGCCGTCCAATACCAAATGATCCCCAAATGCCTTGGAAAGGTTACAAACGTCGATCACTGGCACCCAGCCTCCTTTCCAAAACTCCCTGCAACTTGGTCAGCAGGATGACAAGAATTAAGTAAATCAAACCGGAAATCACCAGAGGGGTGATGGTCCATACCCGGGAACGAACCACGTCACCGGCACGGGTCAGGTCGGTGAGGGCGATGTAACCCGCCACCGAAGTTTCCTTCAGCAGCGTAATGAATTCGTTGAAAATGGTGGGCAAAATATTCTTGACCGCCTGAGGCAGCACCACAAGCTGCATGGTCTGGCGGGCGTTAAGGCCAAGGGAGCGCCCCGCTTCGGTTTGCCCCCGGTCGATGCTTTGGATGCCCGCCCGAATAATTTCGCAGACATAGGCCCCGGAGTTGATGCCGAAGGAAAGCCCCGCCACCCACATGGCGTATTCTTTGGGAGCCGTTTTAAAGACACCGTAGTAGAGAATGAGCAACTGCACCAAAAGGGGCGTGCCGCGAATAACGGTGGTGTAAAGGTCGGCAAAGCCGCTCCCCAGCCGAATCAGCCAACCGCCCAGGGAACGGCGGCCCCGGGGCTTGGACAAGCTGTTGGCGCTTACCTTGAGGATGGCCAGCACCAGGCCGATGACAACGCCGATGATGCAGGCCACGGCAGACATAAACAGAGTGTTCTTAAGCCCGCCCACGTAAAACTTCCAGCGCTGGGCTTCAAAAAACGCATAGTAAAAGGAATCCCATATTCCGTAAAAGAAATTCATCATAATTCCCGCTCCAAGAGTCAGTGATTGTGCCCGGCACATTGCAGCGGTGAGGAGCCACAGCTCGGGCCAGTTGGGTGCCAACAGCTTGTTGATTCCCAGCAGAGTGAACCTTCGAAAAAACAGGAAACCAGGGCAGGTCTATCTCCTGCCCTGTGTGGTTTATTATTCGGCAGCGGCGCTGTGATTTTTCATAAATTCATCGATTTTGCCGCTGTCAATCAGTTCCTGCACCACTTTGTTGATGGCGTTCAGCAGCTCGGTGTTGCCCTTCTTCACAGCGATGGCGTACTCGTCAACCATCAAGGGTTCTTCCAGAACCTTCAGCTCGGTGTTCTGAGCCAGGAACTCCTGAGCGGGCAGAATGTCCATCAGGATGGCGTCAAGTCTGCCGTTGGCCAGGTCGGACACCGCCTCAAAATACTTCTTGTACCGCTCCACGGTGACGTCGGGATACTCGTCGGTCAGCAGCAGGTCGGCAATGGTGCCCAGCTGTACGCCCACCTTTTTCCCTGCCAGGGATTCGCCACCGGTGATTTCGGTGTTGTCGGCGCGGACAATCAGAACCTGCTTGGAGGCGCCGTAAGGAATGGAGAAGTCCACCTGCTTGGCCCGCTCTTCGGTGATGCTCATGCCGGCGGCGCCAAAGTCAATGCGTCCGGACTGCACTTCGGAAATGATGGCATCGAAGTCCATTTCCTGAATGACCAGTTCCATACCCAGAGAATCGGCGATGGCCTGAGCGATATCGGGGTCGACACCCACCACGTTGCCGGCTTCGTCGTAGTACTCAAAGGGAGCAAATCCGGCTTCGGTTCCCATAATCAGTTGAGTTTTTCCAGCAAGACCGCCTTCGGCCGGAGCTTCCTGGGCAGAAGACTCGGCGGCGGGAGACTCTTCGGCAGATTCTGCCTTAGTGGGCTGTGCGTTGGCATCGGGAGAAGCTTCCTGGGAAGGAGCTTGCTTTGCGCCGCAGCCTGCCAGCACCAGCAGGACCACCAGCAAGAGAGAAAGAACAACACTAAACTTTTTCATAAATCCATCTCCTCTTTGGAATCGGGCGGATATTCGTCCGATGGTTTCAAGTTACCATGTATTACAATATCCCTAATTATACACATCCTAGGAGATTTTGCAAGACTGTGAAGTTATAATTTTTCCAAACTTACGAATTTTTATACTTCCTTCCAAAAGTGGTCCTCAATGCGTGGCATCTTTGGTAAGGTTTTATAATTATTCATGAATTTGTATAATTATAAGTAAAAACAGGCCGGACCCAACGGTCCGACCTGCCTGCGCTACTTACTCATGCTCATATACTGCTGTTTGGCTTCGTTGACTTTTGTCATTTCGGCCGGCTCGGTCTGATACCAGCCCCGCTTTTGCATTTCGCAGAAGACGTCGTGCTGAATTTGGTGCTCCTCATTCAAGATGTTCATCATGTCTGCCTTTAAGCTGGGACATGCGCATTCGTTGGCGTAGGTGTTATAAATACTGGTGATGTTTTTCTGGCTGGAGAGAATGTCGGTCATCATGTCTTTGTCGGCGAATCCTTGAGTCATCATAAACTCATCCCTCCTAGCTCAAGTGACCCATCAGGGTATTGAAGTGGTTCTGGTGCTTCTGGGCGATGTCTTCGCACTTCTGCTTGAGAACCATGTCCTGGGTGTTCTGGGCGTACATCTTGTACTTTTTGATGAGGTTTTCCTCCACACCGAGCTGGTCTTTAATGGCGGAAAGCTCTTTGGCGGTCAAGTTCGTCACGGCAAGACCCTCCTTGACAGAGTTTGTGCCGCAGCCGATACAAAAAACCGGTCAGAGCGCAAAACCTGATTTTTTGTGATTCTTCCGCGGCACATCATTATTTTGCCCGCCAGACGGTTCAATATTTTTTATATTTTTTGTTAATTTGGCAGTGGAAAGGTAAAAAAATAATCCCCCAAAATGGGAGATTGAAATGCGACCAAGCATATAAGCCGGGTTCTGTATTTGGAAACGATCTATCTGCGTCCTGCGTCGCCGCGGGACGTCAAGCCACCTGTCGGAGGCCCGGCGGGCCACCGCATTGCCTCCTGTTGGTGTTGCTCCGGATAGGGTTTACACAGCAGTGCAGTCGCCTGCACTCTGGTGAGCTCTTACCTCGCCTTTTCACCCTTACTCTTAAAAGAGCGGTTCTTTTCTGTTGCACTAGCCCTGAGGTCGCCCTCGGCTGCCGTTAGCAGCTATCCTGCCCTGTGGAGCCCGGACTTTCCTCCAAAGGTATAAACCTTCGGCCGTTTCCTTGCTTGCTCGCCTATACAGTATACCTTATTATATTCGCTTGCGCAAGGGGCACATTCTGTTGATAAATTCGCCAAAAAGTGGTATAATAACGCCTATGCAAGTGAAAATATCATAATTGGCATTCCTCAAAAAGTCGCAATTCTTTTTAAATTTTTCAAACACATCAAACCTGGGGATTACCCCAAACCTAGGAGGATTCTTTCATGAAAGGTAAGTTCTACATCACCACTCCCATTTACTATCCGTCGGACAAGCTTCATATCGGCCACTGTTACACCACGGTGGTTTGCGACGCGATTGCTCGCTACAAGCGAATGCAGGGGTTTGATGTGTTTTACCTGACCGGCACCGACGAACACGGCCAGAAGATTGAATCCAAAGCCAAAGAAGCCGGCGTTTCCCCCAAAGAATACGTGGACCGCATTGTGGACACCATCAAAGAGCTTTGGGATTTGATGGGGATTTCCTACGACCGGTTTATCCGCACCACCGACGATTACCACGTGGAAAGCGTGCAGAAAATTTTCAAGGCCCTTTACGACAAAGGGGAAATCTACAAGGGAACCTACAAAGGCCATTACTGCAAGCCCTGCGAAAGTTTTTGGACCGACAGCCAGTTGAAGGACGGCAACTGCCCCGACTGCGGCCGTCCGGTGGAGCAGGCCGAGGAGGAAGCCTACTTCTTCCGCCTGAGCAAATACTCCGACAAAATTCTCAAGCTGTATGAGGACCACCCCGACTTCCTGCAGCCTCAGAGCCGGGTCAATGAAATGGTCAACAACTTCCTCAAGCCGGGGCTGGAGGACCTTTGCGTTTCCCGCACCAGCTTCCGCTGGGGCGTTCCCGTCACCTTCGACCAGAACCATGTGGTGTATGTTTGGGTAGACGCCCTTTCCAACTACATCACCGCTTTGGGCTACGGCAACGACCGCTTCCACGACTTTGAAAAATACTGGCCTGCCGACGTCCACATGATGGCGAAAGAAATTGTTCGCTTCCACGCCATCATCTGGCCCGCCCTTTTGATGGCCCTGGACCTTCCCCTGCCCAAGAAGGTGTACGGCCACGGCTGGCTTCTCTTCGACGGCGATAAGATGAGCAAATCCAAGGGCAACGTCATCGACCCCATTGTGCTTTGCAAGCGTTACGGGGTGGACTCCCTGCGGTACTTCCTGCTCCGGGAGGTTCCCTTTGGACAGGACGGCTCCTTTACCAACGAAGCTCTGATTGCCCGCATCAACTCCGATTTGGCCAACGACTTGGGGAATCTGGTGTCCCGCTCCGTCGCCATGGCGGAAAAGTACTTCCCCGACGGTTTGCCTAAGGAACGGCAGCCGGAGCCTGTGGACGGCGAGCTGATTGCCATGGCCACCGCCCTTCGCTCCATGGTGGAGGAGCAGTGCGACAACCTGCAGATCCCCACCGCCATTGCGGAAATCTTCAAATTTATCTCCCGCTGCAACAAATATATCGACGAGACGGCTCCCTGGGTGCTGGCCAAAGACGAGGCAAACCGTATCCGGCTGGCCACCGTTCTCTACAACCTGCTGGAGAGCATCCGCATTTTCGCCATCCTGCTCACCCCCTTTATGCCCCACACCTCCCCCAGAATTTTTGCCCAAATCGGCGCCGACGAGAGCATCACAACCTGGGACCATGCAGGAACTTTTGGGCTGTTGCCTGCCACGGTGAAGGTGCAGAAAGGCGATACTCTCTTCCCTCGCATTGACGCCGAAAAGGAACTGGCGGAACTGGCGGCGTTGGGGGCCCCTTCCAAGTCCAAGGCGGCCGCTCCGGCTCCTGCCCCCAAAGAAGCCGCCAAACAACCGGAAGGGGTGGCTTCCCTGATTGATATTCAGGACTTCGCCAAAGTGGACCTGCGGGTGGCCAAGGTGGTTGCCTGCGAGCCGGTGGAAAAATCCGACAAGCTGCTGCGGCTTCAGTTGGAGGACGGCGTCGGCACCCGTCAGGTGGTCAGCGGAATCCGCCAGTGGTACGCCCCGGAGGATTTGATCGGCAAGAAAATCGTGCTGGTGGCCAACTTAAAACCTGCCAAACTGCGCGGAGTCGAAAGCCAGGGTATGATTTTGGCCGCCGATTCCGGCGACGGCGCCCGGGTTATCTTTGTGGATAACGACTTACCCAACGGTTCCAAGATACGTTAAATCCAAGCGGGCATCCGGCATCATGCGGCGGCCCGCTTCCTTTATATTGGAAAACCCACTGTGGCACTCGACAACTTTAGTGGTGCTTCCTTCTCCATCGAACATATACTGGTGATAAGTTCCGCGGAGAAAACGACTGCATTAAAGGAGTTTTGCAGTGTGAGGACATTCAAGAAAATCGTAAACTTTATGTTCAGCCGCCTTTTTATGGTGGCGATGATGCTCCTTGCCCAAATCTGCCTGTTGCTGATTCTGGTCTTTGCCTTTAGCCAGGTGGGGTTTTACACTTATCTCTTTCTCAACCTCATCAGCCTGCTGGTGGTGCTGTTCATCATCAACAACAACGAACACCCCTCCTATAAAATCACCTGGATTATATCCATTTTAAGTTTCCCCATTGTTGGTGGAGTGTTTTACCTGGTTTTAGGCAACAAGCGGCTTTCCGAGGCGATGTTGGAACAGTCCAGCCAGGCCATTGAGGAAACTAAACAGCATATGCCCGCCAACCATCTTTGCGACCATGCGCTGATGAAGGCTTCCCCCTCTCTGGGGCTCCAGAGTCGATACATCTACAATATGAGCGGAAACCCCTTGTGGGAGGACGTGGATTCCATGTACTTCCCCTTAGGGGAGCTGATGTTCGAGCGTATGATGCTGGAAATGGAGCAGGCGGAAAAATACATCTTCCTGGAATATTTTATTGTCAAGCCTGGGGTGATGTGGAACCGCATCTTCGAGCTGCTCAAGCGCAAGGTGGCCCAGGGCGTGGAAGTGCGGTTTATGTACGACGACATCGGATCCATCCGCACCCTTCCCAAAGGGTATGACCGCATCATCCGGGAAGCGGGCATCAAGCTGTGCGTGTTTAACCCCTTCCGCCCCCGCATCAATATGATTTACAACAATCGGGACCACCGCAAAATTCTTGTGATTGACGGAAAGACTGCCTTCTGTGGCGGCATCAACATCGCCGACGAATACATCAACGCCGTGGACCGGTTCGGCCATTGGAAGGACACCGGCATCATGATTAAGGGGCCCGCCGTTTGGAGCTTTGCCTTTATGTTTTTGCAGCTCTGGAAGTTCGCCACGGGTGAAGATATCGACTACAACGCCTATCGTGCCCCTGCTACTCCCTATCTTCCCACACCCAAAGGCCTTGTGCAGGTGTTTGGCGATAGCCCCCTGGACCGCGTCAACGTGACCGAAACCGCCTACCGCAACATCATTTCCCGCTCCACTCAGTATGTTTACATCACATCTCCCTATCTTGTCATCAACTACGAAATGGAAAGCGTTCTCTGCGCCGCGGCGGAAAGCGGCATCGACGTCCGGATTATGACCCCCTATCACTACGATAAATGGTATGTCCACGTGTTGACCCGTTCCCACTACGCCCGGCTGATTCGCTCGGGAGTTCGCATTTTTGAGTATACGCCCGGTTTTATCCACGGCAAAACCTTTGTGTCCGACGACGAAATCTGCATGGTGGGCACCTGCAATATGGATTACCGCAGCTTTTACCTGCATTTTGAATGCTCCGCCAGCTTTTACGGCAGCGATACGGTGATGGCGGTAAAACAGGACTTCCTGGAATGCCAAAAGCAGTGCCACGAATACACCTTGGAAGAAGTGGAGAAGGTTCCCCTGCATATCCGTGCGCTGCGGGCGGTGCTGAAAGTGTTTGCTCCACTTATTTAGTATCCTCCATGCAAATCATATTCAACGATGAATAGCGCTGAAGGGCATCATCCCGGCTCGCCTCTTTAAGGTGCTTGCTAATGCATCGCGCCATTTACTGTAATTACGGAAGCGTCCATGAAATGATTACTGTTAGATGAAAATTAGCTATTTCTCATCACCCAAAATACGTTTATGCCAAAATGCGAAAGCTCCCGCTTAGTACGGGAGCTTTTGTACTTTAAATTTGGGCTGTTAAAAAGCAGGAACGCAGCGGGAACCTGTTACAGCCTGCGTGCTTTGCCTAGAAATCTAATCACACAGGGCATAAAGAAGCCCCCGGCATGGAGAAACCGGGGGCAATCATTATGCGATTAACTTACACTCACACTTACAACGAACCGATTACAGACCGGTGTTGGGGTTGTAGGTGTTAGGAGTCTCAACGACTTCGCCGCCACCCATGGGAGGAGCTTCGGGCTCTTCAACCTCGGGAGCCTCTTCGGTGGGCTCTTCCTCGCCGCCGAAGTCAACCTTAGCGGTGGTCAGGATATACTTCTTGGCCAGGGGCAGCTTGCTGTCTTTGGTGGTGCCCAGCAGCTTGCCATCTTCGTTGTATACGAAGAACTCACGGTCCAGATTCTTGAACTGAACAGTGGCGTTAGCCATGTTGTTCTGGTATACGGTGTAGATGGAGTCTACTTCAGGATTGTCAGCAATGATCTGCTCGTCTTCCTTCTCCAGCTCGGAAGTTACGTTGAAGTAGTACTTCTGGCCCTTCACAACGGTCTTGGTGGCGAAAACGATCTCGTCCTCGTCGCCCTGGAAGGTTACGTTGCGAACAGTGGCGTCAGCCTCCAGGTAGATGTTGCCATAGCTGGCAGCCTCGGTCTGACCCTCTTCGATGATCTCTTTGTCGTTCTCAATGGTGAAGTTGAACTCATACTCGGGAGCGTTCTTGGTGGAGCCCTTATAGGTCAGAGCAACTTTCAGCTCAACGTCGGTCTCCTTGGTCAGGGGGTAGAACTTCACGGTGCGAACACGAACGTCGGGCTCAGAGGTGCGCAGCTCAACGTCGCGGATGGTGTTGGCGGTGCCCTTCTGGTACACACGGCGAACGCCGATGTCCTTCAGCTGGCTGGCACGAATCTTCTCGTTGGCCTTAGGAGCAACAGTCTTGCCGTCCTTGTCTTCCCACTTGAACATGTCAGGAGTGATGCGGAGGATGGAGGACTGGTTGGCTTCGGAAAGCTCGCCATCGGGAGTCCAGTTTTTATTTTTATTAAAGTCAGGATTGAAGCCAACGATCTTGTACTTGGCGTCAACGTAGCCACCAGTAGAAGTTTCTTCTTCTTCTGCAGCACCAACAGTCAGGTTCACAGGAATTACAATGGAACCAGTACCGCTACCAAATTTGATATCCAAATAAATCTTATCACTGAAGTTTTTAGCATCAGGAGCAGCAGCAAAAGAAACTTCAATTACTTTTGCATACATTTTGCTATTGTCAATCACAGCGCCAGTGTTCAGGGCTTTGGCAGTAATAGTGACATCGGAAGGTGCGCCAGTGGGGGTAACCGTACCAGAAAGAGCTGCAAGATCAGCGCCAAGCTCAACAGTCACCTTTCCGGGCAGGTTAACATTCTTCTTTTCAGTTTTGCCAGGTGCAACGGTTACGCTGATAGCACCGACAGACTCAGAATCAGGATTGGCAACATCGCCAGCATCGGCGAACGCCACGGTAGACATACCGACTACCATCATGAGGGCAAGTACAAAACTCAGTACTTTCTTCATGAGTGAATCCTCCTTTTAATTTTGTGTAAGCATTTTGTTTTTAATTTGGGGGAAGCTCTCCATCATTTCCCCAACTGCACACAGTTTACCATAAAGTTTCGCAGATTGCAAGACCTAATTTGCAATTTTTGTAACTTTTCTGTAACCTGTTTGCAGCTTTCAGTTAATAAGTGTCAAGCATTTTTCATTTTGCTGCATGCAGATTCCAATTTTTTTGTAAACATTTTTTCTGCACCCTTCTGCTAATAGTGGCATACCTCTCCGATGCGGTACAAGATGTTGAGCCCTCGCATATTTTCGATATTTTGCGCCAAAAAACGGGAATGGGCAACTCCCACTCCCGTCCGCATTTTGGTTCACAAAAAATTTACAAATTTACTTTTCCGCCGCCAGGTAATACACGCTCTCCAAGGGCAGAGCGTCCCGGGTGGTGCCAAGGTAGCTCATCATCGGGCCGTATACCTTTATATTGCCGTAGCGGTCGGGGTCCAGCCGCACCTTTCCTTTCGCAAAGCCCATGCTGTAGACCCGCACCACCTGCCGGATTTGCGGGTTTTTGACCATCACTTCCTTATCCTGCGCAAGGGAAACGTTCTCCGCGTGGCCATACACCTGCTGGGCGATGAGCAAATCCGCCGTCAGGGTGACGCCGCAGCCAAGGTCAAACGGGACATTGGCAAGGTCCTGCAGGTGGCTGCCCACCGCGATGCGCCCCTTGCCCAGGGTTACGGTGCGGTCGGCACTTGTCACCGTTATTTTCCGGTTGCGGAACAGCCCGCTCACTTCAAATTCCCCGCCGGGCACTTCGCCGCCGCCCACCGTCAACCGGCAGTTTGCCTGGAATTTCACCGGGTCGAAGGAAACAAGGGCGTCGGCAAAGTCGATGAGGATGCCCAGCCGGTTTTCCCGGGAGGTGACGGCAATCCGGTCAAAGGCTTCCTGCCCTTCAACATAGTCCACCGAAACACCCAGATTTAAGGTCTGATTGTCCCTGGGAGTCATTTCGGGGATGCGCTCCTCGCTGTTTTTGTCCCAGGTAAAATACCAGCTTTCCAGAGGGAAAAAGATTTCGTCCCCCGGGCGGGCGGTCATCCCCTCAAAGCTGGAAAGGTCTCCCCGCTGGCGGATTCCGTTTTTATAGTAGCCCTCAGAGCCGAAGTATTTGCCAACCTCCTGGGGCGAGGCCATCTCGGCGGCGGCAGCAGGGGTGGCCAGCAAAATGGCAAGGCTCAGTATCCAACAAAGCGCCGTTATCTTTTTGCCCATGGTAAAATCTCCCGGTGATGTAATAATTACATATGTATTGGTCTATTTTTTGCGGGGACGCAGCACCCATGCACCCAGTCCGGTCAGTGTGCCCAGAAAGGCAATCCCCGCCAGAGGCGGCACCCCGGTCAGCGGGTTATCGGTTCCGCCGTTGGCCGCGTTGATGTGGCTTAGGCTGGAAGGCGGTGGCGTTGCGGTGTTGGCCGGAGGAGTTTCCGGCTGGGAAGACTCCGGAGGCGGAGCGGTTTCTACCCGCGAAGTTTCCCCGGGAAGGTCGGGCAGGGGCGCGCCTCCCGTCGGCGGCGCCTGAAGCTCGTTTCCTGCGGTCTGGCCTGTGGTCTTTCCGGCGGTCTGGCCGCCGGTGGACGTGGCAGGAGCCGAAGCCGGCGGTTCGTAATCCGTCTGGCGGAGCAAATCTACATTGGAGACAACGTAGTTGTCCAGGGTTCGGGTGTAGATGGTTAAGATGCCATCTTTGTTCACGGAGGAATCCACCGGTACCAGGGTATTCCCCGAAATTTTATAGGCATAGGCCGTATACTGGCCGTTTTTATAATAGGTGGCACTGTCCAGGGGAAGCTCCAGCTTTCCGTTGCTGGCGAAGGTGTCGTGGTCCCCTTTAAAGTTGTGGAACTCCAGGTCGTTCTTGGGATAGCGAGCGGCGATGGCCTCGTTGGTTTCGGTGTCGTAGTCGATGATGTACTTTTGTTTGGCCTTCACTCGAGCGGTGTAGCGCACATCGTTGCCCATATCAAAGGTGGCTTCGCCGTTGTAATCGTACCCCACTTCAAACATGGTGGGGAGCTGGGCGCCGTAAACGGTGTCGTAGTCGATGTACACCGTTCGGTTTTCCATGGTGCAGTAAAGCTCGATTTCCGTTTCCTGATAGGACAACCGGTTGATGACCAGCACCAGCTTTACCTCCACGTTGGCGGTTCCGGTGCCGGAATAGCTGTTGGTGAGCTGGACTTTGACATATGCACCCTTTTCCAGGCCGTCAATCTTTTCCTTACCGCCGTCCACAATGGAAACGCCGGTCACGTACCGGGCTCCCCGCGTCACTTTATGGCTGACGCTTACCTTATCCTTTTTAATGTTTTGGGCAGAGGCCTGGCTGATGTTGCCCTCGTCGTCCTCAACACCGATGGGGATGTAGATGGCGCTTCCCACGTAGACTTCGTCAAAGTCCTGGTCGGAAATCTCGCCGTTGTATACGATTTTGGCGTCGTCCAAAAATCCATAGCGCTTGGCAGCGTTGGCAAATTCCCCGGAGCCGGAAATGCCCCAGGCAAAAGCCGTTGTGGTCCAAAAAGTCGTCAAAAACACCGCCAAAATCAGCGCTGTCACCCGTTTGCCCATAAAGGAACCTCCTTAAAAGCCTGCAAGCCCAAAGGGCCGTCTATTCCTTAAAAAACCACTGGTTTTCCTAAATTTTCTTTATGTTAAAGTATAACAAAAACAGACGAAAATGACAATACGACAAAAACGCTCTGTCTTGCGTGGAAAGCCCCTCGCAATATGGCGCGAAGGAAATTCTTGTGTTATAATATTTTAGCTGTTTAACGTAAGCAAATGGCCACAACCACAGTTAACGCGAGGCAATCGGGACAAGCTCTGCCCCATGGAATAGCTTTGTACGCGGGAAACCGCACAACATATATCGGAACTCGAAGCGTTATACTTTAGTCATACCTTTTGAACATCAGAGGCCTGTCCGCTGCGGGCCCTAACAGGAAAGGATGTCGGTACTGTGTCCGTTTTTTGCCTTTACGTGGAAAAAAAGCCCCCCTTTGCGGTGGAAGCCCAGGGCGTTCTAGCCGATCTGCGCACCTCTTTGGGGATAGAGCTTTCCGGCCTTCGGATTCTAAACCGCTATCTGGTGGAGGGAATCAGCCGCAAGGACTTTGAAGCCTGCCGGAATACGGTGTTTTCGGAGCCTCAGGTGGACATCACCTGGGACGAGCTGCCGGATTTTTCCGGCCACACGGTGTTTGCCACCGAGTTGCTGCCCGGCCAGTTTGACCAGAGAGCTGACAGCTGCGCCCAGTGCATCTCCCTTTCCACCGGCGGAGAACGGCCCACGGTGCGCTGCGCTAAAATCTGGGTGTTTGAGGGAATCCTTTCCCCCGAGACGCTTCAAAAAATGAAACACTACCTTATCAACCCGGTGGAAAGCCGGGAGGCGTCTCTGGAAATTCCCCAAACGCTGGAGACTGTCTACCCCACCCCCTCCGACGTGGCGGTGCTGGAAGGCTTCATTGACATGGGGGAAGAAGCCCTTGCCTCTTTGCTGCAGGAACTGGGCCTTGCCATGGATTTAGCCGACCTGCGGTTCTGCCAGGACTACTTCCGCAACGAGGAAAAGCGCGACCCCACCCTGACCGAAATTCGGATGATTGATACATACTGGTCGGACCACTGCCGCCACACCACCTTTTTGACCCACATCGACTCCGTCGAAATCGAGCCGGAATACATCGCCCGCAGCTATCAGCGGTACCGCACCATGCGGGAGGCTCTATATACCGAAAACCGCCCCGTCACCCTGATGGATATGGCCACCATCGCCGCCAAGGTTTTGCGCAAATCGGGGTATCTCAACCGGCTGGACGTCAGCGACGAAATCAACGCCTGTTCGGTCAACGTCCGGGTGGAGGTGGACGGCGAGCCTCAGGACTGGCTAATTATGTTTAAAAACGAAACCCACAACCACCCCACCGAAATTGAGCCTTTCGGCGGGGCGGCCACCTGCCTGGGCGGCGCCATTCGGGACCCTCTTTCCGGCCGCAGCTTTGTCTATCAGGCCATGCGGATTACCGGTGCCGCCAATCCTCTTACGGAAGTGTCCAAAACCCGGCCCGGCAAGCTGCCCCAAAAGCAGATTTGCCAGACGGCGGCGGCGGGCTATTCCTCCTACGGCAACCAAATCGGCCTTGCCACCGGCCTTGTCCACGAGATCTATCATCCCGGCTACGAAGCCAAGCGGATGGAGCTGGGCGCCGTGGTGGGCGCCGCTCCGGCGGACCATGTGGTGCGCAGCACTCCCGCACCCGGCGACAAGGTGATTCTGCTGGGCGGGCGCACCGGGCGGGACGGCTGCGGCGGCGCCACCGGCTCCTCCAAAAGCCACACGGTGTCTTCTCTGGAAACCTGCGGCTCGGAAGTGCAGAAGGGCAACGCCCCCGAGGAGCGAAAGCTCCAGCGGCTGTTCCGCAACCCGGAGGCGACCCGCCTGATTCGGCGCTGCAACGACTTCGGCGCCGGCGGAGTGTCGGTGGCCATCGGGGAGCTTGCCGACGGCGTCGCCATCAATCTGGACGCGGTTCCCAAGAAATACGAAGGCCTGGACGGCACCGAACTTGCCATCTCCGAAAGTCAGGAGCGGATGGCGGTGGTGGTGGCCCCCCAGGATGTGGAGAAATTGATCCGCCTGGCCGACGAAGAAAACCTGGAGGCCACGGTGGTGGCGGAAGTCACCGAAGCTCCCCGGCTGACCATGAGCTGGCGGGGCCGCACCATCGTCAATTTGTCCCGCGAGTTTTTAAATTCCAACGGCGCCCCCAAGCACGCCTCCATTCAAATGAAAGCGCCGGCCAAAGAATGCTTCCAGGACTTTCTTCCCGTCAACCGGGAAACCATTTTGCAAAAGCTTTCCAGCCTATCTTTCTGCTCCCAAAAGGGGCTGTCCGACCGGTTTGACTCCACCATCGGCGCCGCCACCGTGCTGATGCCCTACGGAGGCGTCTACCGACGCACCCCCGCCCAGGTGATGGCGGCCAAGTTGCCGATGGAGGTGGGCAGCCGCACCAAGGCCTGTACGTTGATGAGCTGGGCCTACGACCCCGAAACGGCGGTGAACAGCCCCTACCATGCCGGATGCTTTGCGGTGGTAGAGTCAGTGGCCAAGGTGATTGCCGCCGGAGGAAGCCGCAGCAAAACGTGGCTCACCTTCCAGGAATACTTTGAAAAACTGGGCAACGACCCTGAAAAATGGGGCAAGCCCGCAGCCGCCCTGCTGGGCGCTCTGGAAGCCCAGATGCAGCTGCAGTTGGCGGCCATTGGCGGCAAGGACAGCATGTCCGGCACCTTTGAGGACTTAAATGTCCCCCCCACGCTGGTGAGCATCGCCCTTTCCATGGGGCAGGCGGACAAGGTGATTTCCCCCGAGTTTAAGCGCACCGACAGCTACGTCTACCTCCTCGCCCCCTGCATGACCGCCGACGGCCTGCCGGACTTTGACGACGTCCGCTTCATCTTCGACATGGTGGAGCAGCTGGTGGCGGGCAAGCGGGCCATCGCAAGCTGGGCGGTGGGGCCCGGCGGCACCGCCGAGGGCATCTGCAAGATGTGCTTCGGCAACCGGATTGGCTTTGCCGCCGAAAAGCCCCTGTCCTGGAGCTATCAGCCCGGCGCCTTCCTGCTGGAGGCAAAGGAGCCGTTCCTGGAGCTGGACAAGTTCCTGCTGGGCCGCACCATTCCCGAATACCACCTGGAGCTGCCCGACGGGGAAATCATCGATTTGGAGGAAGTGCAAAAGGCTTGGGAAGGCACCCTGCAACCGGTGTACCCATACCTTGCACCGCCCAAAGGCACCGTGGAAGCCTTCCGCTGGGAGCGGGAAACCGAAGGATTCCCCGCCATTCGGGTGCGGCAGGCGTCTCCGCGGGTGGCCATTCCCGTCTTCCCAGGCACCAACTGCGAATACGACACCGCCGCCGCCTTCCAGCGGGCGGGAGCCAAACCGGAAATCTTTGTGCTGCGCAACCTGACCGGACAGGCCATCGCCGAATCGGTGGACGCCTTTGCGGAGCTGATTGACCGCAGCCAGATTGTGGCCATTCCCGGCGGATTTTCCGGCGGCGACGAGCCCGACGGCTCCGGCAAGTTCATCACCGCCTTCCTGCGGAACCCCAAGATTCGTCAGGCCATTGAGCACCTGCTCCACAGCAGAGACGGCTTGATGCTGGGCATCTGCAACGGCTTCCAGGCCCTCTGCAAGCTGGGCCTTGTCCCCTACGGGGAGTACCGGGAGGCGCAGCCCGATTCCCCCACCCTTACCTACAACCAAATCGGTCGCCATCAAAGCGTCATGGTGCGCACCCGCATCGCCTCCAACAAATCTCCCTGGCTGGCGGGCGTTCCGGTGGACAGCATTTGGCTGACCCCCGTCTCCAACGGGGAGGGGCGGTTTATCGCCACCGAGGAAACCATTCGGGAAATGGCGGCCAACGGGCAGATTGCCACCCAGTATGTGGACCTTAGCGGCAATCCCTCCATGGATTTGGAGTACAACCCCAGCGGCTCCCTTTACGCCATCGAGGGCATCACCTCCCCCGACGGGCGGATTTTCGGAAAAATGGCCCACGTGGAGCGCTGGAGCGAAGGGGTGTACCGCAACATTCCCGACTACGAATATCTGGATATTTTCCGCTGCGCGGTAAATTACTATAGCGTCTAATAATCACAGAACCAAAGGGAAAGGAGATTAGCGGGAAGCATCCCCAACGGATTCTTCCCGCTTTCAAACACAGATGGATACTTGGACACAGGTCGAAGTTTTTACCACTTCTCAGGGCATTGAACCCCTCACCGCCGCATTGATGGATTTGGGGATTTCCGGCTGCTCCATTCAGGACGCCGCCGACTTTGAAGAATTTTTAGAGGGAAAGCAGGGCCGGTGGGACTACATCGACCAGGATCTTTTCAAGCTGCGGGACCGGGAAAGCTCGGTAACCTTTTATCTGGCGGACAACAACCAGGGCAGAGAGCAGCTTTTGCAGGTCAAGGATGCCCTTGCCCGCCTTAAGGCCCAGGATACCGACGGGGCGTGGGGCCGGCTGGAGATGGTGACCACCACCGTCCGGGAGGAGGACTGGGCCAACAACTGGAAAAAATACTGGACTCCCGACCGCATCGGAGAGCGGCTGGTGGTCTGCCCCACCTGGGAGCACTGGGACGCCGCCCCCGGCGACGTGGTGCTCCGCCTCGACCCGGGAATGGCTTTTGGCAGCGGCTCCCACCACTCCACCCGGATGTGCCTGGAGCTGCTGCAGGAGCAGATCCGCGGCGGCGAAACGGTGCTGGATTTGGGCTGCGGCAGCGGCATTTTGTCCTTAGCCGCCCTGCTGCTGGGAGCCAAAAGCGCCCAGGGCACCGACATTGACGAAGTGGCCGTTCAGGTGGCGCGGGAAAACGCCGCCCTCAACGGCGTGGAGCATCTGGCCCAGTACGAAGTGGGCAACTTAGCCCAGGGCATCACCGGCACCTTTGACATTGTCTTTGCCAACATTGTGGCCGACATCATCCTGCAGTTAGTCCCCGACCTTGCCAGGCTATTAAATCCCGGCGGCATGGTGATTACCTCTGGCATCATCGACTCCCGCTCGGCGGAAGTGGAGCAGGCTCTTGCGGCGGCAGGATTTACCATTGCCCAAAAGAAGGAGCAGGGCGGCTGGGTAGCTTTGCTGGCAAAACCTGCTCAACACTGACCCAATCCTTGCGAAATATATAAACACAAAGGCCGCCTGTTCAAGGGCGGCCTTCTTTTGCATCTTTGGATACAAAAAGTGGTATCGGAAAACCGATACCACTTTTTTCGTCAAGTTATTAGCCCAAGCGCTGTTCCAGAGCAGCCAGCTGAGCGTTAAGCTCTTTGGGCAGTCTGTCGCCGAATTTGGCGTAGAACTCCTTGATGCCGGCAACCTCTTCCTTCCAGAGGTTTTTGTCCACATCCAGAAGCTTCTTGATGGTATCCAGGGTGATACCCTCCAGGCCTTCGATGTTGATGTCCTCGGGCTTGGGCTCGTAGCCGATGGGAGTTTCCACGGCGTCCACGGTGCCCTCGCAGCGCTGGATAATCCAATCCAGAACGCGGAGGTTTTCGCCGAATCCGGGCCAAATGAAGTTGCCGTTGTCGTCGGTGCGGAACCAGTTGACGTTGAAGATCTTGGGAGCCTTGTCGCCCAGCTTCTTGCCCATGTCGAGCCAGTGCTGGAAGTAGTCGCCCATGTGGTAGCCGCAGAAGGGCAGCATGGCCATGGGGTCGCGGCGGACAACGCCGACGGCACCGGTGGCGGCGGCGGTGGTCTCAGAGGCCATGATGGAGCCTACGAACACACCGTGCTCCCAATCCTTTGCCTGGTAAACCAGGGGAGCGGTCTTGGCGCGGCGGCCGCCGAAGATGATGGCGGAAATCGGCACGCCCTGGGGATTGGCAAATTCCTTGGAAATGCAGGGGCAGTTGATGGCGGGAGCGGTGAACCGGCTGTTGGGGTGAGCGCCCTTCTTGTCGCTGGTCTTGCCGTTCCAGGGGTTGCCCTGCCAGTCCAGAGCATTCTCAGGCGGATTCTTGTCCAAGCCTTCCCACCAAACGGTGTTGTTCTCCAGGTTGTGAACCACGTTGGTGAAGATGGTGTTCTTCTGAGTGGAGAGCAGAGCGTTGGGGTTGGACTTCATGTTGGTGCCGGGAGCCACGCCGAAGAAGCCGGATTCGGGGTTGATGGCCCAGAGACGTCCATCCTTGCCGATGTTCATCCAGGCGATGTCGTCGCCAACCGTCCAAACCTTGTAGCCCTTCTTCTGGTATACCTCGGGGGGAATCAGCATGGCCAGGTTGGTCTTTCCGCAGGCAGAGGGGAAAGCGGCGGCCACGTACTTGATTTCGCCCTTGGGATTTTCGATACCGAGGATGAGCATGTGCTCGGCCATCCAGCCTTCCTTCCAGCCCTGGTAGGAGGCGATGCGCAGAGCAAAGCACTTCTTGCCCAGCAGCACGTTGCCGCCGTAACCGGAGTTGATGGACCAAATGGTGTTGTCCTCGGGGAAGTGGCAGATATAGCGGTTCTCCTCGTCGATGTCGGCTTTGGAGTGGAGACCCCGCACAAAATCGTTGCTGTCGCCCAACTGGTCCAGAGCAGCCTTGCCCACCCGGGTCATGATGTCCATGTTCAGCACCACGTAGATGGAGTCGGTCAGCTCAATACCCACTTTGGAGTAGGGGGAACCGATGGGGCCCATGGAGTACGGGATGATGTACATGGTGCGGTCGTGCATCACGCCGTTAAACAGCTTGCGCAGCTTCTCGTACATGACCTGAGGGTCTTCCCAGTTGTTGGTGGGGCCGGCATCCTCCTTATTACGGGTGCAGATAAAAGTGCGATGCTCTACCCGTGCCACGTCATTGGGAGCGGTGCGGTGAAGGGTGCAGCCCGGCAGCAAATCCTGATTCAGCTCAATCAGCTCTCCGCTTGCGATAGCCTGCTTTTTCAGTTCGGCCATCTGCTCGCGGCTGCCGTCTATCCAGACAACATTCATGGGTTTTACAAGAGCTTTCATCTCTTCCAGCCAGCGCAGTACGTGTTGATTGCTTGTCATCTTAAGCATGTCCCCTTTCTATGGTGAAAGAATTATCGCTGTGCCAGCCCCTTGCAGGAATCAAGGTTCTGTCCTGCAAAATCCGGAACATCTTTATTATACCCGTTTGACAAACAATTAGCAAGGCAAACGGCTAATTTTCTTTCCTCAAAAGCCTTTTTTACCATGCCTTTTTCCCAGAATCAACCTGAAAGTCAAAAGATTGGTACCGTTTGATGCAATTTTTGTGTCTTGTATACAATTTTACGGCAGTAAGGAATATTTATTCAAAACCCCTTGCTTTGTTCCGTTGCTTAATGTATAATCATAAGCAGTTTAGGAATAATTATTAGTTTAAGGAGTTGTGGCACCATGGGCGAAACAAACAAGGTTCAATATAAAAAAGTAGTGCTGGCCTATTCCGGCGGATTGGATACGTCGGTCATCATTCCCTGGCTGAAGGAAAACTACGGCTGCGAAGTGATTGCGGTGGCCGCCGACGTGGGGCAGGGCGAGGAACTTGCAGGACTGGAAGAGCGCGCTCTTGCCACCGGAGCCTCCAAGCTGTATATCGAGGATTTGACCCAGGAGTTTGTGGACGACTTTATCTTCCCCTGCCTAAAGGCGGGCGCCAAATACGAAGACTACCTGCTGGGCACCGCCATGGCCCGCCCGGTCATTGCAAAGCGGCTGGTGGAAATTGCAAAAAAGGAAGGGGCCGACGCCATTGCCCATGGCTGCACCGGAAAAGGAAACGACCAGGTGCGCTTTGAGCTGGCCATTAAAGCCTTTGCCCCCGACATGCCCGTCATCGCCCCCTGGCGGATTTGGGAACTGAAAGGTCGGGAAGACGAAATTGCATACGCCGAGCAACACGGCATTCCCATCCCCATCACCCGGGAAACCAACTACTCCAAGGATAAAAACATCTGGCACCTCTCCCACGAAGGGCTGGATTTGGAGAAAACCGAAAACGAAGCCCAGCTTGACAAAATCCTGGAGCTTGGGGTCTCCCCCGAAAAGGCGCCCGACACCCCCACCTACGTTACCATCGGGTTTGAAAAGGGCATCCCGGTCTCCGTGGACGGGGAAAAGCTAGGCAGCGTCGAGCTGGTGAAAAAGCTCAACAAACTGGGGGGAGAAAACGGCGTCGGCATTCTGGACATTGTGGAAAACCGGCTGGTGGGCATGAAGTGCCGGGGCGTATACGAAACTCCGGGAGGCGCCATCCTCTACGCCGCCCACAAGGAGCTGGAGCGGCTCTGCCTGGATAAGGACACCGCCCACTACAAAGAACTGGTGGCCTGCAAATACGCTGAACTGGTTTACAACGGCCAGTGGTACACCCCTCTCCGGAAAGCCCTGGACGCCTTTGTGGACTCCACCCAGGAAACCGTCACCGGCACCGTGCGGCTCAAACTCTACAAGGGCAACATCTTCCCTGCCGGAACCTCCAGTCCCTATTCTCTCTATTCCGAAAAAGTCGTCACCTTCGGCGAGGATTCCGATTACAACCAGATGGACAGCCAGGGCTTTATCAACCTCTTCGGCCTGCCTATCAAGGTGCGGGCCCAACTGTTGGGGGACCAGAAGTAAAAACATCCAAGGAAGGATTCTAACATGGCAGTCAAAGTATTTATCGACGGCGCGGAGGGAACCACCGGTTTGCGGCTGGCCGACCGCCTGGCTCACCGGGACGATGTGACGCTGCTTGCCATCGACCCTCATCTGCGAAAGGATGAGTCCGCCCGGGCTAAAATTTCCAACAGCGCGGATGTGGTGTTCCTGTGTCTGCCCGACGACGCCGCCCGCGCCGCCGCAGGGAATATCACCAACCCCAACACTCGAATCATCGACGCTTCCACCGCTCACCGGGTGCTGGACAGTTGGACCTACGGCCTGCCGGAGCTTTCCCCCGTCCACCGAAAGGCAATCGCCCAGTCCACCCGAATCTGCGTCCCCGGCTGCCATGCGGGCGGTTTCGCCCTGCTGGCTTATCCTTTGGTGTCGGCAGGTATCGCGCCGGCGGAGTACCCTTTCACTGCCCATTCGGTGACCGGTTTCAGCGGGGCGGGGAAAAAAGTCATCGCCCGCTACGCCGATTCCAACCGCCCCGCCGACTACGCCTTGCCCCGCCAGTACGCTTTGGGGCAGCAGCACAAGCACCTGCCGGAAATGAAGAAGATTTCCGGCCTTGCCCGTCCCCCCGTTTTCAACCCCATCATCGGGGATTTCTACGCCGGCATGGTGGTCACCATTCCCCTCCACACCCATCTTTTGAACAAGTACGCCGACGCCAAATCCCTCCACGGCTTTTTCAGCGAGTATTACGCGGGGGAAAAGCTTATCCACGTGCGGCCCTTCGGGGCGGAGGAATCCCTGCCGGACGGGATGCTGGCCCCCG
>ENA-UPSA01000235-UPSA01000235.1-bioreactor-metagenome-genome-assembly--contig:-NODE-235-length-89226-cov-210.082146_pt1 | contig 89226 bp, 97 predicted proteins | sample MGYA00238183_ERZ773288 | MGnify/ENA primary metagenome ERZ773288 (study PRJEB29028, sample SAMN07631243) | bioreactor metagenome | isolation source: Switchgrass digestor | place: USA: Dartmouth... | reverse complement strand
AGAAAAACTGCATAAAAATTTGAGTTTTTGTGTCTACTATATTGACATAAATCCAGAATGTCTATTAATGCTTCTTCTTTTTTCTCCATAAATTAAACCTCACCAAAAATTATCTTTATTCTTCAATTGAATATTTTACAATTTCTTTATCAGTACAATTGATATACACGACAATATCCTGATCATCAATCAACCCATCACAAAATCCCCTTATAATTGCCATAACAACACTGTTTTCAATCTTTAGTATAATGGTATCCACATCAAAACTTTTCCGTATGTATTCATAACGGACCGGATTACCGTCTTCATCGAGCTTAAACCAACGCTGGCAATAATCAAGCGCTTCTTTACACATATTTTCTACAATTTCGTTTTGTATTTCATGAATATAATTTAAAGCATGCAAATATACATAGAGCTTTTCTTTTTGATAGTCTTTTAACTGAATTGTAGGATTAGATTTTCCAAAGCGAATCTTTTGATTATAACTTATCAGGTCGTTCTCATTATCACTAAATAGATTCTTTTTAAACTGCAATCTGCCAAATTTCGAATATCTAATAACTACTTCTTTCATTTCCTTTCTTTTGATATAATCAATCATGTATATAAGTATCATTGCAATAAGCGAAATTAAAATTTTAACACCCATTACACTCTCCTCCTGAATCTTTAACATTATCTTCTGAAATCTATGCGATAATGGATTTTCTCAAGTACGACCTTTTCACCAACACTCTCCTGAACTTTTAGCCTTCTTCTGATCATTTCAATGAGGGTGTTTTCAGATTACAAAGACAATACTTGATTAAATCGCTTAAACAATAGGGCATAAAATTTTTACTGTTATCCTTCAATAATTAACTATGTCATATATAAAAAGAGAATGCTATCATATTGCATTCTCATGTCATTAACCAGCATGTCTTTAAAAATCAAAATACTTTCCTGGCTTATTTAAGTTAAGTTTTATTATAGCGGGCTAAGAACTGTTTCGTTCTCTCTTCTTTTGGATTTCCAAAGACTTCTTGAGGCGAACCCTGTTCAACAATTACACCATCATCCATAAAGATTACCCGGTCTGCCACATCCCGGGCAAAATCCATCTCATGGGTTACAATAATCATGGTCGTATCCCGCTCTGCTAAATTTTTAATTACTTTTAGTACTTCCCCTGTAAGTTCAGGGTCTAAAGCAGATGTCGGTTCATCAAAACATAAAATGTCAGGTTCTAAGGCTAAAGCACGGGCAATGGCTACACGCTGCTGCTGCCCGCCAGATATCATATGAGGATAAAAATCCAGCTTATCTGATAAACCAACCTGAGCCAGGAGCATTTTAGCCCGTTCTTGAATTTCTTCTGTAATTGCTTTTTTATTTTGTTTATAATCTGGCCGTTCTTTTGCCAGAAGTTCTGCTGCCAGGGTAACATTTTTTAAAACGGTATATTGAGGAAAAAGGTTGAAGTTTTGAAAAACCAGACCAAAATGGAGGCGCTTTTTCCTCAGTTCACTTTCCTTTTGTGTACTGGGATTTGTTGCATCAAAAATGACTTCATTGTTTACAATAATGCTTCCTTTATCTGGTCGCTCTAAAAAATTAAGACATCTTAAAAGTGTAGTCTTTCCGCTTCCCGAGGAGCCAATAATGGCCATCACTTCGCCTTTTTCCAAAGAAAAATTAATATTTTTTAATACATGAGTATCTTCGAAAGACTTTTCAATCCCCTTAACTTCTAAAATTGCCAATGGGTTCCCTCCTTTCTTATGTACGGATCTTATGTACGGAAATAGCTTAGTTTCTTTTCCAGCCAGTTAAAGAGTATAGTCAGGACCCCTATAAAGACAAGGAAATAAATACCTGTCGCAAAAAGAGGCCAAATCAGTCCCTTGTTGGTATATTCACCAGCCATCATAATAATTTCTTTATTAGCAATAATGCGGGCAAGGGATGTATCTTTTACTAAGGTCATAACCTCATTACCAACAGGAGGGATAATACGCTTTATCACTTGAAGCAGGGTTACATGGAAAAAGATTTGGGGCTTTGTCATACCCAGAACCTGACCTGCTTCATATTGCCCCTTAGGAATGCTCTCAATGCCCCCACGGTAAATTTCTGAAAAATAACACGCATAGTTAATAATGAAAGCCACCGTTGCAGCAATAAAACGTCCTGATGCCCCACCAGGCCAGGAAAAAGACAAGCCCAAAAGCCCTGGGCCAAAGAACATGATAATAAGCTGCAGCATCAAAGGCGTTCCCCGGATTATCCAGACAAAAGTCCGTACCAGCCAGCGAAGCGGACGGAAACGGCTCATTGAACCAAAAGCAATGAGAAGCCCTAAAGGTAGAGAAAATATTAAGGTTAAAGCAAAAAGTTTACAATTAAGCAAAAAACTTTCCGATAAACGGCTAATAATTACAGAAATCTCATTCATAGTTATCTTCCCTCAACTAAGTAGTGAGTCAGAGGTTACCCTCTGACTTTTCTTCATTTTACAATATTTTATATCTTTACGTATAGCTTATTCTGCTAATTCCAAACCATATTTTTCAGCCAATGCTTCCATGATACCATCTGCAAGGAATTCATCAAAAATTTTATTGACTTCTTCACAAATATCAGAACCCTTACGGAAAGCAACCCCGTAGTATTCTTCTGCTAATTCATCAACAATTACAATATCCTGATAGCTGGTACCTTCACCCGTCATGGTTTTTGCCAAAGTTAAATCCAATACTGCTGCATCAACGGTTCCAGCTTTTAATTCCATCAAACAGTCGGTTTGAAGTGTTTTAGGCACATAGTTTGCCTGACTTAAGTTTGCGTCTTCTAAGATGGTCTTTTCACCAGCAGAACCTTGTTCAGCCACAACAGTCTTTCCAATTAAAGATTCTGTACCCGTATAACTTGCGCCTTCCTTCATTAAAACCACCTGGGCGTTCTTAACATAAGGCTTAGTAATTTCCATAGTCGCTTTACGTTCATCATCAATGGTCAAACCATTCCAAATACAGTCAATAGATTTTGCATTAAGCTCTACTTCTTTGGTATCCCAGTTGATTTCTACAAATTCAGGTTGAACCCCAAGCTTTTCACAAACCAAAATCGCAAGCTCTGTATCAAAACCAGTAAAGTTTCCATCTTCATCGTAATAATTCATGGGCGCATAGTTCGTATAACCAATAATTAAAGTCCCTTTATTCTTAACATAGCTTAAATCACCTTTTCCTTTTAAACCACATGCCGCCAAAGCAAAAATTAAAGTTAGTGACACAAACAGTGCCATTATTTTCTTGATATTTAATTTATTCATTATTTATACCTCCAATTTAATTAAAATCGCTTTACCATTATAGCACGTTATTTAAGTAAAGGAAAGAGTAAGATGATGATATTCTCCAATAATTCTACATTTTTCTTCAATGCATCAACTGAACTCATAAGCCCGATGTATTCAGGTCCCCTTTGCCATTAATTATTATAAGGCGTATTACAGGCACTCCAAAATGGCCCCCTGCTTATTTTCTCGAAAAAGAAAAATAAAACAAGTCAAATGATATCGCTAAAAGCAATAAATCTAAGTGGAGGTGTACTGCCGAAGATACTTATACCAAAATAATTATATAACCAGTGGATGGCAGCACCTGTCCAGATTGAGCCTGTTATCCGGCGGACATTGTTTAAAAAAAGCCAAGAACAAAGGTAGAAACAACATTAACAAGTAAAAAGTAATACATATCTGTCCCTGGCATGTAGACCCAATGGGTTAATGAAAAAATAAATGCTGAAAGTAAACTGCGCTGCCAACACTTTAAACTTTGGAAACAGTTTCCCAAAATATAGCCTCGGTGCAGCATCTCCTCTGTAAGGGGAATCAGCAAGACATTTAAAAAGGAACGGCTAAAATTTCCTGTAATACGGTCAAGATACTGGGGGAATAAGTTCTTACCGTTAATAAAACTTTCCATGACAATAAATATGGCATAAAAAACAGCCGTTCCAGCAAAAGCAATCATACCACAAACGATATCCCTGGCACGAAACGCCAGCCCCACCCTGAAAAAATCTTTATGTTCCAGAAAAGAAATACTTATTGCCATTGCAAAAAGTACCGAAAAAAGAAGGACAAAGTTAAAATAAATTTTACCTGTAACAAAATATAGCAAAGCTGCTAAGACAAATATAAAAAACAACACCAATAATAGCAGTCTGAAAAGTCTTCCAATGGATTTAATAAAATTTTCTTTTATCATATGCAGCATATCAATCCCTTATTTCTTACTTATTTATCTGGATTATCAGTGACATTTTTTACGATTTAATGAAACACGGAACCGTCCCCTTGTTTCGCTTAAAGTTTTTGACAAGATGGTCATACAAAAGAAGTCGTACTGCCGGTTTTGATTGAAATGACTGATAAAGCAAAAATCTTAAAAGCCCCTGTTTAATCTTTTTAAGCATTGAATTCTTCTATAACTTTTTTAGCAATCAGAACATCTGCTGGTAACAAATCGTATTTTAATAGGTCATTCACTGGAATCCATTTGAATTTGTCATGGACAGATATCTGAATTTCTCCATCTAAAATTGTACAGTAAAAGGCCATTAAATTAATCTGCCTGTCTCCATCTGAGTGACTTACTTCTGTACAAAATTGATCAACAGAAACATTAATATTAAGCTCTTCTTTTAGTTCTCTTACAAGACATTCTTCAGGCGTTTCGTTTGCCTCAATCTTACCTCCTGGGAATTCCCAGCCTCCAGCTAAACGATCTTCTGGTGCCCTCCTTGTAATTAAAACCTTACCCTTATCCACTATTACACCTGCTGTCACTTTTATGATTTTCACCATTTACACCTCTTTGTCTTTTATGCTATGAAATCATACCATTCCTTAACAATTAATCGCAGATCCTCCGTCAGATAAGAAAGGGCCTTTTCTTTAAATTCTCCAGGCACTCCATAATACGCCTCTGCTATTCCTCCTGTAATCGCCCCTATGGTATCACTGTCTCCGCCTAATGAAACAGCATTACGAATAGCATCTTCAAAAGAAATGGACTCTAAAAATGCTTTAATGGCTTGTGGTACAGACCCTTGACAAGTCACATCAAATTGATATGAAGGCCTGATATCATCTAATCTGAAATCTAAATCATAATAATTTTCTTCTATTTTTTTCTTAATTTCGTCTTTGCCTGCCCCATGGCGTGCCATATAAATGGCTACAGCTACTGCTTCGGCTCCTTTCAAACCTTCCTTATGATTATGGGTTACACCCGTTACGATTTTTGAGAGCTTGCAGGCTTCTTCTTCTGTTTTTGCCGCAAAGCCAACCGGGCTTATCCGCATCGCCGCACCATTCCCAAAACTGTTGTATGGCATTGGATTATCACTAAAAAGCCATTTAAAAAACATCCCGCCAAAGCCGGCATCAGGATATTTACGCCCCAGTTCCTGCATACACAAAACAGTCATTTTTTCTATGTGTGTATAATAATCTTCATCCCTTGAATCCCTGATGATTTTTTCTGCTTCCATAATGGCTTTTGCAATCGCCAGGGTCATCAGACTATCATCGGTCGGTCTGCATTCTTTCGCAAATAATTCAAAGTCTTTCGTTTTTTTATTATTAAATTCAAAACGGGAACCTATAATATCTCCAATAATTGCACCTATCATTATTTACCTCCTTTAATCATACCCATAAAAAAGCAATATTCCTCTTATTCATCATATTTACGACCATTTTACTGTCAAGTTTTAACCCCATTACATTTTTTGTATCCCTTTATGATTTTATAAATTATTCCATTAATTATTATTCTACTCAATTAATTACCTTCTGTCCAAAAAATTTAAATAGTTCGAAAATGAAGTCTATAAAAATATGCAAAAAAGCATCCTTTCAGACTAAATCAAAAAGGATGCTTTCAGGCTCTATTATAAAACTTGATCTGCCTGTTTTATTTCTTTTTATATGCAATGGTATGACAATATGCTGGCTCCTGTTGACCAGGCAGCCCTAAATACTCTATTAAACAACGTCGATAATAAACTGTCCAAGTTAGGATTTCCAGCTTCAGGTTCTTTTAACAATTATGAAGCAGACAATAATATCACCAGAGAAACAGTTCTTGAAGGCTTGTACCATCAAGTCCTTAAATATGAATTGGCTGAAACCGTACCCGAAACAGCAAGCCACAGAAAAGCTGCCATCGATTTCATGCTTCAAAAGTCTGTCCTTCGCGGAGATGGCAACAATTATAACTTGGATAAAGTATGTACTCTTGAAGAAGCAGCGCTCTTTGCGACAAGACTTGTAGAAACTCTTTGTAAAGAAGCGAATGTAGGCTCTAAAGGTTTCTTCTGGAAAGTATCTGATGACGATACAACGGTTTATCTGCTTGGTTCTGTCCATGTCGCAAAACATGATATTTATCCCATGAGTACTAAAATAAAAGAAGCCTTTAAAAATTCTGATGCTTTAGCAGTAGAAGCCAATATTATATCTGACCAGGAAGGAATCCTTTATTTGCAGGAAAAAATGCAATGCCCGGATGGAACGACTATTTATGATTATATCTCAGAAGAAACTGCTGCTAAATTAGACAACGTGATGGCAAATATCGGAATGAAAAAGGAGCAATACATGTATCTGAAACCATGGGCATTATCACAACAACTGTCCCAGCTTCTGGTAACAAAAGAAGGTGGTGTTGGAAGTTCACCTTATTCAGGAACCCTGGGAATTGATATCTATTTCATTATTAATGCATTATATAGCAATAAACCAATTCTGGAACTGGAAAGCATAAAATATCAGGCTGATATGCTGGACAGTTTTTCACCAGAATATCAGGAAAAACAATTAGCAGAAACACTAAAAGGCTTTGAAGATCCTGCATTAAAAAATGAAAGTGCTGAAATATTAGATACATGGCTCAATCAATGGATTGAAGGGGATACCGAAGCTTTCTGTAAATCATATTTTAATTCCATTGAAGGAGACGAAGAAACAAAAGAAGAATTCACGGAAAAAACATTTACTCTCAGAAATAATAATATGACTGAGGCGATAAAACAATATTTAGATTCAGGCAATGACAAGAGCTATTTTGTCGTTGTCGGCTCAGGACATATGATAGGCGATACAGGTATCGTAGCCCAATTAGAAGCGCTGGGCTATGAAGTGGAAGCCATTAAATAAGTTAAATAAAAAACCGTGGTAAATGAAAACCACGGTTTTTTATTATAATACCATTAAGAATTAAGCTCTTTTGTAAAAGTAACTTCCGTATAGCTTTTTGGTTTCCCCAATGCTCCTCTTTCCTCAAGATTAGATATTCTAAAAAGTAGTGGAGATATTATCGTCATCCAAAAGCCCATAAATGCATATCTTACAAAATCGCTATATATATTTTCTGGTAAAAGTTTTTTTACAAAGACTTTAATCACAATAAGTCCTAAAAATCCAATAATACCTTTTATCACTTGCTTCCAACAGACTGCTTTTGTTTCATAATGGATATATTTATCTTCAATGATGTAACCAATCCACAGGGCAGTCAGGGTACCAATGGCTTTATAGTAAGTAGCTGTTTTAAAAAACAAAAGACATATAAACATCGGTATAACAAGAATCCCAAGAAGTACAGGATTTTCTTTATCCTTTGACCAATCAAATACTTTAATGGCAAGATACGTCCACACAAGACCAATCAGTAAACCTCCAGCAACATCTGTTGGCCAGTGGACACCTAAATACATCCTTGAAAAACCAACCAAAAGCATTGCTCCTGTACCTATAAGATAAAGCCATTTCTTCTTAAAATTTATCATCAAAGTGGTAAATAAAGAAGTAGCCTGCTGGGTATGACCACTGGGAAAAGAATAACCGCCTGCCGTCCCTACCCTGAGGGAACGGATACCCTCATAGCCTATTGGCCTTGGGAATTTAACAATTTCTTTAATCATCGTATTGACGGTTCCACCCGTGAGATAAATATAGGCCAGCTTATACCCAAAATACTTATCAAAGCACCAGAAAAAAAGCCCGGTAACCAGAATAAAGAAATAATCCTCCCCTAACATCGTAACCAATTCAAAAAGAAAATCAAAAAAAGGATTTGAAAAAGATTGAATAAACTTAAGTATCTCTAACATGATATCCATAAGCTTCCCCCCTAAATTAACTTTCTATGATTGTAAAGAAAATTTTAAACAACTTTTTATTAGAAGCTTAAACCTTTACCCAGGAAAAATATTTCATTAAACTTTCTCATCACTTATATTCTTCACGTCTTTATTTCATTTCTTATTTACAGCACAATGATCTTTAAGCATTTAATAACCCGCTTAATTACAACCACAATATGCTCTATAATATCATACCTTAACATAAGATGCTATATATGGAATAAAATATTTTTCTGTTGGAATCATATTTTTGACACAGTTTTTAATTTATTATATATTTTTTATAGTCCATATTTATTAATTAAAAAATAATCTCATAAATAAAAATCCCCTAAGGAGGAATCATTTATGTCATTTCTTGAACTTGCTAAAAAAAGATATTCCGTAAGAAGTTATTTAGACAAACCCGTTGAAAAAGAAAAGCTTCTTCAAGTTCTTGAAGCAGCCCGAATTGCTCCCTCTGCTGTTAACAAACAGCCCTGGCACTTTATTGTAGTCACCGATAAGATAATAAAAAATAAAATCGCTGAAACCTATCCAAGAGATTGGTTTAAAACAGTTCCTGCGGTAATTGTCGTATGCGGTGACCATTCAAAATCATGGAAAAGAAATGATGGCAAAGATCACTGCGACATCGATGTAGCCATTGCTATCGATCATATGACCCTGGCCGCAACAGATTTAGGTCTGGGCACCTGTTGGGTATGTGCTTTTGATGCTAAGCAGTGCCATAAGGCTTTAGAACTGCCTGAAAACCTGGAAGTTGTTGCACTGCTTCCAATAGGCTATCCTGCAGATACAGCTCCTGAAAGCAAGAAAAGAATGGAGCTTTCAGAGATTGTAAGCTGGGAAAAATATTGATAAAACTTGGTTACCAAAAATATCGTAATATAATAATTTTGATAGAACACCTCAAATATAACTCTTAACCAACATATTAGGCTCCTTACCACCAGAAAATATATCAGGTGATGGGAGCCTAATTTTATAAGACCATAACCAAAGTACCTGCTGTAATCATAATACAGCCAATAATCGTTTTGGCATCCACTTTCTCATGAAGAAAAATAAAGGCAAGAACAACTGTTATCACCACACTCAATTTATCAATCGGCACGACCTTTGAAGCTTCCCCAGTCTGCAAAGCTTTATAATAACACATCCAGGATGCCCCTGTCGCAAGCCCGGATAAAATAAGGAATATCCAGCTCTTTTTGCTGATTGCCGACAAACCACCCTGTGCATCCGTGATAAATACCATTAACCATGCCATAATCACAACAACAACGGTTCTTACCGCTGTAGCCAGATTAGAATTTACACCTTCAATACCGATTTTCGCCAGTATGGAAGTCAGTGCCGCAAAAACCGCCGATAGTATTGCAAAAAGAACCCACATACACTCTTACCTCTTTTCTCAATATTTATATATCATTTTAACACTTAATTAAAGGACAAGCAAATGGCCTCTATACGAAAGATAAATAGCTATCTAAATCCATTTTATCAACTCAATTTCATCCCTAATGGGTATGCCATCTCCCCCTTCTAAAGATATTATTTCACATTCATTATCTTTGATTAGATAAGTAATTAAACCAATGGTTTCCCCTTCCTCATTGACAGCAGCAAAAGCATCTAATTCACTGCAATTATATACACCAGTTGAAATAACCATCATCGGACTTCCCCAATGAAGTTTAAATAATTCCATTACTTTCTCCTTTGATATATCTTCATTTGAACAAATTTTCATCATTATGCCTCCAATTAAAATATGTATCTTTTACTTAATAATTATTATAACATTTAAAAAACAAATTTTAATAAAAAAGCCTTCTGCAGCAAGTGCAAAAGGTCTTTCACTTTTGATGACAATAACCTTATTTAGGGCTTTCCAATTTTAAGCCGTTCAGCTCAGCTTTAATCTCTCTCCAATTTGGTAAGAACTGTTTCATAAAAGCATAAAATCTTTTATTATGATGCTTTTCAAGTAAATGAACCATCTCATGAACGATAATATACTCTAAACATCTTGGACTTTTCTTTGCCAGTTCCAGGTTAATCCATATCCGCTTAGCTTTAGGATTACAAGTCCCCCATCTTGTTTTCATCAATTTAACGCCCCATGAGTTTACTTTTACACCAATGATATTTTCCCATTTGGAAATTAAACCTGGGATTTGTTTTTTAAGTTCAGATCGGTACCATTCCAATAATATGCGCTCTCGCTGCTCTTTAGTGCTATCTGGACGAATAAATAAGTTAATTTGTTTTTTACTTATTTCCACTCTCTGTTTTTTATTCGTATGCATGACATTTAGTATGTAGGGAATCCCTTGATAATAATGTCTTTCTCCTGAGACGTACTCTGTTTCAGCTTGTCCCTCTTGAGCTTGAAATTTAGCTTGCTGCTTTTTAATCCAGGCAAGTTTTGAAATGACAAAATTACGAATAGCTTCGTCCTTCATCTTTAATGGAGCAGAAATTTTAACTTTACCGTTTGGGGGATGTACGTATAAATAGATATTTTTTATTTTCTTTTTAACTACCTCGATTCGAATGTCGTCAATGATTATTACTTTTGTCATTAAAACCCGCCTGACTTTATAATAATTTTCTTCTTTGCCTTTATTGAGGAAAATAGAAATACTATTCTATTACTTAAGTACACTCTTGTCCAAACAAATTGAAGGATCTGGTTTTTGAAATATAAATAAGTATTCATGTGCTATAAGTAAAAAATTATATTGACTGCTTTTACTTATCCATTTAGGAGTTGATTTACAATTATGTTGTTCTTTAATTACGATCTCTTTCAATAAAAATCCAGTTTCCTGAAATACTTTCATTGACATAAAACCTAAAGGAATGATATTTTTATTCTTTCGAATATCACCCATTAAAAAAGCACAATACTTATTTGCCTTTAAAACTCTATATAATTCATGCGCAACAATTTTTAACTGCATCAAAAAATCATCAGGACTACATAAAGATATATCCCCTTCAATGTTTTTGCTATATTTTATCATATTAGCGTATGGTGGATGGGTACATATTAAATCGATACTATTGTTTTTAATAAAATCTAAATTATTAGCATTTCTGCATAACAAATAAATTCTTGATGATGTTTTATATTTAAAATTTAAATTTTGTTTTGTAATTTTAATTGCTTCTGGATTTATATCTATTCCTATTGCATTTCTATTCAAGAGTTTAGCTTCAATAAGTGTGGTGCCGCCTCCAACAAATGGATCCAAAACCATGTCTCCAACTTTACTATATCTTTTAATGATGTTTCTTGGAATATACGGAGACCAATTACCTCTGTATTTGTTATTATGCGTTGCCCAATCTCCTCTGTCAGGAAAACTCCACAACGTAGTCGATTGTAAGATATCTTCTCTAGGCCTATAAGTTTCTAACACTTTGAACCTCCTAAAGATAAAGATATCTTATTATTACCATTTTAAGGATATTGTATTCGTTACAGTTTATATTATTCTTATTTTACAATTTCATACAATATATTATCTTCCAGCATAGATAAGTTAAATATGTACTCATTATGATAAAATGTTTCTTCTAGTGGTTTACTGGCAGTTAACCATCCTTTACCATCTGTTATCCATATAAACGTATGGCCATCTTTTTTGGTTATATCATACAAAGTCTTGTATTCACCTGCTGTAGCTTTTAATTTAGAGCCACCCCCACCGTAATAATTTGTTTCAATCAAATATAAATTATTACCAGTATTTATTGCAAAATCAAATCTTCTTGCTGTCTTATCCACTGTTACATGATACCCCCATGCCATTTTAATTTGATTAGGAGTCGCTTGCTTAAGATATTCATATCTTTTTTCTTTGCATAACTCGCATATGTACTTTTCAACAATACCTTCCATTGAATCTCCTGAACGATTTTTCCTTCCATTGCTATCTAAGCCAACTTCAACACCAAAAACATAATCTACAACATTTTTAATAGTTTTATTAGAAAACAAATCAAATATCTTTGTTTTTTTCATAAATTCTACAGCATCATTAATATCTTCATCAGTGATAGTTTTATTATTAAATTTATAACTTTTATTAACAAATCGATTATTAGAATCAGTAAAAGTTATCTGATATTCTTTTTCTCTACATGCTAATAGAATTGGAATAACTTTCATCACTTCTGGATGCTTTTTTATTAAATATTTTGCTTCATCCTCTATATTGTCCTTTCCTATTAAATAATTTAATATATTTAATTCAATTTCTATGTCCTTAACATTATTATAAACCTTGTCCCAATTAACAAAATAACCTCAATCCTTAATAGATTCTTTTAACGTTGACATTAAATAATCAAAAGTTTGCGTATTTTTTTCATACTTCATGCTCTTCTACTACCCCCTCAATCATAATTCATTATTAATAATTCATTAATAGGACCTCTTCCAGAACCTTTACTGTTAATCATTCGATTTGCAGTCACTCTTTTTATTGTAAAATCTTTATATAAGTCATCAAAAAAATTATCATTTTTGTCAAGCACTTTAGGATCTGAGTTACTAAGCATTAACCTTGCGCCCTTTTTGTCTTGTGTAACAAAAAAATCTCTTAGTTTTATCTGACTTTCATCATTAAAACTACTCTTATTGTATGAATTAAACCCGCCAAAAGTAACGGGTCTGTATGGAGGATCAAAATAGACAAAGGTATTATTATCAATATAATCATCTAAATCCTCAAATGATTTATTTAATATATGAACTCTATACTTTCCTTCTTTATTTTTTATATTCAAAAGTCTTGATATTTCTTTTATATTTTTTTCTTCAAAAATTTGAGGAGAATTTCTTTTCCCAAAAGGCACATTAAATAAACCCTGTGAATTTTCTCTATATAGACCATTAAAACATGTCTTATTTAAAAAAATAAGTAATGCACTCATTTTTGTATCGCTTACTTGATTTAAATTAAACTGTTCTCTACATTCATAATAAAATTTTTCTTTCTTTACCAAGTCTTCTAACATTATATATTCTTCTTGCAGTCTATAAAGTTCACTTATCAATCCTTCGCAGTCATCTCTTATAACCTTGTACAAATTCATTAGTTTTTCATTAATATCATTGATTATATATTCCTCAAAACAATTATTATTAATAAAATAAAAAAATACCGAACCAGCTCCCACAAATGGTTCAACGTACCTTCTAAGCAATTTATAATCGTCAGGTAAATTTGCAATGATTTCAGGTAATAATTGTGTTTTTCCGCCTGCCCATTTTAAAATTGGTTTAACATTATAACTCATATGTCTCCTCCGTAATGCAGTCCTCTATTCTTTTTCTACTTATTTCCAAGTATTCTTGATTAATGTCAATTCCTATAAATCTCCTCTTATTTTTAATAGCTACTACTCCAGTTGTACCGGAACCACAAAAAGGGTCAAGAATCAAATCTCCTTCATTTGTACAAGCCATAATACAACGATAAAGCAGTTTTTCTGGCTTCTGTGTTGGATGTTTCCCAAAAATTTTTTCTCTTTTAGGAGTCGTTGGTATGATCCAAAATGATCTCATTTGTTTTCCTTCATTTAATTCTTTCATAAATTTATAATTAAATATATGCTTTTGTCTTTTATCTTTCTTAGCCCACAAAAGGGTTTCATGACTTGCAGTAAAACAACGGCAGCCCATATTAGGCGGTGCATTGGGCTTTATCCATGATATTTCATTAATAATATAATAACCCATCAAGTTTAATATATAACCAATCATATGAATATTATGGTATGTTCCAGAAATCCAAACAGTTCCATCATCTTTTAAAACTCTATCGCAATTTTTTAACCAAGTATGTGTGAAATCAAAATCATTAGTTAAGCCTTTAGATTTATCCCATTCACCTTTATCCACGCATGCCATTTTTCCATTTTTACAAGTAATTCCACCATTACTGAGAAAATAAGGTGGATCAGCAAAAATCATATTAAAACATTTATCAGGAAAACTATCCATGATTTTAATACAATCTCCATGAATTAGCTTATAATAATCATTATTTTGTAACATGAATGATATCCTTTCCAATATACATTCTAATCTTATCATACAACGATAATTATTAAATTAAAAGGATATGTTAAATAAAAATAAGATATTATATGTTTGTTTTACTATAACATGTCCAATATTTTGAGAAAAATATTTTTATCGAGCAAATTAATATAAATATTAAGTATTCATCTATCTTAAAAAGCTGTTTTAAATATATTACAAATGTTTTTCCTGGGAATTATCATGGAAACATTTAGTTCTTAATGACCTTTTAACTTTATGCAGCAACTAATTATTCATCTATTAATTCATTTTTATAATAGTAGCCTCTATCTATTGAAGTATTTCTATAATTCAGATAAAACATATTATTATATAAGAAATAGTTATATATATTTTTTTTACTGAATTAAACAATAATTTATTTATCGCGTAAACTTAATAAAAAATATATAATATATGTTTCATAATTATTTATAAAAAACACTACCTTAATACTCTCAGCCATTTTTATAAATTCTCAACCTCTAAGATTTTCAACTTGACTATCAATTACATTACTTATTCATATTAAAATATTGTCTCATTTATAATATAATATCAATCATTTTTTTATAATTAAACCTATTCTTCACTTAGTACTAACTCTATCTGTCTTGAAATATTATTTTTCATTTCTAGTTATTTTTCTTTTTTCTTATCTAAACTAATTCCTTTTTTCTTCAATTATGTTACCATATTATTAAAATAGTCATAATTATTTAATTTTTCTTACCTATACACTTATCCATGTTTCCCCAATACTATAACTTTCTAACGAGATCTACTGAAATTTGTAACTATTAATAGTGCAATTATTTGTTTTTTAAATTTTTTCATAAAGTTCTTCCTAAAATTTATATACATTAAATCATGACATAATTCAAAGCTAATTGACCTATTTTGTATGACTTTTCTAAAGAATAGCATTTCATGAAATATTCTCCAAGAATAACGTGTAAGGGGTGAAAATATGAGATTAGAAGAAGCGAATAAAAGATTAAATAACCTTGTTGGTATACCTTTTGAAATTCTTTTCTCGCAAAATGATTTGAACATGATTATCAAAAATAAAGGCAAGACGGGACAGCTTTTAGAACTTGCATTGGGCATGAATTTGTCCAGCTCAAATCTAGACTTTGATGATGGAGAATTAAAAACTAATAAATGCGATGCTGCTGGAAATCCTAAAGAAGCAATATTTATTACTCAAATTAGTAGTATAATTGATGAATTGATCGATAAAAAACCATTCGAGCAAACTCACTTATATAAGAAGATAAAAAACATCTTATATGTACCCGTATGTAAATAAGGGAATCCAAGCGATTGGAGGTTTTTACCTAGTATTCATATTGATTTAAGTTCACCGCGCTATTCAGAATTACTTAATATTTGGAAACAGGATTATTATTCTATATGCGAACAGATAAGGAATCATATTGAAAAAAGTCCGGATGGATTTATACATACTTCAAGTGGAAAGCATATTCAAATTAGAAGTAAAGATTCAAAACCATATCATCCAATCTATTCAGATATTTATAAGCGCAATATTTCGGATAAGAATTACGACTTCTACTTCAAAAAACAATTTGTTATTGATATAAGAAGCATGAATACATAATTGTTTTTGGTATAATGAAAACAGCATCAGGACTATTTGTGTTACCTTAATTATCTTTCATGCCTTCTATGTCACCTTTTTCACGTTATTTTACTTTTTAACATTTCCATTTGCATGTTAGATCTCTTTTAAGCCTTCCAAAGGTCTTTCATCTCTCGTTTCCTTAATACTTAGTCAACAGATTTCAAAAATAACCATAAAAATAGCACATACCAACCTGGTAAGTGCTATTTATTCTTTATTAATTAATTTTTCTAATTGCTCTAGTATATCTTCATTTTTACAAATCAGGAAAGGGCCATAATCTATATCATAACATAATTGAAAATCTACATCTTTATATTTTCCTTCCCAAATATCTAATTCAACAATTTCTATATAGTTTATAAACTTTGTATTCATATCATTTTCTAAGATTGACTTAGCTTTTAAGAAAATTTCACGTTCATGAATCCTATCCAAATTTTTAAAATAAAACCTATCCTTTTTTTCATCTCTGAAAGTTAACATTTTTCTTCCCTACTCCTAACATTATATTCTCTTTATTTATTAAGCGCGCCTAAAAACAGCTAAAGCTCATCTTAACATTAAAATAGCCCTTTCAACCAATAAAAAAATAGGATTTTTAGAAATCCTACCCCAACTATTAAAATAAAACCAAGTTTCATCATTAATTCCTTTAAGCTTGATAACTTTCAGCGTTAAAAAACTCCAAAATAGTCCTCTTATAATAACTGCCAGAAAGTATGTAATAATTATATCATCTAACTACCTCAAATACATATTAAAAAACATTTTAACGATTTATATATTATTTGTCAACAAATTTTAATAATTCACAATTTTTGTGAGCTAAAATGTACTATCTTGACCTTATCAGTTTACAATATCTTTTTATATAATTATTCCGTTAAAACAAAATTGATGCTTTCTTTACTTGTGAAATATAATAAAGAATTTTATGAAAAAAATTACCCCTCAATCCTTTTCATCTTTCTAAATCAAAATTGCAGATAACTTAATGTATCTATCTGCAATTTATTTTTTAAAAATATCTTATTAAGCTTTTCAATATTAAATCAGCAAAAACTTATGATATTAATGAATCAGATAATACAAAATCAGCAATATCCCCAGAAAAATCAGGTTAAGCAAAGTAAAGACCAAAAGATAAACGGCATTGTGTTTCCCTTCTACGGTTCCATAATATTTAAAAGAAATCAAACTCGCCATGGATGCAATGATTGTCCCAAGTCCACCTAAATTAGTCCCTATAATTAAAGTGGATATATTGTCGGTAAAAGCTGATAAAAGTATCGCCGCAGGCACGTTACTGATAACCTGGCTTGCAAACACAGATGTCAGTAATTCATGTCCATGGATAATGCTTTGCAGCCAATGATTGATTTCTGGAATCCTCTTTATATTTCCAATAAAGATAAATAAAAATACAAAGGTAAATAGTAACGAATAATCTGCTTTACCAAGCACTTTACGATCTAACAGAAAAACAACTACCAGAATAACTAGCCCTACTATATAGGCAGAAATAATACGGGTTACACTGGTTAAAGCAAATAAAAAAAGCAAGAAATAAACAAATGCTTTCTTTTTTTCTGCTTCTGTAAGGTTAAGCTTTGATTGTACTTTGACAGAAACGCTTTTTTTATCAATTAAGATGACACAAGCAACTAATAAAGCTATAAGTGAAAGCAAGGTATAAGGCAGCATTAATGAGATAAAGCTACTCAGTTTCATACCACTTAAAGAAAAAAGATATAAATTTTGAGGATTACCTATGGGCGTAAGCATACTGCCTAAGTTGCTGGCAATGGTTTGCAGCACAATCGTTTGAATTAAATAATTTTCTAAACCAGCCATTAAAAGCACATCAATTGTAAAGGGTACAAAAGCGATAAGCGCAACATCATTGGTAATAAGCATGCTAAATACAAAACATAATGTCACCAAAACCAGAGATAGAGTCCGTACATTAGAAGCTTTTTGAAGCATCCAGCCCCCTGTCATTGAAAATATACCCAAGCTTCGAAGTCCAGCCATAATAAGCATTAAACTAAATAAGATAATTAAGGTATGAAAGTCTATGTAGCTGATATATTGTTTATCCAATGGTACAAAGGTCATAGATACAAGGGCTAGTAGCAAAGATATGCAAAGTACGAGTTCTTTTTTTATAAAATTTAAAATTGATTTCATCCAGTCATTACTCCTTATTGTCGTTTATCTGTTTATTAACATTCCTAAAAATCTATCCCGCTATTCCGGATTAATCAAACAGGCCTTTAGTATTTTCCATGAAGCACTTTAAACAAAAAAATCGACCGACGTTTACGTCGGTCTTTATTCATTAAAACTGCGTAAATACATCACAGTTGATTATTTTATTGTATTTTTAAATTAATAAAACTTCTTGCCTCAAAAAATTTCAATAGACATTATATGAGAAAATACGAATCATTTCAATATTTTTCGAAGTTATTTTTAATATATTAAAAGGGCTTTTGAGCTAAGTCTCCATTAAAGAGGAAACTGCCAAAAACCCTGAACTGAAATCTTAAATATTTTTATCTTATTATTTTATAAATTTTTCATTGAGTGTTTTTAAAAACTTAAACAAAAAATAGATTTGGAGCTTTTTTAAAATTTAATTACTTTTGACTCTTCAGTAAATGAATAAAAAGTTGCTGTTGCATCTTCAAAATAGAGAACTTCTGTATTATCATCTTCTGGTGAATACAAGCTTTGAAGTTCCGGATAATTATCCAGCAAATGCTTTTTAGCTTCTACTCTGTCATCTCTTACAAGTTTTCCAGCTAGTCTAAGCCACTTGCCATCACCCCATGCACAGATTTCTACCTTGGGATTCTTTTGAATCTGCCTGGATACATCTTTTACTTTTCCAGTCTGGATATAAAGTTTACCTTCAAAAATATCTACAGTACCAAAGGGTCTGACTCTTGGCTGATCACCTTCCACAGTTGCTAAATAATAAGTTCCACATTTTTTTAAGAATTCATATACTTCTTCCATACTTTTTTCCTCCTGTCTATTTACTAAAATTAAATATTTGGCTCTAAATTAAATCTACTTCAAAAAGCCCAAAAAAATCAAGGCTTACAAGTAAGCCTTTACCCTTTATTTATCTTTATTATACTGTGACTTTAATCTTATTTTTATAATTACGTTTGTCCTCATACATCAACATATCAATATAATGTAAAAACTCTTCCGGACTCTTGTAAGTTTGATAATCATAAACTGCATAGCCCATACTAAACTCAAGCTTGTAGTTATGAGTACCTGACCTGTTGTGCTTTTCAAGACAGTTGTTAATTCTTGAAACCAGATTCTCTAAATCTTTTTTATCAGAGATATCTAAGATAACGCAAAATTCATCGCCACCATATCTGGCAATAAAATCATTTGTCCTGAGACAACTTTTAAGCAATTTTGCTGCTGTCTCCAGGGCATCATCTCCCATATTATGACCATAGGTATCATTAATATGTTTAAAATTATTAATATCTATTAATATAGCAGAAAAACTCTTTTCTTTAGTCGAAGTACATACCTTTTCCTTTAAATAAGCATCAAGTTTTTCTCGATTACTGACTCCTGTTAAATAATCGGTATAAATCTTATGATTTTGTACAGTTAACAATACTGTTAAAAGCGGTAAAACGAGGCTGTTTAACATCAGTGATATCCCATAAAAGCGGATTTGAAATAAAATACTGATAAATGGCGGTATAGCCAGGAGTATCAGCGAAAAGCAATTTCTTTTATCCAACTTTTTGTAGTTTGCAACAATGATAATAGCTGCTGCAAGTATCAAAATAATTGTCATCGAAGCCGGAACTAAAAAGAAAGGTCCTCTGATATTATTGGAATCAATATAGTAAAACCAGCTGTAAAACTGCGATATTATCAAAGTAATTATATTAATTGCATTAATGACACAAAGAGGCAGTAATAACTTCTTTGTTCTTTTTTCATCCTGAAATATCTGAAAATGAACATAAGCTACCCACAAAGAAGGTAAAACCGGACTTAATAAAAAGAGAAAAAAATTTCCTGAATGATTTAGCATAATATGAATGATAGAAGATTTACCGTCAAATCTGCTTAAAATATCTACAGTGAGCAAAATTACCGTAACATTTAATATCTGCATATATAGTTTGTCTGCCATAGAATCTCTTTTAAAAAACTTAGAGGCAAAAAAATAGATAATGAAAATGATCACGATAGAATATATATTAAAAATAATGTTTTCTGTCTGAACCATGATGTCAACTCCTATTGTTAAAAAATTGCCAAAAAGAATAACGCTTTGAAACAATTTGTTCTGCATATTCTGCAATGATAAAGAAAAAATAATATAGTCGTATACAATTATATAATAGTCCCTTAGACCTATCTATGTCAACATAATTCAATTTTTAAATCTTTTTTTAATCTAATTGTAATATTGTCAAATCAGTAACAGATTGATGTTTGTTGTTTTTAAATACGGGTTAGTGAATTGGTGGAAACATAAGAAACTGAAAATATATCTAAAAGTTTCCTTGTGCTTCATCGACATATTGTGTCATTCTTTTTCAAATCTATTGAATTTATTTTAAAAAAACTATACAATTAAATTAAAATAATTATAAGGAGAGGGTATATATGGCAATAAAATGGACTCCTGACTTATCGGTTGGTGTTGACCATATTGATGAGCAACACCAGGTATGGTTTGAAAAAGCTAATGAATTATTTGAAGCCGGAAAGCAACAAAGAGCTAAAGAATACATCAATCAAATGATCGACTTCTTAGATGAGTATACAAAGTATCACTTTAGTGATGAAGAAAAGTATATGGCAGAAATCGGATACCCTGAACTGGATGCTCAAAAGAAAGCCCATGCAAGTTTTATTAATGACCTTGCAAAACTAAAAAAAGATTACAATGAAGGCGGCGGTAATCTCCTTGTTATCATTAATGCTAATAAAATGATTATCAACTGGCTTACCAATCACATCAAAACCATGGATAAAAAAATTGGGGAGTATGCAAAAAATCTTTAATTCAAACACCTGGAAGTAAAGAAGCAAGGAGACGGTTCCTTGCTTCACTCTTTTTTATCTTAATGAATTAACCCACCATGAAAATAGCACTCATATACTTTTATCTCATTATAATAGATTTCTTCATAACCCTGAAACCAGGTAAAATCCCCTGCGACTTTACTTTTATATAAGTATTCTCCGGACCGATAGTATTCTGGTCCTCTGTAAGGCATATTTTTATCGGCTTTTTTTAAAACTTCCTTTAAGAAATTTCCGCTAAATTGCTCTCCTAGAACCCGTCCCATATAATTCATCGCATAAACGGCTTTTCCATCCTGCCAAATGGCTTCCTCTCCTGCAAATTGTTCTCCGCCCACATATGTGTCATGATATGTAAAAGACCCTTTGGTATACCTAAAGTCATGAGAATCCAGTCTGGTTGAATTGGTCTCATTCATTGCTGCTGCATAGGTATTTCTATTTGCTTCCAGTCTAAAATCAATCAGTTTATCTAAGTCTGTTTTTATATCCACAGAAATATTAAGCATACAATCCTGATCCCTAACCAAATAATCAATGGATACATTAAATAAATCACTAATCTGAATCAGATTTGAAATATCCGGGTAAACCTGTCCTGACTCCCATTTAGCCACAGCCTGTCTGGATACATCAAGTCTCTCAGCCAATTCTTCCTGCGTAAATCCTTTACTTTTTCTCAGTAATTGCAGTTTTTCTGAAAAAATCATTTTCATCACCTCAAATTTATTATACAAAAGCCCTGCCGCCATAAACATAAGTCTATATTTGCAATTTTGCTACTTTTATTATACAAGCAAATCTTTCTTCTGCTTTTTCTTTTATATCCAGCCTTGTTCTTTCCAGTAAGAAGCGTCCTTAGCTGCGCCAAAGCCCGACTTTTGCATATTCCCCATCATTTTGAATATAAACCTTTGATAAGGTCCACGGCGAATTTTTACTTGATCTTTCTTAACTCTATTGGCAACTTTCCTTACCTTTTGCTCTATTTTTAACTTTGTTTGAGCTTTCACATCCTCCCATTTTGTCGCCGCTACGGTCTGATTAATGCAATATATTTTGGGAATTCCCCACCAAAAGAGTTGCTTTGCAATTTGTTTTGTGGCTGCCCTTGCACCCGCACCAGCTGTTGTGGATATGGCAATGGCTAATTTGCTTTCCATTGCAGCAAATGGACGATGGGTCATCCAGCGATAAGCCATATGATCGAAAAAAATTTTTAATTGACCCGTCATACCCATACAGTAATTGGGTGTCTCAACAATGATGATATCTGCCTGCTCAAGGGCTTGAATAATTGGCTTTGTCATACTTCTGTGGGGACATTCTTCCTCGTCTTTTAATATACAAGTAAAACAGCCAAGACAAGGGGGGATATCATTTACATAAAACTCTTGACATTCATCCCCCTTAGTTATGAGATAATCTAGCAAGAGACGTGTTGTGTGCCATGTACTTCCCTGGTGCTTTTGCCCATGTAAAACCGTAATCTTCATTTTTTACCTCCTGACATACATTCTTGAAAACTGACTGACATGCTTTTTTATGCTTTGAATGATTTCTTCTTCCTGAGTTTCATCGTAACTTTCAAGGAGCAAAAATAAAGGCGCATAAAATTGTAATGCCATAATCTTAGGATCGGCATCCAGTAATTTTCCTTGTTCTATAAGTTTTTGAAAAAGTTCTGTCTGATATTTTAATGGTTCTTTGATAAACATATCTTTAAAAAGATCCCCGGCAGCTAAATTACGATACTTTTCTCCTATAAGCATTTTGCGGAAGGATACTGCAAATTCATCTTTTGCAAAATATAAAAATAGGCTTACGGCAAGTTCTTGCAAACCTTCTTCTGATAGGGCAGCATACTGCAATGCTGTTTCTTTAGATTTTCCCATAGGGATATTGAGTTTTTTTACTATTTGCTCATAACGATTTTGCATCTCTGCAAGTAAATGATTAAAAAGCTCTTCCTTACTTGAAAAGTAATTATAGATAGAGGCTGCTTTGATACCAACCTCCTTTGCCAGTTCTCGCATCGAAACGCCATTATAGCCCCGTTCAGCAAAAAGCCGTAATGCGGTCTGAAGAATTAAGTCTTTGGTTGTCATAAAACGCACCTCACAAAAACAAATTGAAAATATAAAATGAAAAACTAACAAATGTTAGTTTTATTATACCTAACGCTTGTTAGTTTATCAATATGAATAAAATAATTTCTATTTTGCACTTTTTGTTGTCATGTCCTGATGATTGCCATAAAAAGTCTTCAATTAAAACGCCATTGGCTTTTAGTCTATTCATTTTATTGGAAACCCCAGGGCTTTTAAAAAATCCTCATTTTATTTCAAAAAAAATATATATTGCATTTGCCTATAAAATATGTAATAATCTTCTTGCTTAATGCACATCCTATTCTTTAGTATTTTTAGTATCCCATAGAAAGGTAGTGGTGTTAGGGGTGGAAAAAAAGTTAACCTTATATGGTTTTAACAATCTTACAAAGTCCCTGAGTTTTAATATTTATGACGTATGCTATGCAGCAAGTGATCGAGAAAAAAAAGATTATATCGAATATATAGATGAGCAGTATAATTCTGAAAGACTCACGAATATTTTGTGTAAAGTTGCTGAAATTATCGGTGCTAATATACTGAATATTTCTAAGCAGGATTATGAACCTCAGGGGGCTTCTGTTAATATTTTGATCGCAGAGGGACAATTGCTTCCCCATGAAATAAATGAATCTTGTAATCAGGGCATTGTAAATGGAAAGGCTTTACAAAAAGAAACCGTACATGCCCATTTAGATAAAAGTCATGTAACCGTACATACTTTCCCGGAGCACCATCCTGATAATGCTATTTCTACTTTCAGAGTAGATATTGATGTTGCAACCTGTGGTAAGATTTCTCCACTTAATGCACTGGATTTTTTAATAAACAGTTTTGATTCAGACATAATAACGATAGACTACCGAGTTAGAGGCTTCACCCGGGATATCCATGGTAAAAAATATTATATTGACCACGACATCAAGTCCATACAGGATTATATCGATAATAATATTTTAAAAAAATACGATGCGGTTGATGTAAATGTCTATCAATCGAATACTTTCCATACCAAAATGCTTATAAAAGAAGTTGAACTGCAAAATTATCTTTTTAATCAGGACGTTTATGAAATACCTCCTATGAAAAGGCTTGAAATTATTGACAGCCTTCGCAAAGAAATGATTGAAATTTTTAGCGGTATGAATATTTATGATACATAGGAGGTGATTAGGTTGGATCAAAACAGAGCTCCTCTTTATGAAGCTTTAGAAAAACACAGAAAAGATAGAATCGTACACTTTGATGTCCCAGGACACAAAGGCGGCCGGGGCAATAAAGAGCTGAGTCTCTTTCTTGGAGAAAAATGCCTTAAAGCAGACGTTAATTCCATGAAACCTCTAGACAACTTAAATTATCCCGTATCGGTTATTAAAGAAGCACAGCAATTGGCTGCGGAAGCTTTCGGAGCCCATATCTGCTTTTTTATTGTAAACGGTACAACATCAGCTGTTCAAGCCATGGTGATGTCTGCCTGCAAAGCGGGTGAAAAAATACTCATGCCCCGTAATGTCCATATTAGTGCTTTAAATGCCCTTATTTTATCTGGAGCCATTCCTGTTTATATCGATCCTGGTATCAATAACCGGCTTGGTATAGCCCTCGGTATGTCCATGGCTGATATTAAAAAAGCCATTGAAGAGCATTCTGATGCCAAGGCAATTTTAGTCAACAATCCAACCTATTATGGAATTTGCTCCAATTTAAAGGAAATTGTTGAGCTGGCGCATAGTCATAACATGCTGGTACTGGTCGATGAAGCTCACGGTACCCATTTTTATTTTGGCGATAATATGCCTGTTTCCGCCATGAAAGCGGGTGCAGACATGGCAGCAGTCAGTATGCACAAAACTGGTGGTTCCCTGACACAAAGCTCCCTGCTGCTGTGCGGAAAAAATGTAAACCATGACTATGTACGGCAAATCATCGGCCTTACCCAGACAACCAGTGCTTCTTATTTACTCCTTGTGTCCCTGGATTTGGCTAGAAAAAATTTAAGCTTAAATGGAAAGGAAATATTTAATAAAATTAGCGAACTGGCTGAATACGCCAGAAAGGAAATTAATAATCTCGGGGGCTATTATGCCTTTTCCCATGAACTGGTGAACAACGTTAATATTTATAACTTTGATACAACCAAACTTTCAATCAATACAAGGGAAATTGGGCTGGCAGGAATTGAAGTTTACGATATCTTACGGGACGATTATGACATTCAGGTTGAATTTGGGGATCTGGGCAATATTTTAGCTGTTGTATCTGCTGGTGACAGAGCAATGGAAATCGAACGGCTTATTTCTGCCCTTTATGAGATTAAAAGACTTTATGCCAAAGAACCAGCCAATATGTTTGACCATAACTATATTCAGCCTGAAGTGGTCTATACGCCACGAAAAGCCTTTTATGCCAATAAGAAAATGATGTCTTTAAAAGACTCCAAAGGTAAAGTCAGCGGAGAATTTGTTATGGCTTATCCGCCTGGCATACCAGTTTTAGCCCCCGGCGAAAAAATCACGGCTGAAATTATTGATTATATCAGTTATGCCAAGGAAAAAGGCAGTGTAATGATGGGCCCTCAAGATATGGATCTTAAAAATATCTTGGTATTGGAGGGATGATATGGATTTATGGTTTACTGAATATTATACAAAAAATGCCCGCTTTTCTATTAAAGTCGATAAACATATCGTCAGCGTAGAAAGTGAATATCAGCGTATAGATGTCTTTGATTCTTACCTCTTTGGCAGGGTTTTGGTGCTGGACGGCTACTTGATGTTAACAGAAAAAGACGAATTTATCTATCATGAAATGATGACCCATATTCCAATGGCAGTAAACCCAAAAATCCGTGACGTTCTTGTGATTGGAGCCGGCGATGGCGGTGTTGTAAGAGAGCTTACTAAATACGACTCCATTGAGCGGATTGATATGGCAGAAATCGATAAAATGGTCGTGGATATCTGTAAAGAATATTTGCCTCTGACCGCATGCAAACTGGATGATGAACGGGTAAAAATCTATTATGAGGATGGTCTTAAATTTGTCAGGAGCAAAGAAAATGCATACGATTTAATCATCGTTGATTCAACGGATCCCTTTGGACCAGGAGAAGACCTTTTTACTAAGGAATTTTACGGCAATTGTTATAAGGCATTAAAGGACTCCGGCATCCTGGTTAATCAGCATGAAAGTCCTTATTATCCCAATGATGCCTTAGCAGCCAAAAGAACACATCAAAGGATAAATTCCGTATTCCCTGTAGCCAAAGTCTATCAGGCCCATATACCAACTTATCCGTCTGGTCATTGGCTTTTTGGCTTTGCCTCAAAAGGGCTTGACCCAATTACGGATTTAGATCCTGACTGGAATTCTCTCAGCATCAAGACCAGGTACTACAATATGGATTTGCATAAAGGTTGTTTTGCATTACCAAACTATGTAAAGGAGCTTTTTGAAAATGCTTGAGAAAAATATTCATAATATCTTAGGCTGTGATAAAGATTATCAGAACAGTAAAATTGTCATTTTTGGAGCGCCTTTTGATGGGACAACCTCTTACCGGCCAGGGGCTAGATTTGCAAGTGCTGCCATCCGCAATGAAAGCTACTCCATAGAAACCTATAGCCCTTACCAAGATAAGGATTTAGAAGATATCGCTGTCTTTGATGCAGGGGATTTGGAACTGCCTTTGGGCAATCCGGCAAAAGTCCTTGTGCAAATTGAAAATTTTGCACAAAATATCTTAAACGACGAAAAAATTCCGCTTATGATAGGCGGCGAACATCTGGTAAGTTTAGGAACAGTAAAGGCTGCGGTAAAAAAATATAAAGACCTTCATATTATTCATTTTGATGCCCATTCAGATTTAAGAGACGAATATTTGGGTGAAAACCTGTCCCATGCTACAGTGATGAGGCGCTGTTGGGATTTAGTTGGAGACAACAGGATTTTTCAATTTGGCATAAGAAGTGGCTCCAGAGAAGAAATTAGCTGGGGTAAAAAACATGTTCATACTTGTTTTTTTAACTTTAGCCAGTTGGATTATGTTGTAGACAACTTAAAAGATAAACCAATATATTTTACCATTGATTTAGATGTTCTGGACAGCTCAGTATTTCCTGGAACAGGAACCCCTGAAGCAGGTGGTGTTACTTTTTGTGAGCTTTTAGATGCGATTAAAAAGGTATCTAAGTTAAATATCGTTGCCATGGATATTACCGAACTTGCCCCGCCTCTTGATGCCACAGGTGCATCAACGGCGCTGGCTTGCAAGCTTTTACGTGAAATCCTCTTATATATTTATAAATAAATTTTTAGAGGAATTTTAATTAAAGAAATCTTATTTTTGAAATGGAGGTTTTGATATGGGAAAAGCATTAATCATTGGTGCCGGTGGTGTCGGCAGAGTTGTAGCGCACAAATGTGCACAAAACCCTGATGTGTTTGAAGAAATTATTATTGCCAGCAAAACAAAAGAAAAATGCGACCAGCTAAAAAAAGAGTTAGATGGTGGCAAAGCCAAAATTTATTCTGAACAAGTAGATGCCGACAACACTGAAGAAGTCATCAATTTAATTAACAAATATAAAGTGGACATTGTCATTAATGTTGCTTTGCCATACCAGGACTTAACCATAATGGATGCTTGCCTTGCAACAAAGACAGACTACGTGGATACTGCCAATTACGAGCCCCCGGATGTGCCAAAATTCGAATACAAATGGCAGTGGGCATATAAGGAAAAGTTCGAGCAGGCGGGTATTACAGCCCTTTTAGGCAGTGGTTTTGACCCTGGTGTTACGGGTGTGTTTACTGCTTATGCTCAAAAACATTATTTTGATGAAATCCACTATATCGATATCCTCGATGCTAATGCAGGAGACCATGGCTATCCTTTTGCCACAAATTTCAATCCTGAAATCAATATTCGTGAAATTACAGCTCCAGGCAGCTACTGGGAAAATGGAAAATGGATTGAAACCGCGCCCCTGGAAATTAAAAGAACTTACAATTTCCCTGAAATAGGTAATATGGACATTTATCTGTTACACCATGAAGAAATTGAATCCTTAGCTAAAAACATTAAAAACGTAAAAAGAATTAGATTCTGGATGACATTCTCTCAAAAATATTTAACCCACCTTCAAGTTCTGCAAAATGTTGGCATGACCTCCATCGAGCCAATTGAATTTGAAGGTAAGCTAATACAACCTTTACAATTCTTAAAAGCGGTATTACCTGACCCTGCGACTTTAGGCCCAAGAACCAAAGGTAAAACCAATATCGGCTGTGTTTTCCAGGGAATCAAAGACGGTAAACCCAGACAATATTATGTTTATAATGTTTGCGATCATCAGGAATGCTATAAGGAAGTTGGTGCTCAGGCTGTTTCCTATACAGCAGGTGTGCCAGCCATGATTGGTGCAATGATGGTACTGACGGGCAAATGGAAAAAACCTGGTGTATTCAATGTAGAAGAATTTGATCCCGATCCATTTATGGATGCATTAAATAAAAACGGACTGCCCTGGAAAGAAAGTTTTTCACCAGAATTATTAGATTAAAGGTGAGCCTATGGAGAAAAATATGCAAATTTTCAAAAGTATTGATTTAAATATTGATTCATCCCAGCTTCCAACGCCTATCTATATCGTGGATGAAAGGTTAATCGAAAAAAACCTTAAAATATTAAAAGAGGTGATTGATAGGACCGGCTGCAAGATTCTTCTTGCCCAAAAAGCCTTTTCCATGTTCTATCTCTATCCTCTTATTGGTCAGTATCTGACTGGTACAACAGCCAGTTCTCTTTTTGAAGCCAAATTGGGCTATGAAGAGATGAAAGGAAGAGAAGTTCACATCTATGCCCCTGCCTACAGGGAAGATGAGTTTGATGAAATTATTAAAATATGCGATCACATTATTTTTAATTCATTTTCTCAGTGGAATAAATACAAGGATAAAATAAAAGCCTCTGGCAAAAAGATTGAATGTGGTCTTCGAATCAATCCGGAATATTCGGAAATTGAGACCGAAATATATAACCCCTGTGCTGCAGGCTCCAGACTGGGTATTACCCTGGAACAGTTTAAAGAGCAGGATTTAGAAGGCATAGATGGGCTGCATTTTCACACCATGTGTGAGCAAAACTCTGATGTCCTGAAACGAACTATAGAAGTAGTAGACAAGAAGTTTGGCGATTATATCAGGAAAATGAAATGGATTAACTTTGGCGGCGGGCATCATATTACAAGAACAGATTATGACATCGATACACTTATCGAATGTATCATGTATTTCAAAAATAAATATAATGTAGAAGTTTACTTAGAACCCGGTGAAGCCATTGCTTTAAATGCAGGCTATCTGGCAGCCAGAGTCCTTGATTTTGTCAAAAATAAAATGGATATTGCCATTTTAGATACTTCTGCAGCATGCCACATGCCTGATGTCATCGAAATGCCTTACAGACCAAAAATCATCGGTGCTGGTGAACCAGGTGAATACCCATATAATTACCGCTTTGGTGGTCTGACCTGTCTGGCAGGAGACATTATCGGAGACTATTCCTTTAAAGAACCTTTAAAAGAAGGCGATATTCTAGTCTTTACTGATATGGCCATCTACACCATGGTAAAGAACAATACCTTTAATGGAGTAAATCTCCCCGCCATTGCAAGTTATAACGATAAAGAGGGCCTGAAAATCATCAGACAATTTGGATATGAAGATTTTAAAGGACGTCTGTCATAAATAATAACGAGACAAGGGGACGGTTGCGCTGTTTCAAGAAACTTGAAACAGCACAACCGTCCCCTTGTTTCATCTTTTCATTCTTTCATGCAAGGATGCAGATACTGCCCATGCTTTTTGGTGAATTTTCCATATTGAATTGAAAACTGAGGACAACGGTGTAAACAAGCAAGACAGATAGAACATTTATCTTTCACCCAGACAGGTCGTCCGGATTGGATCTCGATGGCATCCACAGGACAATTTTGAGCACACAAGCCACAGCCTATACAGCTATCCTCAACGCTTAAATGTTTGGTTTCCCGCACTTTTTCATAAATGTACCGGCATAACTTTACCGCAGGCATTGGCATACGAAAGCTTAAAAAATTCCCAGATTCAGTATTTTTGATTTGTTTTATGATTTTATCAATTTGTATTTCAGCTTTTTGATTGACTTTGCTAACTTTTACAGGATCGTTTAAATCAAATATGGGAGTCCAGGTATCTGGCATTCTTACGCAATAACTCGCTGAAAGTTCAAGGCCTAATCTTTTTAAATGCCTTTTAACAAAAGTATCTGCTTGTCCAGTTACTGTTCCATAAGTTGCCGCAAAAAATGTATATGGACGATGGCTAACAACTAATTGAAAATACTCTAAAAAATCATCTACGATTGAAGGCAAACCCCAATAATAGATTGGAGATACTATTCCTAAGTTTTCCCCTTCCTTTAGCTTAAAGGCATATTCATTATTTTTGATACAATCTGTAATGGAAATCAGTCTGTCCTTCGTTTCTTTTGCAATTCTTGATGCCAGATATTTGCTGTTTCCAGTAGCTGAAAAATAGAAAATCATAGCTCTGTCTTCCTTTACTGCCATAAAATATTCTTAATGGTCTGTGCAGTTACAGTAGTATTCATCAATGGCTGGAGTTTATTGAAAACTTTTGCTGGTTCGCCAACAAGCATATATCCAACAAATACACCATTTTTAAATACCAGCCTGGAATAGGAAAATCTTTCTTTGTCAATCATTTGGTCTATTTCATAAGCTGCTTTTTTATTATCTGTCAGATTAAGCCCCGTATCCCCTACACTAACAACTCTTGTATTCATCGTCGCAAGGATATAAGGAAGGTCTTCACTTTTATAAACAGCATTTCCTCCGGCAGCATTAATACCTGCAACTTGTCCCTGTTTTCCGGCAACTGCCCATTGCCCATACCATCTGCCGTTAACACTTGCTACATCTCCTGCTGCATATATATCTTTAATATTCGTCTCCATTTTTTCATTAACAATTAAACAGCGGTCCATATTGATACCTCTACTTTGACAAATAGATGTATTGGGGGCAACACCAACTGCTACAATAACCAGATCGGCTTCAAAGAAGCTGCCATCAGTCATACCAACTTTCATAACATGTCCATTATGATCTCCCACAAAACCTTCAACAGATTTCCCGCACAATACGGATATTCCCAGACTCTGCACTTTATCTTTAAAGATTTCTGAACCTTCTTCATCCAATTGCTTTGGAAGTAATCTTGGCATACATTCTATCAATGATACCTCAGTACCCATCTCAGAAATTTTATGTGCCGCTTCTAAACCAAGCAGTCCACCACCAATAACGACTGCTTTTCTGGCAGCTAAAAGCTCTTTATTTATTTTGACTATATCATCTGTTGTCCATATGGTATAGACGCCTGAAAGTTCCTTACCTTCAAAAGAAGGCATGATTGGCGTGCTTCCAGTTGCCAAAACCAGACTGTCATAACCATACTCTTTTCCATTTACGCTAATTTTTTTAGCCTTAATATCTATAGCTGTCACCTTTGAAGAAAGCTCAAGTTGAATCTTGTTTTTTTCAAACCATTCTTCGTGGTTAATTTCAAGTTTATCATAAGCCAGATTTTTACCAATGTAATCGCATAAACGAAGCCTGTAATACGGTAATTGATTTTCTTCACCAAACATGATTATTTTTGCCTCTGGATCCTGAGTTCTTGCTGCCTTTGCTGCTGAAAAGCCTGCATTCCCGCTTCCAACAATTAAAATTTGTCTCGAATTACTCATAACATCTGCCCTCCAAATTTAATTGAATCTTTATTTATTATAGCACATTAAAGAAAAACAAAAACAAAATTAAAAGCCTTCCAAAAAGAAGGCTCAAAATTTCTTTAAAGACCCATAATTATTTTTTTCGCTGGTAATATGGATGAGGCACTCATGGAAAACTCATCAAGACCATATTCAACCAGAATTGGAATGGCTGTTTCGTCGCCAGCCATTTCACCGCACATACCAACCCATTTGCCATATTTGTGGGCACCGTCTATGGTCATTTTGATAAGTCTTAAAACGGCTGGATGCATTGGATTATAGATATAAGACACTTTTTCACTCATGCGGTCTACGGCCAGGGTATATTGAATTAAATCATTGGTGCCGATTGAAAAAAAGTCTACATACTGAGCGAGTTCATCGGCACAAATGGCCGCAGCCGGAATTTCAATCATAATGCCCCATTCGATGTCTTTTGAATATGGAATACCACTGACATCTAACTCTTTTTTACATTCTTCCACGATTTTCATAGCAGCTAAAAATTCCTGCAAGCCAGAAATCATAGGAAACATAACACTTAGATTTCCATATACTGAAGCCCGTAACAGAGCTCTTAATTGTGTTTTGAAAAGTTCTTTTTGATCCAGGCAAAGCCGGATTGCCCTATAGCCCAAAAATGGATTCATCTCCTTTGGTAAATCCATGTATGGGAGTGTTTTATCTCCTCCAATATCCAAAGTTCTTATAACAACTTTTTTATCTCCCATTTTTTCTAAAACAAATCTGTAGCTTTCAAATTGTTCTTCTTCGCTGGGAGCAGTGTCCCGGTCCATGTATAAAAATTCTGTACGAAAAAGACCTATACCATCCCCACCATTTTCAATCACTTGATATATATCCTCGGGTTTTCCGATATTTCCTGCAACATAAATCCTTTTTCCTGCTTTTGTCCTTGTTTCACAGGATACCAGTTTTTTAAGTTCTTTTAATTCTTCCTGGTATTCTTTTATTTTCTTTTTATATATTTCTAATTCGTCGTTGCCTGGATTTATAATGACCGTTCCAGTAAAACCATCGACAATGACCATGTCTCCATTTTTAACAGAACTACTTATATCTCCCATGCCTACAACTGCAGGAATTTCCAGAGTTCTTGCCATAATGGCAGAATGAGAGGTTCTACTTCCTACATCGGTCAAAAAAGCAATAACTTTATCTTTGTCTAACTGTGCTGTATCAGAAGGAGTGAGGTCATGAGCAACGACGACAATGTTTTCTTCTTCAATTTTAAAGTCTGTTTGATTACCTGTCAGATTTGCCATTAAGCGGTTTGTAATGTCTTTCAGATCTGCTGCCCTTTCTCTTAGATATTCGTCTTCAATGGCTTCAAATTGGGCAATAAAGAAACTGGAAACCTGACTTATGGCTTTTAATGCATTCACATGATTGTTTTCTATCTCGGAAATAATGGCGTCAATGAATTCTCTGTCTTCAAGCATCATAATATGCGTTTCAAAAATCTCTGCTTGTTCTTCTCCCATGGATTGTGCTGCTTGTTCTTTCAATTTTTCCAGTTGCGCTTTACTTTCTTCGACTGCCAATAAGAATTTTTCTTTTTCAGTCTCGATATCTGAAATGCTTTCATCTGTAATTTTGATTTCCTGCTGAGACTTTACCATAACCTTCCCAATTGCATATCCTTTTGAAGCTGTAATACCTTTTTTCATCTTTACCTCCACTAGCACTTATCTTCCTCTGTTTCACTATTCTCCTAATCCGGATTCAATCATTTCCGTTAAAGTTTTTAATGCTTCTTGTTCATCTTCCCCATCACATACTAAAGTAATTTCTGTACCACAAACGATACCTGCACTTAAAACGTTTAAGAGCGATTTGACATTAATTACTTTTTCCTGAAAAAGAATCGTAATGTCCGATTTGAATTTTGATGCTGCTTTTACTAAGTTACTTGCCGGTCTTGCATGGAGCCCGGATTTATTCACAACAACAATATCTTGCTTTACCATTTGCTTTTCCTCCTTATCCAAAAAATCAAGGACTGCTGTCAACTAACCAAACTTGACTTCTACGGTTACTGAGTACCAGTTTTTATTAAAATATGTTTCAGCATATTCAATGACTTTTCCTGTTTCATCAAAAGTAGTTCTTTTTACAAAGAATGTATCCGTTCCCTTTTTTATTTTCATGAGTTTTGCTATATGACTGTCATTGACTGTTTTAATCGAATAATTTTCAGTCGCTCCTACAGGAATAATATTATATTCTGCCAGAGTTTTATAAAAAGATTTATGTTCATGAATTTTTTGTGCTTGCTCAAGACTAAGCATCTGACTATCCATGAATGAACATTGATAAGCAACTGGTTCATTATTAACCAATCGGACTCTTTTTACACAAATGAGGGTTTGATCAGGGGCTAAGCCAAGCTTTTCTGCAATTCTTTCATCTGTAACTTCTTCTATTTTGTCCACTTGCATGTCAATTTTATAGCCTTGTTGTAATAATTCATCACTAAAACTGATTGAAGTTAATCTGCGATTGATTGGTTCTTTTGCAACAAAGGTACCTACACCTTGGACACCAACTAAATAATTCTCATTGATTAAATCATTAAATGCCTTCCTAACAGTAATAGAAGATACATTATATTTTTTCTTAAGAACAGATTCGCTATCAACCTTATCTCCTGGCTTTAGCTTCCCCGATTTAATGGCATTTATAATATCTGTTTTTATTTGTACATATTTTGGTACTTTATAATCCATAAATATTAACCCCCTAATATGTTAATCGCATAACTGACAAATATTATAACATACCATTGTTGAACTGTAAGCATGCCATCTTTCTATTCAGGAAACTTTGCAACAGCTGTCTTAGTCGTTTCAACAGCGTGATTTGCCAGTTCTTCTATTGATAACTCACTGTCCTCTATCATACTTAATTCCATAATTGCCATGGCGTTTAAACCTGCCAGGGTATAATATTTCCCTGCTTTACTTATGCAAAGCTCTGCTGCCACTCTAAAAGGAGAAGCACCCAATAAATCACATACAAATAATACTTCATCATCGTCGTCAAATTGTTTTACTAAATCTTCAACTCTGGCTTTAAAACGATCTAAATCATCTTCTTTAGTTAAATCAAGAAAATGCATAAACTCAGGAACTCCGACAATCATTTCAAGATTTTTTCTTACACCTTCGGCATATCCGCCATGCCCCATTACTACAACTCTTTTCATATTTACAACCATACCTTTCTGCAACGCATTTTATAATGCCCCATTTTTACTTTTTTCTGTCTTTTCATTTTTATTTGCTTTTATGGGGAGGGCAGGGGCTTTGATACTTTCAAAGCCCCTATCTTATTTTAACAGATGATACACATCTGATGTCTTTGAAAACAGAACCAAATTCTATAAACTAACTTTATTTGACAATGATATTTTTTTAATTACGCATAAACCCCCGTAGCGTATCCTAATAAAGTAAGCAAACATGCAAGAACAAAAATTAAGCCCATTAATTTTAGCGGTGACCATTTTTTCTTTGAATATAAGTAGTAAACGGCTAAGGTTAATAGCAATGGCAAAATATTGGGGAAGATTGAATTTACTACTTTATCTGCATCAAAAATCACTTGATTTTCCAGGATCTGACCTGTTGTTGCATCAAATACGTCTCTTACGATTTGAATTGGTAAAGGAAGACTAACGAAAGATGCCGTTAATGCACCAACAACGATTAAACCCAGTACGGTCATCGTATCTGTTAAAGAATTAAGCCTTCCTGATGACATAAAGGTCTGCATACCTTCAAGACCAGATCTGTAACCTAATTTAAACAAATACCAGCTTAATATAAATGTTCCAATCGGGTAAACCAGCATATATAATACAGGACCTAACCAGCCAGTAGCTAATGATGCTTGTGAAATAGACAAGCAAATGGTTAAAAGAATAGGTATAATGGTTGCAACCCATAAAGAGTCACCAATTGCTGAAGTTGGACCAATTAAGGCTACTTTTACACTGCTGATTAATTCTGGAGTACAATTTCCATTGGCATTGGCTTCTTCCAGACCGCAAACAATACCATTACAAATGGATCCTACCTGAGATTCTGTATTAAATAATGTAATGTGTCTTTTTAAAGCTTCTGCTTTTTCTTCTTTTTTATCGTATAATTCATCAATAACAGGCGCCATAGATTGCCCAAAGGCAATGCCCAGCATACTTTCAGCCTGTTGTGAACATCCATTCCAGAAAAACCAATTCAGAAAAGATCTTTTTAGGGTTTTTTCACTAATCTTCTTCATTATTGCACTTCCCCTCTCTTAGCCTCTAAATTTGTAACAGCAACATAATACAGTACAGCTATAATAATGGCTAAAACAGCCACTGCCATGGTACTAAGATTGAAATAAGTTACTAATATAAAGCCGGCAAGGAATATCACCACATGGTATTTTTTCTTGAATAAGAAGGAAAGGATGATTCCCATTCCTAAAGCAGCCATCATTCCGCCGAAAACACCTAATACGGTTGTAAGCCAGCCAGGAATCAATGAAGCAAAGTCCCCCTGAGCTGAAGCTGCTGTCATGGATGTAAGGACAATTACGGCAGGAATAAAACGGCATGCAAAACCAATCAATTGTCCTAAAACCACATTTGGAATAAACATCTTTTTGGTTTCTCCAGCTTCTGCATATCTTTGAGCAACACGGTTTAATGGAAGATTAAGCGCATAGGAAAGATTCCACATAATTTGTCCTACTAAACCACCAATACCAGCAAATACAACTGCTAAGCCGATCACTTGTGCCGTGTCTAAGCCTTTTCCAAATACGAGGGCAGCCGCTGTCCCAATATAGGTCGCATAAGATAAATCCCAGGCTACCGCACCTCCAGGGGTTACATTACCCATGTACATGATTTGCAGGGAAATTCCAACCAATATAGCGGTCTGCACATCTCCCATGATTAACCCTACAACAAATGATGCAACTAAAGGTCTTCCCAAGGTATACCAGCCAATTGTATTACCAACAATTGAACCAATTGACCCTAAATAGATAAATAAGGCGATAAGAATGATTTGATAAATTTGCATACATACTCCCCTTTTCTAATTAATAGATTTCTTGAATGCTTCCCAAGTGGTTTTTGATGTTGTAGGTACTTGCTGAAAGCATACTTCAATACCTTTTGAAGCAATTTCATCGATGATTGAAACATCTCGGTCACTTAAGTAGAAAATACCGGTTGCGCCACTGACTTTATGAACTGTATCCGGACGTTTTGCGATATTTCCTAAAATAAGCATCTCCACTTGTTCCATTTCTTCTTTTAATTCTTCAAGTTTTTCCGGAAATCTTACGATAACTAACCGGTTTATTGGACTTTCCTCTTTAAGTAATTTTTTTGCTTCTTCTGTCGTAACGATATGGGTCTTATAATTTTGAGGAACCCCCATCGTTAAAATGGATTTTAACATTGGATTTTTTGCACTTTCGTCATCTATTGCGATGATTTCCTTAATAGATAGGGCCGGACACCAGGCAACAATCGTCTGCCCATGAATTAACCGGTCATCGACCCTTATATAAGTTTTTCCCATCTAACCACTCCTTTTCTTCTGAACCCTTTTATTCTCTGTTTGATTACTGTTCAATGCATTTTCTCACAAAACCTTTATTTTCTATGATTCTTCTTTCTGCCTCCTCTCTGGAAACTCCAGTTAGAATCATGACAATCGCTTCTTTCATAGAATAATCTGTTTCTTCCAGTATCTTTTCAGCCGTTTTCTTGTCACAACCTGTACTCTCCATAACAATGCGTTTGGCACGCTCTTTAAGTTTAAGATTCGTCGGTTTCATGTCTACCATTAGATTTCCATATACCTTCCCGATTCCTACCATAGATGCTGTTGAAATCATATTTAAGATAAGTTTTTGACAAGTACCAGCCTTTAAACGGGTAGAACCGGTTAATATCTCTGGTCCGGCATCAACTTCAATCGTCACATCTGCGTATTTTGCCAGTTCAGAATTTTTGTTGCATGCTATACCAACAGCTTTTGCACCATGTTTTTTGGCATGTTTTAATGCACCAATGACATAAGGGGTTCTTCCAGAAGCTGCAATACCAACAACAACATCCTTTTCTCCTACACTAACAGCATCCAGATCTTTTTCAGCCAGTTCCTCTGAATCTTCTGCACCTTCAACTGCCTTAATAAAGGCTTTTTCTCCACCTGCGATGATACCAATCACTTCATCCGTTGTCGAGAAGGTAGGGGCACATTCAACAGCATCCAATATTCCTAATCTGCCACTTGTTCCTGCACCAATATAAATAAGTCTGCCGTTATTATTGAGCGCCTTAATGACCAATTGCACGCACTGTTCGATTTGTGGTAAAGCTTCTTTTACCGCATCAATCACCTTCTGATCTTCTTCATTCATGATACGAAGTAATTCCATCGTAGACATCGTATCTAAATTCAAAGTTCTCGGATTACGGCTTTCGGTTTTTAAATGATCAATTCTTATATCACTCATGTCTATCACCATAACTTATTTTCGATTAAACTAGCGTACATATATGCTACTGTAAAGCCCGTATTATTCGATTCAATTTGTCGAACTTTCCCTATAGTTGTATAGTAATCATTATATGGAAAGTCATTCACTTTTCCGCAAAATACGGAGTATTCGCGTAGGGCTGAAAACCATTGTTCTACTTCTTCCGGCTCCAATTTAAAATAAGCTTGTGGAATAAAACCAACCAAATCCTCGAAATTTTCTCCGTATACTAAACGAATAGGATTTCCCTTTTCCCTCAAACATTTTACTGCAGTAGTCACTGCATCGGACGTATTAATATGTCGGGGATGCATGGAACCGCGCCAATGCGTAATAACTAGATCGACTTTTTCATCTATGAAATATTGCTCCATTCTGGAAGCAAATTCTTCTAGAGAAGGCATATTACTGGAAACATAGCCTAACCAAAGACAATCACCGTTTAACTTTTCAGCAGCCCGCTTGTTTTGGTTTAATAATTCTTTTAAATAGGCTTGCTTTTCTTCTTCCGTTGCATTTGGATCTTCCAGACGGCCCTGGGTCACATGAACATAAGTACAGTGAGCGCCTTGTTTTGCATATTTTAGCATAACGGGTCCGCCTAAAATCTCCGCATCCAGAGAATGTGCTCCAACACTGACTACGCGTTTGATTTCACTCATTTATTAGTCTCCTCCTTTACTATATCGTCATATTGTCTTTTGATAATCAACAAAGGTTCTATAGACCTTAACACCGTGTCTTTCATAAAATCTTCTGCCAGGTTCATCGGTTGATAAGAAGAATAAGTGGAATATACCGCGCTTAGCCATTTCAAATTGCATCAGATCAAATAAAATACCGCCTATGCCATAGTTTCTGGCTTCTTTCTTGACACCAATCGGACCAAAACGCATGGGGTTACCATCAATCATTCTCATGCAAAAGCCTACAATTTTTTCCTGGGAGTCTAATACCAGCAAAATGCAATCTTCGGCTAAATTGTTTTGCATAGAAATCAGTGCATTCCGCTTCCAGCCACCACCAAATTCATCTTTTAAAAATTCCAGTAATTCTAGGGCGTACTTGTATTCAAAGTTTATGAAGGAAAAACCTGCTTCTTGTGCTTTTTTGAGTTTCTCTAATGTGTCCTGACTCAATTGATATCCATGTAAATCCTTGCACATTGAATAACTTTCTTTGCCTGGCTGATAACCCATTTTTTCAAAGAATTTTACTGCATCACTATAGTTATCCTTATCTATCCCAGGGAAGAAATAATTCGGACTGTATGCTGCCAGGGTCACTGTCTCTACTCCCAGGGATTTCAATTTCTTTTCTGCATGTTCCACCAGAGCTGTTCCAATTCCTTTTCGCCTGTAATCCTGATCAACAAACATCACATTAATCCAGCCTCTTGTAGGTTCCAAACCTCTTTCAAGATAAGGAAACTTTCTTTTTGTTGAAAGCAGGAAACCTACCACACGGTCGTCTTCTGCTGCCAGATAACAAAGTTCAGGATCAAAATTTTCATCAAAAAGGATTTGTTTTCTAAACTTATGAATGGTAATAGGATCTGCTGTCAAAGTTTTGTTCCATAAATCAACCACTTCTTTTTCGTACTTTTGCTTATAATTTAATATTTCCATATTATCTCCTTTCTTTTTAAAGAGCCTTCTTTTTTAATAAAATTAATTTTGTTTGTAAATTATTATGTTAATCTATTAATATGTTTATATGTTAATATGTTAAGTTGATTATAGCACAGGAAATTTTATTAATCAACAAATTTTTTATTAAAAATAAATAAATTGTCGAATTATGCTTATTGTTAATTTACCTATTATATTTTGTCCAAATATCAAAATTCTATTAATTATGCCTAATAAAACATAGGAACGGTTCCTTGTTTCATTTCCTTCAAACAAAAAACAGGAGCAGTCCTCCTGTTTCACTTCTTCTCCTTGCCTGACGAGGCATATCACCATCTCTTTTTTATTTACTTTATAATAAATATAAACTTCTCTTCTGATGATGAAGAAAATAAGGCATACCTTTGCATCACTTTATTTTATAGAAAAAAATGAAACAAGGAACCATCCCCTTGTTTCTAAAGAATCTATTGACATTTTTATAAAAGGTGATAATATAATAATATAAAAGTGTTAGATATTTCTAACTTATAGAATTTTTATTTTTAATAAATATTTAGGAGTGTCGTATATGCCATTAACATTTGCAAAGATTGGTGAAAGAAAAACTATTAAAAAAATTAGTGGGAAAGACAGTATTAAACGATTTTTAGAAAGCCTTGGTTTTGTTGAAGGGACTGAAGTTACTGTACTTTCTGATATCCATGGAAATTTAATCGTCAATGTCAAAGAATCTCGCATTGCCCTTAGTAAAGAAATGGCATGCAAAATTGTAGTTTAATTATGTCATTTGAGGAGATGAGAATGATGCTTACTTTAAAAGATATTGCAATTGGACAAAATATTGTCGTAAAAAAATTTCATGGCGAAGGTGCTGTCAAAAGAAGACTAATGGATATGGGTATAACAAAAGGTGCTAGGCTTCATGTTAAAAAAGTTGCACCCCTTGGTGATCCCATTGAAGTGACTATCCGCGGCTATGAACTGTCTATCAGAAAGGAAGACGCTGAGAAAATTGAGGTTGAACTGATTAATGAATAGCTTACATGTTTAACGAGGGAAATGAGCCCTATTTTTTTCTAACAAAATGTTAGGTTGTTCTAACTTTTAAAGCTTAATAAGGAGGATTAAGAATAATGTCAATTAAAATTGCTCTTGCCGGCAATCCAAACAGTGGTAAGACTACCTTGTTTAATGCACTGACTGGTTCTAACCAATTCGTTGGTAACTGGCCTGGTGTTACAGTAGAAAAAAAAGAAGGAAGACTTAAAAAGCATAACGACGTCATTGTTGTTGACCTTCCCGGAATATATTCATTGTCACCTTACACATTAGAAGAAGTAATTGCAAGAAACTTTTTAATTACTGAAAAACCAGATGTAATATTAAATATCGTTGATGGTACCAACCTTGAAAGAAATTTATATCTTACAACACAACTGACAGAAATGGGTATCCCCGTTGTCGTAGCAGTTAATCTGATGGATGCGGTTGAAAAAAATGGCGACAAAATTGATCTTTTGGCCTTGTCAGAAAAACTAGGCTGTAAAGTTATAGGTATTTCAGCCTTAAAAGGCACCGGTGTTGATGAAGCTGCAAATGCAGCTATAAACGCTGCAAAATCCAGCACTCAACCTGCTCACAAATTTACTGAAAAAGTTGAAGACACACTGGCTCAAATTCAGAAAACCGTATCTCTTCCAACTGGCCAGGAACGCTTTTTTGCCATCAAACTCTTTGAAAGAGATGAAAAAGCAATGGAAAGTCTTGAAATTGCCCCAAATGTTCTTTCTGAAATTGAAGAGCTCATTAACGCTTGCGAAAAAGACCTGGATGATGATTCTGAAAGTATTATTACCAATGAACGTTACGAATACATAGCTTCCATCATTGATAGCTGCTATATCAAGAAAAATAAAGGGAAACTTACGACCAGCGACAAAATCGACAGAATAGTAACTAACAGGTGGCTGGCACTGCCAATTTTTGCAGTGATCATGTTTTTGGTTTACTTTATATCTGTTACAACTATCGGAACCTTTGCAACCGACTGGGCAAACGATGGTGTGTTTGGTGATGGCTGGTTCTTATTGGGCATAGGCTCTTCCGCTTACCAGGAAGCTGTTGAAGAATACGAAGAATCTTCTACTATCCTGGAAACTTTTGAAACTGCTGCTAAAGAAGCAGGAATCGAACCTGTTGAAGCCGTTGAACTTGTTGCGCCAGCTGAATTCTATGACGAGGAAGGAAATTTAGAAGAAACCATTATGGTTAATTACGAGATTTATACACAAATTGGCGAAATCAAAGAACCTGATCCTTCAGATTACGGTATTTGGATCCCGGGTGTTCCTGTCCTAGTGGGTAATTTCTTAGAAAAAATTAATACAGCAGAATGGCTGCAGGGATTGATTCTTGACGGTATTGTTGCTGGTGTAGGAAGTGTACTGGGTTTCTTACCGCAAATGCTTATGCTGTTCTTTTTACTTGCTTTTTTAGAATCCTGTGGCTACATGGCACGTATCGCCTTTATTCTGGATAGAATTTTTAAGAAATTTGGTCTTTCAGGGAAATCTTTTATTCCAATGCTTGTTGGTTCAGGATGTGGTGTGCCAGGTATCATGGCTTCACGTACCATTGAAAATGACCGTGACAGAAAGATGACCATTATTACTACGACATTTATCCCATGCGGTGCTAAAATTCCAATAATAGCACTTATTTCAGGTGCAATGTTTGGCGGGGCATGGTGGGTTTCTCCCAGTGCTTACTTCGTTGGTATTGCTGCTATCATTTGCTCCGGAATCATTTTGAAAAAAACAAAGCTTTTTGCAGGCGATCCAGCTCCATTCGTTATGGAATTACCTGCTTACCGCATGCCAACACTTTCCAATCTGTTAAGAAGTACATGGGAACGTGGTTCATCCTTTATTAAAAAAGCGTCTACGGTTATTATGCTGGCAACCATTTTAGTTTGGCTTTTATCGACATTTGGATTTGATGATAATGGCTTTGGAATGGTTGAAATGAATAACAGCTTACTTGCAACATTTGGTAATCTCCTTGCTCCAATTTTTGCTCCACTTGGCTGGGGACATTGGCAAGGCACCGTTGCTACTTTAACTGGTCTCATAGCCAAAGAAAATGTGGTTGGTACTTTAGGCGTGCTCTTTGGTGGACTTGATGAAGTAGCTGAAAACGGATGGCAAATCTGGGCTAATATGCAGGAAAGCTTTACGCCTCTTGCTGCATATTCCTACCTTGTATTTAATCTGCTTTGCGCTCCATGTTTTGCAGCAATTGGTGCTATAAGACGCGAAATGAATGATGCTAAATGGACATTGTTTGCAGTTGCTTATCAAACATTTTTCGCTTATTCCATATCTTTAATGATTTTCAACATTAGTAACTTAATTATAACTGGCAGCTTTGGTCCCGGAACAATTGTAGCCCTTGCTCTTCTTGCGATATTTATATATCTCCTGTTTAGACCACAAGCAAGTAGCAGGGCTAAACAAAAGGCAATTACCAGTGCCTAAATATCTTGATAAGGGGAAATGAATATGATTAAATTTTTAATAAATAATTTATCTACAATAATTATCAGTGTGATACTTTTATTGATTGTTGCTTCAATAATCTACAAGCAAATTGCCAATAGAAAAAAAGGGAAAACATCATGTGGATGTGGCTGCAGCGCTTGCAGTGCCTACTCCTTATGCCATCCCGAAAGTGAAAAAAGTAAATAAACGAAACAAAAACATAGGGATGGTTCCTTGTTCCAGGAATCGTCCCCATGTTTCATTTTGCAAGATATACCGGATACCACCTTTGAAACCAGGTTGTAAAAATCCCCATTGCAATAACTGCAGCGTTATTTAATACTTGTAATAATATATTCTGATTAAAATTCAGCAAAAACCACGACCAAACTGCTATTAAGAGGTATAAAATACCCCAGGATGCTGCTAATATATAATTGGTTTTCATAAAAAGAGGATTGTTTAAGGCATCGTCCCCATTATAATCGTATTTGACATAGGCAGCACAAATAGGTTCTTTTGTCAAGCAGGACAAAAGCCACATTAAACCAAATGCTAAATAGGCTGCCACAATAGCAATTATCTGCATATTGTCCTGTAACGCCAAAACAGATAAAAGAGATATAAGCGACAGGGAAAACTTATCATAAATGGTCAGGGCTTTTCGCGCCATAATAAGCGGAAGGCAGCCACAGACAGCAAGGGTAATAACTGCCCCTGAACTGGCATTAATAGATACAGCTAGCCAAAATGTAATCCATGGTATCAGCATCGTCAGCATGGCAGGTTTTTTTGCTTCTGAGTCTCCATCAGACAGCCCATTATTTACCTGACTGCTTCTTGGGAAAACCTTATCCCAATTTGTCATCAAGGAAAAATCACCCTTAACTTTATACATGCCTTTTGCAAGGGCTACATCGCCTCTTATCTCTCCCCTGGCAATAGAAAGCCATACCTCCCATGGCGTTTCAATCCTGGTTGTTGCCGTTAAACGACCATCCGTAAAAACCTGACAGCCATCTTTCCCTAATAGCATCTGATAAGTCTTTCCTAAATCTGTGTAACATATTTCTAAAACCCGGTCTTTACCATCATAACTTTCTTTATTATATAAAGCGGCCATTTGTTTAGTAAAAGACAAAGATTGGTCAACTTTTCCGCCATCCTCTTTCTCAATTCCCCAACTGGCATCCGCCATTTCTTCAAAAGCTTCTTTAGGATAAAGCAGTTCTTTTATTTTTTCCCTTGTTGTGTTGGAAATTCCTGAAGAGATATATTCCTTACCTGCTTTTCTTACGATATGGAGATATTCATCGGTTCTCCCTTTTAATTCCGGAATACGGAATAGCTCTCCCTGACCACAAAAGATGGTCTCATAATTGCCTTTACCTAAAATATAGTCAAACATACTTTTTACACTGTCATAGTTTTTTTCGGCAGAATAAAAACCACAGGTAGAAATCAAAACGTGTCTTTTGCCACTCATATCATATCTGGCTGGATGTGCCCCAGCTCCTATACCATCTTCTCTTTCTGTCATAAAAGGGAGAACCATGGGAAGTTGTCTGTCAATCAAATTCTTAAGAGAACCGGGTACACTAAAATAATATAAGGGAAAGCAGCCCTTACAAGCTGATATATTTAGCTTTGATACTGTAATCTCCTTAATTTCATGATCTCCCATACCCTCCACGAAGGCTTTTGTAAGCTTTAAAGTATTGCTGGAATCCCCTTTTGGGCTTCCATTGATAATAAGTATTTTCATTCTTTCACATCTCCCAATTCTCTAATACAGGCATCGCACCATTCCACTAACATTTTCATATAACGTATTCCGTAATCTACCGTCATATCCCAATAAGCAGCTTTTTCAGGGTTGACCAGCATCTTACTATAAGCTTTTGTAAGCTCAAATATAGCAGAATATCTTGTTATTGCTTCCTGAGCTTCCTTTTTTATGTTTTCAAACCGTTCGATATTTTCCTCTTTGGATAACTCACCGGAAAAAAAGACTTTCATACACAAGGCGTTATTTGTATTTCCATAATTATATTCCCTTAGCCAGCGTTTTAGTTCTTTTTTGCCGCTCTCAGTAATGGAAAAAACCTTTTTGTCAGGTTTTCCAGTTTGCTTAACCAAAACATCGGTCACAAAACCTTCTTTTTTCAAAGTCTGCAACTCCCGATAAATCTGACTTGTCTTTGCAGCCCAGAAAAAATTCAATGAATCCCTGAACACCTTCATAATTTCGTATCCAGTCATATCCCCGTAATTTAACAAACCTAATATTCCATGCTTTAACATATTCACCACCTCATATTCCACTTGTTTAATATGATTGTATTCCATAAGTGGAATATGATCAAGAGAAAAAATGAAACATGAGAACGCTTCCTTGTTTCACCCAAAAAATAGATTGATAATATAATTTACGTTTGTTAAAATTTAAATATTATTCAAAACAAAATAATAAAAGGAGAAGCATACAAATGAAAGTCGAGAAAATTTCAGATACAGATAAAAGCAAATACATGGACTTGCTGCTCATTGCAGATGAACAGGTAGACATGATAGAAAAATATTTATATCGTGGTGAGATGTTCGCATTATATGACGACGATCTTAAAGCACTTTGTGTTGTTACTCAGGAAGGACCAGGTATTTATGAAATTAAAAATATCGTTACCGTCCCCAAATATCAACGACAAGGTTATGGACAACATCTCGTATCTTATATTATTGATTACTATAAAGATTCTGGCACTGAGTTATATGTTGGAACAGGCGACAGCCCTATGACTTTAAATTTCTATGAAAAATGCGGATTTAAAAGATCCCATGTTGTAAAGAACTTTTTTACAGACAATTATGACCATCCTATATATGAGAACAGAAAGCAATTGGTGGACATGATTTATTTGAAAAGGCCTCTTGGTTAACAAAACATGGGGACGGTTCCTTGTTTCATGCTTGTACTTGAAACAAGGAACCGTCCCCATGTTTTGTTTCATGTTTGATTTACCCGATAAATATATTTATAGTCTTCAGAAATTCTAATCGTCGTGATACTGCCTTCATCTATTTTAAATTTATAAAAAAATAAAGGATTATCAAATACCCAACATAAAGATAAACGGATTACAGTGTCATGGGTGATTAAGAGTGTGTTTTTATTGGATTGGCTTACTTCTTCTAAAAAACCAGTCACTCTTTTATAGACCTCTGATAATGATTCACCTTTTGGGATTCGGTAATTATAGCTATCATTTATCCAGAGATTGGTTTCCTGCGGATAAATCTTTAATATTTCTTCATAACTTTTTCCTGTGAAGATTCCAAAATCTATTTCCCTTAATCTGGTCTCTTCTTTCCCTTTTAAATCTAAATAATGTAATGATTCTACTGTTCTCTTGTAAGGACTGTAATAAACTTCTTCATAAGTATAGCCTTTTAATAAGGTTTTTGTTTTTAATATTTGAGCAATCCCTTCTTTCGTTAAAGGAGTAGATTGGCTACTGTAAACTTTCCTTAAATTATCTTCACTTTGCCCGTGTCTAATCATTATGATATCCATGTCATCACACTCCAAAAAGAAAACAAAGAAACAGCCACGCCTAATTCTATAATGGCCCCATAGACATCTCCAGTTAAACCATCTATTTTTTTGCAAGCTATATGACTGATGAATTCTGCAAAAAGATAGTTTATTCCAAGGGGGATTAGATATTTTATGTCTATTAAAATGATAATAATTAAATAAATAACCGTATTGATTATAGTTACTTTACTTGGATTGCTTTTATGAAATAAATTCCCCAGACCATCAGACCTTGCCGGCTTCTTAAAAGCTATGATCTGACTTGCCACTAATCTGCTGTTTACAAATGAAAGGATTAGGACCAAAGGTAAATTTTCAATGCTTAATATTAAAATCAATATGAAAATTATATGTAAAACAATAGCAAGTACCCCAAAGCTTCCTATTCTGCTGTCTTGCATTATTTCTAAAGTTTTTTGGCGGTCTTTGTTGGCTAAAAAACCATCAAAAGTGTCCGCCAGGCCATCTATGTGAAGCCCGCCCGTCAAAATAATGCTGGTTAAAAGGGTCAAAAAGGCAGCAATGAGTTTATTATGAGGTTCTAACAAGTAAAATATTATACTGCTTAAAGAACCAATAATGGCTCCGACCAGAGGCATAAAAAATATACAATAGCGGATATTTTTCTCATTAAAATCAACCTGAATTTTTATTGGTATTCTCGTAAAAAACTGTATGGATAATATTAAACCTTTTATCATTTTATCTTCACCGGAATCCCACAACAGACTAAATAGACCTGATCCGCTTCAGCAGCAATGCGCTGATTGATACGTCCCTGAATATCTCTGAATGCCCTGGATACAGGATGGCTGGGTACAATAGAATAGCCCACTTCATTGGTCACCATAACCAGATGATAGCCTTTTTTTCGAATTTCATCCATTAATTCTTTTAGCTCACAAAATACCGAATCTTCAATTGTCTGTTGAATTTCTAAGTCAATGCTTTCTTTATCTTTAGATATATCATACATAATATTTGATGTCAGCACGGTAATACAGTCCAGTAAATAATTTTTCTCATTCCCTATGGCGTCCTTTAAGTTATAATTTGCTTCACAGGTACGCCAATGTTTTGGTCTGAAGCTTTGATGATGTTTAATTCTTTCTTCCATTTCCTTATCTGTTATTCTGGCCGTTGCAATATAAACAACATCTTCGTCACTTTTAAATAAACTCTCAGCAAATTTACTTTTGCCCGATCTGGCTCCACCGGTCACCAATGTTATCACCATAAACACTCCTTATTTTTCTCTTATATCTATTAAAGATGAAGAACTCATCGAAACATCATCAAAAGTTCCCATATTTTCTAAGACATACTCTGCTGCCTCAAGAATTTGAAATGCCAGAGGACAACCTGAACCTTCCCCTAAGCGCATTTCTAACGTTAAAAGAGGCTTTAAACCCAGTACATCCAATACATACCTGGCACCAGGTTCAGCCGATAAATGGGATGGAATAATATATTCCTTTACATAGGGATTTAGATAACTTGCACACAGGGCTGCTGCCGAAGAAATAAAACCATCAATAACAATGGGCTTTTTATTTTTAGCTGCAGATAAACACAGTCCACTCATCCCGGCAATATCAAAACCCCCAACTTTTGATATCACATCAAGCGGATCATCTTTATTGGGTTTATTAATAGATATAGCCTTCTTTATCATTTCTTTTTTATGGATAAATTGCTCCTCTGTAAGACCAGCTCCTTTGCCACAAATGGTATCCACCTCTAATCCTAACAGACCAGATACGACGGCAGCTGCTGTTGAAGTATTTCCAATTCCTACTTCACCAGTTCCTAATATATCATAGCCTTTTGCATATAACTGGTCAGCAACCTCAATACCTGTTTCTATCGCTTTAATAGCCTCTTCATAGGTCATGGCAGGACCTTTTGTAAAATTCTTTGTCCCATCTGCAATTTTTTTGTCTATGACTTCAGGATTATCGATATGACCTTTAATCCCTAAATTAACCGTAATAATATCTGTATTTGTAAATTTGCCTAAAGTCGCAACGCCCGTAAGTCCTTTTTGCATACTTTCGGCCAGTATTTTTGTAAAGATTTGTGGTGCCGCACTAATGCCCTCTTCCACTGCACCATTATCACTACACATGACAACAATCGCTTTTTTATCAAAATGATTAATCACCTTGCCCGTCATAGCGGATATTTTCATAGTAATCTCTTCTAATACGCCTAAACTGCCTATGGGTTTAAGCAGCCCGTCCCACTTTTTTCTGGCTTCTTCTCTGGCTTTTTCATCAGGCTTCGTAATTTTACTTATGGTTTCTTTCAATAAGTTCAAATTCTACACCACCTATACATATTTTTTATCGGTAACGTTTTCTTTTACTGATGATAATTTCTGCTTTTAAACTCAATTTCACTAATCCCTTCTAATTGATTAAGTTTTAAAGCTAAGTAAAAGAAATAGGCAGATAATAAGTTCGTAAAATCAAATAAAAGATTGGGGACTTCATTTCCTTGTTCATCATAGCGGTATAGCAGCCTTATCAGACTTTTGCATTTTGAGCGGATAATATGGGCATGTCCCGCACCTTCAGATCCAACAGGCAAAACAAATTTGTCGCATCTGTCTTTTGTTTCCTCCCTTAACCGCTTTGTTGCTGTTTCTAAGTATTTTAATTCATCTTCTGTAACAGAGATAAAGGTTCTTAGAGAAGGATTTATATGATATGTCAGCTCACAGATGATAAGCAGTTCGTTTTTTATTGCATCATCTTTCACCAAAGAATGAAGTAAACCTATATGACTGGCTATTTCATCCGTAAGGATTTCAAAATCGCACTTTAAATCATTTGCAGGCTCGCTTAAAAATGGATAAGCCTCAAACTTGCTTTTATATCTTTTTTCTTTCATGGTATCCCCTCAATTTACAAATTCCCACTTCTTTAAAGAATTTAACATATACTTTTTAATGTCCATTTCATAGACATCATTTAATAAGCCCGATTTAATAATTTCTTCCGCTTTACCTAAAGCTTTGATATGACCTTTTTCCAATACTAATAAATGATCCGCTAATTCCATTGCATGATTTATATCGTGAAAAACCCCAATGACTGAATGTTTGTGGTCTTTTGACCAGTTCTTAAGATAAAGAATAAGCTCATGCTGACATTTTAAGTCCAAATGATTCGTTGGTTCGTCCAGTAAAATTATTTCAGGTTCCTGAGCCAGGGTTCTTGCTAAAAAGACCCGCTGCAACTCTCCACCAGATAAGCAGTCAATTTGCCTGTCTTTATATTCCAGCATCCCAACAGCTTCCAGGCATTTTTCAACATAAGCTTTATCCTGTTGTGAAGCTTCCTTTAAAAAATTGTCTTTCATTGCGACATAACGACCTAACAAAACGGTTTCAAAGACCGTATATGAAAAATAAATCGCAGACATCTGACTCATAACAGCTATTTTTTTTGCAATTTCAGCCCTTTTCATTGTCTTTATGCTTTTTCCGTCGATTAAGACATCACCCTTTATGGGTATAATACCAGCAATGGCTTTCAGAAGCGTACTTTTTCCACATCCATTAGGCCCGACAATGGATAAATTAAGCCCTACTTCCAGCTTCAAAGAAATATTCTCTATGACATCAATACCAGAATATCCCGCCGATACATTTTTAACTTCTATCATCTTATCTGACCTTTCTGTTTTTAAAATATACGTAGGCAAAAAAGGGTGCTCCAATTAAAGCCGTAACTGCTCCAACAGGAAGTTCTGAATTGGAAACAAGAATGCGAGCGACTAAATCACAAGCCACCATAAAGGTTCCCCCAAAAAGTATAGAAATTGGAACAACCAGTTTATGGGACGAACCAAATATTTTTCTTACGACATGAGGCGCAATTAAATCAATAAAGCCTATTACACCAGTAAAAGCGACAGCACTACCGGTCAGAGCTGCTGATAATATAAGTAAAATCCATTTTACCTTTTTTACTTCAACCCCTATAGCAAGGGCCTGTTCTTCTCCAAAAGTCATAATATCTAATTCGTTGGTATACCGTATTAAGATTAAATAACAACCAACAAAAATGACAGCTAAGATTTTCACATCAAGCCATGACTTTAAAGCAAAACTCCCCATTTGCCAGTAAATAAGTCTCGGTAAGGTTTCTCTGGATAAGGCCATAATTAATGTGGTTACAGCATTTATAAATAAGGAAAAAATCATCCCGAATAATATAATTGTCGTATTTCCCATATTCCTATCAATCTGAGCCGTAATGGTAATAACCAGATAAACGGTAACAAGGCCTGATAATAAGCCAATCAAGGGAAGGGTAAAATTGCCCAGAACAGGTATACTAAAACCTGTAATAAGCACCAGACCTACTCCCACCGAAGCACCCGATGAAACCCCAAGGGTATACGAAGAGGCTAAAGGATTTTTAAGGATTGACTGCATAACCGTACCACTTGCAGCAAGAGCACCACCTACTAAAAAAGCTGCTAAAACTCTTGGCAATCTTATATCCCAAATAATCGATATTAAATTTTCATTTAAATCTGCGCTAATTGGTTGACTCAAAATTTTTCCAAAAATAATGGTCAGGATTTTTAAAGGCTCTACATAAACGCTACCAATAGCGACACCTAAAACCAATACAATGATACTACTGAGGATGGAAATGAATATTTTTATTTTTGTTTTCATAGTCTTCATATCCTTAATATTTATCAGGGTAAACGGCCTTTGCCATTTCCTCTAATGCTTGTACAATATTGTGATTTGGAAGGGAACTTGTTTTGTTGTCTATATAATAAACATTATTATTTTTTATTGCTTTCACATTTTCCCAACCAGTTCGTGATTTAATCTCTTCGACTGGTTCTTCAATATAATTGACATTTGTAAGGATTACATCCGGGTCAGCAGCAACGATGGCCTCTTCGGATACAGACATCCAGCCTTCTTTACTTGCTAAAATATTTTTTGCTCCAATAAGTTCAATCATTTCATTTAAATATACATTGCTTCCAAAACTATAAATTTGCGGCAGTGCAGCGATTTCAAAAAATACCGTTTTTTTATCTTTCTCTTCTATCGTTTTAGAGATTTCCTCTATTTTAGCTATTCTTTCTTTTGTCTGATTGACTAATGCTTCCCCCTTGTCTTCAACTTGTAAGACCTGAGCAATAAACATAATATCTTCATAAATTTCTTCTATACTGTTACTGGTCGGTATAAAAGCAATCGTTATATCTGCTGCTGTCAATTGAGCAGTAGGATCTGTTCCTCCAATTGAAGTAATGTTAGAAGCAAAAACGATATCTGGTTTTAATACAATCATCTGTTCTGTATCTGGTGTCATTAAATCTACCGATTCGATATCCTTTGGCAAATCTACTAAAGCTTTTGTTTGCGCGTCCACTAAAACGAGTTTATCTCCAAATCCTAAGTCAATTAAAATTTCAGTAATAGATGGTGCCAAAGAAATGATACTGTTTATTTCTTCAGGAATGATGATTTCATTGCCTGCCCGATCGACTATCGTAAAAGCTTCTTTAGAACTGGCTGATTCTCTCTTGTTTTCTTCCTGCATTCGTATATTCATATTTTCTTCTGCCCTTTGCCCAGCCTTAGCAGAACAACTCACGATAAATGCAGATATTATAGCCATAATAAAAATGTTTGACAAAAGAGTTTTAAATCTTTTCATTTTAGCTCCCCTTTCTGCTTATTATTAAATGCATATGATTTTGAACAAATAAAAAAGTTTCGGAAAATCCGAAACGTATTAACCACAATAATCAGAATTTTAGATAATTTCTTGCGAAATTTATCTAAAATCCTATATTTATACTATCACCCTGTACTCTGCAAGGTATAGTATTTGCGGTAATACGCAAGATATTGGCAGGTATTCCGACTTAGAGGTCATCACTATTTTTTACCTTCCCAGAGATTTACTCCAGTGGCTGCTTTCGCACAAAAAATAGCTCGCTCAATACGGCAGCAGGACTGTTTAGGATTCTCACCTAATTCCCTATTAAACTTTTCAGTACCAATACCCGAAATATTTAATTTTTATCTGATTAATTACTAAGTCTAATATATTAACTTCATGATGTCAAGAGAAAGGATGGGAAAGCAATTTAACGAACGTCCCCGTATTTTATTTTTGCTATTTTTTCAACTTCAAACCATCCTTAAATGCATTGCCTACTTTCTCTCCAAGACTTATATAGGCATGATTTACCGGATCATACGTAATTGGCTTTAGCTTTTTAGGATCTATTTTGCCATCTGTTAAAATTCTTTCGTCTACACTAATATTGACGATTTCACCAACAAGAATTTCGTCCTCATAACTTTTTACCTTACACTCAAGGGTCATCGGCAACTCTTCAATCAGAGGTGCGTTTACAAATTCACTTTTTCTTGCATGAAAGCCTGCTATTTCAAGCTTGTTGGGGACTTTATTCCCTGATTCAATCCCAACATAATCACAGGGAATTACCATATCTTCTGTTGCAATGCTAACCGTAAAAGCTTTTGTAGCTAATAAATTTTTTGCTGTTTTATGCTCCTTTGCTAAACTAATCGTTATTTCCTGATAATCCGTTATGATTCCCCAGGCCGCATTCATGGCATTGGGAACACCATTTTCATCATATGTGCCTATAATTAAAACTGGCATGGGATACATAAAAGGTTTGGGTTCCAAATTTACTCTACTCATTTCTAACTTCACTCCTTAGTAAAAACTATTTTTAAGAAAAATAAAGAACAATTCTCCTGCTCTTTTGGGAAAACCTGTTCAATGCAGAAGCAAGAGAAACGTCTCCTTACTTTTTTGAATGCTATTTTAATTCGTCAGGTATTTTGGTTACTGTATCTGCTTTATATAAATTATAAGCTGACATCATAACATCGTAATATTCTATAATTCATTCATCGGATGAATAACCTTTTAGCTCAAAGACCTTATGCTTTTTGTCACCATCAATAATTCCTATTTGCTTACCTTTAAGCGAGTCTTCAGGCAAAGCAACATGAAATGATAAACACCAGCAAAGTCCATTTCTTCATAATCGTTCTCTCTTTCCCTCAGGGAAATAATCTCTCGAAATATCCTGTAAATATTTAATACATAATTTTATTTTTCACTATAAATTTTAAGAATATCTACTTTTTATAACTCTATTATAATAAGATCTATTTGATTATTACAGAGTCAACTTGGCTATTCCATATTAATTTTTCTACGCTTAATTGCAAAAATCTTAAGCTTTAATCTCAACAAAAGCAAACCCCGCAGAAGCGAAGATTTTTCTTCACTATCTACGGGATTTTAGAAAAGCTATATTTTGTATATTTAAAATAAACTCCGCTCCAAACGACTTTCCCTCAAACCCTTATCCCTTCTCGCCTTAACCCTATTCTCCTAATCTCTTCCAGATAATAAAGTCGGTTCAAAAATTCCATATTTTCATTCCATTTAATAACATTTATTCCTTAATTCTTGTAGTAATTTTTAAAATAAAGTCGGTTCCAAATAGGGATAAGGTGAAAGGAAAAAGGTATAAGGTTGCATCTTCTTATGTGATTTTTCTATTCTTTTTTCAAAATATAATAACTCTCAATCCCTTTAAAATCAATACTTTCAGTCTTATCCCTTATACTTTAACCCTTTCAGTCCCTTTTTCTTCCAAAAAACAAACCCCGCAGCAAATGAAGATTTCTCCTGCATCTACTACGGGATTTTGGAACGAACTTTATTTTAATGGAGTCAACTTTATTTGAATTATACAATATTTTTATAAAGTGAAGTTTATTTTCATTCCACCGTCACACTTTTAGCCAGATTTCTTGGTTTGTCTACTTCATTACCTTTCATGACAGCCACATAATAAGCAAAAAGCTGCATGGTTGTTACGGCTACGATTGGTGCCAAAACAGAATCTACATTTGGAATGGTAATAACCGCATCTGCTATTTTGGCAACTTCGTCTGCATTTTTCTCCTGGGCAATAGCCAGCACAACAGCACCTCTTGCTTTGACTTCACGAATATTTCCTATCATTTTTTCAAAAAGCTGTTCCTGAGTTAAGGAAGCAACAACCAAAGTTCCTTCTTCAATAAGGGCAATGGTTCCATGCTTGAGTTCTCCTCCAGCATAGGCTTCCGAATGGATATAGGAAATTTCTTTTAATTTTAAGGAACCTTCCATAGATAGAGCATAATCTAAGCCCCTGCCTATATAGAAAATACTTTTTGCATTAAAATGCTCACTGGCAAATTTTTGTATTTCTTTTTTCTCGTTTAATACACTTGTTATCATATTGGGTACTTCCTGCAGCTGGCTCAAATAGTTAAGATAAGTATGCTGATCAAGAAGACCTTTCCTTTTTGCAAAAGTCAAAGCCAAAAGGTATAAGGCTGCAAGTTGGGTGTTGTATGCCTTTGTTGAAGCGACTGCTATTTCAGGACCCGCCCAGGTATACAACACATCATCTGCTTCTCTTGCAATGGAACTTCCAACTACATTGACAATAGCAAAGGTTAATGAGCCCTTTTTCTTGGCTTCACGCATTGCCATGAGCGTATCAAGAGTCTCACCTGATTGACTGATAACGATGGTGAAATGTTTTTCATTAATAATAGGATCCCTGTATCTGAATTCCGATGCGACTTCTACCTCAACAGGAATTCTTGCAAGCTTTTCGATAATATACTTTCCTACAACTCCTGCGTGATAGGCCGTTCCACAGGCAATAATATGAATCTTTTCGCAGTTATTGATAATCTCATCGGTGATTATCAAGTTATCCAATACTATTTCATTGTCTTTGATTCTGGGACTAATGGTTGCTTTTATAGCCGCAGGTTCTTCAAAGATTTCTTTTATCATAAAATGTTCAAATCCACCTTTTTCGGCTGCTGAAACATCCCAGTCCACGTGGAATACTTCACGCTGCTGTTTTTCTCCCAGCAGGTTATAAATTTCAACCTTGTCACTACTAATACATGCAACTTCCTTTTCTTCGAGAATTAATATATCCCGCGTATATTTCAGGATTGCAGGAATATCCGATGCAATATAATTTTCATTCTGACCAAGACCTACAATCAATGGACTGTCTTTTTTTGCTGCGACAAACATGTCAGGATTATCAGTAGACAGTACCCCCAGGGCATAAGCTCCTTCTAATTCATTTAAAGTTTTTATAACAGCTTTTATTAAATCACCTTCATAATTATATTCAATGAGGTGGGCAATCACTTCTGTATCTGTTTCCGATTTAAACTGATAGCCCTTAGCCAATAAAAACTCCTTAATTTGAATATAGTTTTCTATAATCCCGTTATGAACGACCGCAATTTTTCCGTTTTTACTTATATGAGGATGTGAATTGATATCACTGGGTTCTCCATGGGTTGCCCAACGGGTATGTCCTATACCAATCGTTCCTTCAAGACTTATGTCCTTTAATTTATCTTCAAGAACAGCAATTCGTCCTTTTGATTTAACAACATTGATTTCTCCACTGTTTAAAATCGCAATACCTGCAGAGTCATAACCTCTGTATTCAAGCTTTTTAAGACCATCTATAAGTATGGGTTTTGCTTTTTTATTTCCAATATAACCAACTATTCCGCACATTTTAACGCTCCTTCATGATTTCTTAATTTTATTAATCTGGCTGAAATATTTGCAGACACACTTTCCAGACCTTAGCTAATATAGCACTCAAAAAATGAGTACACAAAAGTAAGGCCAGAAACTTCAAAAATCTGACATTTCATATTAAACCAGATAAAATTTGATCATTAAATGGGAATATTAAGAAATGCAGAAGGGACCACTTAAATACATTCTGTCCCTGATGTCGCCATCAGGATTTGTAGTATTTATTCGGTGGTGGCACACCGGAGGGTTTCCGCCGAAAACTTCGATCACTGCCCTCTCCTCGTCAACTAAGGATAAGATAATCCTTAGTTCTGGCGCTCTTTATTTACTGTCTTCTTAAATCATACACCTCCTTCCCGACAGTTCCAATCTGCATTCCCTATCTATTATATTCTATAACATTTTTTTTTGCTATAAAATACAAAAGCGCAGAATTATTTTAATCTTTCTTCAACTATTGAAACATAGAAAAGTAAAGAAACCTTTCTTCTGTTTCCTTCTAAAGTTGAAAATTATCGAAAGAAATAAATGTTACATATATTTATTTTTATCAAATTTTTAATAAACCATAATATACTTAGAATATATTGAATTTAATAGATAGCTAATACCTATAATTATCATAAATAGGGAATTATACGGATAACTTTCTAAATATAAATACAGGAGGATAAAAAATGAGTGCTTATAATGAAAGATCTAATCAAAACATTTCTGAGGAAAAATTAAATGAATTCTTTGAAAAGAAAGAAAAGGATATTGACAGAATATTAGGATAACCATTCCATTTAGTTTCTCATTCACTCATTCCATTTTGTCTTGGCGGTTTAGCAGATATGTATATCTATCCTAACGTCATCGAGGGTACTGCATTTACGACAATGGAATTAATTGAATATGTAGATAAAGGTCCCATTCCTAACAGAAATGGCATATATGAGCTTTTAGCTTTTATAAAACTTAAAGTCAATGATCAGGTAATATCTGATAATGATTCTCCTTTTAATAAAATATTGAGACGCTTGTGCAGAATCTTTACAGATATCAGTAACTACTCATATCTAGCAAAGTTAGAACCAGGTGACACATGTGAAATACCTGGTAAAGAAGGAGAAGAAAATATTTGCCTTATTTTTGATGAATACAAAAAGGCTGACCATGCATTTATTATCCATGGGCACCTATTTGGCTTTTTAGTATGTATAGAGATTTTTAGAAGTGAAATGGAATATGCTGTAGCCGCTCGCTTTGCATATTTGCTTCATCCAACCTTATAAGTTAACTTCCAGTTTGATACCAGCCAGATATTATCCTCTTTTACATCAATTAATACCCTCCTTTTATCCTCTTTTAAAACATTACTTTTTTTATCTGATTTATCTTATTAATTGTTCCTTTCTGAATTCCTACCTTCTTGACATTTTGAACTGGACATAATATTATGTAATATATGAATAATTGTTCATATGTTCGTTCTTTACTTTAAAAAAGTATAATGTCCTTTTCTCATACAAGATGAAAAGCTTTATGCCAAAAAAATATTATCAGGAGGAGATATTATGAAAACTCTAGAAAACATATTTGTCATCACATTATTTCTTATCTATTTAGGGTTATGGAAAATTAAACAGCTAAAACAAATAAAGAATACTGGTGTAGACCCTGCTGTTATAGGAAAATCCACATCAAGTATTCAAAAATATTTTTATCAGTGCACAAATATTCTAACCCTCTATGCCGTTTTAATGATTGTTTTACATTCAAGCCAGTTCCAACTGGGTTCTTTGTTTAGCAGAATTACCGTTTTAGACCAATTTCTATTTGATCTGATTGGTTTTTTTACTGGTCTTATGGGTTTGTCTCTATGTTTTTACGCTCAGGTAAAAATGGGCAACTCATGGAGAGTTGGAGTTGACACGAATGCAAAAACTGATTTGATTACGACCGGCTTATATAAATACATTAGAAATCCAACATATCTAGGATTATTTTTATTAAATATGGGTCTTTGGCTTATTTGGCCAACCTGGACTGTATTTCTGTTTAATTTAGTTTTTGTACTATTACTGGATATCCAAGTGCGCTGTGAAGAGGATTACTTAAGCTCAATGCATGGCTCAAAGTACATAGAATATAAAAAAAGAACGAAAAGATATATTCCTTTTATATATTAGAAGGCAGTTCTTTTGATTTTTTCTGAATTTTTGAACTTTTCCTTCTAATGAAAAACATTTGGCAGTTTTATAATAACCTGTTTATTCTTTAAACAAAAAATGAAACAAGGAATCGTCTCTGTGTTTCCTTGTTTCATTTAGTTCGAAGTAATTTTTTCATCAATTGCCTGCTATCCTTATCCACTTCAATACGTGCGATTTCTTTTAGAATAGCATACAAGCCAGGTGAGATAGTATCTAAATTTTGATTTAGTCTCTTACTCCATTCCTCTATCACTTTACATGCAGCAATCCTTTCTCTTACCACAGGTGATTTTAATCCTGTCTCTACCAACTTTTCGCCCATTTCAGGATAATTTTTAAGTTCCTGAAGTATAAACTCCAGACAATGATGCTCCTTTGCATAGTTCTCTGGAAAAAGAAAATTGCCCATTCCTGCTGCCATGGCATCCAGTGGTAAAAGTTCTTCATATATTTTCGTTAATTCATTTGCATATTCTGGATTTTTATAAAGAATATGAAGGTAACCAAAATGTTCAACTGGATTTTTCTTTACCGCTCTAAAAACGAATTCGATAATATCCATATTCAGTCTCAAACCTGCATTGATTGCATAAAATAACAGTTCATCATCAGGTTTATTAAGAATTTCCATGATCATTTCTTTCCATGCTTCTCTATTTACAATATTATCGCAGATTTTTTTCAATTCATCTCTGTTACTTATTGTGGCGTTTTCTAAACAAGCTTGCAAATTAAAGAGCCGCCATAGATGTATTATGGTAAAAGCATGTTCTGTAGCTATCCTCAAATAAAGCTTTAATGCTTCCTCAGTGTGCTCATAAACGCTGATACCATCAACGGGTCCTTCATCTAATAGGGCATCTATTATCACACTAATGCCTTCAAAAAGCTCCTCATCAAAAGAATCCCGTTTTAGAGCATTTATCAAATCCCCTTTGATGGCACATTCCAGTCCAAGATAAGCATCCATAACTGCATTGGCACAGCCTTTGCGTAAAATCCATTCTCGTATTTCATCTGTTGCTGGTTCTAAGTACTCTACTGCATGAATTTTACCCCATCCATCAACCTTTTGTGCAATTTTAAAGACAATATCATTCCCTTTGGGTGAATTTGAGATTGTGGCAAGAACATAAAGGGTGAACTCTTCATATAATGCAAGTATAAAAAGTCTATTCATAATTTCTTCTTCGTTACTCAAATCAAGTAAACCAAATAAGCAAATTCCTAATTTAACCAATTCCTCATTTGTTGATTCGAAAGCAAGCTTGCAGGCATAATAAAATATATTTTTGGGATCAATCTCTTTTTGTTTATCCCGAATTAAATGAAGAACGTAATCTATAACTGTCCAACTTCCATACCTATTAAGGATTTCAGCAACTTTTTCCTGTGAGTCACTGTCGCCCTTTTTCCAATCACTTTTTAAAAGCTTGAAAATTTTATTTGCAGCTGACTTGGGGGGTTCTTAAATTAAAATGATATAAACCAATTCCATCTTTTGCACCAGGAATAAACCGCATTTCAGTTGGCGAAGGTTTTTTAAATGGAAGCATAAAATTTAAATCTAGTTTCCCTTCGGAATTTATACTTCTACTGATGACATCGTATATACTTTCTAAACCCATGGTTATCCCTCACTTTCAATTTAATCTAAGAACAAGAAGATTCCTCCCTTACAAAAGATATTTAAATTTTTTCCATTAGCATAAATCCTGAAAAGAAAGCACAAGGCAGTCCTTGTGCTTCCTTACAATAATCTGTTATTCTTTAAACTCAAAATCAAACAGGGAACCGTCCCCTTGCTTCATTTAAAATTAATAACAACTGCATCGGATTCTAAAATCCTTTCAAATGTAAGCGTATCAAATATATCAAATGACAATTCTATTTCATCTATAGAGCTTATATCATTTTTTTCTAATTCGTTTTCAAGAAAAGTTATTATGTCATATGCCTTCTTACCAGCTAAAACATCACATGAGAATATCGGATCGATCATATAACCATTAATGGACATTTCTTTTACTTGTACTGTAAAATTTTGACTGCTGTTATTCTCTATATATACATAAATATCTGCACCATTATCACTGTTTTCAACCTGCACCTTTTTCATTACAATTTTTATACCATTTTGATCGACTGCTACAAAACCACTGTCATCGTATTTTTGAACATAAGATGGATCCGCTGTAGTTGTTATAACAATCGGATCTGATTCAAAATAAGTATCCCATGTATCCGTGTTATGTACTTCAAATCTTAATTCTATATCTTTTATTACTTCTATTCCTGCTATATCCAGGTCTCTTTGATCTATCTCTAATTCATCATTGACTTTTTTGCCTTTTGGTACATCGCAATAAAAATACGCATCTTGCATTACACCATTGACAACAACACTTAAAGTACGAACACTCACTGCTTCATTTGAGTTGTTTTCAACAAGAATTTTTAAAGTTGGACCATAGTCACCTTCAGGAATAAAGTCTTTTAAAACAACTTTAACACCATTTCGATCCAGCAATACTTGTTCATCAACAGATACTTTTGATTTTCCTTTGGCAGAATTAAGTCCTTGGTCTATGCTGTCACTTAATTGTTCTGTGACATCTGTATCTTTTTCATCTTTTCCTGACTTGACAGAAGATTTAACATCCAAATGATTTACGCTTGAACTTTCCTTAACTTGTGAACTCCTAACTTGTGAACTTCTCATCCTTTGAATTGGAAGACATGATGTAAGCACCATTACACATGCTATTAAAAGAAAAATAAGCCACTTCCTGTTTAACACTTTCATATCACAGCACCTCCAATAAATAACTTAAACAAAGAAATGCATGACCAGTTTTGAATTATACTATCAGAAAATTCAATACCTGTGTTATTTTAATTATACTAATTATTTTGGAAATTTCAAGATTAAAAATAAACAGGTCGTCAAATTTATTCTATACAAAACTATGCAATAAGTAGCCTCTGGTAATGGTTTATATTTTTATTTCATTCGATCATCGAATTTTTATTAACTTTAATTAAAAAACAGCCTAAATAAAAAATATGGAAGCAGGAGTCTTTCCTACTTCCATATTTTTATTGTTCTTTCTTAAGAACAAGGCATATTGTATCTGCTTCACCTGTATATGGGCTGCCACAAACATCATCGTGAATACTATACATCTTAAAGCCAAAAGGTGTCACTTCGTCAAGCAATTTCTCCTTAGTAAAGGCCGTATCCCAAATAAGATATTCTCGTATATCATCTTCTGTTACAACAACCGTTTTTCTAACCTTAACCGTATTATTCTCAAAATAGTACTCTGCTTCCAGACACAAATGTTCTTTCTCATTCCAGAATCCACCGTTTGCATGATATGACCAGGATGTATGATCATATTTTCCCTTATGCGTTTGCTCAGTGAAAACATCAAAAATGAACAAGCCATTGGGTTTAAGCGCACAGTAAATTTTTGATAATAGTTTTTTTCTTTCATCTGGAATAAGAGCAGCGTAATCGCAGTAAATCAATGTTATCACATCAAATTCCTCAGTATAATCCATCTCCAGATAATTCTGATATAAATACTTCGTTTTACTGTCCTGTTCTTTCGCATAAGCAATAGAGCGTCTGGAATAATCCATGCCTGTAACATCATAACCTGCGGCAGATAATCTTATGGTATAAAGTCCTGGACCACAGCCTAAGTCTAGTATTTTACTGCCTGCCGGAATAATACTTTTCAGCCACTGTACAGAACGGTCTATATAACTGTGCCTGCGGCTTGCTGCATCCCAATCGGAATTCAAATGGGCTTCAAGCATTCCCTTGGAAATATGTTCATCATCCCAAAAGGGCTCGGTACTACGCTGCCAAAGGTCAGGTTTTTGTAAAAGTGAAAAAAGCTTGTTGAACATACCTGTATTCCTCCTTTGTAATCAACGAAACAGTTTTTCAGCTTTTCTAAAAAAACAATTCCCCTGGTTTATAACCCGACGGTAATTCTTCTTCCGTTAAAAATTTAAAATTATCATCCCGGAGGATTGGTAAAAATATTTCATATGGTATTTTAGAAAACTCACAGCCATAATTACTTGCTCCAAACCACTTACCTTCTTTGCTGCTCAGGTTTAAGCCTCTGGCAAATTTCGTATAGTTGGAGCAATCATGTACAGCTAAATCCCAGCTTTCTTCATCGGCTATTTTCATAAATTTCAGCGTCAGTTCCCTGCTCCAGATTGGAGATATATAACCATGCCTTGAAATATACATGTTTTCTCCATAATAATTGCCTATGTTATTTTCATTTAAATGCAATTCTGCACAATTGATAAAGTCCAGATTTGTATCTAAAATAGCCTGTTTTTTCTTAAGAAAAGCTGTATAGAATTCTGGCGTCATTGGTGATTCGATGCCAACACTCTTGATATATTTTTTTGCTATTCCTATATTCTTAATTACTTTATCAGAACAATTGGAAGCCGCCAGATTAAAACGTATTTCGTCAAGTCCAGCCTCAGCCAAAGCTTTCAATGACTCTTCTGTTACCAAAAGTCCGTTGGTATACAGATGTTGATGTATCTTTGCATCACTAAATTTTTTTATCACAGGATAATATTTTTCAATTTCCATAAAGGGCTCTAAATAAACATAAGAAATTCCTGTAGGCTTTTGATAAATGGAGAGTAGTAAATCAATATCCTTTTCATAAAACTTGGTGCCCCCAATTTCCCACATACCTTCACCAACCGGAGGAATTTCATCCAGTTCCCCATAATTGTAACAAAATTTACACTGTATATTGCATTTGTTTGTTTTTCTGATTGCACTAAGACCAGTGCCTAAAAGACAAGAACGGCATCCTTTTGAAAATTTACTTTCATCTCCAACAAAAAAAGTTCTGTTTTCTAAAGTCTTCAACCCCTTAATTTCTGACATGAGTTTTTCATTTCTATGATCAATTGCTGCCTCAATTTGTGCAAAAGTTGCATATACAATTTCTTGTTGTTTTGTCGTTAATTCCTCATCTTCAGGCAGTGCTGAAAAAAATTCAAACCACAAAAGTGCATCCTTTTTTGAAATTTTCACCTTATGTCCTCCTCTGACTAAACTATATCTGCATATCACATACCAAACATTTCAATTAATTCCGGGGAAACAATTCCACTCTTCTCTATTTCTATAACGATTCCCTGGTCCGCAGAATAAATATAGATACCCCTCTTACTTCCATCATACATGCCAAAATAGTATTGTGCCCTAACCCTCTTATCAAAATCTGTCTTGTCCATTTCATCATATGGAAAGCGGTCGATTTCAACTGGTTCTTCCAACTCGAACTCTACATTATTTTCAATAAAAGCATCTGAATCAGAAACCCCAGTAATCACTACCGTAAAAAGACTATCTTTGGAATTCGCATATCTGCATTGAACAATTTGTGCCTCTTCTGGCAAGATAAAAGCAAATTCTTCCTGAATTGCATCCGCTTCTTCAGCAGTAACTTCTGATACAACCCTTATTTCTGGCTTATAAAAACATCCAGCCAACTCAATGCTTATCAAAACCAAAAAAATGAAAGTAATCACTTTTTTCAACTGCCTCATTCTCCAAACATCCCCCAGTTTCTACTTTTTACCTTTTAATCATAACAATTTATCTACTTTTTTACAATAAAAATTACTTAAGTACGCCTGCAGTTCTATTGAATATAGCTTTTAATGCATATTCTCATATAAGATTAGTCCGTTGCTGAAGCCATTATAATGACAAAACGCTCTAAAGAATGGTCATATACACTCCAGCAGACTGCACCCCACCATTCATGCCCTTCATTAAAATAGTCGGACCAATCTGTATTCCATTCTAATACAGTCAGATCTTTTGTTCCATTGGGAAACAATATCTGATTTACACCCTGAAAATCCTCTATCGTATATTCGTGTTCTATTTTTCTCCCATCTGGCAAGATTTTGAACTGCGTTCCGTGAGGAGGCTCCAGAAATGCATACCAGTACGGCAACCTCTGACCTGCCGACTCTTGTTTTATTATTTCTTTATTATACGATGTTACGCCGTATTTCGTCTGTTTGTAAGGTTTATCTGGAAGCCACAGTAATTCATCTGCGCTGATTCGTTTTGCAAAGAGTATCTCACTTTCCCAATACCAGGGCACTCCTCTGATTGCTTGCCATCTTTGACTTATTTGTTCCATTGCAAATAAAACTGCTTTTTTATGCGATGCTTCTCCCCGATAAGGTTGATTATCTTTTATTAAGCAATAATCTATAACAAGATCCGGATAAGCCTCTATTTCTTTGTAAAATCTGTCTGTAATTAATTCGTACATAGTCACCCGCCGAAAAAAAAATACTTTTCAGAAAATAAGCTACGGTTTTCTTACTTCTCTTTTTTTCCTTCTTTAAACAGAATAATCTATCTAATTTTTTAAAACAAGAAGTATTTAATATTGAGCTTCCTATCTTTTTAATTTAAGCTATTTAAATTATGATTTATTCCATTTAAAATAAAAAATGGAAGCAAGAAAACATCCTTGCTTCCATAAATAATGCGGTCATATTGGGGAGGTAATAAGATGATACAATTAAAAAAAGAAAAATTTTATACATTATTAAAGTTTTTTTTACAAGCTTTTTTTGCGACCATTTAGAAAAAGCAATCAATGATGAGGATGAAAAAATTTCTGTTGTAACCTTATTTAACGGAATGAAATTTTTCTTTGAGTTAATAAAAGAATATCATATTGACTTTCCATATCATACAATTAAAGACTATATTATTAATACCTATCATGACGGTGAAATCATTTATAACCAATGACTTAAAAAATATGATTCAGAAATCAAAATTTATCAGCCAAAAGATAAATCCTTCGAAGAAATATTTGGGGATACAATATTTATATAAAAGTCGCCAGGTCAACTCCTTGCTTACTTCTTCCACTTTTTAATTATCATCAATATAACCTGGATAATTATTGAATAAATTAATGGTAAAAATGCGACTATCCAGTTACTTAAAATAAATATTCCTGACATCATTAACTGAACTAAAAAAATACAAACCACTGGCACAGAACATAAAATTGTATAACTGCTAACAAAATCACTAAACTTAATGCTTTCTTTTTTCATTCGTTTTTTAACAGCACAAACTATCCTCCAAATGAGTACTACAGATACAACAAGATATATCAGGCTGTCAATGTCGAGAAAAACAGAAGGGCTGTCCCAAAAATGCCATTTCTTTTCGTAAGATAACTCTTTCATAAGATCACCCTTTTAATATATTTATACAGACATAATATTTTTCGGCCTTTTCAAAGCAATAAATAATGCCTTTTGATAAAAAATAAAAAGACAGTTCTTTGCTTCCTTATTTAACTTTGTCTGAATCAGGAAAGCAAAGAACTGTCCCTTTAATTTTTATTCAGCTAATAATTTTTCTATATCATCTTCAAGTAACTCTGGCTTATAACCAGGTGAATACCTTTTATATACATTTCCGCTTTTATCAATTAAAAATTTTCCAAAGTTCCATTTAATATCACTTGCTTTTTCAATAGGCTGAAGGTTTTTGACTTTTTCCTCAAATGCCAGGGAATCCTCATTTTCTTCATCTTCAGGTGCTTGTTCTTTAAGCCATACATAAAGAGGATCAGCGTTTGGACCATTGACATCGATTTTTACAAAACGTGGAAAAGTGGTTCCAAAATTTAATGTGCAAAACTGTGTAATTTCTTCATCTGTACCAGGTGCCTGATTTAAAAACTGATTGCATGGGAAGTCTAAAATTTCAAATCCTTTGTCCTTATATTTTTTATATAATGACTCTAGTCCTTCATATTGAGGGGTTAATCCACATTTTGTAGCTGTATTCACTATAAGTAAAACTTTGCCCTTCCATTTGGATAAGGACACTTCTTGTCCCTTATTATCTTTTACTGTAAAGTCATATACATTCATATTCCATTCTCCTTTATCCTATTTTTAACATTTGAAAAAGCGTTTCCGGCAATACTTTTATGAACAGTGAAAGATTGTAATAGTTATTATGTCAAAGCACAGGATAAATTATTAATCTAAATATCACAAAGCAAAAAAGCGTCCCCTCCTTCCTCTTTACTTTCTATTATTTCTTTTACACTTTTAACATGTTCTTGAAATCATCAATACTATATTGAAGCAAACATGCATTTCTATGGAGTTCCAGAGGATTGGTTTCTTTTGTATTAAGCCCTTCGTCTGATGTAAAAGCAAGCAAAGTGCCAAATTCTTTTAACCAGTCTAGGTTCTCTTTTTTATAGATGCCATAAGGATAAGCAAATATCTTTTTTGTCGAGACAAAAGCTTCACACTGACTTAAATCTTTTAAAAAGTTTTCTTTAGTTTCTGTTAGCAAAGCGGGTTTCCCTTCTTTTCTGGTATGAAAAAAAGCCGTATGATTTCCATATTCGAAAAGGTCTTTCATACTTAAGAGTTCATCTTTTGACATGCAAACAGAATATTCCTTTGTATAGTCTTGAGCTTTATCAAAAAGCCAGCCTGACACAACAAAACAAACTGCATGAAAATGATATTTTTTTAATACAGGATAAGCATTCAAAAGTACTGATTTATAAGCATCGTCAAAGGTCAGCAGCACTGACTTTTCAGGAATTGGTTTATTGTGATAATAAAAATCTATAACTTGTTCAATTGTTAGAGTTGTATATCCGTGTTCAAATAATTAAGCCATCTGCTTTTCAAATTCATCTTTATAACAAAAAAGACTTTCAGGAAGCACATCATGATATGCCTGTTGAACTTTAATTCCTTTGTACTGCCCTCTGTCATATCCTTCTCTATCAATAATTTCATGATACATTAATGTATAAAAACCCTTCATGGCAGCCTCCCAGCTATATTTTTATAAATCCTTGTGTTATTATTATACCATAGTTTAATTTTTATAGATCACCAATGTAAAAAACTGTGCTGCTTATTTAGACTTCAGGACGTTTAACAGCAAAAATATGCCCTTGATATGTTTTCAAATACATATCAAGGGCACAAGATTATACATCAACTCATCTTTTTCAATTACTACAGTCTGTCATTTATGCAGTATTAAAAATCATTCAAGCTTAAACTTCTTAACCTGAGTAAGCAGTTCTTGGGCCATATTCTCTAACTGACCAGAAGATTGAGCAACGGTTTCAATTGAAGCCAATTGTTCTTCTGATGCAGCTGAAATTTCTTCCATACTAGCTGATGCTTCTTCAACCACAGAAGAAATATTTTCTGCCTGACGCGTTACTTCATTGGTCTGATAATTTATTTCCCCTAAATACATAGAAACATCCCTGGCAATTCTTGAGAGCTCACCAATAGAAGCAAAAATTTTGTCAAAGCTTTCTTTAGTATTTTCTGCTGACAATTCTACCACCTGAACGCTTTCTTTAACTTGATTCATATTGCTAACGGTTTCATTTACTTTCGCATTGATATCGCTAACAATATCTTCTATTCTCTTTGTGGAATGATTGGATTGTTCAGCCAGTTTACGAATTTCTTCTGCTACCACGAAAACCTTGTCCTGCTTCACCCGCACGTGCTGCTTCAATAGAAGCATTTAAAGCAAGAAGATTGGTTTGTCCGGAAATACTATTAATTTCACTAATGATATTACGAATTTCATCAGCCATCGTCGCCAACTGCTGTATTGATTCACCTACAGCACTGGTATATTGGTTGTTTTCTTCGATTTTTTGACTTTGTCGTTCAAGAGCCTTTTGGCCATCCTGGGCAAGCTCTAATGACATTTGGGCTTTTTCTGCTGCAACTTCTGTTTTAACTGTGGCTTCTGAAATAATATCGTTAACTTTAGCAATGGCATCCGTTGTTTCATGAACCATCAGAGCTTGATTGCTGTTACCTTGAGCCATTTCATTAATAGTGGTAACCACTTGAGTCAGGCTTTGAGCTGTTTCTTCAGTCGTTGAGGATAATTGGGAAGAATGGGACGCTAATGATGTAGCAACTGTTTGGATATTGCCTATAAGTTCCCTTAAACTTTGGCTCATTAATTTAAGACTATGATAAAGTTCACCAATTTCATCCTTTGTCTTTATATTAACGTGAATATCTTTCAGATGCCCTTCAGCAATTGTTTTGATAATAGAGGATAATTCAACCAATGGCTTAGTAAAACGTTTAGAAAAATAAAGACCAAATAATCCTACAATAATAGCAGCAGTAATCAACATAATGACAGAAAGATTCATAAGCTTATAGGCCGAAGCCATCGCAACTGAAACGGGTGTTTCCACAACAATTAACCAGCCAGTCAATTCGTTTAAAGAATAACTGACAATGACATCTTCACCATGAATATTTTTGGTTTGTAAGGTGTTATCTTCTTTACCGGCAAAAGCTGCCTGCACAAATTCTAACGTGCTAAAATCTTGTTGGTTCTGTACATATTCTATATCCGGATGGGCCAACACAGTCCCTTTCCTTGAAAGAACATAGACGGTTGAACCATTCTCTGAAAGTTCTGTGACAAAGTTGCTGATTTTTTCAAGCTGGATATTGGCCTGAAGAACACCTATTATGTTGTTATTTATATCCCGAACAGGTGTAGCAATAACAACCATTAACTTTCCAGTAGTTTTCGCTAAAATAATATCAGATACATACTGTTCATTCCCATTGATAGCTTGCTGATAAAAATCTCTTTCACTAACACTGGTTAAATCGTCATCATTACTTTTAATAACTTGTTGCCCTTCAGTATTATCAAGCGCAATCACAAGATCAGGATTTACTTTAGCGGCATCCACTAAAATCTTCTTTGCATTATCTAAATCAAAATCCCGAATTGCTGGTTGATTTGCAATGGTATACAACGTGTTAAAATGCTTCTCAAGTATCCCGTCTATTTCAGATTTAACAACTTCCAATTTTGCTTGACTGAGTTGATAAGTATTTTTTCGAGCACTTATCCCAAAAGATGATATAGATACTGATGAAAAAATTAAGAGCGGAATTAAACTAGTAATTAAAAGCATTAAAAATAATCTGGTTCTTACTTTCACATGATGTCCTCCTCATCGTAGCTTTTACAAAAATAAAACCATAAAGTGATAAAAGTAAAATTTTAATTTCAAAAAATCTCAAAAAAATTCCTTCTTGACCTCTTTCCTGATTAAATTTTCTAAAGCTCTTATCCCGGTTTTTAATTAAAATAACTTTCTTAAGTACATTTTTATGAAGTTTTCAAAGTCCTATGAACCTTTATGTTTGTATATATTTTTCATATGATATCTAATGCAATGAAATGGTTAAGCAATATCAGTAACCCTCTAAAATAAAAGCAATAAATATCATCGGAAAGTTAATAGAAAAATAAAAAAGTCGCATTTAGCGACAAAAAATAGAATCACGGCAGCCTGGCAACCATCAGCAAAATCTGGAAGGCCCATAGCTTTGCGTCCTTAACTTTCGTTAAGTTTGCCTTTGTCGCAATATATATAATTTTATATTAATTATATTTTATAATATCATATTGCTAATTTTAGGACATGTTTCGACTAATTTCAGTATAATTCGCAAACTAATAATAAAAATTTATATCAATTAATTATAACGTAAGTATATTTGTATCTTCTTTTCCAGACACGAAAATCCTTAAACAAATCTCTTGCTTTCGAAGTTTGAAAAACATAATCTTTGTAATTTCCCTTTGCCCTTGCAAAATATTTGTGTGTATTTTATTTTGTAATAGTCCATGATGGATTTAATTAAATAAAACCTATTCTTTTGTACATATGAACAAAGAAAAATTTATTGCCCTTATCAAATAAATCATTAATAATTTTTACTGCATTTCCCAAGGGTTTATACCCTCTTTTCGAAAACAAAAGCAAAACAGGTCTTTTATAAAAAGTAGTTCCTTCTATAAAGATCATAATTTTTTTCATAAATCACTCTTAGAAAACAAAAAAACAGTTTTTCCTTTCCTCCCTTGAGGAATAAAAAACTGTCTTGCACTTCTAATTATTAAACATTTGCCTTATCTCTAACTTAAGTTATTCACTTGTGTTCTCTTCATTCTTATCAGAGAAAGAAGTCTTGAAAATTGAATCTCCCGCTTATGTAACAATTCTGCAAGCTTATCTGATTACTCAAATCCAAAAGATTCATGCTCTTCTTTGTAATCTCGTAATATCGATTGTACCAGGCAATCCTTGAAACAACGCACACCATTACATATTTGTCTATAGCTGAAAGATAGCTTACAAGATAATATTTCTCAAATCGTATCTTTTCCATCTCAAGTTTCATAAGATATCTTTTGTTACAAAACAACATTTACAAGAATACTCTTATTTTATCCTTTGAAAGTATCTCAGCACATCCTTCTCCTTGTATTTTGCTTAAACCTCTTAAATAAAGAAGATTTGAAATAATAAGATTAGATTTCCACCAATTTTTGCTTATGGCCCACTCTGCAAGATAATCTGTCCATTCCCATGTAATATTCCATGAACCATCGTCAAGTTGTGTTTTAATAATAAAATCACATTCAAAATCAGCAAGTTCCTTATTGTTAACATAAAATATACTATCTTTACTGTTGAAAAACTGAGAAGGTTTACAGATATATGCTGTTTCCCATTCTGATGTATTCTTTGTAATACTGTACACAACCTGTTTGATTAATTTATCTTTCAAAGCATTCATATCCAAAATATCATCTGCTTCTGCTTCTTCTACATATTGCATCAGACGTATATAGCATTGTACGGTATGCATATTGTTAAGATAGTCCTGATTCATATAACTGTCTACAGCTTCTTTTGCAATACGGCAAGCCAGACTGTAAAGCTTACTGTCTTTATCTGCATACCTGATGATAAAGCCTGCCAGGCAAGCTGTAGGATTGTAATCATCATGAAGTTTTGTACTTTTTGAATTCCACCAGGGTGCATGTGGAAAATTGTCATTACTTTTTATGATATTGTGCCAAAACTGCCCATTAAAGTCATCCGTGTTTTCCAGGTAACTTAAAATTTTCTTAACCATTGGATGCGACTTCTCTGTAAAATTAATTTCACGTAAAATTTCGGTTGCAAAGCAGGTCTGAACAGGAGAAGAGTTTGGATTCCAAGCATCTGGTTCAAGGGCATGTCCAAAACCGCCATCTTCATTCTGATAATATGACAAAGCTTTTAAAACGGCTTCTTTACTCCCATCTTCAAAATGATATTGCCATCGTGCAAGATCCAGGGATCTGGAATTTCTATAGATGAATTCTCCTGCCTTCTGAAAAACATGATGCATTCTTTAGCCTCCTATTTCGAAAAAACGCGAAAAAGCAGAAGACAGTCTCCTTGCTTTTTCGCGCTTCTCCTGCTAGTTAAATAACTTTCAAAAGCATCGTCACTCCGGATATTTCGTTTTCCAACTCATCGCATTCAGCCTGCTGGCTCTCTATATAACTATCAAATAAGTAAGCCTTTTCTGGTAATTGCTCTTTTAATTCATTGGCTCTTTTAATAATCATTTTTTGATTTTCATCATTAATACTGGTTAATTCATCCTCTTCAATGATTTTATCTTCAATCAGCTTTACACCTGTTTTAGCAAATATTGAAAGCCACCGCTCTCTGGTGGGATACTGCGAATTGTTTTCATCATTACCATAGGCATCATCAATAATAATATAGCCGCCTTTTTTTACGGTTTTTTTCAGGAGACTTATGGTTTCTTCCGGATTCCCCAAAACATCTCCGACTGCTCCAAGAATAACAATGTCATAATTAATAAATTTATTATAAAAAAGCAGGAAAGTTCCTTGAATATCATAAGATGCCATAATTATAACATATCATGCCATAATATTAATAATATTTTGTTAAATATTTTAAAAATTTTTCTAGTATTAATTGAAATATAAGTATTTCCCATTCCTGTTAATTCCCCATCTCATTCCTTCCCTTATCAAATTATCATTGAAACAAAAGAAAAAGGACGGTTCATTTGCTTTCCTTTAGCTATGAAACAAAAGAACCGTCCCTGTGTTTCTCCGTGTTTCTCTAAAGTTCTTTATTTTGCATCACCTTACAACTAATCACATAAGATATGGCTGCTGCTAATATTACAAATAAAACAACACTCACTCCAATAACTGCGTCATTTATATTCTCTAACTTTATAAGCATATGATTTATTCTTTCTGTTCCTATCACTTTTTCAAAAAGAAATGAAAGTATGGCTGTGATACCGAATATGATAAATAAAACAATCCTGCTTTTTTCTGCACCGAATTTTAATTGAGTCGGAATCATTATTGCCATAGCCAATACCATAACAGGTAAAAATGAGATGATCATTGGAATTTCGTTGGCAATTACAGTACTACTCTCTCTAAAATACTTTGACACAAAATATAGAACAACTGCAAAAATCCATGAAATGAAAGTACCACTGAGACACAATAAATATTTCTCTTTAACATAGGTTTTAGTATCGATTGGTAATGTCATCAAAAATGTATATCCATTATCTATCTCATCATAAGAAATTGTACTGATGGTCAATGTCATGCCTAAAAATGGTAAATATCCGAGTATAAATGTTCCTTCCTGTGTAAATCCTAATACAACAGCAAGCGCTAAAAAAAGAACGAGCATCTGTTTTCTGCGTAAAAGCAATCGTATATCTTTTTCAAATAACCCAGCCATTATCTGTACCCTCCTGTCATCATCAAAATAAGCTCATCAATTCCACCTTTTTCAATCACAATATCAGGATACTTTTCCTGATAATATTTCTTTTCATTTGTAAAACATGCATATCCATAATGTTCCTTCTGACTTTTCAAAATATAAGTTTGATCAAGCGTCGCATACTGGGCTTCATTTACCTTTAAGATGCCATACTGATCCAAAATGACATCCGTATCTTCATGAAGGATTATCTTTCCATCATGAATCAAATAAATATCATCACAAAGGTTCTCTAAATCAGAAGATATATGAGAACTAATCAGAATTGTACGCTCTTCATCTTCTTCTAAATAATTTCTCAGCATATCCAGTATTTCATTGCGTGCTTCTATATCAAGACCTGCTGTCGGTTCATCCATAATCAGAAGTTTACCTTTATGCGTCATAGCAACTAAAACTCGAAGCTTTGCTTTCATTCCGGTTGAAAAATCTTTTATTATCTTATCTTTTGGAAGTTTTAACTCCTCGCACTTTCTTTGAAAATACGTCTTTTCAAACTCCGGATACATTTTTGCAAGGATACACTCAATATCCGAAATATTAAGCTGATTACTAAAACCCGTTTCAGCAAGACAAACGCCTATCTGTTCCTTTTCTTTGACAGTCAGTTTACAACTTTCCGTGCCAAAAACCCTTGCTTCTCCACTGTCAGGCCTAACCAATCCTAAAATCAGCTTTATGGTAGTACTCTTACCTGCTCCATTCTTTCCAACAAGACCCGTAATTCTGCCATTTGGTATTTCCATTGATATATTCAATTGAAAGTCATTATAAGTTTTTACAACATTTCTTAACGATATCATGACTCATCCTCCATAATAATATTAACGATTTCAAGGATTTCCTCTTTGCTTAATCCAACTGCCTTTGCCTTATCAATAGCTTGTGTAAAAGCATCTTCAACAGCCTTCCTTCTTGCTTCAACAGCCAGTTGTTTATCTGAAGCAGTCACATAAGTTCCTTTTCCATGAACTGTTGTCACAAAGCCTTCTTCTTCTAACCTGTCATAAGCCTTTTTCACTGTTAAAGCACTAATACGAAGCTCTCTTGCAAGTGTCCTTACAGAAGGAAGAGCCTCTCCTTCTTTCAATAGGGATTGAATGATTTTAGATTTAATCTGATCCGTTAACTGCTCATAAATTGGTATCATTGATGAATGGTTAAGTATAATATTCATATTAAATTACCCCTTTGTAGTAAACAGTATATAACAGTATATATCAGTTGTCAACTGTTATATGAAATAGGAGTGAAACAGTGGGACGGTTCCTTGTTTCATCCTTTATAAATTTGCAAACTGGATTCCAGTATTTCTTTTGCCTTTGATTTCATTTCTTCAGGAAATAGAATTTCTCCGTAGCATAAAAAAGCCCTTATTTCATTTTCTGCGACATCTTTTTTGTGTAAATCAATCATTCCAATAATTGAATCCCCCTCTTTTCTTATCCCTATAAGATCATAGTTTTCAAATATTTTGCCAAAAGTTTGGGGAACCTTAATCTCAACTGGATAGTACTTCTTTTTATTTTTCCTTTCCTTAAAATTCTTAACCGAAAGTGTCCAATAACGCTTCAATTCAAAATCATCCGTAATTTTATAAGACTCCTCAAGCAAAATGATATTCTTTATTCGTTTACAATTAAAAGTTCTGACCTCATTGCTAACATAACAGTAAGCAACTAAATACCAACTGGTATATTTTAATACCAATCCATAAGGCGCAATCATTCTGTCTGATTTTGTTCCATCGCTTTTTATATATAGAATATTAAGCTTTTGCTGTAAAAATAAAGCCTTCATTATCGGTTGTAAGTCAAATTCCGTTGAAGATTCCTCCCATCAGCTTTTTGCGTCAATTAATTTTTTTTGTTTACGCTCACCGCTTATTTTGTCCATGTTCATATATTTTAATTGCATTCCACTCTCCAGAGCTTTCATTAGTCTTTCCTGCCCTGGCATGGTATATAAATTCGTAAGCAATGTTTTAAGCGTATCATCGGCTTGCTCCAAATTTAATTTATAACCATCCACAAAAGAAATTCCTCTATTTTGACCAGTTGTTGTCATGATGGGATAACCAGCTTCACATAAAACATCAATATCTCTGTAAATGGTTCTGGATGATACTTCAAGTTCTTTTGCCAATTCATGTGCTTTTACTTTTCCATCCTGGTCTAGTTTCATCAAAATATGAATTAAGCGATGTACTCTCATAAATATTTCTCCTTTTATGACAAACTGATGTCATAAATGCTTTTTTATAATGAATATATCAAACAAAGGGGGAAATACAATGCATATTGGGATATTAGGAACAGAATTTGGTCGATATCATGGAGAACTGTATAAAAAAATCGAATATGCATTAAAAGCCTTAATAAATAATCACTCAATATTCATAGAAACTCCTGCTGTAACCTCACTAAAAGATGGCATTGAAATTATGGAAACTGCAAAGTAAAGCAGAAAAAAAGTTTTAGTTAACATGTTTTTAAGATATGATCCATATTACCGTATGATTTATGATTTTCATCAAAACAAACAATACAGCACTCTTAAACATCTTACCGTTTTTAGAAGAACGCCTCCGGTATGGGGAAAACTTGGGCATGACAGAATTGTCAGGGAATTAATGATTCATGACTTAGATTTTATCACCTGGCTCGAAAAAGACATAAAGGTCTTTGCTTACGATGTGATAACGAACCCTGATAATTCAGCTGCAGTCATTGATTGCCTTTTATCTGCTCCTTCATTTAAAGTTCATATTCAAGGAAACTCTATGCTGCCTATGGCTTCTCCATTTTCAGTTGGATATGAAGCTACATTCGAAAAGGCATTTATCAGTTATTTTGAAAAAACATCTAAAGACTCTGTTAAAACGGAATGCTGCATTTATTTCAATGACAAAAAAGAAAAAGTTTCATTTGAACGTGAAGAACACTGTAAAGCTGTGCTGGTAGCTGCCATAAAAGATTTTACTGATCAAAAAGACAGCGGTTTATCAATAGAAAACGCACTGCCTGGTCTTTCTGTTGCTCTGGAACTGTCCCATTCAATTTGAAACAAGAAAGCAAGGAAACGCAGCAGCGATTCCTTGCTTTATAAGTAGAAATCCAATTCCACAGACTCTTTAAATCCAAATTCCTCGAACACCCTGTCTCTGATTTCCAAAAAATCTGCACTCGTTCTGTCCCTTTTTCTTCCCAAAGGGACCTTAATGATGCTTTTTATTCTGCCTGGTGAAGGTGTCATTATCACGATTCTGTCGGCAAGAAAAACTGTTTCTTCAATATCATGGGTCACAAAAATAATTGTCTTTTTCTTTTCCTGCCACAAACGCTCAATTTCATCCTGCATACTCATCCGAGTCATTGCATCCAGGGCGCCAAAAGGCTCATCCATAAGTAATATCTCAGGATCTACTGCCAATGCCCTTGCCAGTGCAACTCTCTGCTGCATTCCTCCTGAAAGCTGTGCAGGATAATGATGTTTATATGACGAAAGACCGACCAGTTCAATATATTCTTCAGCTATACGTCTTCTTTCTTTTTTAGGAATTTTTTTGGCCTCAAGTCCTAATTCAACATTTCTTAAAACATTCCTCCAGGGAAGCAGTCCGTAATTTTGAAAGATAGTGATTCTATTCTCAGACGGTCTTGTCACAGCTTCTCCGTTAACTTTGACAAAACCTGAAGTGGGTTTATCAAAACCAGCAATCAAATTCAACAATGTTGATTTTCCGCATCCACTTGGCCCCAAAAGGCAAATAAATTCACCTTTTTCTATTTCCAGATTCACTTTATAAAGGGCTGTTGTCTTTTCTTTGCCATTATAAAAATATTCCCGGGATGCCTCACTAATTGAAATATACATTCTCAAATCCTCTCCTCAAGGGTTACTCCCCATTGTCTCTTTATTCTATTTTCAAGAAGCCTGATTAAGCGATCCAGTAACAATCCCAAAATTCCAATAATAATAATTCCAGCCAGGACTAAGTCCGACCTGAGTGAATTCCTTGCATCAATAATCATAAAACCTAAACCAGACTGTGCACCCACCATTTCTCCTGCCACAAGAAATACCCAGGCTGATCCAAGGGCCAAATGCAGACCATTTGCAATCAATGGAAAAGCGGAAGGAAGGATAATTTTAAAAAGTAACTCAGGCTGCTTTATCCCAAAATTATCAGCAACTTTCATATAAATTGCATCCACATTTCCAACCCCAGAAACTGTAGAAAGAAGGATTGGATAAAAAGCAGCTATGAAAATAATTACGACAGCCGGGGCATCACCTATTCCAAACCAGAGAACAATAAACGGGAACCAGGCAATCGGTGAAACTGGCCTTAGCACCTGAATGATTGGATCAATATAAGACCATACGTTTTTATTCCAGCCAAGTAAAAGCCCAAGAATCACCCCTACCAGGACTGCCAGGAGATATCCAGTTAAAAAACGGGCAATGCTAACCCCGAGATTAGAAAATAATGTTCCGTCCATAATCATTTTTGACATTCCGGTGAAAACGACTGCCGGTGAAGGAAGAAGGGACTTTTCAAATCTTCCTGTAAGAACTATCAGTTCCCAAATGACTATAAGTACGGATATACTAACAACTGCTTTTATTGCCCTTTTTAAAAGATTCATTGTTGATTCACCCTATCTATAAATGAATTGTCCACAAACTCACTGTACTGCGGAGGATTTTCAGAAAGTCCTGTTTCCACCATGTAGTTTATTAGTTCCTCATATTCAGCCTCTTCCAGTCTCAGATTCTCATATAAAATCCACTCAAGGGATAAGTCAAGAACTTCAGATTCTGCCTTTAAATATTTTGAACTTATTTCTTTAACTTCCTCGTCCTTTAACTCAGCCTTCATCCCGGAATTGACATATTCTTTTATAAATTCTTCTGTAAGGGCCGGGTTATTTTTTATAAAATCATTTCTAAGTACAAGGCCGCAGCAAAGGGAGCCTTCCCAAAGCTCATGGGATTCAAAAAGTATTTTCCCTTTTCCCGCTGCCACTGCTTGAGCTCCAAAAGGCTCGGCAACACAATAACCCGATATTCTGCCTTCAGCAAGAGCTGCAGGCATTTCAGGAGGTGGTAATTCAACAATATTCACGTCACTATAAGAAAGCCCTTTATTTTTCAACATAATATATAGCAAAATATTATGGGTGGAAAGCTTGCTAGGTATGGCGAAGTTTTTTCCTTTTAAATCTTCTACACTGTTGATGTCGTTTGACACTACCACCACATTACCATCTCTGTGCCCCAATGCAACTGCCTTTATGTCAATTCCCTGCTCCTTTGCTTTTACTGCAAGTTCAATCAGCATAGACGCACCATCTACCTGACCTGCATTCAAAGCTTCAGTCAGTTCAGCCCATGAACCGAACTTAACTAGTTCTATCTTAAAATGACTCGGATTTTTACTGACCAGTTCATTTTCAATATAAAGAGGAAGGGCATGTGTAATAGGGATATAGGCAATCTTTATTGTTTTAGTATCTGAAGAAATATTCGATTCATTTTCTGGTGTTGCAAGATGACTTCCACTTTTGTTGCATCCAGAAAAAATTGTCGCGATAAAAAATAAGATTATAAGAACCTTCTTAGCCATTTAAACTCCTCCCTTTTTCTGACAAATCACATCAATTCCACATCAGCTCTTTTCTTTTTATGTTGATATCCATAATGATTCTATCTGCAAGCTTCAGCGGGTCCAACTCAACCACCATAACCGATCCCAAAGTTTCTTTCGTATCTTCAAAAAGATATTTCATAACATTTTCAGAACCCTGTACTGGCGGATATACAGAATGATAAGAATTTATTCCAAGAAGCCTGAATCCTAAAGCTGCCGCAACACCTTTTTCGTTAGACCATTCCGGACTTACAAAAGCAAAGGGCAAATCTTTAATATTTTTTCCGAGTGCATCGGCTAACGCTCTGAAAAATGCCGATGCCCTTGCATTGTCAAGACATTCGCCCATATGCCAAACAGGTGGTAAATCTGGTTCTAAAAATTTCCTTAGTTCTTCACCAGTTTTCTCCAGGGCCTGTGTATTGCAATAACCCAGTTTTAAAAGGGGAAAAGATGCACAACCGTTTGTTAGAATAAGAATATTATTTTTAAGCAGTTTTTCGGCTATGTCTACTATTGCCTTTTCATACATAATTCTTGGGTTATTACATCCCACTAAATTCACAACACCTCGAATTTTCCCGCTTTTTAACGCATCTGCAAGTACTTTTATGCTGCCAAAGTGGTGTGTTGCATATTCTACAGAAAAACCAATCTCTGCATCGACTTCATACTGAGGAATAAAAACAGGAATCCCTCTTCTTTCCTCAAAACTTTCAATGGCCCTTTCAACAATGGTCTTTGCTAAGTTTTCAGTTTCGCTTATATTGGAGTGATGATGATCGTAACCGTAATGCTCAGCACCTGGAAATCTTCCAGAATCACTGGTTGTTACAACGGTTGTTTTAAAACATTTTGCAACGTCCATAATTGAAGGAAATACATCCTGAACATCTGCTACCCACAAATCAAGGGCTCCTGTTCCAAGAACAATCTCCGCACCGATTGCATTGGATAAAGGGATGACTCCTCCATACCTGTACATTGCTGAAAGACCAGAACAGCATATCCCGTAAAACTGTATTCCAAGAGCACCTTTCTCCTTCGCAAGCTGAACATATTTCTCACTTTTTCCCTGCTTTACAATTTCACTGACCAATAAGGGGGAGTGTCCATGAACAGCTATATTAACATAACCCTCCTTAAGTGCACCCAGATTTGCTTTGACAGTACTTCTTACTGGTAAGCCAAATAAACTGTCCATGGCTATTGAAGACCCTAAAACACTGCTCCATGCAAAAGCCAGACCGCATCTTAAAAATTGTTTCATAATGTTTTTCCAGTCTCCATCGGTTCCAGTAGTGGTTCTATGAAGCGCTTCAAACACTTCGTGATAAGCTCCTATTGGAAGGATGTCTAATTCTTCCCACTTTTTAATTCTTTCTTGGGTTGCAAATGCTTTGAGCGTTTTATGCTTGCCCGGAACAGTTCTTGATAAATCTTCAAGTAAAATATCTGCAATCACCATTGCCAATCTGTTGACAGACCTTCCTTTTGTGGTGACTCCCAACTGAGAGGCTGTTTTTTTTAACTTTTCTACCCCCGAAATGGGCATATCCAGAACACCTGCTCCTGCTGCCCTAAGTGCCAGCATGATTTCACGGCCTCTTGCACCATGAGCTGCAACACCTGCTGCCACCCATCTGAGAAGATTCCTTGCAACAATCAAATCCGCATCTGCCCCACAAACGCCTCTGGGGCTTTTTTTAGTAATCCTACAAGGACCAATATTGCAATTCCTACAGCAGACACCAGCCATTCCAAAGTTGCAATGGGGTTTTTGCTTATCAAAGCGATCAAAGCAGGTTTCACAACCCATTTTTTCCATATGCCCAAGCATTTCTCTTACTGCAGGATCGGGCGTATTTTCCATTACATCTGCTTTCGAAGGAAAGCTCTTTTTATATTCATTTACTGCTTCATTATAATCATTTACTGTATTTATTCTATGGTGACTGCCTGGGGCGTCAAAGGATCTATGATGGAACCTGACATTTCTATAATAAAACATATGAACCTCCCTAAATCTATAACATACTTTTTATATATGTTTAATTATATATGATTATATATAAGCAGATATATGCAGTCAACAAAAATTTATATTATTCAAATTTGTTTTGTCGGATTAAATTTTAATAATTTATTTACAATAATATTAAACAAATAATTGATATGCACTTGAAAAGAAAAATATGTTCCTGGCACTCTCATCTCTGGAAAATTACCCAGATGTAAGGCTTAATCTCAGAAGCCCTTTAAAAAACGCTAACAATTTGCTTAGATAATATTTCTTCAACTCTACTTTATGGCAGTGATAGTCCATTTAAAACAAAAGGACGATTCCTTTCTTCCAAAATCAGAAGAAAAAACCGTCCCAAGTAATTTATTCTCCAATACCTTATTACAAATAGTCATAATGCTGGAATATCATAATCAACATGGACATTTGCAATAAAGTAAAAAAATCATTATTGAAACAAGGAACCGTCCCTCTGTTTCATTTAATCCTCTTTTTTATATTCAAACAAATCCCCTGGCTGACAATTTAATGCCTTACATAACGCATCCATTGTTTCAAATCGTATACCTTTCATCTTCCCATTTTTTAAGTTTGAAAGATTTACATTCGTCATTCCAATGATATCCGCCAATTCATTCAGTGACATTTTTCTATCTGCCATCATTCTATCGAGCCTGACTATTATCGCCATTTCCTTCCTCCTATGCTATTAAATCTATATCATCCTGCAGTTCATATCCGTATACAAATATTTCTGAGATAATGCCAATAATAACACCTACAACAGAAATGATAAGGTTTTTTGTTGAAAAAACGAATTCAAAACCAACTTTAGCTGCAGGGTTAAAAGTATTATGAATAACTATTGCTGCTGAATCCGGAAGAAGTCCTGCCGCTATTACCAAAATAGCTAAAACACGAAGTTTATTAATTATCTTCTTAGAAAAGGGTCTTCCAATTTTGCTGACTTCGAGAAGTATCAAGCCTGTAATGATAGTAAAAGCAAATACAAAGAGTGCATACAAGCCATATATAATATGACCCGGATATGTTTTTCCTGCGGAAAAATAGACCCACAGCTTTATAATAAAAACAAAAAGTGAGACTGTAGCTATGACAAAGCTGCATATCATATCTGCAAATGTTCTCTTCTTTAAGCTTTCTGCCTTTTTATCTTTCATAACACACTCTCCTTTAAATATTATTTCATTCAATTTCATTCTTGTTTCAGAATATCATAGAAGTTAAATTATATCAATAAATTTTTAAAGTATTAATTTAAATATTTAAATCTTGGTTATAATTAAACAGGCATCCTGTCCATCAACACGGACGGGATGCCTGTTTTTTCCCTTCAATATTGTCTTTGTTCTTCCCTCTTATAACGACTATAATTGATAAAACGATGATATCAATCAATTCAATGACTAGCCCACAAAGTACACTCCATGGTGCCCAGACCAGGGCAATATCTTTCCATCCACTTTGAAAAACCATTGGGATTATCACAATTTGGCAAATAAACAAAATAAGTACTGTCAAATCGCAAAATAGCACTCTTTTTCTTTTCTTAGTGAAGAAAATGCAAATAACCGGCAATGTTATCCCAGCAATAGATATCCCGGAAAAAACAAAATCGAATATCCTCCATATATCATAGACAAATCCATTTGTTTCCTGACTACATGTTATTGCAAATATATCATCGCATAATCTGTCTGTGGAAGCTGCAGCATTCATATTGGCAAGAACACACACAGCTACATCTTTCTCTTTTGAAAATATCATTCTGGATGAGTAGTTGGCAGTTCCGCCAGAGTGTCCAATAATCCCAGTGTCATAATACTCCCATCCGGCAAAATAAGTACTTGTATCTTTACTGGCAAGCAAATATTCATGAGAACTGTCAATTAGTTCTTTATATGCCTCAGGGATCTGTACATCTCCCAGCTGAATCATTAAATAGCGGCACATATCCTCAATATTAGCATAAATATAGCCTGCCGGAATACGGCCTTCCATGACATCAATGGTATATTTAAATGCCATTCCATAGCCCAGTCGTGTCCCTTCGCATATCATCTCATTGCCTGACGGCATTCCGGCATAAACATTTTTTAAACCTAATGGAATAAATATTTCCTCTTCCATATATTCCTGATAACTTTTCCCGGATACCCTTTCAATGATTGCCCCTAAAAGATTATAATTTGCATTGGCATATGAATAATACTTTCCCGGCTCATACTTAAGTTCACTTTTCGAAATAGAATTAACCCACTCCATTAATGACATTTCTGCTTTTGCACCTGGATAATCCCGTTCAGAATTTGTAAATCCACTCGTGTGTCTTAATAAATCTTCAACTGTTATTTTGGCTTTGTTTCCTTGATAATAAACTTCAAAACCATCCAGTAAATCAGAAATATCATCATCAAGATTAATTTTTCCTTCATCTACAAGTTTCAATATTCCCAATCCTGTAAAGGATTTTGTCATGGAGCCTATCTGATATAAGCACTTTGTGTCAACATTTCCGTAATAATTTATTTTACCATGATCATAAACCACTATACTAACAGCTTTTACCCCACTCTTTTTTTGAAATTCATTTATATAGTCTTCAATCTCACTTTGGGAACTTGCATATGCCTTATTCCAAAAAATCAAAATCAAAAAAAGCATAACCATCGCTAAAGATAAATACTTTCTTTTAAAAATTGCAGACAAATTAACTAATGTTAGCATCTTTTCCACTCCAAATCTTTAATTTGAATAATAAACATCTCGTTTTTACTTTCTTAAAACTTAGTTAATGACTTGTTGTATAAAGTTAATGACTTCATCCAAATGAAAATATTCTTCATGAGAAATATCATCAAACACCTTCAGTTCCTTATTCTTAAAATAAGCTGATAATTTTTCCTGTAAGGAAGCATTTAAAACTTGTTCCGCGTTTGATCCAATAATATAAACCGGCCATTCTACATTTTTTGCATATTCTGCAGTAGATATATTATTTGAAATAAAAACTTTTAAAGGCCCCCAGAAGACTGGAATAATTTTATTATATAAATCCGAAACATCCCTATAACCTGCAGAAATAATCAAAGCTTTACATTTCCTTACACTTGCCAGATAGGTTGCCATTCCTGCCCCGTAACTGTGTCCAATGACTATCAGTTCGCTGTCGGGATAGTGATTTGGGGCCCAATCATAAAGTTCTTCTGCCGATTGTTTCATGGTTTTTATATTCATTTTACCCTTACTGTCCTGGCTTCCATAATAATCCACAGCAATAAACGGACAATCAAAACAAGAAGAATACTTTCCAACAGAATTGTATGCAATATAATTGGAACCGCCAAAAAATAATATCACTTTATTGCTGTTTTTCATATCCAGATGATTGCCATAGCCCGTTAATTGATCATTAAACTGAATAAACTGTGGTGTGCATAATATATCTGTCATTTTTTTGCTCTTTTATAAAAGGCGTAACTTATCGTCTGCATAATATAATTAGATCTAAATTCTATTATCAAAAACCACATTATAATTTTTAATATAATTCTCATAATAACATTTTCTTCTCCATTTCACCTTTCCTCAATTTCCCTTTTCTCCTTCTGTGCCACTCATTCCAGAAAGCCAGATAGCCATTACGAGTAAACTCATCATTATCTGGCAATATTTTAGGTGTACAAGCATTATAAAATGCTTCCACTTTATCAGCAAACTGATAAACCGCTTTTTTATAGTCCTCGATATTGACAATTTCTCTTGTTCCATCTTCCAGTTCAAGAATAACCTTATCTCCATCATGAATAACAGACCAGTCTATTCCATTAGGACAACCAACAATTTCAACATTTTCTAACTTCTCATCTGGTATATAAAAATGTCCACAGCAAGGAAGGATTTGATTCTCTGTATATATTATATGATCTTCCGTAAGTGTTTTTAAAAGATAAAGTGCTGTGGCGCTTAATGTCGCATGGTATTCCAATTTCATTTTACCTATATAGGCAACTGCTTTCCCGTGCAGGCAAAAATCATTCGGATTGTCTTTACTGCCATCAATCCACTCAAAATTCTCGGCATCTATATAAAAAGTCCCCATACAAACCTCTCCTTCATTAAAACATAAGAAATTTTATAATATATACCTTTCAGAATGTCCATTTTAAAGATTATTCATTTAAAAATTCACTAAAAAAACTATCATTAAAGTTTCCATCGATTCCCCAGTATCTGTGTCTATCTAAGCCATCCATATTCCCCAGATATGTTCATTTGCCTTGTAATAAATCATATTTACTGACCCTGTCTTATTGCAGTGATAGTCCATTTACCATCAAGTTTTTTCAGTTCAAAAGAATATGTATGCAGTCCATTGCTCTCATCCTGGTAAGAAATTTTTACATAAGCTATATCTGTCTGCTCATCAATCACAAAATCCATACCATCCGGAAATTCCATCACTGTATTAAAAAGTGCATTGTATAAGCCATCTTCTTCAAAGCTTATATGCCTTGCATTTTTATCACTGCACAATTCTTCTAAACGTTGATTAACTTCTTCTGTTCCCTGTTCAACGATTAGATTCAAAGACAAATACTGAAGTATCACATCTTTAACACCTGTCGGGTAGTCTGGAAGAGCAATATCTGTCTGAACTAGCTTAAAAGTATTATCTTCATATTTATAGGTCCTGATTACAGAATAATATAAAACATCATAGCTCGACCGATACTGAATATAGCCATCAAATAAACCATCATTATCTGTATCTGTCAGTTTGTCCTCACCAGCTCCAGTTGCAGATGCACTGTAGCATAACTCATATGGTTTTTTATCTTTCAGCCCGATAATTTTAAAACCCTTAAGACTGACACCATTGGTCAAGCCACAGTATAAATATTTCCTGGAGTCACCATTCATTTGAATCAATTCAACATGATATACCATATATCCGCCGCTTACCAAATCATCACCTAACTGCTTGATAACACCATTTTCGTCTGTAAGTATATAAAGATCTTCAACGTAATTGTCAAATGGGTCATCACCAGAACTACCTGTCGCAAGAATAATCTCACTTATCCCATCCAAATCCATATCTTCAACAGCAAAAAAACAAATATCAGATGTATTATCAGGATCCAGTTGCTTTATGTAATCTTTATAATTTTGAGGTATCTCTGAACGAATTGCACTGTCTGTAACTGTCTCCTCAGAATCAGGAGAAGTACTTGTGTTCTTGTTGATGGTTACTTTAATGTTGTCAGATGAATCGAATGTATATTCTTTACCATTGGTATCTGGCAACGGATTATCTGTATTCCTTGTCACATTATTACTACAAGCATTGAGCAGAAAAATTAAGCTAAAAATACTTAACAACAAAACAATTCTTTTCATCATATATTTTTCCTCCAATAAAAAATTACAGGCTAGCTAAGCATAAAAGCGGCAGCAGGCAACAGGTATTAAAGCCTTACATGCGTTTGCTTTTACGCCTTGTGCCTGAGTTGTATAGATGTTTGATATTTAAAATAATAACATATAGTCTGACTATTGTCTCAATAATTATATACTTATGATTTATTAGATTCAACTATCTAAAAAAATACACTGTACAACAGTGTCTTTAAAACTTTTCGCATACTTAGACTAAAGTATGCTCTTTACTATTTTATTTATTATATTTTTATATTAATATTTATCTGTAGAAACCAATGACTGTTGTTTAATAATAAGTGTCAGGAGGTATAATTATGGGAAAATACGGAATAGTTTTAACAACATTTGAAAATGCGCAGCAAGCTAAACCTGTCATAGATGAAATGATCAGATGTAAACTGGCAGCATGTATTCAGGAAATAAATATAAAAAGTCATTATACATGGAAAGGTGAACTTTGCCATGAAGATGAAATTTTAGTCTTGTTCAAAACCAAGAAGGAATTATATCCTGAACTGGAGAAAAAACTCCTTGAAATCCATCCATATAATACACCAGAAATCCTGTTTGTAGATGTAGAAAAAGGAAGTTCAGCTTACTTGGCATGGATAGATGAACAAACTCGTAAAGCAATTGATTAGCAGCTGATAAACTTTTAAACTGCCCCTTCTGTTTAGTACTCATGACATGCCTACACATACTAACCTAAAAAAGCGGACGCATTGTCTTTCTGAATTACGTCCGCTCTTAATTCTTTCTTATAACATTGAAACAAAGTGTCCCATCGCTTGCTTAACTTCTTCAATTGACTCCGGTTTTAAAAGAGCAAAATATTTAGGCATTGTAAAACTTCTCTTGCCCCTTATCCATATTTCCTACTCCTTTCTTGATTAAATATTCTTTTGTTTTTTCAAGTTGCAAAGACAATCTTTCCGTAACTCTTTACCTGCCTTATTCCCCTACAACTTTTATCGAACTGCCATTTTTTAATGCGCCTTTATCATTGAAGCACAATAAGGTCAGCAACTTCACCTGGAGTAGAATAAGATACATCAATCTTTATTGTATTTAAAGTTTCATACATCGGAAGACGGCTTAGACTTCGCTCCAGAACATCTGCTTTTCGGATACCTGCATTGATGTCCTTGTTTAACCGTCTGGTTAATGCTTCAACTGTACAAACCAATGAAATCACTTTGACATCACATTCCTGCAAATCTAACCTTGCCAACAAATCATCAATAATGGTCTGTTCATGCATGACCCAGCAAAAGATAACATTTTCATAAGCACTGCAATGAATAAAATTATTAAGAAGATAACTAATATTATCCATTACCATCGCTTTTGTTTCTTCTGTGACTTGAAATGGGCTGGAATCCCAACACCAATCTCCATCCAGAAATACAGCATTATTCAATTTTTCTTTAAGCAGTTGTCCTATTGTAGTTTTGCCGATACCCATAGGGCCACCAATCAGATATAATTTTTTCATTTTTCTCCTTCAACTCCTAATTCCAATAAGTACAGTACTCTTTCCAGTGTTGAAAATGATGCTCTTTTTTCAAGCACTTTCTCCCTCGGTTAAGATATTTTTATAAGAAGCATCTACTCCAATTACTCCGAGCGGTGCAGTAATAAGAATTGGCAATACAGCAACGGTCAAAATTATATTTCCTGCCGTAACACCGGCAGCCAGAGGTAATCCACCAATTGCTGCTTGTGCAGTAGCTTTAGGCAAATAGTCAATAGCACAAAATAATTTTTCTTTTGTGCTTAATTTTGTTCTGAAAAGACAGGGAAATACAACACAAATACGAAATGTAAGAGCGACAAATATAAGTGCAACCGCTGTAATTCCAGCCTTCGTTACATAGCTGATGTCAACCGCCACCTGACCAAATGTCAACTCACCTTTCTTTCATCCCCGATATCAATACCACTGTTTCAATGAAGCTTGAATTTTTACAATGGATGTCTGTCGTCATATTGGAAATAGTGACAGCGGGTTGACCCCCTATAATTGGAGATTATCTGCGTAATAATTTTTCTACCTTA